>Ga0316576_10001173_pt1 | contig 13763 bp, 10 predicted proteins | sample S0NA_FD_203075 | JGI IMG/M metagenome (GOLD analysis project Ga0316576, IMG submission 203075) | Rhizosphere microbial communities from salt marsh grasses in Alabama, United States - S0-2_050615r3r5 | ecosystem: Host-associated > Plants > Roots > Rhizosphere | place: USA: Alabama | collected... | reverse complement strand
AGCTCACCTTTCTCATTCTCCTCAACATCTTCTTGCTTGTTCTCGGGACGATGCTCGACATTTTCTCGGCGCTCGTGATCGTGGTGCCGCTGTTGCTGCCGCTGGCGCAGGGATTCGGAATCGATCCAATCCACCTGGGAATGATCTTCCTCGCCAACATGCAGATCGGATACTGTACGCCGCCGGTTGGAATGAACCTGTTCATCGCATCGTACCGTTTCGACAAGCCTGTGGTGACCCTGTACCGGGCGACGTTGCCGTTCCTGCTCATTCTTTTCGCTTGTGTCCTGTTGATCACGTACTGGCCCTGGTTGTCCCTCGTTCTGGTTCGCTGAGACCGGACTGGTTGTCGCGTCAGCCGTGCCAGGATCGGCAGCCCGGAGCAGCTTCGGCTGTCCACCGCCACCGCCGCATTGTGACGGCGTAAGGTGAGTGCCATTGCGTGCGGATGCTGCTCTCGGGTCAGCGGCACTCTTCGATTCGGTCCACCGGCAGGGCAATGCCCGGGAACATCGCCGGCGGGCTTCCTGAACTGAACTGACGTTCCAATGCCTCTTCCGCGCCTGTCACTTCGACCACAATGGCGTTGAGCGTGGCGTCGAAGCGACACACGATTGGTGTGCCGGTGAGAGCGGCGAGCGGAGCCGCCCCTCCCAGCTCGCAGGCGTTCGCCTCGAGACCGCCAGGAGATGCAAGGCGAAGAGCGATCGCGTACCGCAACTGCTCGAGCTGGGTGGCAGCAGCCTGCACCCGCACCCAGGCCGGGAGGAGGTTTGGGGTGAAATGGCCTGCCAGTGCTATCCACGGAGGCCATTCCGTCCCCGCCCACAACTTCTCGTCGATGCCCACCGGCCACTGTGCAACGGGGACCTGTCCGAGCTCGAGATATCGGCTCCATGCCTCGAGAGTCCTGGCCACAACCAGGTTCTCAAACAGGAATCGATTGCTGACCCAGAACGGGACGCTCCAACCCATGGAAGGGTCATGAACGTTCTCGATGTAGAGAAGGCCCTCTTCGGAGATCTCGGCCACAGAGGTGGCGAGGGTGATGTTGGCGCGTTCGATCGGATCCTCCGACGGGAGCAGGTTTCTCAGCGTACGGAGAGTCTCGACGTCGGCACATGGATTGCTGACGATGTCTGCGGCCGCACCCGCCGTCCAACGGTCGGTCGCTGCGCCCAGGGTGAGGGAGAGCAAGGTCGGTGTCCTCAACAAGCCGTCGGCGATCCGACCGAGCGCGTTGAGGGCCGCAAGGCAGTCAGTACTGCGACCGTCGCCCCACGCGAGCCTGGCCTCGAGAACCAGCAGGCGGATTCCCTTGACGAGGTCCAGGTAGTCTGTCTCGCTGGCTGCCGTTCCAGCGTTGTCTGAGGCGAGCCTGAATCCGTCGTTCGAACCGGTCTCCAACAGCTGAGCGAGGGCTTCGCGTTGCTCGTCGAGAATCCTACGAGCCTGCGTGCTCTCGGCGGTCGACCATGCTGTCCTCGACCTGGCCATCAGCTGGGTGTAGAACCTTTGATCTTCAAGCGTTACCGAGATGGCCTGCCCGCCCAGCTCGAGCCATCGAGCACCGTTGTCAGGGTCGGTTAATGGGACTCGCGGCGATGGCGGCTCGAGATGACCCCACCGGACGCGGAACGCGGTTTGCGCGTCGTCCAGGCGTCGGTTGCCATAGGTGTGGAAGGCGACAGCGCCGGCCGTGATCAGAATTGCCGACACGGCGGTTGCGACCACCGTTCCGATGATCAGGTTCCGAGGAATCCCCCGCGTCGTCACAATTGCTCCTTCGCTTCCTCGATCGTCATGTCGCAGTCCATCCGATTCCCCGTCGAATCCCGATTCGGGGCGGCAATCCCCGGAGGTGGTCGATCGTCGTGCGAAAGCCACCACGGCGCCTGCCAGAATGAGCAGGCCACCGGCAAGGCTCAGCGCGTCCGGTACCTCCGACCAAACCAACCAACCGAACAACGCCGAGAAGACAATCGTTGCATAACCGATGAGCGAGACGCGGCCGGCCGGTGCGTGGCGGTAGGCGGCGGTCAACGCCAGCTGGCCGATGGCGGCGCTGGCGCCGAGGCCGATGAGCCACAACCACTGGTCGATGGTTGGAGGCTTGAACGACGGTAGGACAACGGGCGCGAGGCCGACGACGGTCACGAGTGAAAAGAAGAAGACGATGGTCTCAGGTTTTTCTCGTTCGCGAAGAAACCGAAGGAGGACGTACGCGCCGCTCGCGAACACGGCTGCGGCAGTGCCGACCAACGCGGGGATTGCCTCGAGATCGAGCTTCGGCTTGATCACGAGCGTGCCGCCGACGAAACCGAGAAGCAGGGCGACGCCGAGCCGACCGTCAAAGCGCTCTCCCAAGAAGATTGCGGCAAACACGGTCACGAAGAACGGTGACAGCTTGGCGAGCATGGCGGCATCTGCGAGAAGGAGGTGATCGATGGCGAAGAAGTAGCAAACCACGCCACCGATTCCGAGTAGCGAACGAGCGAGGAGGTAGGGTCGATTCCGACGCTCCCCGAGGAGGGGCCTGGAGCCGCGAAGCACGACCACAAAGGTGATCGCAAGTGTCACCAGGTTGCGAACCACCACGCGTTCGAGAACGCCGACGTTGGTCGCCAGCTTGACGAAGACGCCCATCACCGAGAAGGCGAAAGCGGAGGTGAGTGCGTGGCCGATGGCCCTCGGAGGACTGTCCACCGGTCGCATCCTATACTGTGCGGGTCTTCGCCGCGACCGACAACGATGGGGAGGTCAGCCGATGAACACCGACAGCCTGCTCGCCCAGATTCCGTTCCTACCGGACGAGCCCGCCCAGCGCGCGGCGGTGATTCTGCTCGCCTTCGTGGTGCTGGCGATGGTGATCCGGCTGCTGTTCCGGCGTCTCGTGCGTGTCCTTGCGAGGAGCACCGAGACCGACGTCGACGATCGAGTGGCGGCCATCCTCGGAGGACCGGTGTTCTGGTCCATCATCGTGATCGGTCTGTGGTTCGCGGCGGTGCCCCTCGAGGTCAACCCGGTGGTCGAACGTGTGGTGAAGGGTGGGCTGTTGACCGTCGTCATCGGTCATTGGTGCCTGGCCTTCCTGCGCACCAACCAGGTGATCCTGGAGGCCCTGAGCCGCCACGTCGACCGCTTCCGGTGGGTTCAGCCCAAGACCGTCCCGCTGCTCGACATGGTGGCGAAGTTCCTGGTCGCCGGGGCCGGGATCTACCTGTTCTGTGTCGCGTGGTCGATACCATTGACCTCATGGTTGGCGTCGGCCGGTATCATCGGCATCGCGGTCGGCTTCGCGGCTCGCGATACCCTCGCCAACCTTTTCTCGGGGGTATTCATCCTCGCCGATGCGCCATACCAGGTCGGTGATTTCGTCATCCTCGACAACGAGCTGCGAGGCGAGGTGCAGGAGATCGGGATCCGCTCGACCAGAATCCTGACCAGGGACGACATCCAGGTCACCGTTCCCAACGCGGTCATCGCCAATGCTCGGATCGTCAACGAGACGGGCGGCCCGAGCGACACGATGCGGGTCAGGGTCCCGGTCTCGGTCGCCTACGGCAGCGATGTCGACCGGGTGAACGATGTCCTTCTTGCCTGTGTCGAGGGTGCGCCCTTCGTGGTCGACGAGCCGAATCCGAGAGTGAGATTCCGATCATTCGGTGAGTCGGGGTTGGATTTTGAGCTGCTTGCGTGGATTGAGAAACCAATCTTCCGCGGCCGTGTGCTCGACGAGCTCAATCGGAGGGTGTACAAGGCGTTTGCCGCTGCCGGCATCGAGATTCCCTACGCCAAGAGAGACGTCTACGTCAAGGAGCTTCCGACCGCCGGAGGTATCAGGATCGAACGCGATGCCTAAGACACGCCGGAATCTGCTCGTCCTCGCCCTCGGCGTTGCGCTGTTCGGGCCGGGGTGCGCCCACCGTCCACCACAGCGGCCGGCGCCGGAGGAGGCGCTTGAGCTCGTTCCCGATGGCCGATGGCCCCGGCTCGTCGACGACCTGGACATCGAAAGTCTCGTCGCGGCCTGCACGCCGTCCGTGGCCTATCTCGAAGAGCTTCCGAAACAACGAGTGCTCGCCTTCGGACCGATCCGGAGGACCGCCGGTGAGCTCGCTCGCGGCGTTCGCCGCGCCTGCGCCATCCTCGAGTCCACAGCCGATGCCGACGCGCGCACCGCGAGACTCCACGATGAGTTCCTGCTGCTCAGGTCGGTGGGCCGAGATGGCCGGGGCGAGGTCCTCTTCACCGGTTACTATGAGCCCATCCTAGAGGCATCCCGCCGACCGGTGGAGCCCTTCGTGGTCCCGGTCTACGGGGTGCCGGACGATCTCATTGCCGTCGACCTGGCCGACTTCGGTGTCGAGGCTTGTCCCCGGCGCCTCGTCGGTCGGGTCGAGGATCGGCGGCTGATGCCCTATCCGGAACGCGACGCCATCGAGTACGGCGCCGCTCTGAGCCCTGACACCGAGGTGCTCGGGTGGGTCGCTGATCCCGTCGATCTGTTCTTCCTGCACGTTCAGGGGTCCGGCACCCTGGTGTTTCCGGACGGCTCGCGGCTTCGTGCGGGTTTTGCGGCGACCAACGGTCGGCCCTACAGATCCATCGGCCGCCTGCTCATCGATGACGGCCTGGTGGCGTCCGATGCGATGTCCATGCAGGCCATCCGGACCTACCTCGCCGAACATCCCGATGACCTTCGGCGGGTGCTGGGCTTCAACCCCTCCTTCGTCTTCTTCCGACCACTGGCGGCGGGGGGCGGGCCCCTCGGTTGTTACGGGCAACCGGTCACCGCGGGGCGGTCCATTGCCACCGACCGCGATCTGTTTCCGGCGCCCATTTTGGCGTGGGTCAGAGCGACGGCGCCGGCCGCCGGAGGAGGCGACCAGCGCCTGTCGCGGTTTGTGCTCAATCAGGACACCGGCGGTTCCATTCGAGGTCCCGGCCGAGTCGACCTGTTCTTCGGACAGGGCGACAGTGCGGGAGACCTCGCCGGTCGGACGAAGCACACGGGCGAGCTGTACTTCCTTGTCCCGAGGTGATCCCGGATTCGGGAGTCGTAGACGGAGGGCGCATCTCGCCCTGCAACAGAAGTTTGGTGAATGGTCCGGGTTAGAACGTGTGGCGTAGGACGAAGCTCTCGAGCTGCTCCTGACCCTCTCCCGTGAGCCGAATGAATCGGATCCCAATCCCCGTGGTGCCTTCGCGCATGGGGTTGGTGCGCCGGACCACCTCGCCGGTTCCCTCGACCAGCCGGCGTCCGTCGGGGATGCCGAAGAAAAAGCTGAACCGCGTTCCCGGGTCGATCCGGTCATTACCTCTGAGGAGCATCCCGGAGCTGGAGATGTTCACGGTCTGATAGAGCGCGCGACTGGCGTTCTCGTTGAGATCCACCTTGACGTGGACCAGCACCCGCAGTGACACTCGCGGCGCCACGTTCAGGAGGTCCGAGATCGCCTGGTGGAGACGGGCTTCGGGCCAATCGACGCTGACCACGCGGTTGATGCCGAGGTCCACAAGGGCCTGCGCGTCGTCGAGAAAGTCCGGTTCCGCCAGCAGCACCAGTGCCGCCCTCTGGCACCACGATCCGTCCGACCGCAGGATCTCGACGAGCTCGTCGAGGATCAGATCGCGAAGCGGGAAGCTGACCAGGATGAGCTCGAAGGTCGTGCCGAGGAGGAGCCCGAAGATCTCGGGCGACGGGCCTGCGGTGTGAACGTCGAACTCGGCGCGACGCAGCATGGGTGCGATGCGCTCCAACGCGGGCGCATCGGCGCCCACGACCAGCACGTGCCGCTGGAAGCTCGCCATCTCCCCCATGATAACCCCATGTGGGTCAAGTTCAGTGATTGCCATCGTCCGGTGCCGCTCCGATGAGGACAAAATCCTTGTCGCCGACTTGTTCCTCCGACAACACCCGGATTCCGGTTCCGAGGGTCGGGGCGATCTCGTTCCAGGTCGCGACGCTGACCAGCGCCAGGAAGTCCGTACCTTCGCGCTCGATGACCGCCTCCAAATCCAGGCCCTCGCCCGGAACCGCCGGCAGCTTGCCGTCGCCGTAGAATCGGAAGCCCTCCGGACGAACGCCGAGACACGGAATTTCAGTGGGTCGTTGGTCGCGAGCGACGATCTCTGCCGCAGGCCCGCGCGTCGACTTGACCGTATTGACGACAGGGAAGACCAGCGCCGCGGTGAGGGTCGCGAAGAGCCACCAGGCAACGAGAAGTGCGTTTGACCACGCGTGTAAACCGCTCTTTTTCAATGCGATCAGAGCTCCAATCGCAGCCGCGGCGGTGGTGACACCGACGACCGGGCCCCGCCATCCGAGACCCGGTAGAACGTCGATGAAGGCCGGCGCGACGGCCATTGCCGCACCCACGACAAGCAGGACCACCGGGCCGGGCAGGGTGATCCACCGCGATGTGTGCTTCTCGCCTGCACGTCGTTCGAGGTACGCAGCCGCGAGCAGGGCGGCGGCCGGGTAAGCGAAGAGCAGATAGAGGTCGCGTTTCGGGGGGATCAGCGAGAAGAAGACAACCAGCGCGCCGAACCAGAGAGCGGCTCGGACCGTACCGTCGTCGACATCCGCCTCCTTGCGGTGGCGGATCCCACGAAGGCCCGCGATCAACCCGCCGATGACTGCTCCGGTCCACGGCAGCAACAACAAGGGCATTCGAAGGAGGTGCTTCCATGGTGGCCCGGGGTGTCGGTCGGCATGGGTGATGCGGCCTGCGTGCTGGCCGAAAAAGAGCTCTCGGAAGAGCGCGGGCTCGACAGCTGACGCGAGCAACGCCCAGGCCGCCATCGGTGCAACGGCAAGGACGGCGGCGCCGGACCAGACAAGACGACCGGCCCGCGGTCCGGATCGACGAGGGCCGAGCCATCGCCAGGCCGCCAGGACGAGCCCGACGTTGACGATGGCGAGAGGGCCCTTGGCGAGGCCGCCGATCCCGACGGTCAGGCCTGCCGCCAGCACGTACAGGGCGCGCTGTCGGCGGCTGTCGGCCGGGCGGTCGATGAGGTCGAGGGCGAGCAGGCAGAGGAAGGCGAGCAGAGGGTCGATCTGGAGCCGGCCCCCGATTTCGGTGACCATGACGGTCGACAGGTAGACGGCGGCAGCCAGGGGCGCGGCCGTCGAGCTCCACCAGCGGCGAGCGACGCGGGCAACGAGCGCTGCCGTGCCGAAGGTCGCGGCCAGCGACGGCAGCCGCATCCATAGCTCCGACCAGTCTGACAGCCAACCGAAGAAACCCGCCAACCAGAAGAGAAGCGGGGGCTTGTCGGGGTAAATCTGGCCGCACAGATGCATGACGAGAAAGCTCCCGCCATCGTAGATTTCCCGTGCGACCTCGGCATACCGCGGTTCATCCGGCGCCCACAGCTCCCGCGCCCACGCAGAGGCCACCATGGGCGCCATCATCAACCACCAGAGGCGGGCCGGTCGGAAGACGGATTCGTGATGTCGAGCCTGAGGCATGGTGGTGGAGTATAGCCTAAATCACGCACCCAGAATGTGCTAGCATTCGGCTGGTGGCGACCTTCGGCCCCTTTTCGACACGCGGCTTGCGAGATCTCGGGGCCGCCGACCGCGACGGAGCATCATGAGATCCGACATCGAGGCGACCACCCTCTCCGACGGCCGGGCTCGGCCCAAGGTGAGCGGGCTTGTGACCTGCTTCAACGAAGAGCACAACATCGGCGCCTGCATCGAGTCGCTGAGCTGGTGCGACGAGATCGTGGTGGTTGACTCCTTCTCCACCGACCGTACGCCGGAGATTGCCCGCAGCTACGACAAGGTCCGGTTCTATCAACGCGCCTACTACGGGGCCGGGGCCCAGAAGAACTGGGCGTTGCGGCACGTTCGTTTCCCATGGGTGTTTCTGCTCGACTCGGACGAGCGCTGCACACCGAACCTCCAGGATGAGGTCGAGGATCTGCTGGCGCATGGGCCAGAGCACCTCGCCTACACCATCAACCGTGACGTCTACTTTCTGGGTCGGCGAATCAGATTCTCCGGATGGCAGCGAGACCGAGTGGCCCGCCTGTTCAAGACCGGGACCGCGTACTACGAGAATCGTAGGGTTCACTCGTTGCTCCGAACGACCGGAGAGGCGCCGGTGCTGTCTCACGCCATGGAGCACCACATGGTGGACCTGAGCTTCGACGAGTACGCCTTCCGGCTCGCGAAGTACGGCTACTGGGGCGCGGCGCAGGGATGGCGAGACGGAGCCCGGCCGTCGGCGCTGGAGGTCGCACTCCGGCCTCTGTGGCGCTTCGTTCGGACCTACGTTATCCAGCTCGGTGTGCTCGACGGCGGCCGCGGACTGGTGTTCTGCGCGCTGCAGGCGCTCAGCGCCTACATGAAGTACTCGATTCTCTGGGGATGGCGCACGAACGCGGCCCGTGGTATCGAGCCGCAGCTGCCCGACTTCGACGACGAAGACACCACGTGGCAGGGCCTCGAGAGTCTCGAGGAGACCGCCGACGAGACCGGTGGCGCCTCGTCCAGCGGCGTCTGAGATCGGGCTGGCGCACCGGTCCATGTGGCAGTTCCTCCGCCGCCTCGGCCCCTACCTGAAGGACTACAAGGGCCGGATCGTGGTGTCATTCATCGGTGGTGCTGCGGGGGCGGCCGCGTACGGCGCCGTCATGTACCTCATCAAGGACGTGATCAACGAGATCTTCATCGCCAAGGACGAGGCCATGCTCCGCCTTCTGCCGGTGGTGGTGATCGTGTTGTTCTTCGCGGTCGGCGCCGGCCGCTACCTCCAGGTCTACGAGCTTCAGTGGGTCGGCCTTGACGTTGTGCGGCGGCTGCGCGACCGGCTGCTCGCCCACGTCCTCGAGCTCGACATGGCGTTTTTCGGCCGCTTCCACGGAGGCGAGCTCATCTCGCGGGTGACCAACGACATCAACCGGATCCGTACGGCGGTGACCCAGCAGCTTGCGGTTGTCATTCGGGAGCTGCTGTCGGCGGTGGCGTTCGTGGTCGTGATCATCTATCTGAGCCCGAGGCTCGCCTTCTGGGGTCTGGTGGTTCTCCCCCTCGCCGCATGGCCACTGAGCGCTCTGGCGACGCGGTTCAAGCGGCTCATGCACCGCTCTCAAGAGAAGGACTCGGATATCACGACCCGACTCGCGGAAATCTTCAACAACGTCGAGATCATCAAGGCCCATACCGCCGAGAATCTCGAGCTCGAGCGGTTCGAGCGCGACAACCTCGAGTTCAGGCGGATCAACATGAAGGGAGTGCGGACCCGGGAGCTCACGAATCCGTTGATGGAGTTTCTCGGGTCCATCGCTGCGGCGTTGGTGATTTGGGTCGGCGGGCATCAGGTGATCTCCGGTCGTATGGAGGCGGGAGATTTCATCGCCTTCGCGGTTGCCCTGTTCAGTCTCTACAATCCCATCAAGCGGATCTCCCAGGCTTCGAACCAGCTCTACGAGGCGGTGGCCGCCTCGGAACGGATCTTCGACCTGCTTGCTCGTGAGCCGGACATCACCTCCGGGGGGCGATCCGTCGAAGGACCGGTGGTCTCCGTCGCATTCGACGATGTCCATCTTGCCTATGGCGAGGTTGAGGCATTGCGGGGCGTCTCCCTCGAGGTGACGGCAGGCGAGACCATCGCCCTTGTCGGCGACAGCGGCGGCGGCAAGACATCCCTGGTGAGCCTGGTGCCGAGGCTCTATGACCCCACCTCCGGCGTGCTGCGGATTAACGGCGTCGATGCCCGCGATCTCGAGCTCCGGAGCCTCCGAGACCGGATCGGGGTCGTCACGCAGCGGGTCTACATTTTTCGCGACACGGTGGCTGCCAATGTGGCCTATGGCCGGGACCTGGAGAGTGATCGCGTCGAGGTGGCGCTTAAACGAGCGGGCGCCTGGGATTTCGTCTCGGCGATGGGCGACGGCGTCGACACCGTTCTCGACGAGTTTGGTGCCAACCTGTCTGGGGGCCAGCGACAGCGGCTCGCCATCGCCCGCGCCCTGTACCGCGATCCGGAGGTCCTGATCCTCGACGAAGCGACCTCGGCCCTGGACAACCGATCCGAAGCGGCGATCCAGCGTGCCTTGGTCGAGATCATCCGGGATCGAATCACCTTCATCATCGCCCATCGCCTGTCCACGGTTGACCTCGCTCGTCGCATTGTGGTTCTCAAAGGTGGTCGGATCGCAGATGTCGGCACCAAAGCCGAGCTGCTCGCCGGCTCCGAGGAGTACCAACGCCTCGTCACCGCGGGTCTCGAGGGGGACCGATTGGCGGGCGAACCCGCGTGAATGACGCTGACAGTCAGGAAGGCGTGGCGGAGGACGCCTCGGTTGAGGTCTCGCCGAAGATCTCGTTGTCCGCCGAGATGACCCCTGCTGCGAGTGCGAACAGGACCAGCGGCAGCTGCTTGTGCAGGTACGGGTCGCCGACGAAGCCGAGCAGGTAGGCGCAGCCGAGAGCCACTGCCGCCGACTGTTTCGTGCGACTCCGGTAGTGGCCCGCGAACAAGGCTCCGAAGACCGCTCCGAGGGACAGCAGGCCGACGCCTCCAAGCTCGGTGGCGACCTGCAGGTACTGGTTGTGGAGGTGCGGGAACCAACCCACCGCATCGACGAGCTGCGGGTGGTCCGTGGCGAGCACGCGCCGGAACTCCGGCATGGCATCGCCGATCCCCGTTCCGAGAACGGGGTGGTCTCGAACGATCTCGAGTGCGACCACCATGCCGGCCAGGCGTTTCCCCTGGTTGGTGTCGACTCGCCGCTCGGCGACGGCGTCGTGGATTTCTGCGGCAGCCTGATCGACCCGCTGCTTGAAGGGGGATACGACGAGGTAGGAGGCGACGATGACGCCGGCGGCGGCGGCGATCAGCGCCGCCCGCAACCATGCCGGACGTTGTCGCAGCATGACCGGGAGTAGAACCGGCAGGGTGCCGACGAAGGCAAGCTGTCCGCTGCGCCCGATGTTGACGAGAAGGGCCGCGAAGAGCACTACGAGCACGACGACCCAGCCCAGCCAACGCCGACCCAACATGGCGGCGTGACCCAGGTAGACGACAACGAACAACGACGCGACGGCAAGCACCATGCTGAAGTCGAGATGAGACATGGTCACCGACGGGTTGCCCGGGTGGGTCCGGTGAAAGTGGATATCAGCGAAGATGACAACCGGCATCATGCACGCCGCGAGGGTCGTGCCGGAGACGAGGGCGAGGAACGCGTACCGTGTGAATTTGACGTCGAGGCTGGACGCGATTGCCGGTACAAGCAACAAATACCGGTACTTGAACCAGTACTCGATGCCCTCGGCGGGGTGGGACGACCACAGCAGGGACAGCAGGTTGAGCGCCATGAACGCGACGATGGCGAGGGTCAGGCCGTGCCTTCGGACTCGGGCGAAACGACCGGCGAGATCGCCTTGAAAGAACCACAGGACGAGGATCAGTGCCGTCGAAAGGCTTACCCAAGCGCGGTACAGCGGGATTGAGAATGCGAGCACCACAACGAGCCAGTTGACGACCTCGTTGACGGTCCGGGCCCGCATGGTCGGAGATCAGCCGCCCACGGCGTCGACGAAGGCGAGGATGTCGCCGACGGTGTTGAGTCCGGCCGCGTCGTCGTCGTCGATCTCGAGGTCGAGCCGATCCTCGAGCTCGACCAACAGCTCGAGGGCCTTGGCCGAGTCCAGATCGAGATCGGCGACGAGCTCGGCTTCCGGGGTCAGAGACTCGGGAGAGACACCGCTCACCCGGGCGACGACGGCGATCACGATCTCGGCGCGGCTCACAGCTGGAGGTCTCCTTCGGCCGGCATTGTACGCGGGTTGGGGTGCCGCCGTCCCGTCGGTCCCGTTCCCGATCGCGACGACAGCATCAGCGGCAGGGTCAGCAATCAGCGTCGGCAGTCAGCGTCGGCAATCAGCGTCAGCAACAGGTGTCGAGTACCGATTCTCACTGATCCCTGGTCACGACTCACGACTCACGATTCACGACCTCCAACGTACCGTCGAGGTACCGCCGCCTGACCTCGCCCCGCTGCATCTTGCCGCTCGTGGTTCGAGGGATACGTCCGCGCCGGACGAACACGACATCGGCGACAGGCAGGCCGAGGTTGCGACCGATCCGAATCCTGATCTCGCGTTCGATCTCGGCCAGCCGTGCAGGGTCGTCGACGTTCGCCTCGACGACCAGTACGGCCTCCTCGCCGGCCGAACCGTGGGCGACGGAGAAGGCAGCGGAACGGAGCAGCCCCCCGCCGCCGGTCACCCCGTCGGCCAGACGCTCGATCTCGTCGGGCATGAGGTTGTGGCCGTGGACGATGAGCACGTCTTTGATGCGTCCGGTCAGGTAGAGCTCGCCGCGGTGGAGGAACCCGAGGTCACCGGTTCGATACCAGCCTTCGACCAGGCTTTCGGCGGTTGCGTCCGCGTCCCCGAAGTAGCCGGCGAAGAGTCCCGGGCCCTGAATGCGGACCTCTCCGACCTCGCCGACGTCAAGCTCCCGACCGTTCGGGGCGGTGACGCGAAGGTGGGTGTCGCGCACCGGGCGGCCCACGCATACGACATCGGTGAGGGCGAAGCCAGCGTCGGCTGCGGGCGGCGCCGGCAGCGTTCTGATCCCTTGGCCACGATCGTCGAAGGTGACCGCCAGGGTCGCCTCTGCGAGACCGTAGCACGGCAGGAACGACTCCGGGGCGAAGCCGAAAGGAGCGAAGCTCTCGACGAACGCCGACGCGGTTTGCGAACGGATCATCTCGGCGCCGGTGAGTGCGACCTTGAAGTTCGACAGGTCGGCGCCGTCGAGCTGCTCGGGGCGGATTCGTTCCAGGCAGAGCTGGTAGCCGAAGTTTGGGGCGGGGGCGAAGCTGAAGCCGTGGCTGCCGAGCTCGCGAAGCCACAGCATTGGCCGGGCGAGGAAGGTCGGCGGCCGAATCAGCCGAAGCTCGAGCCCGACGAGCATCGGCAGGAGAAGGCAGCCGACCAGGCCCATGTCGTGATACAGAGGAAGCCACGACGTCATGCTGTCGGCCCATGCATGGAGCGGGTCCCGCATCTGACCGGTCGCACTCTCGTCGCAGGCGGCTGTGTTGTGGACGGCGTTACCGTGGCTGATCATGACCGCGCGTGGCAGTCCGGTTGAACCGGAGGTGAGCTGGAGGAAGGCAATGTCGCCGGCATCGACGGGCGGCGGAGTGAAGCCGGCTGTGGGGGAGACCGAGGTGAGCTCGCCTGAGGTGATGGCGCCGGCTGCGGCGCGGGCGTAGCCGCCATCCTTGGCCTGCTCACGGAATCCTTCGCTCGTCACTACGTGACGCGCGCTCATTGCGGCCATGACCTGATCGACCTTGCCGAGCTGCACGTCAGCTGCGGCGAGGCCGGTGGCGCCGGCGCTGGCCACCGGCCAAGCGCCGCGGAGCAGGAGCCCGAGCCACGCCTCCATCCACTCCCACGAGGTGGGCAGTGCGACCATCACCGGCTGCCGGGGGCCGACCCCGAGGGCGTCGAAGCGGGCTGCGGCCTCGACCGCGAGGGCGTAGAGCTCGGCGTAGGTGCGGCGCTCGGCGGTTCGTCCACGGCCGTCGAAGATCGAGATACCGCGGTCGGGGTGGTCAACGGCGGCCCGCCGGATCAGCTGGGGAAGGTTTGACGGGAGGTTGGCAAAGGCGTCGCTCATGGCGGCACGGTAGCCGGGCAGAGGAATTGGGGCAAGGAGGGCGGACGGCGGGAGTCGTGATCAGGGATCAGGGATCGGTGAGTCGTGAAGACTGAGCAGAGA
>Ga0316576_10001172_pt1 | contig 13769 bp, 12 predicted proteins | sample S0NA_FD_203075 | JGI IMG/M metagenome (GOLD analysis project Ga0316576, IMG submission 203075) | Rhizosphere microbial communities from salt marsh grasses in Alabama, United States - S0-2_050615r3r5 | ecosystem: Host-associated > Plants > Roots > Rhizosphere | place: USA: Alabama | collected... | reverse complement strand
GGTCGGTACCGCCACCCCCAGATCCAAGGCATTGATGCTGGTCCACTTGCCGGTGCCTTTCTGGCCGGCGGCGTCGAGGACGACGTCGACGAACGGCTCGCCGGTGACCGGATCGGTCTGCTGCAGCACGTCGGCAGTGATTTCAACCAGGTAGGAATCGAGCACCCCCGCGTTCCAGCCTTCGAAGGTCAGACCGATCTCGGCCGGAGCCATGCCGGCGAGGCCCTGCTTCAGGTCGTAGGCTTCGCAGATCATCTGCATGTCGCCGTACTCGATGCCGTTGTGCACCATCTTCACGTAATGACCAGCACCGTTGGTGCCGATGTAGGCGGTACAGGGCTCACCGCCCCCGACCGGCTTGCCGGGCTCGGCACCGAGCAGCGGCTTGCCGGTGTCGGGATCGACCTTGGCGGCGATCGCGGTCCAGACCGGCTCGAGCTCCTGCCAGGCATCTTCCCGCCCGCCGGGCATCAGCGAGTGGCCGAAGCGCGCACCTTCCTCGCCGCCGGAGACACGGCTGCCGATGAAGCGCAGGCCGCGCTCGGCGAGCCGCTGCTCGCGAGCGATGGTATCGGTCCACTTGGCGTTGCCGCCGTCGATGAGGATGTCGCCCTCGCCGAGCAGCGGCGCGAGTTGATCGATGACTGCGTCGGTGCCGCTGCCGGCCTTGACCATGACGGTGATCTTGCGCGGCCTCGTTAGCGATTGCGCCAGGTCATCCAGCGTCTCGCAGCCGATCAGGCCGCCAGGCGTGTCCGGACTCGCTGCCGGAGCCGTGCTCGGAGACGTGCTCAACGAGCTCGCTGACCGTGCCCGCCCACTGCTGCCCGATGACGTTCAGATCCGGTGGCTCGACTTAAGCCAAGAGTATCAGCGCTCTGGCCTCGCTTTTCAGGCCGCCTTCCTGCTCGCGCTCACCTTCGGGCCTGGCGCCGAGCCCCGGCACATCATTGGCTTGGCGGCCATCGGCGGTGTGCTCGCCGCCACCCTGCTGACACTCGTTCTGGTGCCGGTGCTCTATCTGATCCTCGCTCAACGGATGCTGTAACCTTCGTCTGTCTGTCTATCTGTCCGTCCGCCAACATGTCCAACAACACCGAGCAGACGCCGGGACCGATTCGCCGGTGGCACACGCAACCGGCCTCGCTCATTGCCGAGCATGCGCAGGCGCTGACCCGAATCGACGCTGTCGCAGACGACATTCTGCACGTTCGGGTCGCACCCGCGGGAGTGCTCGCGCCCAGACACCGCTGGCAGCAAACCGCCTCTCTGCTCGAAGGCCGAATCAGGGTCAAGGAGCGAGTGCCGTTCCTGCAGCTGGAGACCAGTGCGATGCGGGCCGCGCTCGATCTCTACACTGGCGCCCTTTCGCTCACAAACGCCGACGGTGTCGCCTATGCGAGTGACCTGGCCCCAGTGCGGTGGCGACCGGTGGCGCGGTATGAGGTCCCTGCCCTCGCGCCAGCGCTCGCCACAGCGCTCAGCCCGGTTGGCCCCCAGCAAGCCGGCAACGGCTGGCCGGCCGGCGCGGCCAGCACTGGCCTCTGGCTGCAAAAGGCACTGGACCCGCAGGACGGCCTGTTCGGCTGCGGTCAGCGCTTTGGGGCACTCAACCGACGCGGTCGACGGCTCGCGCACTGGACCACGGATATCCACTCGCCAGGACTGGGCGAGGTCGACGGCTGTTTGTACCAATCGCACCCGGTGTTGCTCGCGCTGCGGCCCGGCCTCGCGTGGGGGCTGATGCTCGGCTCGAGCTGGTACAGCCATTTCGATCTCGGCGCCGAGCGGCCCGACGCGCTGGGTCTGTTCAGCCTGTGCGGCGAGCTCGACTATTACCTGTTTGCCGGTCCCACGCCGGCCGCCGTCGTCGAGCAGATGACGAGGCTGACCGGGCGGCCAGCCCTACCCCCGCTTTGGGCGCTCGGCTATCACCAGTCGCGCTGGGGCTACCGCAGCGACGCCGAGATCCGCGCGATCGCTAACGGATTTCGCAGCCGACGCATCCCAATCGACGCCATCCATCTCGATATCGACTACATGGACGGCTTTCGCGTCTTCAGCTGGAACCGCGAGCGCTTCCCGAGCCCCCGCGCCACGGTCGATGCCTTGCATCGGCAAGACATCCATGCGATCACCATCATCGACCCGGGCGTCAAGCGCGCGCCGAGACACCGCGATGCGAGCGGCAATGACAGCGTTTATCCGGTCTACGAGGCCGGCCTGCACGGCGATCATTTCATCCGACGACCGGATGGCGAGCGCTTCACCGGTTATGTTTGGCCCGGAGAATCGCTGTTCCCGGACTTCTGCCGCACGACAACGCGCCGCTGGTGGGGGGACCTGCACGCCAGTCTGCTCGCTGCCGGAGTGGATGGCATCTGGTGCGACATGAACGAGCCCGCCATCGTTGATCGCCCCTTCGAGGTGCCAGGGTCCACCGCGCTGGCGATTCCACTGGATGCCAGACAGGGCGGCGACGCTGAGACCTGCCACGCGGAGGCGCACAATCTCTACGGAACGCTGATGGCACGGGCTACCTATGAGGGCCTGCAGCGGCTGCGCCCGCAACTTCGGCCTTGGGTCCTGACCCGATCCGCCAGCATCGGCGCCCAGCGCTGGGCGGTCAGCTGGATGGGCGACAACGCCTCCAGCTGGGAAGACCTGCGCAGCAGCCTGCCGCAGCTCGCGAGCATGGGTCTGAGTGGCTCGCCGCATGTAGGCGTCGATATCGGCGGCTTCTACGGCGCCTGCGATGGCGAGCTCTTCGCCCGCTGGATCGAGCTGGGTGCCTTCTATCCGTTCATGCGCGCGCATGCGTACCACGGCAGCCCGCCGCAGGAGCCTTGGGCGTTCGGCGATGAGGTCGAGGCCGTCGCCCGGACCGCGATCGAGCGCCGTTACCAGTTCCTGCCCTACCTCTACACCTTGGCCCACCGCGCCCACCGCAGCGGCGAGCCGATCCTGCGACCGCTGCTCTACGACTTCCCGCAAGAGACCGAGCTGCATGAGATCGAAGACCAGTTGATGGTCGGTCCGCTGCTGATGATCGCACCGGTCTGCGAGCCGGGCGTCAGCGAGCGCGAGGTCGTTCTGCCGCGTGGCGCTTGGTACGACTTTCATACCGGCAGGCGGGTCGATGGCGGTGCGCACGCGCCACGCGCTGCCGATACTGATACTGATGCCTCTGCCCGCGCTGCCAGTGCGAGCGCCAAGGCCATGCATCGGCGCTGCCGGCTGCCAGCACCACCGGGTCGCGTGCCGATCCTGGTGCGCGGTGGCAGTTGCTTGACCCTCGGACCGCCGCGGCAATCGACGAGCGAGCCGCTGACCGAGCTGATCCTAGAGGCCTATCCAGACCGCCGAGACAATAGCTCTTGGACATTAATCGAGGACGCCGGCGATGGCTGGGGCTATTGCGATGGCGAGTTCGCGGAAACCGCGTTCGCGATGACACCCGAACACGCACGACCGAGCCTCATGATCGGACCCCGCCAAGGAGGCTGGCAGCCGCATCCGCGCCAGCTCGTGCTGCGACTGCATTTGGCGCAGCGTCCGAAGCAGATTCTGCTCGACGGTGTTCCCCGAGTCGACTGGTGGTGGGATCAAACAGGTCACGCAGCGATGGTGTCGCTCGACGATGATGGCAAACCGCACCAGCTAAACGCAGAATGAACAGCATCGATCTTCTCGTGTCCCCCTGACCGACGGCGATGACCGCCGAGGCAAAGACGCATCCTCAAGGGGCAAGGCCTCAACGAAGCCAAGATGAATAAGACACCGCGTCAGCGCGGCACCCGGGTGGTTCCCTGCGCCCCGGGTGCCTGCTGATTCTCCATGTAGGTTCGAGCCTCCTCGCCGGGGTTTGGGAGGCCAGCGAGCCGCCAGACCTCGATCGGGCCGCCGAACAGCGCAAGGATACAATCAGGCTCCAGCTCGAGCTCGTGACAGAGCGTCGGCTGCACCGGTAGCATGCCACTCTTGAGGTAATCGGCACGCACCTGATCAATGACGCGCCAGTGCGCCTCGCTCAGCTCGCCGAGATCGAGTTCCGCAGCAAGTCCCAGTGCTAGATCGCGGGTCCACAGCTCCGGCTCCCGGAGAAATCCGTACTCGTCGAGCAGGTCTGCATCGAGACGCCCATCAAAACCGACGACGTCGCGCGTCAAGCCGTCCGGGCGCAGCGGCTGATTGGACTTCTGACTGGCCATCGCATACCTCCAACTCTATAGCAATCAATCACCCCACCATAGTTCGTCTCGGACAAGGGCTGGTGCGGGCGCCTCATCACATCAGGCAAGGCCTACACCAGTTTCGAGAACCTTCTCCTACCCGCCGTACTCGGCACGACCGTGGTCTTTGAGCTGATCGGCCCAGTCGCGGTCCGCTTCGCGCTGCGTCAGGCCGGCCCGGTAACGCGGCAAACCGATGCGCCCTGCGGTGCGGCAAATGCCCCAGGCATGGGGGCTATCAACCGCCGTCGTCTTGGCTTTGCCAAGATCCGCATGACGCCAGAAGACTACCGGCAAGCGGTGGCGCCGTTATCACCAGGAACGCAAGACGTGCTGCACCTGGCACGACCTCTGCTGCTTAATTAGGTTGACGGACGCCCAGCAATGACCGGCCAAGCAGCTGTAACTCAGGCTGAGCATCCTCAGCCACCCTAGAGCGGGACATGAAGCGGGCTGATACAGCCGGCATCTGGTTGCGCCACCATCGATTCAGCAACATGACCCTATGAAGATTCTCATCGCCGACAGCAACCATATCCTGGCCAACGTCCTGGCCGAGCACCTGAGAGTGCGCGGACATGAGGTCACGACCACTTATGACGGCCGGGTCGCCTGTGCCTATTGTCGCCGGCAGCGCTTCGACGCCATCGTCATCGATCTGCTGATGCCAGATATCCACGGCATCGAGGTGCTTGAGCAACTCTATGCAGACTGCAGGATGCCGCAGGCCATCCTGACCAGCGGTTCCCCCGAGCTGTTAGATGAGATCGCACCCCGGCTGACGGGGATCGGCGTGCGGGTGGTGATGCAGAAGCCCTTCCAGTTCACTGAGCTGGACAAGGCGTTGGCGCGACTCTGCCCATCCAACCTCGACCCATCCAACATAGCCGGCCAGAATACTGTCGAAACGCGCATGTGCAACATCGGCCCACAGCCACTCGACCAGCGGACGGCGAGGAGTCTGCTGTGACCGCCGCGCGCTGAGCGCCTGCATGAAGACCGGCGCGCGCTATGACCAGCCGCGCCATGACCAGCTAGTCGCGTTAGAACTGGACTTCTTTCAGGCGAAAACGCCAGCGTAGCGACGCATCAGCATCGACAACCATCGCCTAAGCCAATCACGGCACGCCGAGATGCCATCAAACCAACCATCGTTTCCGCAAGGTCCAAGAATCTACAATCTGTTCCCGACCCTGCTCGGTCCGATCGAGCGCTGGACCGAGCGGCTGCCGGAGATCGCGCGGATGGGTTTCGACTGGGTCTTCGTCAACCCGTTTCATCTGCCGGGGGTGTCCGGGAGCCTCTATGCGGTCAAGGACTATTACCGCCTGCATCCAGCCCTGCGCGGCGACAGCGACCGCAGTGACGACGAGCGACTCCAGGCCTTCACCGCTGCCGCCACCGACGCCGGAATCGCGGTGATGATGGACCTGGTCGTCAACCATACGGCGATCGACGCCGATCTGGTCAGCGAGCATCCGGATTGGTATGTCCGCAACGACGACGGCTCGGTGCACTCGCCCTCCGCGACCGATCTGGACGACCCCGAGATCATCACGGTCTGGGAAGATCTCGCCCAGCTTGATTTCAGCGAACGCCCCGAGCGCGAGGCCATGATCGACTTCTTCTCCGAGGTCATCGGCCATTACACCGCTCTCGGCTTCCGCGGCTTTCGCTGCGACGCCGCCTATCAGCTCCCGGGCAAGGTCTGGCAGGCGCTCATCGAGCGCGCCCGCGAGACGGCGCCGGAGACCAGATTCTTCGCCGAGACCCTCGGCGCGCCGCCCGATGACATCGAGCAATTGCGCCCCGCCGGCTTCGACTATCTGTTCAACAGCGCCAAGTGGTGGGACTTCCGCGGCGATTGGCTGCTTGATCAGTATCAAAGCTTCTGTGACCTGGCGCCGTCCATCGCCTTCCCAGAGAGCCACGACACCGCCCGGCTGGCAGACGAGTCGGATGGCAACCGCCGCGAGTCGGCGTTCTGGTACCTGTTCGCGGCGGTCTTCTCCACCGGCTTGATGATGCCGATCGGCTACGAATTCGGGTTCCGACGCCGCCTGCACGTCGTCGAGACCCGGCCCGAGCATTGGGAGGAGCCGAGCTTCGACCTGCGCGACTTCATCGCCCGCGTCAACGCCATGAAGACCAAGACCCCAGTGCTGAACGAAGAGGGTCCGCAGTCTCGCTTCACCGATAGCGACGAGCCGGTGGTTGGGCTGCTGCGACGCTCGCAGCAGCAAGCGCAGCGCAGCGCGACGCTAATCAATCCTGACCTTGAAGAGGCGCGCGAGTACAGCCGAGAGCAGCTCATCAAGGTCCTCGACTGCGCTGCCGACCAGCTGCAGGAGATCACGCCCGCCTTCAACGACAGCGCTGACGACGAGGCCGACAACCCAGACGAAGACAAGACCGACGACGGTGCCGCAGACGCCAGCACCACAGCCGCGCTCCATCTGCCGCCGCGAAGTCTGCGCGTCTTCATTGCCAACCACTGAAGCAAGACCCAAGCCAGCTCGCGATGGTCGGCCCCGGCCAGCTCGACCCGAACCGGGTCGCCGGTCGCCCGCTGGACCTGTTCTGCTATGAGCTGCTCGAGATCGACGGCGAGGAAGCACCGGCGACCCATCATACGCTGCTCGGGCGGCTCGCGGATCGGGGTCTCAAGACCTGCCCGCTGAATCGCAGCGCCGATAACGTCGGCGAGGTGCGCGCCTATCACGCTGAGCTCGAGGGCCAGCGCGACACGCTCGACGACGAGATCGACGCGATCGTGATCAAGCTCGACGACCGCGCGCGCCGCGACGTGCTTGGCGTGCGCGCACGCAGCCCGCGCTGGGCCTTGGCCTGGAAGTTCGCCCCGCGCGAAGAGATCACGAGCCTCGAGGAGATCACGGTTCAGGTCGGGCGCACCGGCATCCTGACGCCCGTTGCGCTGCTGCAGCCGGTCGATGTCGGCGGCGTCATCGTGAGCCGGGCGACGCTGCATAATGCCGATGAGATGCAGCGCAAGCATGTCCGGGCCGGCGACCGCGTGCGGATCATCCGCGCCCGCGAGCACTACAAGCGCAGCGAGGCGCATTCCGCCGTCGAGGCGCGCGGCGGCCGAGCAATCTCCGACGTGAGCAGCGCGACTGACTACCTGGTCGTCGGTGAACGTCCGGGCAACAAATTAGAGCGCGCCAAGGAGTTCGGCATCGAGACGCTCGACGAAGCCGAATTCGAGCGGTTGTTATGACAGGCGCACCGGCGGACTCTGCCATCGTCTGCAGGCGCTCGTGACCATCGCTGGAGCGGGTATGCCATGTGCTGCGCGCTGATCGTACCGATCAAACTGCTTAACGCTAATCAAGTGCTCGCCTCGGCGATGGTGGCGTCGGTGTCGTGGGCAAGATGCCGCGAGACCTCCAGACTAACGCAACCGTCGATGCCGACGTCGTCGTTCATGCTCTCCTGCCGGCGCGGCAGAAACAGATCGCAGGCGTCGCGCACGTCGTCGATAGCGAGGCGCTCGTCGTAAGCGGTCTGGTCCGCCGGCGAATCGGCCTGATGGACACGTCTTAGTCCATAGCGATCGGCAAGGCTTGGGCCAGTAGCGTAGCTGGGGCGGCGTGCGGCAGCGGATGCGCAGCCACCAAAGACAGCAGCGCAGACCGGGTTTATTGAACCAGCGGTTGGTGGATACCACCCAGACGGCGCGTCGCGGCCATCGCCAAAGCGCGCCCGACGCCCGATGTCGGTGAACACGGCCGCCGGCACCGGCCTTGCTTTGCTAAAGCCAGCGGCAGTGGGGATCGCATTTGCGATCGCTGTCGCAATCGGCATCGCCCGGGTGCTGAGTGCATTCGCGTCCTGTCGCTGCATTGCGAAGATTAGCCATTGCCAATACCGGTCCCAGTGCAAGTCCCAGTGCAAGTTTCATCCACCCAGTTTCATCTCCCCAAGGAGACTCCAATGACCTATCCGATCCTCGAGCCCATCGTCGCCCTCATTGCCGGTGTCCTGATCCTCGTGCGGCCGTCGCTCCTCAACTACATCGTCGCCATCTACCTCATCGTCGTCGGGATTCTCGGCCTCGTCGGCCACGCGGGCTTCGTCGGTACCTGATGCGCTAAAGGCAGCCCGCTACGGCAAGCTGTTGCGCCGATACAAGGGCGGCGACCTGCGGCGAGCAGGTCGCCTTCGGTGGCCGCGCGGAACCGGCTGATGGCGTGCCGCAGCCGACTGCAGTGTGGCTGTGGGGTGGGACTGCAGCGCGGGGTGCTAGTCCAAGTCGTCCTCCGGATGCACCCAGCGGCGCCCGGCCCGCGCCAGCAGTTCGTCGGCAGCAGCCGGCCCCCAGGTGCCCGCGGCATAGCCGTGCAGCTGATCGGGATGCGCCTGTGCCAGCCGCTCGACGAGCGGATCGACGATGCGCCAGGCCTCCTCCACCCAGTCCTCGCGGGCGAACAGGGTCTGTTCCCCCTGCATGGCGTCGAGAATCAGCCAGGCATACGCGCGCGGTGGGCGCTCGATGCCGAAGGCCTCGGCGTACGAGAAGCGCGAGGTCACAGGCGCCAGACACAACTCGGCGCCAGGCCGCTTGGCGTTGAACGATTGCAGGATGCCCTCGTCCGGCTTGACCCGGAAGACGATCAGGTTGCGCTCGGGCTCACTGTCTCCGCTGACCGGGAACATCGGGTGCGCGGCGGGCTTCAAGTGCACTGAGACCTCGGTCAGGCCGCGGGCCATGCGCTTACCGGTGCGCAGGTAAAAGGGCACGCCTGTCCAACGCCAGTTGTCCACCCCGAGTTCGATCGCGGCAAAGGTGGCGGTGGTGGAATCCGCCGCCACGGCGTCCTCGTCGCGGTAGCCGCGGACGGCCTGCCCGCCCACTCGCCCGGCTTGGTACTGCCCGACGACGAAGTCCCTCGCCTGCGGCGGCGCGATCGCTTGCAGCACCTTGACCGTCTCGTTGCGCAGCGAGCGGGCGTCGTAGGTCACCGGCGGCTCCAACGCCACCATGCTGAGCAGGCTGAGCAGATGGTTCTGGATCATGTCGCGCACCACGCCGGTCTTCTCGTAGAAGCTGCCGCGGCTGCCGATACCGATTTCCTCGGCCACGGTGATCTGCACATGGTCGATGAAGCGATGATTCCAGATCGGCTCAAAGGCCGGATTCGCGAACCGGAACACGAGCATGTTCTGGACCGTCTCTTTGCCGAGAAAATGGTCGATGCGGTAGATCTGGCGCTCGGCGAATACGCGTTGCAGGTCGGCATGGAGCGCGCGCGCCGAGGTCCGGTCCTCGCCAAAGGGCTTTTCGATGATGACCCGTCGCCAGCCTGCGCCATTGCCGCCGTCATCGTCACCGTCGTCCCCGCGTCTTTTCTCTCCGCCGCCCGGCTCGCCAGCGCTGTTCGCCAGGCCTACCCGGTTCAGGCGCTCACAAATGGGCGCGAAGAAGTCGGGCGGCACGGCCAGGTGGAACAGCAGGTTGTCCGGCAGGCCGAGCGAATGGCGCAGCTCGCCAACGCGCTCACGCAGCGCGTGGAAGCTGTCATCGCGCTGGAAGTCGCCGGACAGGTAATGGAGGCTTCGCGCGAAGCCCTTCCAAGCGCCTTCGGCGCCGCTGTCCTCGGGGGACACCGCCTCGCGCATGCTCCGGCGAAAGTGTTCGTCGTCCCAGTCCGAGCGCGCGACCCCGAGGACGGCGAAGGGCTCGGGCAAGAGCCCCTCGCGCGCCAGTTCGAACAGCGACGGAAGAAGCGAGCGTCGCGTCAGGTCGCCGGAGGCACCGAAGATGACCATCAGGCACGGGGCCGGATTGGCACTGCCGTAGCCTTGGCAGCTGGCTTCAAAGGCGTGGTTGGCCATGGATCCTCCGCCTTGATCGGTGTTGGGGGTTTCGATCTGTCGGCGAGCCCGGCGAGGCATCACTCAGTCGGGCACATCGGCCTCCTCGTCGTCGGCGGAGCGGTGCTCGCCGGGTCCACCGCCGTGGCTCAGGTTGCGCGCACTGTTGATCAGGGCAACATGGGTGAAGGCCAGCGGGAAGTTGCCCATCAGCCGCTGCTTGTCGGGGTCGTACTGCTCGGATAAGAGCCCGATGTCGTTGCGCACGTCCAGCAGGCGCTCGAACAACCGGCGAGCCTCCTCGCGGCGCCCGGCCAGCGCCAGGTTGTCGACCAGCCAGAAGGAGCAGGGCAGGAAGCTGCCCTCATCGATACCGATGCCGTCGACGTCGGAGCCACGCTCATAGCGCATTACGAAGCCGTCCCAGGTGAGGTCCCGCTGCACCGCCTCCATGGTCGCGATCACGCGCGGATCATCCGGCGGCAGGAAGCCCACCAGCGGCACCATCAACAGGCTGGCGTCCAAGGCCTTGCCGTCGTACTCCTGCACGAAAATGTTGCGCTCGGCATCGACGCCACGGCGACAGACCTCAGCGTGGATGCGGTCGCGGATGCCGGCCCAGCGCTCCGCCGGTCCCTCACCGCCGAAGCGCTCGACGGCCTTGACGGCACGGTCGAAAGCAACCCACGCCATCACCTTGGAGTGGGTGAAGTGCCGGCGCGGGCCGCGGATCTCCCAGATGCCCTCGTCCGGCTCCTCCCAGGCCGTTTCGAGAAACTCCAGCAACGCCCGCTGCAGTGCCCAGACCTCCTGTTGCGGCTCGACACCGGCGCGCCGGGTCAGGTGCAGGGCATCGAAGATCTCGCCGTAGACATCGAGCTGGCGCTGGGAATGGGCGGCGTTGCCGATCAGCACCGGTGCGATGTCCTGATAGCCGCCGAGCCAGTCCAGCTCACTTTCGCTGAGCCGCCGCTCGCCGGCCAAGCCGTAAAGGATCTGCAGGTCCTGCGGCCGACCGGCGGCCACCCGCAGCAGCCACTCGCGCCACTGGCGGGCCTCGTCAACGAAGCCCGAGATTAGGAAGGCGTACAGCGTGAAGGTCGCGTCCCGCAGCCAGCAGTAGCGAAAATCGAAATTGCGCCCACCCGACCAGCTCTCCGGCAGGCCCATGGTGGGCGCGGCAATGATGCCGCCGGTGGGTGAGTAGGTCAGCGCCTTCAGGGTGATCAGCGAGCGCTCGACCGCGTCCGCGTAGGCCCCGCGGTAGGTGGAGCGTTGGCTCCATGCGCGCCACCAGCCGGTGGTCATGTCGCAGGCGGTGAGCGGATCGATCGGCAGCGGCGGGGTCTGCTCAGAGGGAAAGTAGGTCAGCACGAAGGAGCTGGTCTGGCCGGCGACCACGTCGAACTCGCACAGCGTGCGATAGTCCTCGCCCTCGAGGGTCTCCTGGGTGCGCAGCTCCAGCGAGTCGGGACCGGCAGTGGCGACGATGCCGCCGTCGATGGACTGCACCCAGGGCACGACGGCACCATAGTCGAAGCGCAGGACCAGCTCCATGCGCATCGGCACCCGGCCGGCCAGACCGCGAACCACCCGCACGACATCGTGTCGCCCCTCCCAGTGCGGCATGCAGTCGGTCACGCGCACACGGCCGGACCCGGTCTCGATCTCGGTGTCCAGCACCAGGGTGCCCTCGCGATAGCGGCGGCTGCGGCTGCGGACCTCGCCGCGCGGCTCGATGAGCCAGCGGCCGTTCTCCGCGCTACCCAGCAGTGCGCAGAAGCACGCGGCGGAATCGAACCGCGGCAGACAAAGCCAGTCGATAGAGCCATCGCGGCCCACCAGCGCCGCGCTGCGGGTATTGCCGATCAAGGCATAGTCTTCGATGGACAGGGCCATGCGGATCTCCGGGCTAGAGCAGTCCTACAATCCCCGCGACTTTTCCCAGCGTTCGCCGGGTTTGGCGATCGTCACCGCCGTCATGATCACATGATCAACGGTGCTGATCAGCGGCATCCGTCGGACTTACGCTGGCGCGCGGGGCGTCACCTAGGCGCTATGCAACAATCCAACCAGCCTCCCCCTCCCCGCCTGACCGCTCGCGTCGCGGTGTTCGCGCGGTCCGCATCGCCGCTTCGACCGGAGCGCCGGGGCATTTGAGCCGCCCGCTGGTTGCAATTACCCAACGGCGCCGGACGCCGGCCACGCGTCAGTGGCATCGAACAGGCGTGGCGTGCCTGGCACGCGCGCTGCTAGCTCATGGCCTGATACCGATCGACGACATCCGCCACGCGAGCGAGGCCATGCCCGACGACAACCTGCTTCCCTTACTGATCTACATCGTCCTGGTCGTCCTCACCGTCGGCGGCCTGCTGGCACTGTCCCATGTGCTCGGGCAGCGGCACCGGGAACCCGCCACCGGGGCGCCCTTCGAGTCCGGCATCGTGCACATCGGCAGCGGCTGGGCGCGGATTCCGGTGCGCTTCTACCTGGTCGCGGTCCTGTTCGTGATCTTCGACCTGGAGGCAGCCTTCATCTTCGCCTGGGCGGTCGCCGCACGGCAGGCGGGCTGGCCTGGATACATCGAGATCCTGGTATTCATCGGCATTCTGGCCGCCGCGCTCGCCTATCTGTGGCGCGTCGGGGCGCTGGACTGGCATCGCACCCCTCGCGCGGATCGACCTTGAGCGCGCTGACCGACTCCGATGCGGCGGCGCGCGCACCCACCCAACCGGCGGTGAAGCGCCGAGCCGTTTGGCCCGGGGCCGTCTATCGGTGGGTGCTGCTGAGCGCCGCGGCACTGGCACTGGCGGTGGTCGTGCTCGGAGCGACCGTGCGCTTGGCGGACGCCGGTCTCTCCTGTCCGGACTGGCCCGGATGCTACGGGGCGTTGACGGTGAGCGGCGCACTCGCGACACCGCCGGCCGCGCGCGAGCAACGTTGGGCCGGTCAGCCGCTGGATGCGGCGCGTGCCCGCATGGAGATGCTGCACCGCTACGCGGCCGGGAGCCTCGGGCTCTGCATCCTCGGCATCGTCGTGCTCGGCCGCCGCTGGCAGCCCATGCGGTCCGTCGGTCCGTTGCTGGCGGGTCTGGTCTTGATGCAGGCCCTGCTCGGCATGTGGACCGTCACCTCAAGGCTGGAGCCACTGGTGGTGACCGCTCACCTGCTCGGCGGCATGACGGTGCTGGCCCTGCTGTGGTGGCTCACACTGCGGGCGCGCGACGGCGACACCGAGCGGTTCGTCGGTCAAGGCGCCAGGACTGGCGTACGGCTGCTCGCGCAGACCGGACTGCTCCTGTTGGTCGTTCAGATCGGCCTCGGCGGCTGGGTCGCGGCCAATCATGCGACGCTTGCCTGCCAGGGTTTCCCCACCTGCAACGGCAGCTGGTGGCCGGCGGCAGACCTCGGCGACGGCTATGGGCCGCTGCTGGGCCGAATCGCCGATGCCGGCATGTCCGGGCCTGGGCGCATCGCGGTCCACTGGGTCCACCGGCTCGGCGCCACAGGGCTGGTGCTGGTGCTTGGGACCTTGGCGTTACTCGCGACCCGTGCGCGGCAACCGCTGACCGTCCGCCGCGCCGGGGGTGCCCTCGTCGCGCTTCTGCTGACGCAGGTCGGGCTCGGCGCCGCAATCGTGCTGGCCGGTGCACCCGTGGCCCTCGCCGCTGCCCACAACGCCGTTGCGGCACTGCTGCTGAT
>Ga0316576_10001171_pt1 | contig 13774 bp, 11 predicted proteins | sample S0NA_FD_203075 | JGI IMG/M metagenome (GOLD analysis project Ga0316576, IMG submission 203075) | Rhizosphere microbial communities from salt marsh grasses in Alabama, United States - S0-2_050615r3r5 | ecosystem: Host-associated > Plants > Roots > Rhizosphere | place: USA: Alabama | collected... | reverse complement strand
GCAGGTCGGCCAGGGCGGACTGGGAGGCGACGGGGACCCGGTCGAGCAGCTCGGCGATGCGACGGTGCCGGGCCGCCTTGGTGTTCGGGATGCTCACGCCCGCCCCCCGCTCCGGCCGCTCCGGCCGCTCCGGCCCGGCCCCGCCCAGGTGCTGTCGGATCGGGCCACTAGTGGCCTCGATTCGACAGCACCTCGGCAGCGGCGACGGCGTGGAGGGCGCCGGCGATCAGGTCGATCCCGTGCGCGGCCTGCTCCGCGGTGAGCACCAGCGGCGGCGCGAGGCGCACCACGTCCGGCGCGGGGGCGTTGACCAGCACGCCCGCCTCGCGCGCGGCCTGCTCCACCGCCCGGGCGATCGGCTCGGACAGGACGATCCCCAGCAGCAGCCCGGCGCCGCGCACCTCGACGACGCCGGGCAGCCCGGCCAGCCCGGCGCGCAGCTGGGCGCCGCGGGCAACGGCGTTGGCCATCAGCCCGTCGGCACCGATCGTGTCGAGCACGGCCAGCGCCGCCGCGGCGCAGACCGGGTTCCCGCCGAACGTGCAGCCGTGGTCGCCGGGGGCGAACGCCGGCGCGGCGCCGCCCAGCGTGACCATCGCCCCGATCGGCAGCCCGCCGCCGAGCCCCTTGGCCAGCGTCACGACGTCCGGGCGGATCCCGCCGTGCTCGGGCCCCTGGTGGGCCAGCCAGTGCCCGGTGCGTCCGATCCCGGTCTGCACCTCGTCGAGGATCAGCAGGGCGCCCGCCGCCGCGGTGATCCGGCGCGCCTCGGCGAGGTAGCCGGGCGGGGGGACGACGACCCCGGCCTCGCCCTGGATCGGCTCGAGGATGACCGCGGCGGTCCGCGCGTCGACGGCCTCGGCCAGCGCCCCGGCGTCGCCGAACGGCACGAACGCCACCCCGGGCGGCAGGGGGCGGAACGGGTCCGCCTTGGCCGGCTGCCCGGTCAGCGCGAGGGCACCCATCGTCCGACCGTGGAACCCGCGGTGCGCCGCCACCATCCGGGTCCGCCCGGTAAGCCGGGCGAGCTTGAAGGCCGCCTCGTTGGCCTCGGCGCCGGAGTTGCACAGCAGCACCCGCGCCGAGCCGCCCCGCGGGTCGACCATCGCCGCGATCCGCTCGGACAGCGTCAGGGCGGGCAGGTTGATCGCGAGGTTGGAGGTGTGCCCGAGGGTCTGCACCTGTGCCGTGACGGCCGCGACCAGCGCGGGGTGGGCGTGCCCGAGGGCGTTGACCGCGATCCCGCCGACCAGGTCCAGCAGCCGCCGGCCGGTGTCGTCGGTCACCCACGCGCCGGACCCGGAGACCAGCGTGATCGGCGGGGTGCCGTAGTTGTCCTGCATGACCGCGGCCCACCGCTGCGCCGACGTGGGCGCCGCGCCGGTCACCGCGGGTCCCCGGCGTCGGGCTGCACCATCGTGCCGACCCCCTCGGTGGTGAAGACCTCCAGCAGCACGCTGTGCGGCACGCGCCCGTCGATGACGTGGGCCCGCTCTACGCCGCCGCGCACCGCCCGCAGGCAGGCCTCCATCTTCGGGGCCATCCCGGAGTCCAGCCGCGGCAGCAGCTCGGCCAGCTCGCCGGCGCGGATCTCGGCGATGAGGCTGGACCGGTCGGGCCAGTCGGAGAACAGCCCCTCGACGTCGGTGAGCATGACCAGCTTCTGCGCCCCCATCGCCACCGCGAGCGCCGCCGCCGCGGTGTCGGCGTTGACGTTGAGCACCTCCCCGGCGTCGCCGAGCCCGATCGTGGAGATGACCGGGATGAAGCCGTCGTCGAGCAGGCTCGTGACGAACTCCGGTCGGACCTCCGTGAGGTCGCCGACCAGGCCCAGGTCCAGCGACTGGCCGTCGGACATGACCGTGCGCCGGTGCGCCTGGAACAGGTGCGCGTCCTCCCCGGAGATCCCCACGGCCAGCGGGCCGTGCGCGTTGATCAGCCCGACCAGGTCGCGCTGCACCTGTCCGGTGAGCACCATGCGCACCACGTCCATGACCTCCGGGGTCGTCACCCGCAGGCCGGAGCGGAACTCGCTGGGCACCCCGAGCCGGGCGAGCATGGCGCTGATCTGCGGTCCGCCGCCGTGCACGACCACCGGCCGCAGGCCGGCCAGGCGCAGGAACACGACGTCCTCGGCGAACGCCCTCTGCAGGTCGTGCGAGGTCATCGCGTTGCCGCCGTACTTGACCACCACGGTGGCGCCGCGGAAGCGCTCGAGCCACGGCAGCGCCTCGGCCAGGACCTCGGCCTTGGCCAGCGCGTCGACGGTCGGGACCGCCCGGGATCTGCTCATGCTGCCCTCACGTCGAGTAGGCGGAGTTCTCGTGGACGTACATGGCCGACAGGTCGTTGGTCCACACGGTCGCCGCGGCCCGCCCCGTGCGCAGGTCGATTGTGATCGCCACCTCGCGCCCGGCCATGTCGACCGCGGCCCGGTCGCCGTGCGCGGACCCGTCGCGGCAGATCGTCACGCCGTTGATCGCCACGTCGACGGCGTCGGGCTCGAAGGCCGCCTCGGTGGTCCCGATGGCGGACAGGATGCGCCCCCAGTTGGGGTCCTCGCCGTGGATGGCGCACTTGAGCAGGTTGCTGCGCGCCACGGCGCGGGCGGCCAGCACGGCGTCCTCCTCGCTGGCCGCGTTCACGACGTCGATGCGGATGTCCTTGGTCGCCCCCTCGGCGTCGGCTATGAGCTGGCGGGCGAGGTCGGCGCAGACGGCCGTCACCGCCTCGCCGAGCGCGTCCGGCGCGGGCGCGACCCCGCTGGCGCCGGAGGCGAGCAGCAGGACGGTGTCGTTGGTGGACATGCATCCGTCGGAGTCGATCCGGTCGAAGGTGCGCCGGGTCGCCTCCCGCAGGACGACGTCGAGGACGCCGGCGTCGGCACGCGCGTCGGTGGTCAGCACGACCAGCATCGTCGCCAGTCCCGGGGCGAGCATGCCCGCCCCCTTGGCCATGCCGCCGACGCTCCAGCCGTCGGGATGGGCCACGACGGCCTGCTTGGGCACGGTGTCGGTGGTCATGATCGCCTCGGCCGCGCCGGCGCCGCCGGCGGCCGACAGCGCCTGCGCCGCGGAGTCCGCGCCAGCCAGGAGCGCCGGCATCGGCAGGCGCTCCCCGATCAGGCCGGTGGAGCAGACGGCGACCTCGATGGGGGCCACGCCGAGCAGCTCGGCGACGTGCTCGGCGGTGCGGTGGGTGTCGGCGAACCCCGCGGGCCCGGTGCACGCGTTGGCCCCGCCGGAGTTCAGGATCACGGCGCGGAATCGGCCCTCCCGGGCGCACTGCTCGCTCCAGAGCACCGGCGCGGCCCTCACCCGGTTCGTGGTGAACACGGCCGCGGCGTCGTGGCGGGGGCCGTCGTTGACGACCAGGGCGACGTCCGGCGCGCCCGAGGCCTTGATCCCGGCCGCGACCCCCGCGGCGCGGAAGCCGCCGGCCGCCGTCACCCCACCGCCGTCGGGTCCGCGCAGCACGGTCGGGGCGGTCACGGCGCGACCCCCAGCGCGGGCAGGCCGAGGGACTCGGGCAGCCCGAGGATCCGGTTGGCGTTCTGCAGGGCCTGCCCGGCGGCGCCCTTCACCAGGTTGTCCTCGGCCGCGATGACCGTGGTGCGCCCGGAGTGGGCGTCGGCGGCCACCTGCAGGTGCATGCTGTTCGACCCCAGCGTGGCCGCCGTGCTGGGCAGGCGGCCCGCCGGCAGCACGTGGACGAAGGGCTCGGCGTCGTAGGCGGCGTGCAGCGCGTCGCGCAGGGTGCCCTCGTCGACCCCCCGCGCCGTGCGCGCCGTGCAGGTGGCCAGGATCCCCCGCGCCATGGGCGCCAGAGTCGGTGTGAACGACAGGGTGACCGGCTCGCCCGCGGCGGCGGACAGCGACTGCTCCATCTCCGGGGTGTGCTGGTGCACCCCGCCCACCTTGTACGGCGCCATGGATCCAATGACCTCGCTGGCGGCCAGCGCCTCACTGGTCGTCCGCCCGGCGCCGGAGGTGCCCGACGCGGCGACCACGACCAGGTCGGCCGGCTCCACCAGGCCCGCGGCCAGCAGCGGGGCCAGGGCCAGCCCGACGGCGGTCGCGTAGCAGCCGGGGTTGGCCACGCGGGTCGACCCGGCCAGGCGCGCGCGCTGACCCGGCAGCTCGGGCAGGCCGTAGGGCCAGGCGCCGGCGTGCGGGGTGCGTCCGTAGTAGTGGGCCCAGGCCGCGCCGTCGGTGAGGCGGAAGTCCGCGCCGAGGTCGACCACAGGCCGATCGGGCGGCAGCGCCTGCACCAGAGCCGCGGACTCCCCGTGCGGCAGGGCCAGCAGGACCAGGTCGGCGTCGGCGAGGACGTCGGCATCGGTCGGGACGAAGCGCGCGTCGCCGAGGGGGGACAGCTGCGGGTGGGCCGTCCCGATGGGCCGCCCGGCCCGCCCGCCCGCGGCCAGCGCGGCCGTGCGCAGCTCGGGATGCCCGCTGACGAGCCTGATCAGCTCCCCGCCGGCGTACCCCGAGGCTCCGGCGATCGATACCCTGAAGGTCACGCGCAGAGTATACGCATATGCGGATAGCGCATGGTCGCGCGCAGTCACCCCAGGTGCGCCGAGCCCTACTCGACGATCATCGGCGCCGGTTCCGCCCCGGCCTGCCCGCCCTCTGGGGCGTCGTGGCGGGTCCGCAGCGGCTGCTCCGGGATCAGGAACGACACGATCACGGCGACCACGATGAAGGGCACCGCCACCAGGAAGACGTCCTGCAGGGCCTGCATGAAGGAGTCGAGCACCGGGACCTTGATCTGCTCGGGCAGCGCCTGGATCGCCTGGACGTCGTGGATCGAGCCGCTGACCTGCGCGGCCCCGGCACCGTCCGGGAAGGCCTGCTGCAGGTAGTGGGTGAGCCGGTGGTTGAGCACGGCCCCGAACACGGCGGTGCCGAACGCGCCGCCCATCGAGCGGAAGAACGTCACCCCCGAGGTGGCCGAGCCCAGGTCGCGGAACGGCACGTCGTTCTGCACGGCGGTGACGATGGTCTGCATGGTGAAGCCGAGCCCGGCGCCCAGGATGAAGATCAGGATCGCGAACAGCCAGTACGGCGTGTCCACCGTGAGCCGGGACAGCAGCACGACGCCGAGCAGGGTCACGAATCCGCCGACGATCGGATAGATCCGGTACTTGCCGGTCCGGGTGACCAGGGCGCCGGAGCCGATCGAGGTGATGAAGATGCCCAGGACCATCGGCACCAGCGCCAGGCCCGACTCGGTCGGGGTGAACCCCTTGACGACCTGCAGGTAGAAGGGCAGGTAGATGATGCCGCCGAACATCGCCATGCCGATGAGGAACGCGAAGAGCACCGACCACCGGAACACCGGGCGGGTGAACAGGTGCATGGGGATGATCGGCTCGCTGGCGCGCAGCTCGATGAAGACGAACAGCACCGCCAGGGCCAGCCCGCCGATGAGCAGGGTCAGCGACAGCGGGGCGGCCCATCCGTAGGCGTCCCCGGCCCACGAGGTGTACAGCAGCAGCGAGGTCACCGAGGCCACGATGGTCGCCGCTCCGGCGTAGTCGATGCGGTGCTGGCGGCGCACCACCGGCATGCGCAGCGCCCGTGACGTGATGAACAGGGCGGCCAGGCCGATGGGCAGGTTCAGCCAGAAGATCCACCGCCAGCCCGGGCCATCGGTGAAGAAGCCGCCGAGCAGCGGCCCAGCCACGCTGGAGACACCGAAGACGGCGCCGAACAGGCCCTGGTAGCGCCCCCGCTCACGCGGGGGGATCACGTCGCCGATGATCGACAGGGCCAGGGCGATGAGGCCGCCGCCGCCGAGGCCCTGCACCGCCCGGCCGCCGATGAGCATGCCCATCGACTGCGCGGCGCCGGCCACGACCGAGCCGATGAGGAAGATCACGATGGCCAGCTGGAACATCGGCCGGCGACCGTAGAGGTCGGAGATCTTGCCCCACAGCGGGGTCGAGGCCGTTGAGGTGAGCAGGTAGCCGGTGACGACCCAGGACAGGTGGTTCAGCCCGCCGAGCTCGGAGACGATCCTCGGCAGCGCGGTGCCGACGATGCTCTGGTCGAGCGCGGCCAGGAACATGCCGGCCATCAGGCCGATCATCACCTGGATGATCTCCGAGTGGGTCAGGTAGTTCGGCCGTGCCCCGACCTGGGCGGCCGCCTGCTCGGCGCTGTCGTGGCTCATGCGTTCTCCTTCTGCGCCGCGAGCGCGGCGGCCAGCTTCCGCAGCAGGCGGACCAGCTCGGTCCGCTCCTGCTCGCTCAGGTGGGCGGTGGCGGCCTGCAGCGTCGCGCGCTGCGTCCGCAACCGTTCGGTCAGGTGGGCGCTGCCCTGCTCGGTGATCGACAGCACGGTGGCTCGCCCGTCGTGCGGATCCCGGGAGGCGCTGACCCAGCCCTGCTCCACGAGCGCGCGCACGTGCCGGCTGACCGTGGAGGCGTCCAGGCCGAGGGCCTCGGCCAGCGGGGCCTGCCGGGATGGGCCGTGCGCAGCCAGCAGGTGCATCACGGGGAAGGTGCCCGGGTCGGCCCACATGTCCTGCGACTGGAACGCGCGCTTGACGGCGATCATGGCGACGAGGAGCTCGTCCTCGGTGCATTCCGGGGTCCAGCAGCGGGTCGCCATGCGACCAAGGAGACCACACATGCATGTATCACGCAACTAAATCCCGCAGAGCTCGCCCGCAGCTCGCGCGCTCGCGCGGCTCGGCTCAGCCTCCGGCAGTCGCCTCGGCCAGCATCGCGTCGCGGTCGTCGCGCACGTGGATGAATCGGCCGGACAGAGCGTCGAACCGGCCGGAGGCGAGGTCCTCCACCAGGGCGGCCGCCTGCTCGGCCGGCAGGTACGCCGACTCGGGCATGCTGGCCAGCTCGGGGCGGTGGGCCAGCAGGGCGCTGGGCCACTTGGTCATGTCGGTGCGCACCATCCCCGGGCTGATCGCGAAGACGCGCACCCCGGACCCGGCCAGCTCGCCGGCCAACGACCCGGCCAGGTGGGTGGCCGCGGCCTTGCTGGCCCCGTAGGCCGACGACCAGGGGGACGGGTTCGTGCCCATCCCCGAGCTCACGATGATCAGCCGGCCCGACCCGCGCCGCAGCATCGCCGGGATCGCGGTGCGCAGCGTGACGTACACCCCGCGCACGTTGACCTCGACGTCGCGCCACCAGTCGGCGGGATCGGTCTCCCAGGTGGGCCCGGCCGCGGAGAGAACCCCGGCGTTGGCCACGACCAGGTCCGGGGCCCGCCACAGCGCGGACAGGGCGGCGAACGCCTGCGACATCGCCGGCCCGTCGGTCACGTCGGCGACCAGCGGCAGGACCCGGTCGGGCCGGGCGCCGCCCGCCAGGCGGGACAGCGCGTCGGCGTCCCGCGCGAGCGCGGCCACCCGCCAGCCCCGCTGCACCAGGTGCGTGGCGATCGCCCGTCCGATCCCCCGGCTGGCTCCGGTGACCAGGGCGATCCCCGGCTCAGCACGACCGCCCCGATCCGCGGCTCCCTCAGTCACGGCGGTCCTCCATCTCCCACGCGTGGTCCAGCACGTGCCAGGCGATCCGCCGGGCCGCGTAGGCCACCGGCCACAGCCGCCGCCGCGGATTGTCCCTCGGCATGCCCGTGCTCAGCACCGCGGCGATCGCCTCGCGCAGCTGCTGCACCGCGGCCCGGTCCTCCGGCTCGGGCTCGACCACGTGCAGGCCCAGGCAGCGCGCGTAGGCGGCCTCGGCGCCGACGACGTGGGCGAGGATGGCCTCGCGGTCCCGGCCGCCGCCGCGCGGGCCCTTGCGCAGCACCGGCGGGGTCACCGCGACGACCTCGTCGAACAGCGCCCACGCCTTGCGGACGAGGAGGGCCATGCGCTCGGCCTCCGGCACGGGCACGGGCCCGTACTCCTCGGCCCCGACCGCGTCGGGGGCGCCGAAGTCCGTGGTGGCGGTGCCCGGCACGCGCTCGACGACGACGAGGTCCGCCAGGCCGACGTCCTGCGGCCAGTCCGCGTCGGCGGAGGCGACCGGCGCGTACCGGACCGCGTAGCCGACGAGGGCCTCGAGGGCGGCCTGCTCGGAGCGCCCCGATCGGCTCCAGCCCGGCCACGTCAGGGCGTTGGCGAACGTGCGCCGGCGCCCCTGCTCCACCAGGACGCGGATCGTCGATGCCATGGGCTCATGCTTGCACGGGCACGGGGACGATCAGCGGGCGTCGGCCCGCCCGCGGGTCCGACATTGGCCCCGGCGCCGGGGGTCCCCCCCCGCGCCGGGGCGGCGCGCCGGGCGGCAGGAGGCAGCTATGTGCCGGTGGCTGGCCTACAGCGGGTCGCCGATCCGCCTGGACCACCTGCTGCTGCGGCCCCGGCACTCCCTGATCGACCAGAGCCTGCACTCGGAGATGGGCGCCACGACGACCAACGGCGACGGGTTCGGCCTGGGCTGGTACGGCCGCGGCAGCACCCCCGGACTGTTCCGCAGCGTCGAGCCGGCATGGAACGACCGCAACCTGCGCGACCTGGCTCGCCACCTCGTCTCCCCCGTGGTGTTCGCTCACGTCCGGGCCTCGACGGGAGGGGCGATCCAGCAGACCAACTGCCACCCGTTCCGGTACGGGCGGTGGCTGTGGATGCACAACGGGCTGATCCGCGGGTTCGCGCTGGTGCGCCGCGACCTGGCCTTCGCCGTGGACCCGGGACTGTTCCCCTTCATCGAGGGCTCCACCGACTCCGAGCTGTTCTTCTACCTCGCCCTGACGCTCGGCCTGCAGGACGACCCGGTCCGGGCCGTGGAGCGCGCGGTCGGCCTCATCGAGCGGACCGGTCGCGAGCACGGCGTGGCCGACCCGATCCAGATGACCGTGGCCACCACGGACGGGCACAGCCTCTGGGCGTTCCGCTACTCCAGCGAGGGCGAGTCCCGGTCGCTGTTCTACAGCACCAACGTCGCCACGCTACGCGCCCAGTACCCGAACCTGCCGGCCCTCCACGAGCTCTCGGAGCAGTCCCGGTTGGTCGTCTCCGAGCCGTTCGGCAACCTCAAGGGCATGTGGAACGAGGTCCCGGAGGCCACCTGGGGCGTGATCCGGCCCGGCGCCGACGGGTACGGACGGTTCACGCCCCGGGAGACGTAGCCTGACCCGGTCGGGCCCGGGCATGCGGCATCAGGCCCGCAGCACCGCGCCGAAGTCCCCCTGGGCCTGGGCCAGCGCCGACTCGCGGACCTTGGCGACCTCGGCTGCCGACAGGGTGCGGTCCGGGGCGCGTAGGCGCAGGGCGAACGCCAGGGACTTGTGCCCGGGTGGCACCTGGGCGCCGCTGTAGGCGTCGAACAGCCGCACGCTCTCCACGAGCTCGCCGCCGCCGCGCAGCAGCGCCCGGCGGACGTCCTCGGCCGCGACCTCGTCGGACACCACGACCGCGAGGTCCTCCTTGGCCACCGGCATTGTGGAGAACACCGGCGCGGGCGCCACCGCCGGGACGGCCGCGAGCAGCGGCCCGAGGTCCACCTCGAGCGCGACGGTGCGATCCGGCAGGCCGAGGCCCTCGACGACCCGCGGATGCACCTCGCCGGCATGCCCGATCTCACGCCCGCCCACGGCGATGGCCGCGCACCGGCCGGGGTGCCAGGGGGCCAGCGCGCCGCGAGACACCTCGATGGCGACCCCCAGCTCGTCGGCGAGGTCGGCGACGATGCCGACGGCGTCGGCCCAGGTCGCGACCCGACCGCTGCCCCACCAGCCGGCGCGGTCCCGCTCGCCGGCCAGGATCGCGCCGACGTGGCGCGGCTGGTCGGGCAGCAGCGCCTCCAGCGCGGTGGTCTCGTGCTCGTGGGGGCGGGCCGCGACCGACGGGCGCGGCGGGTCGGCGGCCAGGCCGGTCCCGGTGCCGCGGAACACCAGCCCGACCTCGGACAGGGCGATCTCCGGCGCCCCGCGGCTCAGGTTGCGCCGTGCCGCGGCGACCAGCCCCGGCAGCAGGGTCGTCCGCAGCAGCGGGGCCTCGTCGGACAGCGGGTTGGCCAGGCACACGCTCGACGCGCGCGGGTCATCGGCGCCGATGCCCAGGGCCTCGAGCTCGTGTTGGCCGACGAAGGGATAGGACAGCACCTCCACCAGGCCGCTGGCGGCCAGCACGCGGCCCACCCGACGGCGCAGCCGCTGCTCGCGGCTCAGCCCGTACCCGGCGCGGGCCTGCGGCAGCGTGGCGGGCAGGTTCTCGTAGCCCTCCAGCCGCACGACCTCCTCGACGAGGTCCGCCGGGTCGGTCAGGTCGGGCCGCCAGGACGGCGGCGTGACCTCGAGATCCGCCCCGACGGGCCGCACTCCGGCGCCGATCGACTCGAGCCGCCGGGCCGCCCGCCCCGCGGTGATCGGCATGCCGGAGACCCGCGCGGGGAGGTCGGCCGGGATGCGCAGCGCGGCCGGGTCCGGCACCCGGTCGACCCGAGCGGTCCCCACGTAGCCAGCCCCGCCGAGCGCGATCAGCAGCGCGGCGGCGCGGGCCGAGGCGATCGCCGGCAGCTCCGGGTCGACGCCCCGCTCGAACCGGCGGGAGGCCTCGCTGGACAGCCTGTGCCGCCGCGACATGCGCGCCACGGCGACCGCCGAGAAGTGCACCGCCTCGATGGCCACCGAGTGGGACGTCTCGTCGATCTCCGAGTCAAGACCGCCCATGGTCCCGGCCAGGGCCAGCGGGCGGGCCGGCTCGGCGATGAGGACGTCCTCGGCGTCGAGGGTGCGCGTGACGTGGTCGAGGGTCTCGAGGACCTCCCCGGCGGCGGCGCGCCGCACGGTCAGCGGCCCGGACAGCTTCGCCCGGTCGAAGGCGTGCAGCGGCTGGCCGAGCTCGAGCATGACGTAGTTGGTCACGTCGACGGCCAGGGAGACCGGCCGCATGCCGCAGGCCAGCAGCGCCCGGCGCATCCACTGCGGGCTCGGCGCGCCGGGGTCGAGGTCGGCCAGCGAGCGCAGCACGAACCGGTCGGCCGCCGTCGGGTCGGTGATCGAGCAGCCGTGCGGCTGCCCGCTCGGGGCCGGCAGCAGCGACTCCGGGTCGACCAGCGCGGGGTCGGCGAACGGCAGGTCGTAGGCGGTGGCCACCTCGCGGGCGATCCCGCGGATGCTCAGCGCATAGCCGCGGTCCGGGGTCACCGCGATGTCGAGGACCTCGTCGCCGAGGCCGAGCACGTCGTACCCGGAGTCGCCCGGCTCGCCGGCACCGGCCGGCAGCACGATGATCCCGGACTGGTCCTCGCCGATGCCCAGCTCGCGCTCCGAGGTGATCATCCCGTCGGAGACCCGCCCGTAGGTGGACCGCGACGCGATGGCGAACCCGCCGGGCAGCACGGCGCCGGGCAGCGCGACGACCACGAGGGCGCCGGCGACGAAGTTGCTGGCCCCGCAGACGATGCCCCGCTCGGCGGTGGCGACCCCGTCGACGACCTCGCCGTGGCCCGGGCCGACCTCGACGCGGCAGAACCGGATGGGCTTGCGGAAGCCGGTCAGCTCCTCGATCGAACGCACCCGGCCCACGACCAGCGGGCCGGTCACGTCGGCGCCGATCCGCTCGACGGTCTCCACCTCCAGCCCGGCCGCGATCAGCCGGGCGGCCACGTCCCGGCCGGCCTGGTCCGGCGGGACCGGCACGAGGGTGCGGATCCAGCTCATGGGGGCGCGCATGTCAGACCTCCGTGCCGAACGCTGTGGTGAAGCGGATGTCGCCCTCGACCATGTCGCGCATGTCGGTCACCCCGTGGCGGAACATCAGCGTGCGCTCGATGCCCATGCCGAACGCGAATCCGGTGTAGCGGTCGGTGTCGATGCCGCAGGCGGCCAGCACCCGCGGGTTGACCATGCCGCACCCGCCCCACTCGATCCACCCCTCCGACGAGCAGGTCCGGCACGGGTTGGCGGGGTCGCCCACGGAGGCACCGCGGCAGACGAAGCACTCGAGGTCGACCTCGGCCGACGGCTCGGTGAAGGGGAAGTAGCTCGGCCGCAGCCGGGTGACCAGGCCCGCGCCGAACATGGCCGCCGCGAAGTGGTCGAGGGTGCCCTTCAGGTCGGCCATCGTGATGCCCTCGTCGACGACGAGGCCCTCGACCTGGTGGAACACGGGCGTGTGCGTCGCGTCGAGCTCGTCGGTGCGGTACACCCGGCCGGGGCAGACCACGTAGATGGGCAGCGCGCGCTGCAGCATGGTGCGGATCTGGACCGGGGAGGTGTGCGTGCGCAGCACGACCCCGCCCTCCGGCGCGCCGACGAAGAACGTGTCCTGCATGGTGCGCGCCGGGTGGTCCGGGGCGATGTTCAACGCGTCGAAGTTGAACCACTCGGCCTCGACCTCGGGGCCCTCGGCGACCTCGTAGCCCATGGCCACGAACACGTCCTCGATGCGCTCCATCAGCGTCGTCAGGGGGTGGCGGGCCCCCCGCGGGCGGCGATCGGTCGGCAGGGTGACGTCCACGGCCTCCTGGACGAGCACGCGCTCGTCGCGCTCGGCGGCCAGGACCACCTCGCGCTCCTCGAGGGCGGCGCGCACCGCCGCGCGCGCCTTCCCGACCCGCTTGCCGGCCTCGGCCTTCGCAGCCGGGGGCAGGGCGCCGATCTCGCGGTTGGCCAGGGCCAGGGGCGACCGGTCGCCGGCGTGCGCCAGCCGCACGGCCTTGAGCGCGTCGAGGTCGGCCGCGTCGGCGATGGCTGCCAGCGCGGCGTCGCGGGCCGCGGTCACGGCCTGCTCGGACAGCGCGCTGACCTCGACCGGGTCGTAGGTCTTGTTCGGGGCGGACATGGGGCATCCTCGGGTCGCGGGCAACTGCCGGCCGATTCTACCGGCGCGCCCGACTCCCCCCGGCCAGCCGGAGGTCCCCGCGCGCGTAGCCGTAGAGGCAGACCGCGGCGGCGGTGGCCAGGTTCAGGCTCTCCGCCCGGCCCAGGATGGGGATGCGCACGACGTGGTCGACGGCCGCGAGCACCGCGTCGGGCAGCCCGTGCGCCTCGTTGCCGAACAGCCAGGCGACGCGACCGAGCAGCAGTCCCGCCCGCTCGGCGGCGAACAGGTCCGTGGCCGCGGGCGTGGCATCGGCGGCCAGGGTCCGGTAGCCCGCGGCGCGGACCGCGGCAAGGGCGGCCACGGTCTGCCCGGCGGCCACGACGGGCAGGTGGAACAGCGACCCGGCCGTGGCCCGGACGCACTTGGCGTTGGTCGGGTCGACGGATCGCTCCGACAGCCCGACCGCGCGCGCCCCCGCGGCGTCGGCGACCCGGATCAGGGCCCCGGCGTTGCCCGGATCGGCCATCTCGTGGGCCAGGGCGACCTGGCCGGGACCCGGCGCGGCGAGGACCTCCGCCAGGCTCGGCGGAGACCATCGGCAGACCGCCACGATCCCCTGGGGGGTCTGGGCGCTGACCAGCCCGGCGAACCCGGCGCGCTCGACGCGGCGCACCGGGACCCCCAGGTCGCGGGCGTCCGCGACCTCCGCGCGCCGCCGGTCGCCGTCGTCCTCGGCGAGGAAGACCTCCACGGCCGCCCCCGCGGCCAGCGCCTCCCGGACCGCCTGCGGTCCCTCCGCGAGGAACAGCCCGGTCTCGCGGCGCTGCTTGTGCTGGGTCAGGGCCCGGGCTGAGCGCACCCGGGCCGAGCGCGCGGTGAGGACCTCCGAGTCGGGCGGCACGCACGACAGTGTGCCAGCGTGCGACGCCGCCGGGCCGTGCGACGGCACCGCGACGCGCGAGGGCCCCGGGACGTGCGAGGGCCCCGTCCGCGGGATGGGACGGGGCCCTCGCGTGGCGGCAGCCCG
>Ga0316576_10001170_pt1 | contig 13775 bp, 11 predicted proteins | sample S0NA_FD_203075 | JGI IMG/M metagenome (GOLD analysis project Ga0316576, IMG submission 203075) | Rhizosphere microbial communities from salt marsh grasses in Alabama, United States - S0-2_050615r3r5 | ecosystem: Host-associated > Plants > Roots > Rhizosphere | place: USA: Alabama | collected... | reverse complement strand
CAGGGCGCTGGCCCCCAAACCGGAGGTGCTGCTGCTGGACGAGCCCTTGGCGGCGCTTGACTACAAGCTGCGCAAGGAGATGCAGATCGAACTGAAGCGCCTGCAGAGCGAAACCGGCATCACCTTCATTTTCGTCACCCACGACCAGGAAGAAGCGCTGACCATGTCCGACCGCATCGCGGTGATGGAGGCCGGTCGTATTTTGCAGGTGGGCACACCGCGTCAGATTTACAATCATCCCGTGGAGCGTTTCGTGGCCGACTTCATCGGCAGCACCAATTTTCTGTCCGCCCGGGTGGTTTCCGCCAATGGAGGAGAAGCCCTGCTGAAGCTCGCTTCGGGGAAGGAGGTCTCCATTTCGTTGCCCGAAGGCATGCTGCCGGAAGACACGGTGACGGCCGTGGTCCGACCGGAATATGCACGCATCCACATGGAAAGCGAAACGGCGGGGGACTTGAACGGAATACTTGAAAACATCGTGTATGTCGGTACGGATACGCACTATCACGTCCGCCTACCGGACGAAAGTGTGTTTGTGACCCGCCACCAGAACCAGCGGGAAGATACGGAGAGTTTTCAGGTCGGTCAGCCGGTGGGTATTGTATTCAAATCGAACGCCGTGCAGGTGTTGAGGGACTGATGGCAGCAAACGACGACATGGTTTCCAATTTGGAGGCGGAAGCGCAAAGAAGGAGCACCCGCAGGAGTTGGCTGCTCAGCATGCCCGCCCTTATCGTTCTTTTTTTTGCGGCATCAGGTCCGCTTTTAATCGTAGTCGTTTATTCGTTTCTCGCCGGTGGCGAATACGGCGGCATCGTCTGGAAATTTTCTCCGGATGCCTGGTTCAATGTGGTTTTTGTGAGAGACATATTCGACGGCACGCTCGGGCTGGCGGATGCCCACCTGCGTATCTTGTGGCGGTCGGTCAAGCTCTCTACGCTGACGACGGCGATCACCTTGGCGATCGGGTTTCCCACGGCTTATTTCATTGCCACACGACCGCGGACATCCCGCAATATCTGGCTGTTTCTGGTCACGATTCCCTTCTGGACCAACCTGTTGATTCGCACTTTCGCGATTCTGGAGGTGATTCGCAATCGGGGCCTTGTCAACACGATACTCATGAAGTCAGGGATCATCGACAGCCCCATCCAGATGATGTTCACCGATTTTGCCATCATGGTGGGGATGGCTTACGTGTACCTGCCGCTGATGGTGCTGCCCCTCTATGCTTCCATGGAGCGGTTGGACTTCAACCTGGTGGAGGCGGCCTACGACCTGTATGCCTCGCGGGGCAGGGTGCTCCGCCGGGTGATCATTCCGCTGGTAAAGCCCGGGATTATCGCCGGGTCCATTCTGGTGTTCATCCCTTCGCTGGGAGCCTTCGTCACTCCCCGGGTGCTCGGCGGAGGCAAGAAGATGATGCTCGGCAACCTGATTGAGCTGCAGTTTGGCGCCGGGCGTAACTGGCCCTTGGGTGCGGCGCTTTCCATCACCCTGCTGGCCATCGTGATGATCGCCCTGCTTTTCTACGTGCGTAACATGCAAAGCGATACGGATGGTCCGCGATGACGACCGCTGCCAAACAACGGAAACCATTTTCGCTGAAAAAACAACCCGGGTTCAGCTTCATTGCCATCGCCTGCTTCGTGATGCTCTACGCGCCTATTTTCGTGCTGATCGTGTATTCCTTCAACCTCGGAGAAAACATTGCCCTGTGGGAGGGCTTTTCACTGAAGTGGTATGTGTCGGCCTGGCACAACGAGGCGGTACAGGACGCCTCCATTCGATCTCTCATCCTCGCGCTGCAGGCTTCCATCTATGGGACCGTGCTGGCCACCATGGCCGCACTGGGCACTACCCGCATACGGCCTTTCAAGGGATTGACCTTTATCTACGTGATGATCAACCAGCCCTTGATGGTGCCCGAGATCGTCACCGCCGTGGCGTTGCTGACGCTTTTTGCCATCATCAAGATAGTTACCGGTATTCAGGGAATGGTGTATCTGGTGGCGGCCCATACCGCTTTCTGCATTCCGTTTGCCTATCTGCCCATCCGGGCCCGGCTGGAAAGCATGGACCTGATGCTGGAAACGGCCGCCTCCGACCTTTATGCCACGCCGTGGAAAACCTTCAAGCGGGTGACCCTGCCGCTGCTCTGGCCGGGCATCATTGCCGGCGCCATGCTGGCTTTCGTCATTTCGCTGGATGACGTGGTGATCACCGAGTTTATCAAATCGTCCGGCCAGGAGACGCTGCCCACCTACATGCTGGGGCAGCTGCGCCGCATCGTCACGCCGGAAATCAACGCCATTTCGACGGTTCTGGTTTGCATCTCCATCACCGTGTTGGGGGTGTTTTTTATTGTTGACAAAAAATTCGGCAAGTAAAGGCACTGCATCAACGACCGGCCGAGGTGCCCGGTTTGCAGTCTAAACCATTATAAAGAAAGGAGGCACGCGGTACACAGGTACATCTATTTTAACGACAGGTCTGCCGATCGCAATGTCAGCGGAGATATGGAACGGCAGCCATAAACTTTAAGCAAAGGAGTTTCATAGATGAAAAAGAAGATGCTACTCATTGTCGTCGCTGCGGCGTTTTTGGCGGTTGCGGGTACGGCCATGGCCGCTGGAGAACTGAACTTTTACAACTGGGGGGACTACACCAATCCCGACCTGGTCAAGAAATTCGAGACCAAGTATGACGTCAAGGTAATCATCACGGACTATGATTCCAATTCCACCATGCTGGCCAAGGTCAAGGCCGGCGGACACGGTTTCGACATGGTCTGCCCCTCCGCCAATTACGTGAAAATCATGGCCGATGAGGGGCTGCTTTTGGAAGCGCGCCCGGACCAAATGGAGAACTTCAAAAATGTGGCCCAGGAATGGCGCAACCCCAGTTGGGACCCGGGACGTCACTACAGTGTGCCCTGGCAGTGGGGCACGGTGGGCATCGCAGTGGACACCGAATATTATAAAGGCGACATCAACACCTCCGCCATCGTTTTCGATCCGCCCAAGGAACTGCAGGGCAAGATCAACATGCCGCCCGAAATGGGGGATGTTATGGCGCTGGCCCTTATGTATGTCGGTAGCCAGCCCTGCACCACGGACAAGGTCGCCCTGAAAAAGGCGCGGGACGTCCTGATGAACGCAAAACAGTACTGGGTGTCGTTCGATTACGGCCTGTCCGAAAAAATGCCGCGTGGAGATTACCTTGCGGCCGCTTACTGGAACGGCGCGGTGTTTCGTGCCCGTCTGGCAAAACCGTCGATCCACTTCGGCTATCCGAAAGAAGGGTATCCGGTATGGATGGACAGTGTAGCTATTCTGAAAAGTGCCAAAAACGTCGAAAACGCCAAGTTGTTCATGAACTTCATCATGGAGCCCGAAAACGCGGCCATGATTTCGAGTTTTGCACGCTATGCCAACGGCATAGCCGGTTCGGAGAAGTTCATGCCGGAAGACATGAGCAGCGCCGTGGAAATCGTCGTTCCCGACGAGTTTAAAAGTGCCGGTGTGTTTATACCGGCCTGCTCCAAAGAGGCCACTGACTACAACACGGCCATCTGGACGGAGCTGACCAAATAGCCTGCCGGAAGACGGTTATCGTTAACCGGATTATATCACACCGAAGGAGGGCCTGCGTGACAGGCCCTCCTTTTTTAAAGGAGTAAAATGGACACTTCGGTTACACTCGCCAACTGGCGCACAAGCCCCTACAGCTCCCAATCCTTTCACAACGTGGGCAAACTCGTTCCCGCCGCTCGTATCGAAGCGCCGGAAAAGCCTTGGATGCTGGACACCCGGCTGACGTCGCTGGATGCGCTCGAGGTCGTCGATCGTTTTGGCAGGGCCCGCCCGCTTCTTGACGTGCTCACAGCGACCGACACGCGTGGACTGGTGGTTCTTCACAAGGGGCGGCTGGCCACGGAATGGTATGGGGGGGGGTATGACGGGAACAGCCCGCACATTATCTTTTCGGTTAGTAAATCTCTGACCGGGGCCATGACCGGAATTCTGGTCGAGGAGGGAAAACTGGATCCGAACCGTCCCGTGGTGGCTTACATTCCGGAAGCAGAAGGCTCGGCATACGGCGACTGCACGGTGCGCCACGTGCTCGATATGACGGTCAGTTCTTCCTTCGTGGAAGAGTACGTGGACCTCTCGGGCGACTACGGGCGCTACCGGCGCGCCACTCTCTGGGAACCGCCTCTTCCCGGGGAAACGCCCGAGACCCTGCACGGTATGCTGGCCAACCTTGCGCCGTCACCGTCACCGCATGGACAGGTGTTCAGATACATGTCGCCCAATTCGGATATGCTTGGGTGGCTGGTGGAGCGTGCCAGCGGACAGGATTTTGCCTCTCTTTTTTCAGGGCTGGTCTGGAAGCCGATGGGAGCCGAGGCCGATGCCTATGTAACCGTCGATGCGGAAGGGTCGCCGCGTACGGCCGGCGGGATATGCGTTTTGCCCCGGGACTTGGCCCGTTTCGGTGAAATGATGCGTCTCGGAGGGCGGGGCATCCTGCCCGCGCGGTGGATCGAGGATATCCGCAGCAACGGCGACCGCAATGCCTGGCAAAAGGGCGATTTTGCAAAGCTGTTTCCCAAGGGGCGCTATCGCAGCAAATGGTACCAGACCGGCCATGCGTCGGGCGCCTATTGCGCCATCGGCATTCACGGTCAGTGGCTTTGGATCGACCCCACGCGGGAGGTCGTCATTGCCAAGGTTGCCGCCCAGCCGGACCCCGAAAACGACGACCTGGACCTGCTGCTGATAGACACCTTCGAGGCCATTGCCGCAGCCGTCGGTTGAAAAGGCAAACCTTCCCGCGAATAATTCGCTGGAGAATTTCTTTTCAATTGGATGATTCGCAAAGCCGAACAGCCCTCAGGCAAGGCATTTCAGACAGAAGGTGTAGTGATGATCTTTACCGCGAAGTCTGAATAACGCCGCCTGAGAGCTGTTCGGCAAAGCCCGCAGGGTGAAACGATGTGAAAATAAAATGCTTCTCAATCAATCCAAATAAAAATTTTCACGTATTTTCATGAATCATTCAATTTAGCCGCATTTGGTGTACCCACAGAAATGGCAGGTCATGCAGCCTTCTTCAAAGCTGATGGTCTGCCCGCACTCCGGGCACGTTTCCCCCAACAGTGAGTGGGCATAACCGTTGTTCTTTCTGCGGCCGTTTTTCAGATACCTTTTTTCAAGCACGCGCGCGACGGCATCCGGAATGGAGAGCACCAGCCCGCCTTCCTGAAACACGGGATGCTCCCCACCGATACCCTTCAGCTGGTCGACGATTTCCTGCACTTCCACCCCGGAACGCAACGCCAGGGAGACCAGCCGGCCGATGGCCTCTGTTTTGGCAGTGGTGGAACGGCCCGATTTTCCGATGGTGGCGAACACTTCAAAAGGCTGACCGTCGAGTTCGGTCACGGTGAGGTAGAGGTTCCCCATGCCGGTTTTAATCTGGGAAGTAAATCCCTCGAGTGTTTCGGGGCGTTCCCGAACGGTTGTGGAAGGCTCCGTTTGCTTGCTGATTTTTTTAGAGAGTGAGAGCACCTGGTTCTTCTTGCTGCCGTCCCTGTAAATGGTGACGCCCTTGCATCCCAGCTCGAACGCCAGGTCATAGATGCGACGAACGTCCTCGACCGTGGCGTCGTTGGGTAGATTGACGGTTTTCGAAACCGCGTTGTCCGTGTGCTTTTGGAACGCGGCCTGCATGCGCAGATGCCATTCCGGGGTCACATCGTGGGCGGTAACAAACACCTCGCGGATATCCGCGGGTATCTCTTCGAAATCCCGGATACTTCCCTTTTTAGCGATAGCATCCATCAGGTCGGCGGAATAAAACCCCCTCTCCTTGGCGACCGTCTCGAAATAAGGATTGACCTCCATCAGCCTGTCGTTGTCCATCACATTTCTGACGAAGCTCAGAGCGAAGATCGGCTCGATGCCGCTGGAGCAGTCGGAAATGATGCTCAGGGTGCCGGTGGGAGCGATGGTCGTGGTGGTGGCATTGCGTCGGGCTCCCCCTTTTTTCCCGTAGTAAATACTTTTTTCATAATTTTTAAACGGCCCCCTTTCCTTGGCCAGCTCCCGGGAGGCATCGTGGGAGGTGTGCTGAATGAAGCCCATCACCTCATCGGCCACGGCCAGGGCCTCTTCTGAATTATAGGGGATGCCCAGGCGGAATAGCAGGTCGGCAAATCCCATGACGCCGAGGCCGATTTTGCGATTGCCCTTCACCATTTCGTCAATTTCCGCGATGGGGTAATTGGACATGTCGATGGTGTTGTCCAGAAAGCGGACGGCACTGCAGACGGTTTCCCCGAGTCCCTCGTAGTCGACAGAGGCCTTGCTTCCCGAGGTATCGACGAATTTTGCCAGGTTGATGGAACCCAGGTTGCACGCTTCCAGGGGCAGCAGGGGCTGTTCACCGCAGGGATTGGTGCTTTCGATTTCGCCCAGGCTCGGCGTTGGATTGTCACGATTCATCCTGTCCAGAAAAATAATACCGGGATCGCCGGTTTCCCACGCATGTTCAACCAGCGTGCGATAAACCTCTAACGCTCTGAGCTCGCCGGTTTTGGCCTTCTCGCACGGATCGACAAGGTCATAGGTGTCGTCCTCCTGGACCGCCTGCATGAATTCTTCGGTCAGGCCCACGGATATATTGAAGTTGTTCAGTTCGCCGTCATTTTTTTTACAGCTGATGAACTCCATGATATCCGGATGATCGATTCTTAAAATGGCCATGTTGGCACCCCTGCGGGTGCCGCCCTGCTTGACCTGTTCCGTGGCCGTGTTGAATATTTTCATGAAGGAAACAGGCCCCGAGGCTACGCCGCCGGTGGTCCCTACCCGGCTGTCTTTGGGGCGCAGACGGGAAAAAGAGAACCCGGTGCCTCCACCTGACTTGTGGATCAAAGCCGCGTTTTTCAGAGATTCGAATATTCCGTCCATACTGTCTTCCACGGGCAGGACAAAGCAGGCTGCCAGCTGACCGAGCCTTCGACCGGCATTCATTAGGGTAGGCGAGTTGGGCAGAAACTTGAGCTCCGTCATCATTTGGTAAAACGTTTCTTCCATCTTCCTGCGGTCGGCATCATCGCCATACTTCTTTTCAGCCCTGGCGATGTGACGGGATACCCGCTTGAACATCTGTTTAGGCGACTCTATCAGCCGGCCATTGGTATCCTTTTTCAGGTAGCGCCTTTTCAGTACGCTTCTGGCATTGTCCGAAAGATCCAGATCGTTCTTAACGAATATAGACGAATTCAATTTGAGTGAAGCCATGTTTTTCAGTCCGACTTCCTGCAGCCGCGCTCCGACCATTTTGTCGATGGCCGGAATGGTTATGGTTTCGAGTTTGGTGTTGGTGATCGCCTCCCGGATAAATTTGCTGATACCCAGCGCCTTGTCTTTTTCAATGCTGCTTTCCTTCACCAGCAGGTTGGAAAACAGGTTGTCGTCCCAACTATATGTGCTCAAATCGATGCGGGCATCTTCCGTAACCAGAAACTTGCGTTTTTGACCCATGTATCACTCCAGTGCGAAGGCTTAATTGTCGTATGGAAATCATCGGAAACAGGTGCCGGACCATCCAAGCCAGTATCGATGCCCTATGTTGAAAGATAAGACGGAATAAGGAGGCGGCAACTATTCCTGATGGTTATGGTTGAAAAGCGGAATCTGTCGCCTGGGCCTGTCCGACAACCAGACGGTCAGGATGACGAAAGCTGCGCCCCCCGCAAATGGGAGAAAGAATCAGAGCACGAGAAAACAACCAGCGATGTCCCAGAAAGTGCACAGCGGTCATTTGCGGGGAGACACAGACTAACGAGAATGTTCCTTTGCACACTATATGTGGTATGTCAACGAAAAAAACACACAAGACTTATTGTGCAGAAAATCTATTTCCGTGCCAATAGATCCCGATCCCGGTTTCGGGTCTCATACCAGCGGGTACCGCCCCCGGACCCTTTTGGCGGCGGCGTGTATACGGCCCAACTCGCGTTCCACATTTTCGTCCAGGGTTTCGGGCCGGTGTGAAGAAAGAATGCGGGCAACCCTTTCCCTGGCTTCCAAAGCCAGAGTGGGCCGCCCGTTATCCGACCAGTTTTCGTAACTGTCATGAACGCCGAGCTGCGGCAGGTACCACTCGCCGCTGCGTAGGGATTCGAGGGTCGATTTCTCCATGAGATAATTGCCTCCCGGACCGACCCGCTCGATAACGTCCTCCAGCCATCTGTCATCCCCCGTATCTATTCCCCTGTGCATTTGCCTGATCATGCGGACCACCTCCAGGTCTACCAGGAGCTGGTCGAAGCTCAACATCATATCGCCGCCGTAAAGGCCTGGGCCGACCAGGATATCCGGCCATTTTAAAAGCGGCAAGGCGGCATTCAGGGCTCTTTCGTAACCACCCTGGCGCGAAGGAATGAAGGCGTCGGTGCCGAAACCCGAGGCCATGACCGGGAAGCCGTAGTAAGCGGCGAGTTCGACAACAGCACCGTTCATAACGGCGTTTTCAACCCCGCCGCTGAAATAGCGGCCGGTTCTGGGGTCCATCAAGGTCAGCGCCGGGGCATACAGAAAGGGGGCCCCCGGCTCGTGGGCCTGGACGAGGCACAAGCTGGCCAGCACTTCGCAATTGCATTGGATCAGGGTGCCCAGCATGCTGGCGGGGGCGGTGGCCCCCATAAGCGCCATGGGCATGACCGCCACGGGAATATTCCAACCCTTCAGCGCCAGGTAGGCATCCGTATATTCCGCCGTGATCATTAACGGGGATTGCGGGCAGAGAAGCGTCGAATAGGGGTGCGTTTTTTTTATGGTTTCACGGTCTCCAAAAATCGTCTGCAGGATTTCCAAAAGCCAGGGGGCCTGGTCCGGCGACATGAAGGGATCCATGACATGCTTGGAAAAGTTTCGGAAAACATCGGTCGCCCCATCCACGAAGTCCGCCATGCTCTCGCCCAAGTCATGGGGGGTGACCATGCGCCAGTATATGCCGACCTCGTCCGTGAAGTCCGCCAGGCGGGTCGCCTCGAGCCAATCCCTGCGGGTGGCGGGCCTCGCTTCGGCGCTGTCCCGATCGATGACCAGGGTGCCCTCGCCGTTCAGGCAGAGGGTGTTGTTACCGGAATTGACGGCAAAGGACCATGCGCTCCGGCGCCCCCCCAGGGTAAAGCGGCGGGGCGCCGCCTTTATGGATCGTTCGACAAGGTCCTCCGGAAAGCGAACGACGTTGGCGCCCTTTCGGATAACGGCACCGGCCTGCTCCAGAATCTGCCGGCCTTTTCGCGTATCCACCCGCAGGCCGGTTTTGGCCAGCAGATGGAGGGATTTTTCGTGGATGCGCTGCAGGTCGCTTTCTGACAGTATGTCGATTCGGGTCATCACACGATCTCCTCGTGAATTTTTTCGGAGGTTGCCAGTGCCGTTTCGAGTGTCGGCACCCCTTGCCTGCCGCCGTAGTGTTCGCACGAAAGGGATGCCACCGCCACGGCAAAGCGTACGGCCCCGTGCAGGTCGAAATTACGGTCCAGGGCCAGAGCGAAAGCCCCGTGAAAATTGTCTCCGGCGCCGATGGTGTCCACGGCACGGACTTTTGGCGCGGGAACGCGGTAGAGTTTTCCGTCGACGGGGTAAAAAGCGCCGTCTTCGCCACGCGTAACGATCAGCTGTCCGGCGAGCGATGCCTGCAGCCGAAATATTTTTTTATTGAATTCAAGCTGGTTTTCCAACCAAGGTATCGAATCCAGAAAGGAGGACGAAGGGATGAAATAATCGGCCACGGCCATCATTTTTTCAATTCCCGCCTTCCATCTTTCACCGTCGTAGACAATGCGTGTTTGCGGGCCGGCATGTGTTTTGGCGACCCCGGCGAGGTAAGTGGTTTCCGGGTCCAGCAGGATGACTCGGGCCGTCGACAGCAGGCGAAAGTGTTGGCTGTTCAACACGATTTCAGGCAGTCGACTGGGTTCGTATACAATGGTCCTCCGACCGGTTTTGCGGGTGATGAACAGATAGGCCACGGGCGTTGCACCACCTGCGACGCTGTCGACAAAACCGGTGTCGACACCAAAGGCGTGGAGTCGCTCTTTGCAAAAAACGCCTTCGTCGTCTCCGCCGATCCGGCCGATGAGGGCGACATCGCCTCCCAGCCTGGCAATGCAACAGGCGGAGGTGCCGCCCTGCCCCCCGCCCTCCACGATGCGGAAGTCTAAGGGCGCCTTTTCGTCTTCGGCCGGCAGCTTTTCAACGACGGCGATGTAATCCAGGCAGTTTCGCCCGATCACCAGGATCGTATTTTTGTTGTCGCGGCTATGCAAAATATCCTCCTGCAAAGCGGATACTCGGAATTTAGTGATTTACCCACAACACGGTTGGTGGTATGAACCGCATTGGCGTTTGCATTCCCGTCTGCCTGTCGGGGCGCAACGAAGAACCCGCCCTCAGGACCGGGCAGCGTTGAGCTTCAATCTGCCGATGAGCTACTATAACACGTTGCCTCGACTGGAAGGAAGCCCTATTGCGGTTCAAAGCGGTCCGGCATAACGGACTTGAAAAAAATTAAACAATTCAACAGCCGGGGGCATTATCCCACGGCCGGATCAAATTTCCAGACAGCGGAGAAATGAGGCCATGAACAGTTCTACTGGGGCTATATTTATTGCGGCGGCGGGTGGCCTGGCCGTGGCGGTTCAGGCGCAGCTCATGGGGTTGATGGACCGCGGCATCGGCAGTGTGGAGTCGGTGTTCATCACCTACTGCGGAGGCGGTGTTTTGATTGCCGGCCTCATGTTCCTGATGCGCGGTGGAAACCTTGTGGCCTTTCGCAACGTTCCCTGGTATGTCTTTACTTCAGGAATTTTCGGCCTGATCATCGTCGGCGCCATCGGGTTCAGCGTTCCCAGGCTCGGCTTGGTGGTCAGCATGACCACCCTGGTCACGGTCCAATTGCTGACGGGGGCCGTCCTGGATCATTTCGGGCTTTTGGGGGCCGCACCGCGGCCGCTTGATCTGTCCAGAATGATGGGCATGGGGGTGCTTGTGGCCGGAATCTGGTTGACTGTCCGGTGAGGGATAATTGAGCCGTCGGGGTGTTTTTTCCGTTATCCCCGCGCAGTCGGGAGTCCAGGGCATATAGCTAATTGCTTTCTGGATAGCGCGAAACCTTCACTGCGTGCCCCGCCTGCGCGGGAATAACGAGGGTTTTATGCTAAAACACCCCGACGCTTCGGATAATTAGGCTTCACATATCGAAATTATATCGTGTTTGCGCCGAATTTTAGTTCCGGTTTATCCGGGTCCGGGAGGATGTATGAATGTGTTGCAGCATATGAAGAAATTTTATCGTGTGTTGATAATGGCGGCGGCGGTGGCAATGCTGACCGGCTGCGGGTACAACTCACTGCAGCAGATGGAAGAGGGCGTATTCAGGGCCTGGAGCGATGTGGAGTCCAATCTCCAGCGTCGCGCGGACCTGATTCCCAACTTGGTACAGACGGTGAAAGGCTATGCCGCGCATGAGAAGGAAACGCTCCAGGCGGTGGTGGAAGCCCGCTCGAAGGCGACCAGCATCACCCTGAGCACCGGCGACCTCGCCAATGCCCAGGCCATGCAGCAGATGGCAGACGCCCAGGGGGCATTGTCCGGCGCTCTTTCGCGGCTCATGGTGGTGGTGGAACGCTATCCCGACCTGAAAGCCAATCAGGCTTTCCTGGATCTCCAGAACCAGCTGGAAGGAACCGAGAATCGGATCAACGTCGCCCGGCAGCGCTATAACCGGGCCGTGGAAACCTTCAATGCCGCCATTCGCAAATTTCCTTACAGCCTGACCAACAGCCTGCTGCTGAAGCTCGAACGCAAGGCGTATTTCAAGGCCGAAGCCGGTGCCGAACAAGCGCCCAAGGTGGAGTTTTAATTACCAAATGAATTGGTTACCTATGCGACGTGTGTTGTTGGGGACGCTTCTGGCCGCCGGCATGGTTCTGGCCGTACTATTCACCCGACCGTACCTGGCGGCAGCCGCTGACGTACCGGCACTGAAGGCGCGGGTGAACGATTATGCGCATCTTTTGGCACCTTCCACCGTGAGCAGGCTCGAGCAGGCCCTTATGGAGTTTGAGAAGTCACAGTCAACCCAGATCGTGGTTCTCACGGTAAACTCGCTGCAGGGGGAGTCCCTGGAAGGGTTTTCCATGCAGGTGGCCGAGGCCTGGAAAGTGGGGCAGAAGGATCTGGACAACGGCGCCATTCTGCTGATTGCCAAAAAGGAGAGAAAAGTCCGCATTGAAGTGGGGTACGGACTGGAAGGGCGCCTGACGGACATGCTGAGCGGCCGGATTATCCGCGACGTCATCGTGCCGTCTTTCAAGGCCGGCAATTTCGATCAGGGGGTTGCCAACGGGGTGGCGGCCATGATGGCGGCCGTCAAGGGTGAGTACCAGGCGCAGCCTCAAAAAAGGCTTCCCAAGGGGAGCGGCTCCTCGGCAAACTTCATCCCCCTGATCGTGTTTATCTTTCTGATTATGCAACTGGGCAGGGTCCGACGGGGGCTGGGGGTGCTTGCCGGCGGCTTGCTGTTGCCGGTATTCGGGAGCATGATCCTTCCTTTTGGCTTGATCACCCTGCTGCTCGTGCCTGCCGGACTCCTGGCGGGCTTCGTGCTCTCCCTGTTTGGTTCGGCCATGGGGACAGCGGGTGCCGTCGGCCATCGGCGGCGGGGCGGCGGATTCTGGCTCGGCGGGTCGGGCGGTGGCTTTTCCTCGGGCGGGTTCGGCGGTTTCAGTGGTGGCGGCGGCGGATTCGGCGGCGGCGGCGCTTCCGGAGGATGGTAAGACCCAACCCGGATAAACTGGAAACTCCACTATCGAATATCTAAACGCTAGACAATTTTAAATGACCCGAAACCAAAACCTTTCGCAACCATGATGGGATTTGGACAAATAGGTACTAAACGTATGTCATGAAAAGTGTAGCTGAAAAATTTTTGTCGGCCGAGGAGCGTGGACGCATCGAGGAAGCGGTGGGGGAGGCTGAAAAGAAGACCGCCGGAGAGATCGTTCCCATGGTGGTTCCGGCGAGCTACCACTACCCCCTGGCAGACATCCTGGGGGGCGTGTTTCTGGCGCTGCCGGTGTCGATTCTCCTGACTTATCTGCTGGGCGGCATGCTGTGGGCGGGGTCCAGCAACATGTGGGTTTTCATGGGTGTTTTTTGTGTCGTTTTCATCGTGTTCCACCAGGTGGTGCAGCGCGTGCTGCCACTGAAGCGGATCTTCGTGTCCAAGCGGGAAATCGATGAAGAGGTCGAAGAGGCCGCCATCACGGCGTTTTTTACCAGGGGGCTTTATCGCACCAGGGATGAAACCGGCATTCTGATTTTCATTTCTGTGTTCGAGCGCAAGGTGTGGGTGCTGGCCGACCGCGGCATCAACGCGAAGGTCTCCCCCGGCCGGTGGGACACGGTCGTTGCCCGCATCGTCGACGGCATAAAAGGCGGCCGCCAGGCCGAGGCCATCTGCGAGGCCGTGAAGGAAGTGGGCGGTGAACTGGCGGAGCACTTTCCCGTGAAAGATGACGATGAGAATGAACTGGACAACCTGATCGTGCAGTAGGCGCCGCTACTTGGTTCACGAAGACACCCCGGTAAAATCGTCCTCGATGGCACTGACGCGCATTTCACCGGCTAAACAAAGGACATAGGGGCTTCATCACGAAAGCACGAAAGAAAACAAGAAACTCAATG
>Ga0316576_10001169_pt1 | contig 13777 bp, 10 predicted proteins | sample S0NA_FD_203075 | JGI IMG/M metagenome (GOLD analysis project Ga0316576, IMG submission 203075) | Rhizosphere microbial communities from salt marsh grasses in Alabama, United States - S0-2_050615r3r5 | ecosystem: Host-associated > Plants > Roots > Rhizosphere | place: USA: Alabama | collected... | reverse complement strand
TGGCAGCTGGCAGGGTGGCAGGGTGGCAGGGTGGCAGGGTGGCAGGTGGCAGGGTGGCAGGGTGGCAGGGTGGCAGGGTGGCAGGTGGCAGGGTGGCGGCGCGCCGGTGCGCCGGGCGTGGAAGCCCTGGGGCCGGCACCGAAGAATCCATAGGGAAGCATTCCCTTTGGATTCGACCCTTGACAGCCTGGTCGAGATGCGGCCGGATCCCAGGTTGCAGGCGCGGCCCCGTGTGCGCGTACACGGCAAGGGTCGGGCCAGGTGCGAGGGATGAGTGGGGCACCGAATGAACGACTCGAATCCATTGATGGCGGCCATCCGTCAGGCTCGGGCCGCCGGACGCACGGCACTGTGCGGATACTTCCTCGCCGGCTACCGGACTCCTGAGGAGTTCTATCGAGCCGCGAGACTCGCCAGCCGACTCGACGTGCTGGAGTTGGGCATCCCGTCGCGGCAGCCCTGGATGGACGGCCCGACCATCGAGCAGGCCCACCGAACCGTCGTCGTGGACCGTGGCCTGCTGACCGAGACGTCGCTGGCGCTGATTGGCGGTCTCCGACACCTTCCCCAGCCCCGATTCGTGATGGCCTACGCGACCGATGGGCGTGAGCTCCGCGGCTTTCTGAGGCTGTGTCTGGAGAACCACGTGCACGGGGTGTTCGCCCCGGATCTGGCCGTCGATGAAGCGCGGCACGTGGCGCTGCTGGCATCCACCATGAACCTCGCGTTCGTCAGCCTCGTCACCGCCGCGATGTCCGGAGCAGAGGTGGCGGAGCGGGTCGAGTTCAGCGACCTCGTCTATGTGAAGGTCTCGGGTGGGGTCACTGGGACCGAAGCCGGTCTAGCGCCCGAGCAGTGTGCGCAGATCCGGCGCAGGGTCGCCCGACTCAGGGAGCAGAAGCCCGAGATCCTGGTCGCCGCTGGGATTGGGCTCAAGCACCCGGACCAGGTTGCACGTTGCGCTGATCTCGAGTTCGACATGGTGGTGGTGGGGACTGCACTGATGCAGCGGTTGACGGATTCCGACGACGCATTCCTGAGCTACCTCGACCGGCTGCACGCCGCGACTCGAGGATCGGAGACGCGACAGGATTCGTTCGTCGGCCACCGTCGACAGGCCTCCTGACCCCAAGCCTGCGCGGAATCCCGCGGACCTGGCAGCCAACTCGCGTCCGCGCTGGGACAGAGCGCTAGCCGACCCATGTGAGCAGCGCGACCAGGAGCTTGCTCAGCAGGATCATCGAGACCAGCGCCACGGGGTAGACGGTCGCATACGCGGCCGACGCGAACTGCGTGGCGGAGTAGGCGCTGGCAGCGGCCAGTCCAGGAGTGCTCGTCATGCCACCGGTGATCACACCCAGCGTCCTGAGTAACGGAAGGCGAAGCCCTCGGCGGCAGATGATCACTCCCCCGATGAAGGGCACGAGCGTCACCAGCGCTCCGGAAACCAAGAGCCCTGGACCGCTGGACTGCAGCGTGGGCAACAACGTCCGGCCAGCGTTCGTCCCCACGGTCGCGAGGAACAGCATCAGACCGAGCTGGCGCAGGAGGTTGTTGGCAGGCGCCGGCAGGGCCCAGATCACACGACCCGTGTTGTAGAGCCCGCCGAGCACCAAGCCGGAAAGCAACACGCCGCCGGTCGTTTCCAGTCGAATTGCTCCCACGCCCGGGACGGGCAGAGGCACCTGGCCAAGCAGAAAGCCGAGCAGAATGCCAGCGACGAGCGAGAAGACGTCAGCGCCGTAGGTCTTCGCAACATCGTCACCGAATAGTCTCGCCACGGTAGCCACCGAACGCCGGTTGCCCACCACCGTGAGCACGTCGCCGCTTCGGAATCGCGTGGACGGATCAGGGGGCATGTCAAAGCCGCTGCGACGCACCCTGGACACTCGCACGTTGAACACCCGCGGTAGGTTCACTGATCCCAGCGAGCGCCCGACGAGTGCCTTCCTCGAGACGATGATATTGCGCGCGGTCAGCTCCTCGGAGAAGTGGATCTCTTCTTCGATGCGGGGACCGAGCAGCAGCGACACCTTTTCGAGATCGCTCTCGGTCCCGACCACCCGCAGCTTGTCTCCTTCCCGCAGCACCGTATCCGCGCCCACCACGTCGGGCTCCTCGGTCGCGTGAGGGAGGATCCTCGTGAGCGTCACCGAGGCCAGGGAGTGAATGGGCAGCTCGCGCACCTTGAGACCGTAGACGTTCGGATTGTTGACCCGATAGTGATGGTGCAGAAGTGGCGGGTGAGCCGCTGCCGCGTCCGCCCGCATGCGGGCTTCTTCCTCGCGAAGGTCCACGCGAAGCACGGCCGGCAACAGCTTCACTCCGACGATCACGCCCACCACTCCGAAAACGTACGTCAGTCCGTACGCCGAGGCGGCCGACGGATCATCGGTCAGCTCGACCGCCACGGCCAGGCCGGGCGTGCTGGTGAGCGCACCGGCGAACAGCCCCGCGCCGAGCCCGGGGCCGTAGCCCATCACCAGGCATGCCGCCACGCAGGTGCCGAATCCGAGGAGCACGAGCGCCATGGCGCCGAGGCTCAACGACAGTCCGGAAGTCCGCAAGGATGACACAAATCCAGGTCCCGCCTGCAGGCCGATGCTGTAGATGAACAGCGTCAGGCCCAGAGTCTGGATGACCGTTGGTAGCTGAAGTCCAGCGTAGCCGAAGGCCATGCCAACGATGAGGATAGCGGACGACCCGAGCGAGAAGGCGCCCAGCCGCACGAGCCCGAGCAACTCGCCGAGCACCACGATGGCGAGCAATACGAAGACCGGGTTCTCGAGCAAGGCCATCGGACGCGACCCCCGCCCCGACGGGACAGGGCTGCTCCTCGTAGCACAGCCCGGTCGGCTCGGAACGGGATTCACTCGCCGGCCCGGGAAAACGGCGGGGGCTCGGCGAATTCAGCCCACACGGCGCATGGCGGTGGGAGTGCGGGTCGTGGCGGGTGCCCAAGGCGAGAAGAGCGCCGGGCGCGCCGCGAGCTTCGCGGCTTGCCTCACGTGAGCCCTTCGCGCGAAGCTCGCGTGTACTATGCCGGCCCCTCCTCCACTGTCGTCGAGTAGCCCCTTGGGGCGGCTCGAGCTGTTCGTTGCCAAGCAATGCCCCCATTGTCCGCGGGTGGCGCGGGAGCTCCGTGCGCTGGCGGAGGCCAACCCGGGGATCGAGCTCGCGGTGCTGGATGTCGACGAGGCTCCCGACGCTGCGCGCGCAGCCAGGGTGCAGGCCGTTCCCACGCTGGTGGTCAACAGGCACGTGCGGCTCACCGGGAGTGGGGTCAACGTGGACGACGTCGCGCTGCTGCTCTTGGATCCCCGAGGCCTGTCGGCGGCGGCGCTTCGCCGCCTCGTCGAACAGGGCAATGCCGACGCCGTGGCGGAGCTGATGGTTCGAGACGGAGTCGTGTATCCGGCACTCGTCGAGCTGCTCGCCGAAGCCACCTTCTCCATCCGCCTTGGGGCCATGGCGGTCGCGGAGAAGCTCATCGAACGCGACCGGGCCGTGGCCAGCGCCCTGGCCGACCCGCTTTGGGCTCGGTTCCCGACTGCGGATAACGAAATACGCGGTGACTTGGTCTACTTGATCGGCCAGGTTGGAGCGCACCACCTGCTTGCCGAGCTGCGGGCCGTGGCGGAAGGCCACGCCAGCAGCGACGTCAGGGAAGCCGCCGTCGAGGCCATCGAGGCCATCGAGGCGACCGCACCTTCCGAGAGCCGGGCGGGGTGAGGCTGCCGGTCGCCCTGCCACGGCGCGGGCGGCAGGGCTCTCGGGCGCATGCCGGCGCGGACGAGGCTCGAGCGTCAGTGGTCGGCCTGCGAGGGCCCCGCTCGGAGCAGTTTCTGAAGCTCGGCCAGGCACTGACGCCGACGCTGCGTTCCGCGCTGTCGGTCCGCGTTCGTCACCTCACGGTGGGGACCACTTTTGTCGACGTCCATGGGCCCGGTTCCTTCGTCCTGCAGTCGCCCTTCGCATGGCAGGCGAGCAACCCCCAGCACGTGGGCCGTCGCGAAGATTTCGCTGACGGTCCAGGGCTCCCCGATCTGGATCGGCACTCGCTGGAGCAGCTTGCCCAGAACCGCTCGCTGGGCCGAGCCGACGCGTCGCAGGGCGGCCAGGGCGGGCGCACGCCCGCGTTCGTTCTCGTACAGCCGGACGAACGCAGCCTCGTCGGTCTCGAGGTAGAGCTCGGCCAGCTCGGTGGCCACCAGGCGGTGGTATGAAGTCTCCTCGAACGCCGCTTCGAGAATGGAGCGCCGAGCCTGAGGATGCGCTCGGCTCGCGGCCACCGCCAATTCCCCGCGGGCGGCCGGCAGGTGGCCCCCGGTCCACAGGGCAAGCAGCTCGTCGGAGCGGCACGAACCGAACAGCCAGGCCCAGTGATCCAGCGCCCAGACGTCGAAGGCGTGCTGCACGGTCGGAGCCAGGTTCAACGGCCCCGGGTCGCGGAGCATCGCCAGCAGCTTCTCCGTGCCGATGTGTTCGCGGGCAATGCGGACCAAGTCGCGCTGAGGCGCCCCGTCCAAGTGCCCCAGAGCCACCTGAAAAAACAGCTCGGGGTCCTGGTCCCGAAGTTCGGCAATCCGGCACAGGTGACTCGATACGCCCGACGACGACCAGCCTTGGAAGTACCGTTCGAACAGCCGACCGTAGTAGGCGCGGGATTTCCGTAGCTCCGGGTTGTCCTTCCGCCAGGCTCGGTATTCTGCGTGCGTGCGGCAGTTGCCCCAGGTGATCGCATTGACCGCCCGCAGGGCGAGCTCACCAACAGTAAATGGGTGCATGGAGCAGTTGTGCGGCGGGGGACGGGCAGCGCCGCCCGCGCCGAAGCTCTGGGGCAGGAAGTGCGGCGTGCATTGCGGCAGCTCGCCCGCCGGTTCGCTCGAGTCGAGCTGGGCCTCGACGGCCGGCAGCGCTTCGGGATCGCGTCCGGCGCCGAGCCACAGAAGTGCGATGCCGCGAAGCCGCGCCGTCGGCGCCCTTGCGACGAGGTCTGCCAGGCGCCGCCAGTTCACGTCGCCGTCCGCCCAGGTGCTTCCCGTCATCCAGACCGGGGCGGTGCACGGCACCTGGGCCTCGTTCCAGCTGCGTCCAGCACAGCCTTCCAGGCCGGCCTCGAAACGCCGCAGCTGCTCCAGTGACTCCTCGGGGAACAGCGCCGGGAACGGGCGTGGCGAGTCAGCCGACGTCGGCATGGCGCAGGCCAGCAGCGTGTCGCGGTGGCTCACAGCGTCGTCATGCAGCAGGGGGAGTGCATCGCAGTTGCCCGGCGGCTTGGCGGCGACGGCGACGCCAGCCGCATCCGCGGGGTCAGCGTGGACGGACGAAGGGGACGCCTGCGGAGTACACCCAGTCTGCGAGAGCACGAGCAGGACACCGCCGACCACTTGGCACCGCACGCCGGACACGGACCAGCAGGATACCATCAATGTGGAACCGAGGCAGCGCAGGTCTGCGGGCTGGCGCTCGCACGCCGCTCGCCCAAGGGGTCAGATCTCGATGCAGCACCGTTCGTCGAAGCGGCCGTTCTGCGCACTGCCCAAATACCCGAGAGGGTTGCAGACCAGTCGAGTGTCGCCAATGCGCAGGTCGCCCGACGTGTGGGTATGGCCATAGAGCCAGAGGGCCGGCCGTTGGCTGGAGATCACATCCTCGACGTCGCAGACGAAGAACGGATTGAGCGGGTCGTCGACGAACTCAGGCGCAACCGCTCGGGGTGTTGGCAGGTGGTGGGTGACGACCACATCGCCCGGTCGCACGGATCGTCGAAGCCAACGCAGGGTGCGGCGGTTCTGCTCGTACACCCAAGACTCGAAGGCCTCGATCTCGAAGAAGTCGTTCATGTAGCGCCGATACGGAAGTGCGTCCCGCGCGTGGCGGAACCAAAGCGTGGCGCCGAGGAAGCGCCGGCCTGCGATCTTCGCGGTGCGGTTCTCGAGCCAGTGAAGGTTCGAATGCCGACGCGCGACTTCGCGAGTGGCTTGGTGCACCGCGGGTAGGTTCGACTGGTAGAATTCGTGATTGCCGTGGACGTAGACGATCGTCGCGCGAGCGAAGCGTCTGCACAGCAGGCCCAAGGCCGCTGGCAGTTCGCTGCCTTGGGCTATGTCACCGGCCAGCACCAACACGTCGACTTCGCTCGGATCGAGCGAGGCAATGAAGCTCGCGCCGCCGTCGGCGTGGAACTCCAAGTGCAGGTCGCTCATGGCCAGGATGCGCACCGCAGAGGGAGATCTAGTGGAGAAGCTTCCAGGCGGCCAGGTGGCGTCATTGTCGGGCTTCGCGATCGACGAAGGCAGACACGGGCCGATCGCGGCTTTCCGGGGAGTCCTTCGCACGGTTGGACCTTCCGGGCTCGGCGGCCCGCGCGCCGGCGGCCGTCAGCGCACACGCTGCCTCTGGAACTCCGGCCGCCAGAGCCCCCGGTGGACTCTGGGCGTTGCGCCGGCGGGGGCGTCCGCCCTACGCTCGTGGTACCGTTCACCGAGTGGGAGGGACGTCATGTCCGACGCACGCTATCCGATCCGCATCAGCGCCGTGTTTGGTTTGTTGCTGCGCCTCATCAAGGTGAAGAAGGACACGGCCTGGGTGGAGCTCGGGGACGACGGGCTCCACATCGAGTACGGATACGTCGCTGCCGACGTGGCGTACGACAACATCGAGGAGGTCGTCGTCAGGCACTGGCCGAGCCTGTACGGGTTCGGCCTTCGCGTCGGCCCCAAGCAGACCATGGGCTACGTGGCAGCCAGTGGGAACGTCGTCTGGCTCGTGCTCAAGGAGCCGCAGCCACTGAGTGTCGGCTTGCGCAAGCTCACGCTGCAGCGCAAACAGATCGCCGTGAGCGTCGCTGACCCAGAAGCGTTCGCCGAGGCGCTCAGGCTGCGACTGTAGGTACAAACCGGTCACCGCACTCGGCTAGGATCGGCAAGTGCACACGCCGACACCCGGGCTTCAAGCGTCCGGGCAGAAGACGATGAGGTAGTCCTCCCCGGCACAAGCTGCCATCGACTCGGCATCGTCTCCCGACCACGAGTAGGCATCGGCGCAGCCAGCCTCGAAGTACTGGGCGACCGGACTGTCCGGATTGTCGCGCTCGGGGCTCACGCACGAGAGGATCTCACCAGTCTCCGGGTAGCGTCCCTCGGCGGGGCACTCCGCGAGCAGGTCGGCGGCGCAGGTCAGCGTCCGGCAGTCTCCCATGTCGAGCGGCACTATCTGCATGGGTAGATTGTGCGCGTCGACGTGGCTCAGGTTGTACCAGTCGAAATCGTTGAAGTCCGTGTTGAAGGTGAACTCGGCCAGCGTGTGCCGCCCGCCGCCGGGATCGGTCCCTGCGAAACCCCAGTATCGCTTGGACGGAAGATCCTCGGTGGCGCTGCCGAGGTCGCGGCACGCGACCTGACCCGGGGCGAGATCTCCCCCTTCGATATCGCTTCCTCGGAAGGAAACCTCGTCGGCGCAGTAGTTCGCGAACGCCATCGTGGTCCGCCCGTCTCCGGTCACGGCGCACAGGTCGCCAGCGCCGCCAGCGCCTCCGGTCGCCGGGGCCCCGGCGGCGGCAGCTCCGCCGTCGCCGGAGCCCGCAACGCCACTGGCCCCGCCGCTGCTCCCGCCCGTGCCGCCATCGGGCGGGCTGCCGGAATCTCCTCCGTTCGCGGCGTCGCCTCCAGTGGCCGATACGCCTCCCGTCGCAGCATTGCCTCCCGTCGCAGCATTACCTCCCGTCGCAGCATTACCTCCCGTCGCGGCATTGCCTCCCGTCGCGGCATTGCCTCCGCTCCCAGCTCCGCCCCCCTCACTTCCGGCCGTGCCGCCCGATTGCTCCGCGCCGCCGTCGCCGCCGTCTGGAGCTGCCGCGCCAGCTCCCCCGGTCACTTCGGCGCCGGCGGCAGCGGCCGCCGACCGGCTCTCGCCTTCGTCGCCCGAACAGCCCTGGACGGCCGCGACCAATAGGGCAGAACCTAGCGTTGGGAACAGTCTAAGGTGCAGCTCGGAGAGTATCCGATCCATGACGACTCCTTTCAGTCCGGCAAGCGCATGTCGATCAAGGAGTCGACCGTCGCACGACTGAGAGCGTGGGGAAGATTCGGCAGGAGCTCCGCGGCAGCGGCGGGAACGTTCTCGGGGTGGACGATCGCCACCTGGATGGTACGGCGCGCCTCGTCGAGCAGGATCATGAAGTAGCGGTCGCCTTCGGGCCGGCGCCAAACGGGGCACCCGTCGGACGCTCCGCCTGCCTCAACCACCGGTCCAGACGTGTAGGCCTGTTGCGAGCAGGCGTCGACGACATCCGCGTCGGCTGGGAAGGCATTCCGGTCGCAACCGGAGCCACACACGCTGCCGCCCACGTGCCCGGCCTGGAACGAACGGACGCCGGTACTGATGAACTCGCGGTTGCTGTAGTCGTTGTTGTCCATCACTACTTCGAAGACGTTGATCTCTCCGCATCCGTCTCCGACCGAGCCGGTCGCCGAGTAGCAGTTGCAGAGACCGTTCCACTTCCGGCCGCCATCTCGAATGAGCTCGGAGGCGACGAAGGCCACCCACGGACCGGGATGGCCCGGTTCGCTGCCCCCGCAGGCAAGCACACCGGCGTCGTCGAACGTCATCGAAGCCAGAAACACGACGAGTTTGGATCCCGTCCATCCCTGGTGGTTGATGCCGGGATCGTCGGGGCAGTAGTACTCGGCAGTCGCGCACTCGAACGCCGGCTCCTGCATCAGGTACCAGACGCAGTCGTCGTGAGTCAGGTCGCCCGGAAACGTCGTGCTCCCTTCGCCCTGCTGGGTGGCCCACAGATTGTGAGACACAGCGTCGCGAGCATCCCACCAGGAGACCAGCCCCCAATCCGCGTCGTCGTTCGGGGAGGCGGGCTGATAGACGGCCAGCTGACGAACGTCGATGGCCTTCATGATGAGGGTCATCTCCTCATCGAACGGAGCCAGGCGTTCGCTGGTGGTGGTGTGCTGCGTCATGCAGCAATGCCCACCCCAGGTGTCGGTGCCGTCTTTGTAGTCGCAGGCCGGATCTCCGGAGGGTCGATCCAGCCGCCTCGGCCACCAACCCGGCGCGCCCAGGTTGGTGAAGGTGATGGTGCCACCCTGGGTCAACGTCGAACTGTCGACTGGGTAGGCGCCCAGCGCCCCGCCCTGCGGTGCACCACTGGCTCCGGCGCCTGACGATCCCCCGGTCGCGCCGCCGCCAATGCCGCTCTCGCCCGCAGTCGGGACCCCGCCAGCTCCCCCCGTTCCGCTGGTGCCGCCGGTGACGGAACCTCCGGACCCGCTCGTGCTGCTGGCGGCCGAGCCCCCGGACCCGCCGGTGCCGCTCTCGCCCGTGCCACCGGCACCGCTGCCGATGCTGCCCCCCGCGCCCCCAGCCGTGGTTCCACCGGCCGGGGAAGAGCCGGCGGTCGCGCTGCCGGCGGTGCCGGCTGCCCCGCCAGTCGCACCGTGTCCGCCCGATCCGGATGCGAGTCCGGTACCCCCGGTCTCCGAAACGGCTTCGGTGCCGGCGCTTCCGCCGTGGGCAGAGCGATCACCGGCCCCGGTGGAATCTGACCCGCAAGCTGCCAGCAGCAGGCCGACTGAACAGACGACGTGGCCGCACCGCAGACGTGCCTTGGGCATGCCGCACTAGTTGCCGGTGTGCGGCCGATGCGTGAAGCAAACGGCCGCGCCCGGGCCGGCGGTCGTCTGCGTCGGCACGAGGCGTCCGCTACTGGGGGGTGTGATAGAGGTCGAGGGAGGTCGTCTCTTGGTACTCGACGCCCTCCTCGCTCACCAGGCCAGCGTAGAGCTTGTGGGCAAACCAGCTGCCGCCCGAAAACTCCCAGTCGACCATGCCAGTCGATTCGAACTCCGCCTGGTGCCCGGCGAGCCAACCTGCGTACCAGTAGGTCGTCACCTGAGTGTGAGGGGTGTCGTCGTCCGGACATTGGACGATCAGAGTCTCCATGGGCGTGCCGGGCCAGAAGAACATCTGGATCTGGGCGTCGTGGCTCTCCTTGAAGTTGAGATTCATCGTCATGGCGACGTCGGCGGTCGAGCTGACGGGAACGAAGGAGACCGTGCACTCGTAGTCGAAACTAGCGCTCGAGTAGTCGGCGGGCCCGGAGCCGGTGAACTCGATGAGGCCCTCCCCCAGGGTGAGCAACAGGCGGTGGACCTGGACCGTGCCGTCGGAGCTCGGATCATCGATCAGCACGAACCGCGAGGTGACGTCGAGCTCGAATCTCGCACAGGCCTGAACGTCATCGCTGAACTCCGGGAAGTCGAGGACGCCGAGCAGCACACCGATCTGTCCCCACTTGAGGATCGTCACCACCTCGGACGCGTCGGGACCGGAAACGCAGCGCTCATGGGAGCGCCGGATCGCGTTCAATAGACCGATTCGTGCGGACGCCAATGCATCGGCCCAATCGTCGGCAAAACGGCCTTCCAACCCGAACGAGAGGACGCGATCGTACCAGGCGATTAGTTCGCTCAGTGCCGCCTCGAGCACGGCATCGTTCCCTTCGGCCGCTCTGAGGTTCGGCATCACCGAGGTCGTGAACCAGATCTGCAGGGCATCGCCGATGGCATCGAGCTCGTCCGGCGTGAGGTCGCCATCGCGGGCCTGAGCCTGGCGCAGGATGCTCGCGATGGTCTGAGTCGCTTGATCTTGAGGCGAGGTCGGGGGGCGGCCGGCCTGGCCGCCCGCGTCGCCGTCGTTGCCACGTCCGGAGCCCGCACCGCTGAAGTGCGCGATGGGGAAGGTCAGCGTCGCGCCGTCGACGTACATCGGCGCGAGGTGGAAATCCTGACCCTGGGCGGTGTAGCCGAAACCGATCAGCTCAGTCGCTGGGATTGCGGACGGCAGCGTGATGGTCAAGGTGGCGGGCTGGAGCAGGAGCAGGCCTTCCGGCTCGAAGTGGGCAGCCGCAACCAGGCCGTCGCTGAAGGGCAGATCCGCCACGCTCGCAACGGGCGTCAGCGTGATCTCCTCGGGAGACAGCAGCGCATCGGGAGGCACGGTGAGCGTCAGCTCGCTGCCGTCAGCCGCCACGGCGGTGATGCTCCCGCCCTCGGTCGGGATGGTCGCAGACACGGCGCGCGCCTGGTCGAGCTCGACAGCGACGTCGACCGGATCCGCTGGCGGCGCGCCGGCGGATCCGGCCGCGGCGCCGGTTCCCCCGCTCGGCTCGTCGGCACCCGCCGCGCCAGCCTGCCCGGCCGTGCTGCTCGCTGCAGAGCCACCTTCGCCGGTTGCCGCACCGGCCCCACCGGTCTCCTGGACATCGGCGCCAGCGCTGCCAGCTGGGCCCGCGCCGCCTGACCCCTGCACATCGCTGCCCGCGGCGCCTGCGGTTCCCGAACCGCCATCGGCGGTGCCGGCCGCGCCCCCGGTGTCGCCCGCGCCGGACGTCCCCCCGCCCCCGCTGGTGGTCGCACCGGTTCCATCGCGTCCCGAACCGCCAGCTTCGGCGGCATTTCCGGCCTGACCCCCGTTCTCAGTTCCAGCACCAGAACTGGAATCGTCGTCTCCGCCACAACCAACTGCCAGCAGCACACCGCTCAGTGCGGCGATCAACCGTCGACGCTGCATGATGCCTCCTGTCTCCTCTGTCGCGCACAGTTTGACGCGGGCTTCGCAGAAGTATTCAGCGGCGCCAATTGCGCCACACGCTCGGCTTTCGCGCAAGGCCGCTCTGTATCGAGGGCCCGCTTGCCTATTTCGTGAGCTGTTCTTCCACGCTGCGGGTCTTGTCCTGCATGCGCTGGAGCCGGTCGGTCCGCGTGCCCAGCCTGATGGTGCTGGCAATCCGCGGCGCGCCGAGCTCGTGAACGGCCTCGTGACAGCGCTTGATGGCGGCGAAGACCGCGTCCCATTCGCCCTCGATGTTGGTGCCGTTGGCGTGCAGCTGCGACTCGAGTCCCGCGGCTCGAATCACCCGCTGACATTCGGCCACGTACTTCGAAACGCTCACCCCGACCCCCATGGGGACCACACACAGATCGACGATGACGTACATGGCACCGAGCATAGCTCGGATAGGGCAACGAGGTGGCCGATGGGCTGGTGGCTGTCTCCACAGACTGATACGCCCGGACCGTGAGGCTCGGAAACGCCTGGTTGGCCGCCGCCAGCCCTGCACCCGTCGACGTGGCTCGGGGCTTGGCGACGCTGGCCTGGGGCAGTACTGACGGCTCCCCCCCTGCTCCGAGCTACTCGTCGTACACGTCTTCGGGCTCGAGCTGCATGCAGCCGATCTTGAGCGGTGCGCCGCGCGGCACCCGGGGTCTCGTGAGGGCCTCGGTGTCCACGGTGGTCTGCGTCCGGTTCTTTTGGTCGGCCGAGATGCACGCCTCGTAGTAGGGCGTACCGGAACGGTTCTCTTGCGGAACCGGGCTGGGCACGACGAACCCATCGCGCTCGAAGAAGGCGTCTCTGTATGACGAAACCCAAGTGGAGAAGTCGTCGATGATGCCGCTGCGTTGGAAGATCCTGAAGGCAACCATCTCGCGGCAGAAGTTGCACATTCGATCTACGCGCAGCCAGCTATCGCCGTAGTAGGTCGGGTTGTCGTGACCGCCGTTCATCAAACACAGAAACTCCGAGTGGTGTCCGATGTGCGACCGCCCGAACGCGCCGACCAGCTCGGCGGTGTCGTTGATGCCCGCGTTGGCGAGCAGATGGGACCAGGGCAGCTCGCTGCAGGTGGAGGTGTTGACCACGTTGGAGGTACCGTCGGTCGGCCACTGGCGATCGGTGAAATCTTCCTCCATGTACTCGTCGTATAGGGCTGCGAAACCGTGGGTGAACTCGTGGTGGTGGTCGATCCCGAAGGCCGCGGCCAGGCGCTGCGACGAGGCCGACGGATTGTGCAGGGCCAGAGTTCGGCCGCTCACCGCTGCGCGGCCGTAGTTCGGGTCGTAGATGAGGAATGCTGCGGTGAGCTTGCGCACGCTGCCGAAGCCGCCACCGGAGAAGTCAGTCGGGGGATAGGGGAACAGGTCGATCGCGGCCCAGGCACGAGTCGCCGTTTCGCCGTTCGAGGGGATCGTGTTGGTGACCCAGGTACCACCGGAGTCCACCACCGGGACCTGGAAGGCAGTGTCGCCTTCGCCGATATGAGTGTTGGAGGCGCGCGGCAGATACCAGATCACGAAGGCCTCCCGGAAAGCGTCGTAGACGTCCAGTGCGAAGATCTCGTCGACCCAGTCGCGCACGTCGAGTTCGAAGCTGCCAAGCTCAGCCTGCAGGTAGCCCTCGGGGTAGAGCAGGATGTGGAGGCGGTCGGCGATGGGAACCCGGGGCCCCGAAGCCCCGGTCACCAGATCGTCAAACACCCCCGTTCCAAGCTGCTCCAGCACCCATTCGCCGCTCGGCGTGGCCGATGCTTCGTAGCAGAGCTCGGTCTCTCCTCCCGGAGTCTGGGCAGCGACCGCGTAATAGTAGGTCGTGCCGTTGCTGAGCCCCTGATGCACGTAGGCCGGTCCTGCCACATCGATGCTCTGGCTCGACGTCGTCACGCCAGCGGTCGTCGACCAGTAGATCCGGTAGCCCGTTGCGTCGGGCAACTCCGGCCATTCCACACCAATGGTGGTGTTGGCGGCGACCAGGTCAGCGGTGACGCAATCGCCGGTGCCTCCGCCCGAACCGCCGTCGGCGCCTCCCACGCCGCCCGTGGCACCGCCGCTGCCACCGGTCATGCCGCCCGAGCCGCCGGTGGTAGCGCCTGAGCCACCCGCGATTCCGCCCGAGCCACCGCTGGCGCCTGTCGCGCCGCTCG
>Ga0316576_10001168_pt1 | contig 13777 bp, 11 predicted proteins | sample S0NA_FD_203075 | JGI IMG/M metagenome (GOLD analysis project Ga0316576, IMG submission 203075) | Rhizosphere microbial communities from salt marsh grasses in Alabama, United States - S0-2_050615r3r5 | ecosystem: Host-associated > Plants > Roots > Rhizosphere | place: USA: Alabama | collected... | reverse complement strand
TGACAAATCAAGGCTTGGATACAGTTATGGTGCATTTAAAACAATATTTACATGTATTGAATCAGGTGACAGGTTACTGCTCAATAATTCCTTTTACACCCTGACGCATTCGGGAGTTTACATTTCCTCTGCTTCTCAGCCAACCGGCACCAGTCCTGAACTCAGTCATGAAAACAACAATTTAACCTTTTGCTGGACTACCACGTCTTATGTCGGTGAGGCAATGACGGAGTACATGTACAGGCTTGATAACCTCGAACAGGAATGGTCAAAATGGGAGAGGAGAAACTTCCGGGATTATACAAATCTTCCCTCCGGAGATTATGTCTTCAGGCTCAAGGCCAAGACCATTACAGGCCTTGAGAGTGAAGAGCTGACATACAGTTTCAGTGTTGGAAGGCCATGGTATACGTCAATAGTTGCACTTTGCCTCTATTGTGCAGCAATTCTGCTCCTGATACTCCTGGCAATCATGTTTCAGTCACGCAGGATAAAGGCCCGTATGAAAAGAATGGAAAACAGGATGAGAGAAAACAGGGCAGAGGCTGATAAGAGCAAGGCAGAAATGGATCAACTGAGGATGTATGCCGGAATTGTCCAACGTGCTCTTCTGCCTTCAGAAAGGTTACTTGCGGAAGAATTGCCTAACTACTTCATAATCAATATGCCAAGAAATGAAGTTAGCGGAGATTTCTACTGGATTGAAAGGAGGGAAGATAGAATCCTCGTTGCAGCCGGAGACTGTACGGGCCACGGTGTGGCGTCTGGCATGAAAACAATGATGGGTCTTTCCTTCCTGAATGAGGCCTTTTGCGGACGCGAAGACATGACAGCAGCGGATATTCTGAATGCACTGAAAAATAGACTGTCAGAATCACCAGGTTATGCCGGCACATCTGATGAAAATACTGATACGATGAGCATTGCACTGCTTTCGTTAGACCGGGGTAATAACTCTGTGGGTTTCTCGGCTGCCGGTGCCCAGTGCTTCAGGGTAAGGCAGCTTGAGGAGGATGAAGTGCTTGCCTGGCAGAATGGTAACCTGGAGACGGAAGAGGGAGCTCAGACTGACGGAAAGTATCTTATTGAGACTATCTACGGAGACAGGCCAGCCCTGGGATTCAAGCAGAGTGTTGAACATGATCTGACACTCCATGAATGGAGCCTCGTGAAAGAGACCTCATACTACCTTTTCACTGACGGGTATTCTGACCAGTTCAACGGCAATACAGGCAGAAAATTCATGAAGCGGAATTTCAGGAACCTGATACTAGGGATACAGAATTATCCGATGGCCAAACAAAAGGAGATGCTCGGGGAGCGGCTGATGACCTGGAAGGGATCTGCAGCTCAGACAGATGATATTCTTATTATTGGATTTAAGATAGAGTGACCATTACTCTGGCACACTGAATTCATTGCTCAGACGGTAGAAGATACCTTTTTCGGTGCCTTCGTATTCGATTATGCCGCAAAGGATGAAGTCACTCAGTATCTTTTCGGCCCTAGGGGCATTCAGGTATGCCATCCGCCTGAAAGCGGCAACGGTAATTTTTTTACCACCTCTCAGGTAATTCAGCAACAGGTTTTCCTTTTCATCAAATTTAAGTAACAGACCCCGTTTGTTGCCACTTCTTCGCCATACCTGCAGTATTACCCTGTCAGCCAGTATGTTCTGATCATGCTGCCTGAAGTAGGCTTTCCACCTTCCATCTTCATCCTTTGCCCTTACAGGTATTTTTTTGCTTTTGGGGACATCAACCTCAAGGATATTTTTCCCATTGATACTGTGATTGCGGGTTTTTACCTTCACTTCAGGGTCACAATACAATGTGGCTGCAGAGTCTATCATATAATATTCCTCGTCAGATTGCACCCCGGACAGGGATCCGTTGTCGCGTACGCCAATCAGCAGTTTGCCCCCTTCACTGTTTGAGAAAGCTGACAGTGTACGGGCTATCTTCCTGGGATCGGAAATACAGTACTTGAAGTCAAGATTCATCCCTTCACCCTGCTGAATGAGGTTATGAACGTAGCGTCCCATAATGGCCTGGAATTTTGTGCTGCAGGGCAGCGCTACTAAAATAAGACAAAATATTTGTATATTGTTGTGAATATTTGGTGCATTGCTACTATGAAAAAAAGGTATTTATTAACAGTATTGCCGATTCTGCTAATTCTGGCAAATATAAACAATGCTATGGCAATGAAGAATTATGAAAAAGACACGCTGATGACTTCGCAGGGGCCTGCCGAACTATATTTCCTGGGTCACGGAACACTTATGATCATATTCAATGGCAGGGTTATACATGTTGATCCATGGTCATCAATGGCTGATTATTCACTTCTTCCCCGGGCAGACCTGATACTTATTACTCATCAGCACGGTGATCATCTTGATCCTGCTGCAGTAGAAAAGATCAGGAAGGACAGCACCGAGATTTTTTGCAATGCTCTTTCGGCATCAAAACTGACAGGCGCCAGGGTGATGGGCAATGGTGATACGGCGATGTCGGGCGGCATGAAAATTGAAGCCGTTCCTGCCTATAATATCAAGCATGAGCGGTCGCCGGGGAAACCTTTTCATCCCGAAGGAGAGGGTAACGGCTATATTCTTACTCTCGGTGACAAAAGAATATATATTGCAGGAGACACCGAAAATATACCGGAGATGGCAAACCTGAAAGACATAGACGTCGCTTTCCTTCCGATGAATCTTCCCTACACCATGTCACCGGAAATGGTTGCCGCCGCTGTACGCATGTTCCAACCTTCAATACTGTATCCCTACCATTACGGAGACACTGACGCGTCAGTTCTATTGCAACTTATTGATACTGCCAGGACAGAGGTCAGGATCAGAGACCTGCAATAAAGCCCCGGAATATGCTGCAGTCAGGCCGGGGGTGACAGGAAGAAATATGTGCACAAAAAAAGGTGCCTCTTACCTGAGACACCTTTTTTTTATTGTAGAGCTGAAATTTACTTGAGCTGGAAGTTTATAGGTACACTGTACCATACGTTCACAGGTTTTCCGCCCTGTTTTCCCGGTTTCCATAAAGGCAGCATCTTGATGACTCTTATTGCCTCATTGTCAAGTGCAGGGTCAACGCCCCTGACAACCGACACCTGGTCAACCGTGCCTTTATAGGTAACACAGAAACGCAGGATCACCTTGCCCTGGATATTGTTTTCCTTGGCAATCTCAGGATATTTGATGTTGTCATAGATGAACTTGAACAGCTCTGTCTCCCCTCCGGGGAATGAGGGCATTTCCTCTACCACAACAAACACTTCCTGTGGTGCTTCTTCCTGAATTTCTTCGCGGACTTCTTCTACTACCTCAAGACCCACATCTTCATCAACAACGTTTTCGACCACGTCGTCAGCGGTCATAAGCTGTGTTGCTTCATCGGGTTTGATAGTATCAACCACAACCGGGGCCACATACTTGACCACTGTCTGCTGTTCAGCCGGCGGTGGTGGTGGTGGCGGCGGCGGAGGAGCCGCTTCTTCCTGCTGGATGTCATTGGCCATTTCAGCAATAACCTCATTGGCATCCCTTGCTTTGACCTGGGCAATATTCTTGGCCCTGATATAAGGCACTATAGCTGCTGTCAATACGATGACTATCCCAATAATTATAGAAATAGTCATTGTCTTGGAATATCTCTTTCGGATATCGTAAGCGCCATATTCCTTATTCCTGTTAGCGAAGACTATGTCATCCAGGCTTGGGTATCGTTTCTTTTCTTTTGCCATAGCAGTAACCTCCTATTGTGCTGATCCTGAAGAAGCAGCTGCATCCCTGTTGAGCGCGTCAACAACCAGCTTATCTTCAATCCAGTCTATGTCAGTAAATGTATAACGGGCAATGCCTACGATAGACATCTCATCAATGATGTCAACGAAGTTCTTATATCTCGCTGTTTTGTAGGCTTTGATAAGAACGATCGGCCCTGTATCATCATCCTTTTTCAACTGGCTTATAGCGCTTCTAAGTGAATCCTGCTTGATTTCTATCTCTCCCCTGATAACCTGATCTTCAAAATCGGCAATCTTGCGGAAGAGGGCTCTGTTTCTGTCAAGCAGCACCTGGCGTATGCCTTGATCGCTAAAGTCCGTTTCCTGGAGCACGGTCACATCCGGGTCGGCTTTGCCGGGATACCAGAAGACCTTGTCATCAGGACCCAGGATAATATTGAGAGTACGGCTCTCAGCAATTTTCGGTGGTTCTACTTTCTCATTCTTCTTGATTTTCTCAGGAAGAACGATTTCCATTACCTTCGGCTTACTGAAAGCAGCGGTGAGCATAAAGAACGTGATTAGCAGACTCATAAGGTCAACCATCGGCGTCATATCCACGCGGGCATCACCTTTTTTTGGTTTCTTTTTCCCGCCCTTGCTTTTTTCCTCAACTTGAATATCTGCCATCTTACTCAGTTATTGCTTCATCATTAACTTCAACAGCCTCAAGACTGGTTATCAGGTTGAACCTGTTCACATTCTTGTCCTGCAAAATATCCAGTACTTCCTTAACAATCGGGAACTCAACGTCTGCATCACCTTTAATCATGGTTTGCACTGCCGGGTTGATCTGACGTGTGAAGAGTATCCACAATGCCAGCTGATTGTCTGTGGAGTCTATGGGAACACCTGTCTCAAGGGCCGCTTTCTCATCAGCGTCTCTGGTGTCAAGGTATGCTTTCATTTCCTGTATGGGAACGCCGACGCCTGTACCTGTCTTCTCAAAGAGGCGAAGTTCATCATCGGTAAACTCAATATTGTATCGCTTGCCCATCTCGGCAAGGATCTTCGGTCTGAACCTCAAGATGGTATCAGGACCGTTGTCAACATTGAAAAATATCCGGTTGTCTTTCGCGATGAGAACTGTCATTACGTTGGCATCCATCATCGGTTTCTCCGATACAGAAAAAGGCACATCCACAGGAGCCGACTCCTGGGGCCTGAACGTTGCTGTCAGAATGAAGAAGGTGAGCAGCAACGTAAACAGGTCCACCATCGGCGTCATGTCGATTCGCGGTGATTTGTGTCCTAATTTAATCTTTGGCATCTTTTAAATCCTTTCTTTATTTGACCAAAAGAATAAATTCGGCACTATTTTCTTATTGATGCGGCAAATGTCTGAGTCAGACTGAAACCTGCCTCATCAATCTGAAAGACGTAACTGTCAATCCTGGATGAGAACATGTTAAAGAAAATAATGGCCAGGGTTGAACCTGTGATACCGAATGCTGTATTAACAAGTGCTTCCGATATACCGGTTGAAAGGGCAAGGGCATCAGGAGCACCTGACTGTGCCAGGGCTGCGAATGCACGGATCATCCCGATAACCGTTCCGATAAGACCGATAAGCACTGATATTGATGCAATGGTTGAAAGCATGACCATGTTTCTTGAGAGTACAGGGAGCTCCAGGGCTGTTGCCTCTTCAAGGGCCTGTTTCATCGAAGTGATCTTCTGGTCTTTCTCGAGTTCAGTGTCATTTTCAAGAGCACGGTACCGTGACAGGCCTGCTTTCATGACGTTTGCCAGAGAACCCTTCTGCTTGTCACATGCAACGATGGCATCTTCGATCCTGTCTTCTGCAAGCATCTGCTGAAGATTGGCAACGAAGGCATTCAGTCTTGATTTTCCTTTAACTCTTGTAAGAGTGATCCATCTTTCTACAGTGAAGATTAAAAGTGTAATCACAATTGTAATAAGCACGGGGACTATGATCCCTCCTTTGTACATCAGTCCAAGAAGGTTACCCTGCAGTGGATGACCCTTGGGATTGCCACCTTCAAAGTTTACCGGATTACCCAGCACTCTGGTGAAAATAAGATAAGCTACAATAAATGCCAGAATAATTGCAAGAGGTGCAAAGAGCGACTGCCATACACCGCTGGACGACTTGGATTTTTTACTCATTTCAGTATTCTTTAGTTTGGTTTAAGTAAACAGTGGGCAAAAATAACTATTCTGTTATTCTTTTACAATAGTCAATATTAATTAGATATAATTTTATTATGGTATACAGACCTGGTTTCTATTTTTCAAGTGAAGCGTTGTAAACTCTTCTTTTAGTTACCGGGACCTCAATGGTGTTATAACCTTTTGCACTTATGACAAGTATTTCTGAAGCCTCAGGCATAACGAACTTGTATTCTCCCCTGGCATTGGTCCATGCTTCAGCTGCCGTATCCTTGACCCTTACAGATGCACCCGGGATGGGGTCACCGGTAGACGAGTCCGAGATAACACCCGTGATCTCGTTCGGGTTAGCCTTAGGCTGTGCGTTTTTCTGCAGCTGGGTGATATACTGGATGGTTGATTTTGCAGCCTCATTGCCCGGTTCAACGGCAAGAATCCTGTTGTTCTCTTCAATAGCCTTGTTGTATTCACCCATGGAAATATACAATGTGCTCAAAGAACTGAGGCCTCTTACCTTGTAGTCGGGTGAGAGATTGATCATTCTTTCATAATAGGCCCTGGCTTCATCAAACCTCTTATCCTGTAATGCTTCATAACCCAGGTATCTCAGTGCGTTATACATCTCAGTTGCATACTTTACAGAGTCAGCGGATGCTTTTTGCAGTACGGCCTTGAACTTGGGTCTTGCCAGACCTAATTCCGAGTCCGGGTCTTTGGCCGATGCATTGTTGGCACTCCAGAGATATCCCTGCAGGTTATCGGGGTATTTGGCGATCATCTGGCTGAATATCTTATCTGCTTTGTCAAATTCCTTGGCCTGGTAATAGGCTTTTCCTACCTGCAGGTAGTCGTTCTCGCTGTCCCTTCCTTTGTCGATCATTCCGCTCCAGGTTGAAGCAGCATCTGCATACCTGTGGAAAGCATACTGGTAGTTGCCTTTCTCATTTAATATATTAAGGTCTTCTCCACCATCAAAACCGGCAGCTTTGTCATAGGCATCGAATGCCCTGGTTATCTCTTTTTCACCGGCATCAATATTGGCAGTCATGGATTCAACCTTTTCCTTGAGGGCATCAATCTGTGCCTTTGCTTTCTCTTTGGCTGCGCCTTTTAAGGATCCATACTGTGCTTCGAGCTTGTTCAGTTCGGTTGCATTATTATTAGCCTCAGTGCTCATCTTCATAAGATCCTGATTCTTCCTGACAAGTATCCTTGCAAGATATATGTAATCCTTCTTTATAAGATGCTGCGGATCAAGGGTTTCAAAGAGCTTGTCCATATAGCTGAGAGCGAGGTCAAAGTCACCCTCCTCGTAAGCTGAGTAACCTGCGATACGGTTCATATAGGCCCTTGAATCATCTATCTTGAAGATCTCCTCAACATTCTTGATAACTTCCTGGTATTCCCTGGCATAGAAGAGGGCATTGACATACCTGATCTTTGCGGGTATATTGCCCTCAGTCAGTTCAAGGTATTTTTCAAAATATTTTTTTGATTCGCTGAACCTCCCTGCCATGGAATATAGCTGACCCAATTCCCTGTATGCCGGGGCATAGTTCTGGTCGAGGGCAATGGCCTGCTCATAATATGGTATTGCAGCGGTAAGGTTACGACCCTTGACATAGATGCTACCGATCTTCATATTGGCGGTGGGTGACTGCAAATCCCAGTCCTGTGCAAGGTTGTAGTTCTTAATGGCTTTTGATCCGTCGTTGACAAGAATGTAAATGTCACCGGCGATAATATATACCTCGCTGTTTCTCGGGTCTATCGTCAGAGCCTCTCTGATGAGAGGGAGGGCCTTGCTGGTATCGACCTGTGTGAACTGGATATAGGATTCTGCCAGCTTACCGAGTGTATACGCATATTTTGTAGGATTCTCGATCTTCTTTATCTTTTTGTAAGGAGGCAGCAGGCTCTTTGCCTTCGCCCTAAGCTCATCAGCTTTGGCCTCATCTCCACGGTAGGTGGCCACCTTGGCAAGACCCACAAAATTCAGGGGGTCATTAGGGTTTGCTTCAACACCCTCGTTGAAAATCTCCGCGGCCTCATTCATTGCAACGTTGAGTGAGTTGGAAATTGTATCCGCAAAATAATTGAGTAGAGTGTTCTCACCGTAGTGGAAATATAGCTCGCTGTTTGACGGATCGTTCTGAATCAGCTGCTTGAACATCGTCTCCGCACTATCATACTGTTCATTTTTGGTGAGAGTAATGGCCTCATCAAGGGTCTGAGCCTTAAGGCCGGTTCCTGACACCATGCAGATTAAAACTGCTGGCAGCAACGCTCGTGTAAAACTTCTCTTAATCATCGTTATCAAATTTAGTTACTCATTTTTTACCTGTATAATCCTTATCGGCATAGTTGCGGGTACAAGACCCGACTTCAATATTATACGTTGTCCCTTTTCTCCTGCCACAAAACTTACAAATCCTGAGCCAAGTCCTGAAAATGACTCTCTTGAATTCATATTTACTTTTCTGACGAAGGGATAGGTAGTATCGTATATCGAACCCTGCACCGGAAGGTAGAAGGTTGATTCATCAAGGAAAGGCATTGATACTGCCGCTACTTTTATTTTGTTAAGAAGGCTCAGGCTCAGTGAATCATCCTTGTCACTGATCCAGTTGACACTGATAATGCCAAGTGCTCCGGGGCTGCCGGAAACATAGTCGACCACTTCGGGATTGCTGTTTACGGCATAGTAGTTTGATCCCAGCTTCTGCGGAAGGCTGAACCTCTCCCTGAAATACCTGATATTTCCTGACTTAACATTATCAAATACAATATGAATTGGTCCCAGGTTTGATTTCGGATTGATCTGTTTCCAGTCGGTAATGGTTCCGTTAAAGATGTCTTCAACATTCTTGTAGGTAAGCAGTGAATCAGCGTTCTTCTTATTGAGGACAATGGCCAGGGCGTCATAAGCCACTGCAGTGGTACGCACTACAGTCTGCATATCCAGCAGGACTTTTCTCTGTTCATCGGTTGGCACCCATGATGAGACTATAACCTTAACCGAATCATTAAGGAACCAGGCTACAAGATCTTTCTCCGGCAAATAAACCGGTTTTATCTCCGCATATCTGTAAAGGGCCGTAAAGGTGTCTATCTCTGAGTCGATTATTAATCTGAACGACTCATCGGCGCCTATCCTTATGTTTCCGGAGGTGGGTGTCTCCTTTAATACTGGTGCGCCTCTGTTCTTGCAGCCCTGGAATGCCAGCAGGGCAACCAGCATGAGCAGCACCGGCATGAATTTCTTTATGTAATTTGTTATTTTCATCCTTTCCGCTCTTTTCAACTAACTATAAGCCACAATATTAATAATTATCTCTCAATCTTGCTTTACTAAATATCGATAATTTTCAATCATCGTCCTATTTAGTCTGTTGCAAAGCATGTGCCACAATAATATAAGACCGGTACCCGGTACTATGACCCCCGGATGAAAAGACAGGTTATTTTTATTCCTCATCACCACTGAAAAAACTATCCCTTATCTTTTCGTATGAGACAAATACCCTGTAGATTGCGTAGACAAAAAGCGGAACGGCCAGGATTATCCTCATGGCTTTGTCAATATTGATCAGTTGGCTGGTCAGAAGGAAGACAGCCAGTCCGAAATAGAAAAAGACCATTAACGTTCCGAAAATAGCAAAGATCTTGTCATACATTCTTTTGCCGTCCATTTTCTTAAAATTTGCGTGACAAATATAAATATTATATCTTTTTTGTCGGAACAGTTTTGACCAAATGGCAAAAAAAGAGAGCCGTCGATCCCGGCTCTCTTATTCAATCAAGACATTATCAGTTATTTTGTTGCATTCTCAAGTCTCTTCATTATTGAGAAAATGAATGCAGCCGAGAGCAGACAACATACCACGAATACTGTCCATAACTGCCACAGTTCCACTCTTTCCCAGAGTTTCGAGCCCACAAAGAGTAATTTATTTCCCACGGCAGTAGCCAGCAACCAGCCTCCCTGCATCATCCCCTGGAACCTTGAAGGTGCCACCTTGGAAACGAATGAAAGTCCCATCGGACTCAGGAAAAGCTCTGCAACAGTAAGGATGAGATAACTGCTTATAAGCCAGTACGGACTGACTCTCAATGCTTCCGGCACAGGTGATCCTTCAAGTGATGCGGGTGAAGGGACACTTCTTGATGCTATGAGAACAACAATGAAACCAATAGAGGCGATGACCATTCCTATTCCGATCTTTTTGGGAGTGGAAGGCTCAATTTTTTTCTTGTTAAGCCATGCAAAGACTCCCATAACAGGGAATGTGAGCGCAACTATGAAAAGCGGATTGAATGACTGGAATACCTCTGGCTCGATGGAATTCATGGCATCAGCTTTTATAACAAAAAGGTAGGCTATGATGAATGCTGCCACGAAAAGAACTCCGCCGATTAACCTGGCGCTCATTTGCATATTTTTCCTTATCAGCATCACCAGACCCGCTATAGAGGCTATAACGGCGAGCATTGACGGAAGGGTGAAGAAGAGATAAGTAAATGACCCCACCTGTTTTACCGTATAATCCCTTGCAAAGAACGTCAGTGTGAGTCCGTTCTGGTGGAATGACATCCAGAAGAACACTACCACGATAAATACAAGTATCAGGGATGAAACGCGCGCGTATTCGTCCTTTTTGGCCGTAGTCAGCATCCACGTAATGAATCCGGCAAACAGCCCGAATGCCAGTCCTGATGCCCAGCCTACAACAAATTGAAGACCTGTTGCGAAGATAGCCATGGCAATCGCAGCATAGATGAGAGGCATTATTTCAAACTCGAGGGTATTGGCTGAGTGCTCGCTTTCCTTGACAGGTTTTTCTTTGTTCGGCAACAGCCTGTTGAAGATAACATAAACCAGAAGTGAAATGATCATTGCGCCGGCAGCGATTCCGAACGCATAATTATATCCTCTTGAGAAGACCCCGAGATAATTATCAGCAAATGTTCCAAGGTCAGACACCGGACCAGCGATGTTGACCTTATTGGCAAGGAGCTGGAACTGTTCCACCCTGGCAGGATCTGTTATCAGTCCGTCCCGGAACTGATGGCAGAGAGCCGGAAGACTTCCATCATGCAGAAACCCGTTTGCCTTCAGCCACCAGTTTCTAATTCCGTTTGCAGCAAAGGGAGCGAAAAAAGCACCTACATTAATACCCATATAAAATATCATGTAGGCTGTGTCCCTCATGCTTGAATATTTGGTATTATCGTACATCTGGCCTACAACAGCCTGAAGGTTGCCCTTGAACAGACCGTTTCCGAAAGCGATAGTGAAGAGGGCAATCACAGTGAATATCAGTGACATGCCCGGGACAGCCATCAGTACGTATCCTGCAAACATGATAATTATACCAAAAAGTATCACTGTTTTGTATTTCCTGGTAGCATCAGCAAGAATTCCTCCGAACAGGGCAAGAGCATAGATGCTGAAGTAAAACCAGCTGTATATTTCTCCGGCATTTTCGGCAGACAGGCCATACCTCGCCTGCAGGAAGAGTACAAGGATAGCCATCATGGTGTAGAATCCGAAACGTTCTCCCATGTTGGCAAAAAATGCAACCAGCAGTCCTTTGGGGTGGTTTTTGAGCATAATCTTCTGTGTTAGTTAGTTTTTTGTTCTGATGCCGGCAAATATATTAATCTTTTTGATTTTCAGCGATTGCATAATAATTTAGCGGCAATAATTTTGCATTGTCCATATATATTTACTTTTGTATCGAAACAGAACAAGCAGTAAGAGATGAAGATTTTTACATCCTCAGAGATCAGGGAGATTGACGTTGCAACCATCCGTCTTGAACCCGTGACGCCCGCAGGGTTGATGGAGCGTGCTGCCACAGCATTTTTTCAGCGACTGAAAGACTATGTTCCCCCTGACAAAAAGGTGAATATCTTTGCCGGTCCGGGCAACAATGGTGGTGACGGTCTTGTAATAGCCAGGCTCTTACATGAGGATGGCCATCCTGTGAGGGTGTTCATTGTTGAAACAGGATCTGCTCACAGCAATGAGTTCAGGATGAATGCTGACAGGCTGGAGCGGGCGGGCATTTTGCCTCTGACGCTGGCTGATCCAGACCTCTTTCCATCGGTTGGCCGTGATGAGGTGATCATTGATGCCATTTTCGGCACGGGACTAAGAAAGCCTCCGGCAGGGTTGGCTGCGGAGGTGATCAGAAGGATAAACAAAACCGGGGCCTACGTAGTATCTGTGGATGTCCCGTCAGGATTGTTCTGTGAGAATAACAATGATGCTGACCGGGAGGTCATAGTAAAAGCCTCACTGACGCTGACATTCCAGTTCCCGAAGCTTGCATTCATGTTTGCCGGAAATGATACATATGCTGGTAAATGGGAAATAGTTGATATTGGCCTGCATGCCGGTACTATCTCTGAAATGGTATCAAAGTTTTATTATGTAATGAGGGATGATGTCAGGCCGATGCTTGTCAAACGAAGGAAGTTTGATCACAAAGGCATCTTCGGACACAGCCTTCTGATTGCCGGAAGTATTGGCAAAGCGGGTGCGGCCACGCTTTCTGCCGCGGCAGCCCTGAGAGCCGGAGCCGGCCTTGTGACGGTCCATACTCCCCTCTCAGCCGTTGTGCCGGTGCAGGCAGCCCTGCCTGAAGCAATGGTGTCACCCGATCCCGGAAATGAATACATAAACACCGTGCCGGACCTGACATGCTATGATGCCATAGGAGTGGGGCCCGGACTGGGAACCGACCCTGATACCCGAAGTATGCTCGGTGAGTTGCTTGATAAGGTTTCTGTGCCTCTTCTTCTTGATGCTGATGCCCTGAATATTACAGCCCAGAACAGGGAACTGCTTGACAGGCTGCCGCCTCGCACGATCATTACACCCCATCCGGGTGAATTCAGGAGACTTCTCTCCACCGACAGCAGTGACTTTGACCTGATGGAGCAGCAGCGTGCTTTTGCGGAACGCTATAACTGTATAGTGGTGCTTAAAGGAGCTCATACATCGGTTGCCGTGCCCGAGGGAGAGATATTCTTCAACAGCACCGGCAACCCGGGGATGGCCACGGGTGGAAGCGGCGATGTGCTTACCGGAATGATAACTTCATTGCTGGCTCAGGGTTATGACCCTGTTGATGCCGCGGTTACAGGTGTCTACCTGCACGGACTGGCAGGTGACGTGGCTTTGAGAATCCACTCTGAGGAATCGGTTATCGCAGGGGATATACTGATGAATATAGGAAGAGCTTACCGCGAAACACAATTCGCCAACCTCAGTATGTACCTTTAATAAACTATGATGAAAAATATTTTATTCCCGGTTATGATTGCCGCTATCCTGGTCACTTCAGGGTGTGCCACGCAGTCAAGGAGTACAGAAAGTGATATTGTGGTGCTGCCCCTGGGCGGAGAAGTGCAGGTAACGGATGGAAGCATTGTCTATGCCCTTCCTATGACAGTGCTTGAGTTTGATATTATTGCAGAGAAGACTATTGAAGTCCCGGGTCCGTATGCTGCATATGCAGGCGAGATGCTGGGTCTCGATAATGTCATCGTCTCGGAGAACGAGTTCTGGAGCCTGGTGGACTTGCGCCTCGGCGCTGTGGAAGAGCTTGACCCTGAGCAGTTTTATGTAATCCAGGGAACCTCGCTGATGCAGACGAACCTGCTGGCAATGAAGGCAAGCGGACTTGTGCTCGATATCAACCCGGAAATTTATTCACATACCGGATACTCCCAGCTGCAGGGAGGAGGGGTATGGTCCGGACTTCTTTTCCCTGACCGTGGTGCAAATGAATATGTGTCTACAAAAACAGATACGGCATACAAGGTC
>Ga0316576_10001167_pt1 | contig 13778 bp, 13 predicted proteins | sample S0NA_FD_203075 | JGI IMG/M metagenome (GOLD analysis project Ga0316576, IMG submission 203075) | Rhizosphere microbial communities from salt marsh grasses in Alabama, United States - S0-2_050615r3r5 | ecosystem: Host-associated > Plants > Roots > Rhizosphere | place: USA: Alabama | collected... | reverse complement strand
AGGATTCGTTCGTCCGGGTATTGTCGCGGTTCGGGCCCTCGCGCGGGGCTCGCCCGACGGGGCTTCAACGGGTTGCCGGACCCCGCCACGACAAACCGCGACAATACGGCGAGGGAGGATTCGTTCGTCCGGGAAATGTCGCGGTTCGGGCCCTCGCGCGGGGCTCGCCCGACGGGGGCACGCTGACCTTCAGCTGCAAGTAATCGCCACGCGGGACAGCGGGGTCAGCCCTGCGCGGCGAGGAAGCGCTCGAGGGCCTGGTTGACCGCCGCCGGCTCCTCGAGGGTGCTCAGGTGGCCGGCGTCCGGGACCAGCACCAGCTCGGCGCCCTCGATGCCCTCGGCGATGCGCCGCGCCCGGGCGGGCGGCGTGGACACGTCCTTCTCGCCCACCATGACCAGCGTGGGCAGCTTGATCCGGCCGAGCTCGGCGTGCACGCTGTCCCGGGAGAAGATGCCGAGGCCGAACTGGCGCGCGCCGTAGCGGTCCGTGGCCATGATCCGCGCGCGCCAGGCCCGGACCTCGGCGCGGCGAGCGGGATCGGTGAGGAACTTGCGCCCGAACAGCTTGCTCATCGCGATCCCGATCACCGGGCGCCAGCCGAGAAAGCGGACGACGTGGCCCAGCAGGCGGTACTGGCGCGCGGCGGCGGCCGGCTCCTCGTCGGCCGAGGTGTCCATCAGCACCAGCGAGCGGAGCAGCTCGGGGCGCCGGATGGCGACGCGCAGCCCGACGAACCCGCCGGTGGAGAGCCCGACCCAGTGGCAGGGCGCGCAGCCCAGGGCCTCGATCAGCGCGACCCCGTCGGCGTAGATGGTCTGCATCTCGTAGCCGGCCCGGGGGACCTCGCTGCGGCCGTGGCCGCGGTGGTCGTAGGCGATGCAGCGGTAGCGCCCGCTCAGCGCCTCGATCTGGGGCTGGAAGTGCTCGCCGTTCATGATGTAGCTGTGGCTGAAGACGATGGTCTCGGGGCCGCTCCCCTGCTCGCTGTAGTACAGCTCGACCCCGTTGACGCGTACCCGCGGCATGGTGTCCCTCCCGGCTGGCCGTTCGTGCAGCGTAGCACACACCCGTCTCTTCGCGCCGCCGCATCCAGAAGTGCATGTATTCGAGCAGTTAATTGTGTATTGTGTTGCAGTGCAGCATGGGGTACGCTGCGCGCCAGACTCAGGGAAGGAGGCCGCAGATGCCGATTCACGTGGTGTTCAACCAGAAGGGAGGCGTCGGCAAGTCGACCATCGCCTGCAACCTGGCCTCGATCAGCGCCTCCCGGGGCCGGCGCACGCTGGTCATCGACCTCGACCCCCAGGGAAACTCCACGCACTACCTGCTGGGGAGCGAGGTCCCGCCGGACGAGCAGACCCTGCACGGGCTGTTTTCCGACATGCTGTGCTACACCCTCGACCACCGCCCGCCCGCGAGCTTCGTCGCCCCCACTCCGTTCGCCGGGCTGGACATCATGGCCTCCCACCCCGCGCTCGAGGAGCTGCGCGACAAGCTCGAGTCGCGCTACAAGATGTTCAAGCTGCGCGACGCGCTCCTGGCGCTCGAGGGCTACGACGAGGTGTTCATCGACACGCCGCCGGCGCTCAACTTCTTCACCCGCGCCGCGCTGATCGCCACGGACCGCTGCCTGATCCCCTTCGACTGCGATCGCTTCTCGCGCGATGCCCTGTACCGGTTGATGGAGACGGTCCAGGAGCTGCGTCACGATCACAACCCGCGGCTGGAGGTCGAGGGGATCGTGGTCAACCAGTTCCAGGGGCGCGCGCGCCTGCCGCGCCAGGTGGTGGCGCAGCTCGAGTCCGACGGTCTCCCCGTGCTCACGCCCTACCTCTCGGCCTCGGTCAAGATCCGGGAGTCCCACGAGCACGCCCGCCCGATGGTCTACTACCAGCCGCGGCACAAGCTGAGCGAGGAGTTCCGCGCGCTGTACGACAGCCTGGCGCGCTGACCGACCAGGGGACCCGCGTTCGTTGTATCCTCCCCCCGGAGGTGAGCGATGGCGCGAGAGCCCGTACGCGTGGCGGTGATCCAGGCCGCCCCGGTGATCTTCGACCGCGAGCGGACGATCGAGAAGGCCTGCCGCCTGGTGGGCGAGCAGCGCGGACGCGATCTGATCGTGCTCCCCGAGGCCTTCGTGCCGGCCTACCCGCGGGGGATGGGCTTCGGCACGCTGGTCGGCGGGCGCAGCGCGGGGGGGAGGGCGCTCTGGCAGCGCTACGTCGACAACGCGGTGCAGGTGCCTGGCCCGGCCACCGAGGCGCTGGGCGAGGCGGCGCGGGAGGCGGGGGCGCTGCTCGTCGTCGGTGTGGTCGAGCGCGCGGGGGGCACGCTCTACTGCACGGTGCTCTACTTCGGCCGCGACGGGGCGCTGCTCGGCAAGCACCGCAAGCTGAAGCCCACGGCGGCCGAGCGCGTGGTCTGGGGCGAGGGGGACGGCAGCACGCTCACCGTTGTCGAGAGCGGCTTCGGCCGGGTGGGCGGCCTGATCTGCTGGGAGAACTACATGCCCCTGGCGCGGATGGCGATCTACGAGAAGGGGGTGGAGTACTACGTCGCTCCGACGGCCGACGGGCGCGAGAGCTGGCAGGCCACGCTGCGGCACATCGCCTGCGAGGGCCGCTGCTTCGTGCTCGGCTGCAACCAGTATGTCACGCTCGAGGACTACCCGGAGGAGCTGACACGCCTCGACGAGCAATGGGACCCGGCCCGGGCGACGACGGAGGGCGGGAGCGCCATCGTCTCGCCCTACGGCGACCTGGTCGCCGGCCCGCTCTACGGCGCGGAGGGGGCGCTCACCGCCGAGCTCGACCCGGACGAGATCGTACGGGCGAAGCTCGACTTCGACGTGGTCGGCCACTACGCGCGCCGCGACGTGTTCACGCTGACCGTGGACGAGCGCGCGCGGTGAAGTTGGTTCACTTGACCGGGGCTGGTGCGGGCGGGATGATTGGATCGAGCGGCGCGGAGAAGCACACCTCGATGGCGCCGCTCCCACCCGCGGGGTAGCGCTCCGCACCGGCGCTTCGTCAGGAGGGCATCGCCCCCCGGACCGCCAGCGTGGCCGTCCTTTCCCGAGGGCGTGGAGGCGACGGGCACCTGGGTGTTTAGGTGGTGAGGGCGATGACGATCCGAAGGAAGCTCCTGCTTTCCATGGCCCTGGTGCTCGTGTTCGTCACCGGCCTGGGCCTGGCCTACAACGCCAGCCTCGCGGGGATCAGCAACCGGCTCAAGGTGGTCGAGAGCATCGACGACCTCGGCGCGGCCATGGCGGACATGCGCCGCGCCGAGAAGAACTACCTGCTCTACCTCGACGCCAAGAGCGCCAGGGAGTGGACCGACCAGGTGGCGCGGGCCCGCAGGGCGTTCCGGGACAAGGCCGCCGAGCTGACCCGGCTCGAGGGGAAGGACTACTGCGACCGCCTGACGGACTACTTCTCGACCTACGCCGCGCTCGCCCACGGGCTGGTCTCCAGGCATGTCAACGAGGAGGAGGTCGCGCGGATCAGGGTGCAGGGGAAGAACGTGTTCCAGTACACGCGCGGCATCATCCGGGCCGAGCGGGACCGGATCGACGGGATCACCCGCTCCTCGCACCGGCTGTTCCTGCTCGCGCTGTCGATCATCATCGTCGCCGGCCTCGTCGGATCGGCGATCATCGCCCGGGACATCGTCGCTCCCCTGTCCAAGATCGAGCGCGCGACACAGCAGGTGTCCGAGGGGCAGTACGTCTCGATCAAGGGCGTCCAGACCCACGACGAGATCGGCAAGCTGGCGCGGGCCTTCAACCACATGATCGAGCAGATCGAGCGGCACCAGGACGAGCTGGTCCAGGCCGAGAAGCTCGCCTCGCTCGGCACGCTGACCTCGGGGGTCGCCCACGAGCTGAACAACCCGATCAACAACATCTCGATGACGGCCCAGACCTTTGTCCAGCTCTACGACACCCTCTCGGACAGCGAGCGGATCGAGTTCATGTCCCAGATCGACGGCCAGTGCGAGCGGGCGCGGGACATCGTCGCCAACCTGCTCAACTTCTCGCGCGTGCGCCCCAGGACCTACTCGAACGCCGCCACCGGCGAGGTGGTCCGGGAGAGCGTCAAGCTCGTGAGCAACCAGATCGCGCTGAACAGCATCGACTGCGCGGTGTCCATGCCGGACGACCTGCCGCTGGTCCACATGAACGCGAACCGGATCAAGCAGGTGCTGGTCAACATCCTCACCAACGCGATCAAGGCGATGCCCAAGGGGGGCAGGCTGGGTGTCGTCGGGGCGCTGTCCGATGACGGGCGGTTCGTGAACGTCACCGTCAGCGACACCGGCGTGGGGATCCCGGCGGTCGCGCTGCCGCACATCTTCGATCCCTTCTTCACCACCAGCGCGGTCGGGCAGGGCACCGGGCTCGGCCTGTCGGTGAGCTACAGCATCATCAAGCGGCACGGGGGGACGATCTCCGTCCAAAGTGAACCGGGTGCCGGCAGCGCCTTCACGGTGGCGCTGCCGGTCGTGACAAAGGAGGCGAGCGATGGGTCACCCACCGAAGATCCTGATCGTCGATGACGAGCAGATCGTCTGCACCATGGCGCGGCGGTGCTTCGAGCACCAGGGCTATCAGGTCGTGACCTTCACGGACTCCACCGAGGCGCTGGCGACGCTGGAGAAGGAACGGTTCGACGTGATGATCACCGACTTGAAGATGAAGGACGTCGACGGGCTGCAGCTCCTGGAGCTCGCGCGGGAGAAGTGGCCGGGGACCAGGGTGATCATGCTGACCGCGTTCGGGACGCTGGACACCGCCCTGGAGGCGTTCCACAAGCAGGCGTTCGACTACTTCACCAAGCCGGTGCGGATCGACGACCTCAAGGCGTCGGTGAGCCGCGCGCTGGCAGGAGCACCAAAGGAACAAGGCAATGGCGGAAACGAATGAGAGCACGGCCGTCGCCGAGCCCGAGACGATTCAGAGCATCGCCCGCGCGCTGGTAGAGCTGGCCCACGAGGAGAACCGGCTCACCGGCAGCCTGGTCAACCTGGCCGAGGCGCGCAACAAGCTCGCCGATCGCCGGACCGCCGCGGCGGAGCAGCGGACGACGCTCGCCGGGGAGCGGACCGACATGGCCCGCGAGCAGACCAAGCTCGGCACCAGGAGCACGGAGCTCGCGGAGCACCGCACGCGGCTCTCCGAGGAGCGCACCGAGAAGGCCGGGCGGAGGACCCAGCTCGCGCAGGAGCGGACCGGGCTCGCGAACCGGCGCACCGAGCTGTCGGAGAAGCGCACCGACCTGGCCCAGGATCGGACCACGCTCGCGCAGAGCCGCACCGAGCTGTCGGGGAAGCGCACCGATCTGGCGGGGGAGCGCACGACCCTCGCCGGGACGCGCACCGACCTCTCCAGCTACCGCTCGCTGCTCGCCCGCGGCCGCACGGAGCTCGCCTTCATCCGCACGGGCCTGGCCTTCGTGGCGCTCGGGTTCGGGCTGATGCGCTACTTCGGGCTGGGGCCGTGGACGATTCTCGACGGCGGACTGGTGGCGGTGGGCGGGGTCACGGCGATCTTCGGCCTGACGCGCTTCGTGCGCACCACGCGGCTCGAGCGGCGCTTCGAGCGCCGTCTGGCGCATCTGCTCGGCGCCGAGGAGGGCACGGGCTGACGTCGGGGCAGATTCTCTTGACGATCCGCGATCTTCCCCGAACCGGTCAATTGGCTGTGGAAGCCAGGCCGGCCGCGGGCGCACCATGGGCAGAGGAGGAGCGGGCGATGAAGACCAGTTTCGGCGCGCTTGCCGCTGTCGTGGTGCTCTGCGCGTGTAGCTCGTCGGACACGACGGACGATGGGAGCCCGGGCGACGTGGGCCGGGACGTGGCGACAGGGGACACCTCCTCGGGCTGTGCGCCCGGCGCGCCGTGCGAGGAGGCCTGCCTCGACGCCAAGGCCAAGGAGCCGCCGCTGTTCGCCTGGACCAGCACCTGGAACCTCTCCTCGAGCAACGCCGGCCTGGTGACCCAGATCACGATGGAGCCAAGGCGCTGCCAGTGGAGCAGCCTGACCGAGCAGTGCACGGTGTACAACTGCCTGGCCGACGAGTGGTCGGGCGGGGCGGCGACGATGAAGGGCGTCTCGGCCGGTCAGGTCACCATCGAGAAGGGCGGTGCGAAGGACGCGGTCCTCTCCCCGGACGCGGACGGGGTCTACCTGAACGAGGTCTGGAGCACGGCGCACTGGGCCGCCGGGGACAAGATCAGCATCACCGCCCAGGGGGCGACGGTCCAGGCCTTCTCGCTCGCCGTCGACTTCCCCACGCCGCTCGCGGCGACCGATCCCCTCGGGGCGGACGCCGGCGGGGCGCGGGAGATCGAACGCGGCGTCTCGCTGACCTTCACCTGGACGCCGACCGACGAGAAGGTGATCGCGATGCTCGCGCAGCAGCCCGCCAAGGCCTCGCCGCTCTGGGATCGACGGGAGCTGTGGTGCGTCTTCGACGGGGCCGCGGGGACGGGCACGGTGCCGCCCGAGGTGCTCAAGCACCTCTCGACCGACCTGCGCATCACGGGCTACGGCATCGCCCACTACCGCCGGCGCTGCTACGCCATCGGCGAGCACCACGTCCAGGCCTCCGGGGCCAACGGGTCGTGGTGGACCGCGACCGGCGTCCGTTGACGCTCGCCGCATATTAGATTTCAAGGGGTTACGATCCACATGTGGGATGGTGGCGGATTTTGTGCGACTCCCCCGCGCCGCGCTGCGTCTTGAGGGTGGGACACGACAAACCCCCTTTCGAGGAGAGAGACAATGCGACGGGCACTTGGATGGATGATGACGGCGGCGCTGGTGGCGGGCTGCGGTGGCCAGGAGCTTTCCGGGCCGGACTTCGAGCAGATGCGGGCCGGGGGCAAGGCGGACGGGTACGTGGACACCAGCCTCTCCTGCCAGGGCTCCTGCGGCGGCATCGCCACGGGCCTCACCGGCTACTGCGGCTGCGACGCGGTCTGCGCCACCTACGGCGACTGCTGCGCGGACAAGGCCGCGGTCTGCGACGGCACCACGAGCAGCGCCACGGTGATCAACGAGAGCATGAACGGGACGACCCGGACCATCGAGCAGGGCGAGACCATCGACGTCCAGCTCGGCGGCAACCCGACCACGGGCTACGCATGGCACCTTCTGGCGAGCAACAAGAGCTTCCCGCTGCAGAAGGAGGAGTACGTCCCGGCGAAGCCCCAGCTCGTGGGCAGCGGCGGGACCTACCACTTCTACTTCGCAGCGGACTCCTTCTCCGTGGGCAAGAGCTTCAAGCTAAACTTCGCCTACTACCGTAGCTGGGAGGGCGCGGGCAACGCGATCAAGACCTTCACGGTGACCATCGCCGTGGGCTCGGCGGCCACGGACTGCGCGAAGATCGACGCGGACTACCAGCAGGCGCTGGTCGCCGCGGCGGCCTGCACGGCGGACGCGGACTGCGACACCTTCGTCGGCGGCACCCTGAGCTGCGGCTTCCCGCAGAAGGCGATCAACTCGACGCTCACCGGGCCGGTCAACGCGATCAAGCAGGACTGGCAGGACGCCCAGTGCGACCAGCAGCCCTGGAACTGCCCGCTGCTCGCCCCGCTGCCGCCCTGGATGGCCGTCCGCGGCGTCTGCGAGCAGGGGAGCTGCAAGGCCGAGTACTACGACACCCGCGGCGCCAAGGAGGGCGAGGCCTGCGGCGACGACATCAACACCGAGTGCGCCGACGGCCTGTACTGCGCCTTTGGCCTCAACTGGTGCGGCACCCCGCCGGTGACCGGCGTGTGCCGCAAGATGGGCGACTGCGGCGCGGTCTCGGACTGCGACAACCCCGAGAACAGCTGGATGCACCCGATGTGCATGGGCACCTCCACCTGCAACCAGGGCAGCTGCGGCTGGACCTGCGGCCTGTAGCGCGCCTCCCTCCCACCTCCTCCCGACCGTCCTTCTCCCCCTTCGAATGTGCTCTGGGGCTTGGCGCCGCCCCGTCCAGCGGGTTGACCCACTCCACTGAACAGATGTACCGTAGTGCTCAATGAGCGACCGGAGCCGGATTGAGTGGACGGATGCCACCTGGAACCCTGTCCGTGGCTGTACCAAGGTGTCGTCCGGGTGCAAGCACTGCTACGCCCAGACATTCGCAGAGAGGTTCCGCGGGGTGAAGGGGCACCCTTTCGAACAGGGGTTTGATCTGCGTCTCGTCCCTTCCGCGATCGAGCTCCCAACAAAGTGGAGACGTCCACGGAATGTGTTCGTCAACAGCATGTCGGACCTTTTTCACGAGCATGTCCCTTTCGCGTTCATCGATCGTGTGTTTCAGGTGATGAGCAGGTGTCCGCAACACCAGTTCCAGGTCCTGACAAAGCGGTCGAAACGCCTCGCCCAAATGGCCGCGAGATTGCCTTGGCCTGGGAACATCTGGATTGGTGTCAGCGTGGAGGACAACCGGTACATTGGTCGTCTGGAGCACCTCATCCAAGTGCCAGCGGCGGTTCGATTCCTGAGTATCGAACCGCTGATCGGTCCCGTGGACGATCTCGATGTCGAAGGGATTGACTGGGTCATCGTTGGAGGTGAGAGCGGACCGTGGGCGAGGCCGATGAAGCCAGAGTGGGTTCGAACAATAAGAGACCGGTGTCTTTCCGCGAAGGTCCCCTTCTTCTTCAAACAGTGGGGCGGCAAGAACAAGAAGGCCGCAGGCCGTACGCTCGACGGTCAGGAGTGGAACGAAATGCCTCGTCTGGGAGCCAGGTCCAAGGGGCGACGAAGACGATTGTCTGCCAGGGCCAGATGAAACCGGTCGACTACTACGCAGGCCGAGAGCAGACCTACATCAAGCACTTTTTTCTTGAGCGCTACCTTGAGCGCGTGACCTACAAGATCGGCTCTTTCGCACAGAAGTTTGTGTACGTCGACGGATTCTCTGGGCCGTGGAAGTCTGCGGACGAGGCTTTCGAGGACACGTCGTTCGTGATCGCGGTGAAGAAGCTGCGCGAGGTAGTTGCCAGGCTCTCGTCGATCAATCGACATCCCTCGGTGCGTTGCCTTTTCATTGAGAAAGACCCAAAGGCATTCAGAACTCTGCAGCGGGCCGTCGAAGGAACATCGGACATCGCGATAGAGTTGCTGAACGGGGAGTTCGACAAGCTTGTCCCCGACATCACGAGATTCATCGGCAACGACTTTGCACTAACGTTCATCGATCCGACTGGATGGACGGGGTTTGGCCTCCGACGGATCGAGAGGCTGCTCCGTGTACGTGGGGAGGTGATCGTCAACTTCATGTTTGACCACATCAACCGATTTCTCGAGCGGCCCGGTCCAGAATATGCCGAGACCTTCGATGAGCTTTTCGGAGGCGCCGGCTGGAACGATGCGATCAAACCCGGAAGACACCGGGAGGAAAGGACCCTTGCACTCTACCAGGACCGCCTTCGGACGATCGGCGATTACGAGTACGTCACTTCAACACGCATTCTGAAACCGCTGTCGGATCGCTCCTACTTCTATCTCGTCTATGGGACGCGACACCCCGAAGGGATTCTGGAGTTCCGGAGTGTCGAGAAGAAAGCGGTGCGCGAACAGGAGCGGGTCCGCCTGGAAGCGAAACAGCGAAGTCGTGTATTCCGGACGGGGCAGGCGGAGTTGTTCGGTGCCGTTGACATGACGAATGGAAACCTCGGTTTCACCGAGGAAAAGGAGTTTCGACTCCGCGGCGCCCGTGAACGTTTGCTGGAGTTGCTGGAAGACAATGAGCGGATTCCATTCGAGGAAGCCCGGCCGAGGATCCTGGAGCTTCCGCTGGTCTGGGAGGCAGATTTCAAGGACCTGATCCTCGCGCTTCGCCATGAGGGTCGACTGGAAATCGAAGGGATGTCCAGTCGACAGCGACGTCCCCAGGTGGGCCATGTGTTGGTCAGGATCGCTGGAAAGGGGTAGGACGGAAAGAGAAGGTCGCCGATGAGGCGCTGGCTCGGACGACACATGATGCCGCTGGTCGCGCTGGCGACCTTCGAGGCGGTGGTCATCCCGTTCGCGCGGCAGGTCCCCGGACAGCTGGCCCTGGGCACGGCGCTGCTCCTGCTCTACTGGCTCGTGGAGTGGCGCGGGGTGAGGGGTGAGGTGGAGGGCAGGGTCCCGCGCCACTGGCTCGTCATCTCCAGCCGGGCCGCGTGGGTCGGCGGCCTCGTGCTCTGCCTCGTCGACGCCCTGTGGCTGCGCTGGACGCCCGCGACGTGGCAGGGCCCGGCGGTCCGCGTCGCCGGCGTGCTGCTCTACCTCGCGGCCCTGGCCCTGCGCTACTGGAGCATGCGCACCCTGGACCGCGCCTTCTCCTACGACCTCAAGGTCTCCGCGGACCAGGTGCTGGTGACGCGCGGCCCCTACCGCATCGTGCGGCACCCGTCCTACACCGCGCTGATTCTCTGGAGCGCGAGCTTCGCGCTCTGGAACCCGAGCTGGCCCGGGCTGCTGGTCCTGCTCGTCTCCACGATCCCGCAGATCGTCTACCGCGTCGGCCAGGAGGAGCGGCTGCTCGCCGCCCACTTCGGCGATCAGTGGGCGAGCTACGCCGGCAGGACGCCGGCCTTGCTGCCGCGCGTCCTCAGGAGAACAGCCGGTTCAGCCGGCGCAGCAGCGGGTCGACGGCGCGACGCCTGATCCGATCGCGGGGGACGAAGCCCTGCTCGACAGCGGAGGTCGCCGTGTCGAGCACGCTCTGGCGGACCGGGCGGGGGGTGATCCCCAGCTCGCGCGTGACCTTGCTACCGTCGATCTGCCGCTGCTTGCCGAGGTTGTCGCGCACCCAGGCCAGCGTGACCCGCCGGTCGACCAGCGCGACGAGGTAGAGCAGCGGGCCGGGCAGCGGCACCGTGTTGACGTCGTAGTCCGGGAAGGCGGGCGCCAGGATCCGGGCGATCTCGCGCATCCACAACGATTCACTGTAGAGGATGAAGCGGCCGGTGGCCCCGCGCTCCACGCCGGCGACCTGGGCCGCGGCCACGTCGCGGACGTCCACCACCGGCAGGGAGATTTTCGGGCACGCGGGCCAGCTGTGCACCAGGTGGGCGGTGACCATGGACGGGCTGCTGCGCAGGTGCACCCTGGCGTGGACCGGGCCGAAGACCATCACCGGGTTGATCACCGTCAGCGGCGGGCGGCGCTCCGCCGGCAGCTCCTCGTGCCAGCGCCAGACGGCGCGCTCCGCGAGCACCTTGGACAGGTCGTACGGGCTCTCCTTCAGGTTGGCGCCCCGGTTCCAGTCCTCCTCGGTGTAGGTGTGGCCCGGGCGCGGCGCCGGGTCGTCAACCGCGGCGAAGGAGGATGTGAACGAGACGGCCTCGACGGTGCCGGCGCGGTCGATGGCGCCGAGGACGTTCGCCGTGCCCTGAACCGCCGGATCCACGATCTCGCGCTGGGGGTCCCTGGCGTTGAGGTAGACCGCCGAGGCCACGTGGTGCACGTGCTGGCAGCCGGCCACCGCGGCGTCGAAGCTCCCCGGCCTCGTCAGGTCGGCGGCGTGGAGCTCGAGCGCGCCGGGCAGCCCCCGGGCCAGCCGGGTCAGGTGCGCGGTCTTCTTCTCGTCGGCGGGGTCGCGCACGGTGGCGCGCACGGTGTAGCCACGCTCGAGCAGCTCGCGCACGATGTGGCTGCCGATGAACCCGGCGGCGCCGGTGACGCATGCGGTCCTGGTCATCGTCCGTCCTTTCGCACACAGGCTAGCACGTGCGGCGGGGCGCGTCTGGCCAGCTCAGCAGTGGAGGTGTGCGGTCAGTCGACGACCTGCATGCCGTCGGCGTGCTGGAGCACCTTGGGGTCCACCGCCGAGCGGGGGACGACGACCCGCTCGACGTAGTTGCGGAAGTAGTCGTCGTACATGTGCAGGTGCCCCTTGTCGCCGGACTTGGCGCCCCAGCTGTTCTCGATCTGCCACTTCTTCACCCGCTTGCCCCGACCCGGGTCGTAGCCGGTGATCACCATGGCGTGGTTCGCGCGGTTGATGTCGGCCTTCATCCGGTCGTACTTGCGCAGCTTGCCGGTGGGCGCGAGCTTGTCGTACTTGAGGGCCTTGATGCTGAGCACGCCCTTGGCCGAGTCGGGGACGCCCTCGGCGCCGTCGACCCGGTAGGGGTTGTTGCTGCTCACGTGGGTCGCGACGTAAACCGCCTGGCCCTGCTTGATCGTCTTCTTCACCGCGTCCTGCAGGGTGCCCATCCCGACGTTGTAGCGCTCGTAGGTCAACGGGGACGGGTCCATGTCCACCTCGTAGCGCCGGTTCCAGGCGCGCGTCGGGTTGTGCTCGAGGACGACGTAGTCGTTCTCCACGCCGCCGAGCATCTTGCGGGCGTAGCTCAGCGGCGTGTAGCGCTTGCCGTTGACCTTGAAGCTGCGGGGCGGCTTCCCCACCGTGGTGTCCAACAGGCGCGTGACCTGCTTCTTGTACTGCCGGGCGATGGAGCGGCGCTGCGCCACGGCGTCGGGTCCGTCGGGCACGCGCTTCATCTCGCGCTGGGCCGAGGCGACCAGGGTCTGGAGCTGGCTGATGTAGACCCCCGAACTGTTTCCGTCGGCGGTGGAGCGCATCTTGGACTTGGGCACGATGCCGTGCTTGCTGACCACGGAGGTGGTCCAGGGGAAGGTCCCGCCCTCGTAGATCTCGTCGGAGTCCGGGAACCTTCCCTGCTTCACCCCGACGTCGAGCACGGCGTAGGCCCGGTCTCGCATCGCGTGGTAGGAGACGAAGGCCTCGCTGAGCTGCGATGTCTTCAGGCCCTTGCTGGCGAGCTTGCTCTCCAGCACCCGGTCCGAGGCGAAGGCCCAGCAACGCCCGCTGCTCTTTTGGTCCGCGACCTTGTGCGGCCGGCGCTCCCGGGGGATCTGCACCTTGTAGCTCGTGTTGTGCCGCTTGAGGAAGTCGTTGCTCAGGGCCACGCTCTTCAGCCCGTGGTCGCGGATCGCACGGTTCAGGGTGCGCGGGCTCAGCTGGGCCTTGGCACGGTCGTTGAGCTTGAGCACCCAGTCGGTTCCCTTGGGCTGCCGGGCCCCGGCCGGCGAGGCCCCGAGGGCGACGAGCAGGGCAAGGAGGACGAAAGAGAGTGGACGTCGCATTCCGGCTCCTTTGCTGGTTCGCTGCTCAAGGACAGCAAGAACCGCACCGAACACAGAAGCCGAGAATGATTTTGGTTTTGTCCCGGGCCGCAGACCGTTTTTTGTAGTGGTGGCTAGTGCGGGTGGGACTGTTGGTTGCAGGCCGACTACTGAAGCGCCTTCACCTCGGTGACGTCGCCCTTGATGTTGGCCCTGATGCGGATCGACTTTTTGGCTCCGGCCTTGACTGCGGTCTTGATCTTCATTTGGTGCCTCCGTGTTGTGCCCAGCGTCAAAGCAACGGACATGCCAGTCTCGGCATACGTGATCCTGGGTGGTTGGAGCCGCGAAGGGGGCGTATCCGGTGGCCAATGATACGGTCCGGGGGTGTCACGGGCCCCCAGATGGTGTAGCGTCCGGGGCCGAGCCATGAGCGCAGCCAAAAAGAAGGCCACCAAGAAGAAGGCGCCGGCCAAGAAGAAGGCGCCGGCCAAGAAGAAGGCGCCGGCCAAGAAGAAGGCGCCGGCCAAGAAGAAGACCGCCACCAAGAAGAAGGCGCCCGCCAAGAAGAAGGCGCCGGCCAAGAAGAAGGCAACCGCCAAGAAGAAGACCGTCACCAAGAAGGCGCCGGCCAAGAAGAAGACCGCCACCAAGAAGGCGCCGGCCAAGAAGAAGACCATCACCAAGA
>Ga0316576_10001165_pt1 | contig 13784 bp, 11 predicted proteins | sample S0NA_FD_203075 | JGI IMG/M metagenome (GOLD analysis project Ga0316576, IMG submission 203075) | Rhizosphere microbial communities from salt marsh grasses in Alabama, United States - S0-2_050615r3r5 | ecosystem: Host-associated > Plants > Roots > Rhizosphere | place: USA: Alabama | collected... | reverse complement strand
CGGCGGGGCGAGGTCGCCACCGAGCACGGTATCGTCCAGACCCCGGTATTCATGCCGGTCGGAACCCAGGCCAGCGTCAAGGCGGTAACCCCGGAAAACCTTAAGGAAATGGGGGCCGAGATTATCCTCGGCAACACCTATCACCTGTTTATCCGGCCAGGCCATCAGTTGATCGAGTCGTTTGGCGGCCTGCACGGCTTCATGCACTGGGATCGCGCCATTTTGACTGACAGCGGGGGGTTTCAGATCTTCAGCCTCAAGGATCTGGCAACCATTACCGAGGAGGGTGCTGCATTCCGTTCCCATCTCGATGGATCGAAGCTGTTCCTGAGTCCTGAGGATGCGGTCGGAGTCCAGGAGGCGCTCGGTTCCGACATCATGATGTGCCTCGATACCTGCATCCCGTTCCCTGCGGATCGGAAACAGACCGTCGAAGCCACTGCACTCACCGGGCGCTGGGCACAGCGCTGCCGGGACGCTCACCGGAGGCGGCAGCAGCTCCTGTTTGGAATCACCCAGGGCGGCATGTATCCAGAACTTCGCAGAGAGTCCGCCGAATCACTGATCGATATCGGTTTCGACGGGTATGCGATCGGCGGGCTCAGTGTCGGGGAGCCCAAGGAGCAGATGCACGATATAACCGAGGCCACGGTGGCGCACCTGCCCCAGGATTACCCGGTATACCTGATGGGTGTCGGTACCCCCGAGGACCTGGTGGAAGGGGTATGGCGCGGGGTGGATATGTTCGACTGCGTAATGCCAACGCGAAACGCCAGAAACGGTACGCTGTTTACGTCAACCGGCAAGGTGGTCATCAAGAATTCCCGGTACCGGACGGATCACATTCCTCCGGACGAACGGTGCGACTGCTATACCTGCCGCAACTATTCACGCGCCTACCTGCGCCATCTGTTCGTGAGCCGGGAAATTCTCGCCTATCACCTGAACACCATCCACAATCTGCACTATTACCTGAACTTGATGAAAGATATTCGCGAGGCCATTGAAAAGGACCGCTACGGGGCCTTCCGAGACGATTTTTATGGCAGGCTCGAGGGTGAATGATTAAGGTAGGGCCCATAAATAAAGGCAGCCCGTGACCCGGCTAGTGGGCGGGTACACGATTCGATTATCACTTGTGGAGGTGGTTTCATGACTTCTGTAGCGTATGCGGCTGGCAGTACTGCCGGCGGAGCCGGCGGGTTCGCGTCCTTTCTCCCGCTCATTTTGATTTTCGTGGTTTTTTACTTTCTGCTCATCAGGCCGCAGCAGAAACAGGCCAAACAGCACCAGGCGTTTCTGAACGATTTGAAAAAAGGCGCCAAAGTCATTACCAAAGGCGGCATTTATGGAGAAATAACCGGCATTACCGATTCAGTACTGACACTCGAGATCGCTGAAAACATCCGTATCAAGGTGGATCGCAGCTCGATTGCCGGGTCGCAGGTCAAGGAAGACGGAAAGGAAGGCAGCACCAAGAAAGTCAAGTCGTCCGGCGGTTGAGGCATCAAGGGCTGCTGATTCTGCAGGTTCGCAGAGGTGAAAAAGGGGGATGGTTCAGGCCATCCCCCTTTTTTTTGGAGAGCAGTGTTCCGGAAGGACCCACCACTTCGATCATATCGCGCGGCTCTGCGGTATTGGTCCCGTGATCCCGGCCGTGGCAGCGTGCAGGCCGTCAACCGGTGACTCCGTGGTTTCCCTCCGCTCTGATATGCCATACTATCCCTGATCCGCCGCCGGTTACGGCGGCGATATGCGGGAATCTTCCATCTGCAATCCGCCGCTGGTAGACGGTCCAGTTCCTTCCCCGGTAGCTCAGACGGATCTGTTCGGCGTCTGTCACGCCGGTGACGATGCAGTCTCTCAGGCCCGCCAGGCCCGCGCCGGTTGCCTTGAGGACTGCCTCTTTGGCCGTCCAGTAGCGGAAGAAGCAGCTGGGATCGCCGGCGCTTGCCAGGTTCCATTCCTCCTCCGAGGCGGCCGAGCTCCACAGGTCGTCTGATACCGGACCGATTTTTTCCAAGTCAATGCCGACCGGTTGGGGGGCGACGACGCCGGCCACACATTGCTCGGTATGGGAGATGGACCAGAATACGGAGCCCGCCGGCAGGGGGACGCCGTTTATGTCCTTGCGCGGGACAAAATGAGCGATTCCGCTCAGTTTAGCGGAGATATCGAGGGCCACCCGGGCGGCTGCACTCAGCCGTTTCACGTTTTCCGGACCACGCGGCTTATTTCGCAGCGGGTTCAGGGTCATGACCACCGCATGTATGAGGTCCCCGTGCACAGCCATCGCCACCTCAGCCGATTTTTCTCTCCACCAGCTTGTCGAATACGTAGGGCAGACATTCGCTCTCTGCCATCTTCCGACCGCTCAACAGCTGGTGAAGGTCCCGCCATTCCCTGCGGTTGGCGGCGATGTAGGTGTCGAGATCGTGAGACTGGAGGAAGTTGGCGGTGCGGGCATCGATCTGCCTGCGGGCCAGTTCCCGGAATCTCGGATGGTGCCTGATCAGAGCCTCGGCGCCGGCGATGTAGTGCGACCAGCGCCGGTCGTTGATGGCGATGGACGCGATACCGTCGGTTTTCATCATCTGATCGAATCCGGGATTGTCGAAATAGTCCAGATAGACATCCATGTAGAACTTTGTCATTTCCAGCACGCTGGAACCGAAAAAGGAATTGAACACGTCATCGTCGATGTAGGCGTCCGCCAAATACATGAAATCTTTATCGATGTAGTTGTTGTTGTACATCGTGTCGCGGCCGCACATCCGGGCGACCTCCGGCGAGTTGCGGTGAAACCCGATGCAGTTGACGACGACGTCGGCGTCGATTTTGGTATGGTGGTCGACGATGACCCCCGATTCGTAGAGCCCGGTAACGCTGCCGGTGACGGTGTTCAGCTTCTTGAGGAAATGGGCGATGAACCATATGTCGGAAACGCTTATGGTGTGGCCTTCGTGCTTGATCTTACCCATCCAGCACTCGGGCTGGGTGGCGCCGCTGAGGTCATAGAGCTTTTTCCACAGCATCATGTTCCTGATATTGCTCTTTCGGTCGTGCAGAAAGTGCTCATCATAGGGTGTCGCAAAATTCAGATAGTCGATGATCTTCGGACAGACCGTGCCGTGCCGGCGGCACACGACGATTACGCGATCGGCGCCGTTTTCCAGGGCGGTGCGGACATTTTCGACGGCGAACGCCCCCATGCCGATGACGGCCACGCGTTTTCCCCGCCAGGATACCTCTCGCGCCTTATCGGCCATGCCCTGGCAGACGATGCCGTTGAACCGCTGCTGGTTGTCCCAGGTGATTTCACGCGGCGGCCCGATGCGGTCGTTGACAGCGAGGATGATGCCCTTGCAGGAAATGGTGTGCTTAGTGCCGGATCGTGACAGAAGGATACGGTAGGCACCCGCCTCCCCGTCGATCCGTTCCGCCCGGGTTCCCGTATACAGGTGTTCACGCACGTTTGTGAAGATGCGCTCCATGTCGGTGAGGATCTCCGCGGTGGTGGAGTGATCGCGGTTCGTGCGCAGGTCCGGCTCGATCAGCCGGTAGGCTCCCTCCGAGGTGTTCACCTGGGAGGTGGCATTGGCGTACTGGGTCCAGATGCCGCCGGCGATGTCGCGTGCCTCGACCAGGCAGAAGTCGAGGGATTGCTCGGCAATACGGCTGGCCGCGTAGAGTCCGGTGATGCCTCCGCCGACGATGACGATATCGGTCTGATCGGGAAGCACCGACGGATTAACGCCGCCGAGTCGATTCGTGTCGAAGGAGAACCGCTTGTTTGCGTAATCGTTGATTCGGCTGATGATGTATTTTTGCTGCTCGGCGGAAACCGGTACGACCTCGAGATTGGGTCCGGCGAATTCGCTGAAGTCGCCGTCGACAACGAACAAAGCATGCGGGTAGCAGGTCGACCTGATTGCCGCGAGCGAATCGAGGATCCCGGCAACCAGCGATTTGCAGGCAGACGAGACGATGAAGATGAAGGGATGGTCGCTGTATGTTCTGATCGACGCGACAGCGGTCTCGGCATCTTCAAAGGCGGCTGGTATTATCTGACCGCTGTCGATCTTGAGGGCGCTGAAGTTGATTATACGCGGCTGTGCCAGCAGGGGATTGAGGATAACGTTATTCACCGTTTCACCCTTATCTTAAAATTGGTGTCTCGGCAGGTTTCAACGCCCCTGCCGTTTTTTTCCGTTGTCGATGTATTATAGTTCTTTCTGCCCGATTTGTTTTGAAAATATAACCGTTCGTTTGTTTACAGCCATTCAGGCAATCTACCGCCCCATGCACAGGACTTAGACGATGATCGCAACCACTCATGTGGGCTCCCTGCCCCGGCCTGCCGGTATGATCGCCAAGCAGCTCAAAAAAGAGGATATCTCAGCTGCCGATATGGCATCATACGTCGCCCAGGTGATTGATAGGCAGCTGTCTCTGGGCCTTACCCAGGTTAACAACGGCGAGCTCCCCCGCATCGATTACGTGTCGGCGACGGTTGCGCGGATCGCCGGTTTCAACCGGCGCGGAACCGCGCCGCTGCCCAGAGATCTCGAGGAATTACCTGAATACGCAAGGCGATTCAGCGGCAGAAACGGCCTGATTACCCTCAACCCGAAAGCGCCGGTGCAGCTGCCTGCCTGCTCAGAGCCCCTGTCGTACCAAGGCGAGCGGTCATTGCAGCAGGAACTTGACATGATGACCGAGGCGTTTCGCAAAACCCAGGCGGGGGGCGATCCGGTATCCGGGGTTTCGCTGTTCTTCACCGCTCCGTCGCCCGGCACGGTGGCGCTGTTTCTCGAAAACCGGTACTACCGGGACTACCAGAGTTACCTTGAGGCCCTGGGCTCGGTACTCAGCCGGGAATATGAAATCATCGCCGATTCCGGTGTGATGCTGCAGATCGACTGCCCTGACCTGGCCATGGGCAGGCATACCCGATACAAACACTTGACCGACCAGCAGTTCCTGTCTCTGATCGAACACAATATCGATGTCCTCAACCGGGCTCTCGGATCAATCGACCCGCAGCGCTGCAGGGCCCATATCTGCTGGGGCAATTATCCCGGCACCCATCACTGCGATATCGAGCTCGACACGATCTTCGACACCATCATGAAGCTCAAGCCGATGTCTATCTCGCTGGAGTCCTGCAATCACCGCCACGCCCATGAGCACCGCATTTTCGCAAAGCGGACGCTGCCCGCCGACAAGGTGCTGCTGCCGGGGGTGATCGACACCACCTCGAACACCGTCGAGCACCCGGAAACGGTGGCCGAACGACTCCGCAATTTCGTCTCGGTGCTCGGCCCGGAGCGGGTTATCGCGTCGACCGACTGCGGATTTGCATCGACCTCGACGGCGGCCTCGGTGTCAGGTGAGATCGCCTGGCTCAAGCTGGGCTCTCTCGTTGAGGGGGCTCGACTGGCGGACTGTTGAGTGCAGCTTTTCTTCCCGCTTCAGACCGGTTTTGCTTCCAGGCACCGGCAGATCTCATCGACCAGCTGGTCGAGGCGCGGATGATCGAACAGCACATCGATACCGAGTTCAATCTGCAGCTGCGACTCGAGCTGGCCGATCAGCTGGGTGGCGCTGAGCGAATCGAGGCCCTGATCGGTGAGGTCGATGTCGGGGTCGATCTCGGTGAGGTTGGTCAGTTCCCGCACCATCGAACCGACGCGTTCGGCGATGTCCCGCCTGTCTCCTCCGTTACCCGGCGCCGCTGAATCGCCGCCGTCATCCCCACGTCCGGCCCGTTTGTCAAGATAATCGACGAGGGCGTCAACCAGCGGGTAGTCGAACAGCAGGTCGGTATCGAGGTCCACGCCCAGCTTCTTCTGCAGCGTGCCGACGAAGTCCGTGGCGCTGAGCGAATCGAGGCCCTGGTCGGTGAGGGCGACATCGGGGATGACCGCATCGATACCGGTCAGCTCGATGAAGGTCTTCTCCACCAGTTCGCGAATGCTGCCCGAGCCGGCGGTGTCGGGGATGGCGGGGGGCTGAGCCTCCTCGTCGAGGGAAAAGTAATGGTGCAGCTCCACGCCCCGGTTGCGGTCGAAGGGTGATGCGATGTCGGCAAGGGGCTTGCGCTGATTGTCGCCGGCTCCGGTTATGACGATATGGGCGTTGGCTCCGCCGAACCCGAAACTGCTGACGCCGATCAGCGCCGTCCTGTCGATCGGGGTCGGCTGATCGACCACATGCAGATTGAACGAGTCGAAATCGATAAAGCTGTTGGGCGTGTGGAAATGGATATTGGCGGGAATAACACCGCGGTTGAGGGCAAGCGCCGATTTTATCAGGCCGGCCACGCCCGCTGCCGATTCGAGATGGCCCATATTGGACTTGACCGAGCCGAGGTGACAGGGGGTGGTCCGGTTTTTTGCGACACTGTTCTGCAGCGCGCTGATCTCGATCGGGTCCCCGATCTTGGTGCCGGTCCCGTGGCACTCGATATAGTTCAGATCGGTCGGCTCCACCCCGGCATCGGCGCATGCCGCGGCGATAAGATCCTCCTGAGCGGCCGGATGCGGCGCCGTAATCAGCTGGGTTCTGCCGCCGTTCTGGTTGATCGAGGAGCCGAGAATTTCGGCATAGTATGACGGCGTCAGTTCCCGATTCGCGAGCAGGACCAAACCGCCGCCTTCGGCACGTACATAACCGTTGGCGGAATCGTCGAAGGTCTTGCAGCGCTGGTCGGCGGAGAGAAAACCGGAGTCGCGCATGGAATGTGTGAAGCGGTTGCCGAGCAGCATGTTGACCCCGCCGGCGATCGCGTAGTCGATTCTGCCCGCCTCGATATCCTTGCAGCCGTAGTGGACCGCGAGCAGCGATGACGAGCAGGCAGTATTGATGACCAAGCTGGGGCCGCGCAGGTCGTAGTGATAACTGATGCGGGAGGCGATGATGGATGGGTTGGTTCCGGTCGGGTAGAACACCGAATCGCGGCGGCCCCGATACTCTTCGTTCCAGGCCCCGAGATAAACCCCCACCCGGCTCTTGTCGAGGGACGCCGGGTCGATCCCCGCATCCCTGAAGAGCATTTCCGTCAGCTCGAGGGCGAGGATCTGCTGAGGATCCATGGTCTTCGCCTCAGCGTCGGGAATGTTGAAATAATGGTGGTCGAAGCGCGATACGACCGGGTCGAGGAAGCCGGCTTCATAGTCGCCCCGCATGGCGTCGCCCCGCACCTGGTCCTCGCCGCTGAGCAGCGTGTTCCAGTAGTCGTTCAGCGTCTGAACCGACGCCGGGAAACGGCAGCTCATCGCCGAGATCACTACGCGGTTGCGCTGATAGGGTCGTCTCACTGCCTGCTTCCTCTTGGCCGGCCGGTCGCCGAAATTGTCGAGCAGCTGCCGCACACTGGTGTAACGATAAAAATCCTGGGGCTCCAGCGACGGGAACCAGGGCCGCAGCAGGGCCGCGAACTCGACGAAGGTTCTCGACGTGAAGTCCTGGTAGGAGAGCGGTGTGTCGAAGTCAAGTCCGGACCTGAACGACTCAATAGTGCGCGTCACTTCTCCGATGAACCTCGACTGATCGAGTTTGCGCCGCTGAAACAGGATCCAGGCTGCCTCGTCTTCACCCCGGTACATGGAGGACGCGTAGGTGTGGGCGGGGAAGATATCGCAGCACTGCTTCAACACCGGGTGGAAACCAATCTCGATGATGTCGAACTGGTCATCGGGATAACGCTTCCTGATCTCCTGGAGGGAGGCAATAAAGTCGATTGAACGTGCCAGCCAGCGCTGCCAGTGATCCGGGGCGAGGTTTTCCTCGAAGCGGGCGGTGACACCGGAAACGAACAGGGCATTCCGGGCCGGGCGAGATGCATGCGGCCGGATGCAGGAGACGAATTCCTGGTAGTCGGGATGATGCCAGGGGTGAGCCACCACCATTTCGCTGAAATCGTGGTGGGCGGCGAGGAAATCCTGCATCTGCTCGGTGCTGCCGCTGAGGGTGACATGGACCTTCCGATCGCTGATGAAGTTCCTTGATGAGAGTGATACTTCGAGCTCTGAGATCTGAGCCTCGTCGAGCAGGCCGTGCAGCATCCGCCCGTCGATAGACGCCCCCGCCTCACCGATTTCATGGGTAAGCTCGAGCAGCTCCTCAAGGGAATACATGCCGGCCTGGTAGGCTGCGGCCAGTTCACCGACACTGTGCCCGACAACGATATCAGGCCGATACCCCCAGCGAGTCCAGATGTCCGACAGACAGATTTCGGCGGCGACCGTAAGCAGCGGACTGGCCGGGCATCGATGGCTGCCGATTTCCTTCTCCCAGAGTGTTTCCAGGTCGATATGCAACCGCTGTTCGAGGATGGCGGAAATTTCATGCCATAGCGGTGAGGTTTTAACGAGCTTCGAACTGCTCTGAAGGCTCTTGGTTCCCTCTCCTGAATAGAGAAATATGGTGCGTGTCATGGGGTTCCCGAGTGCAGCAGGCTGCCGTGCCGATTGGTAAAAAAAAACCACCAGCTAACCTGGCGGTCAAGGGCATCACGTTCGCCTTAAATTTCATAAAGCAAGGTAATCAACGATGAAAAATCAGCGCTGAGTACTACGATTTGACATGTGGGTGGTTTGTCAAGCCGCCTGGTCGTTTTTGGTATCCAGGGGCGGGGGCGCCCTCCGGCGGTCTCACTCAAAAACCATATCCGCGGCCCACGGCGACGAGGACAATGCCGACCACCATGGACAGAAAGATATTGCCCGTTTTCAAGCTGCAGAGGGCGGTGCACAGCGTGGCAATCCAGCCGAGCGGACCGGCGGCGAGGGCGGCGGGTACAATCAGCGACAGCAGGATGGTACCCGGCAGGGCGTCCATAAAACGCTTGAAGCGGCCGGTCTTGGGGAGCTTGGAGGCGAGCAGCAGGCCGCCGATCCTGAGCCCATAGGTGACCGCAGCGGCGCCGAAAATGGTCAGCCAAACCAGGGTGTCCGCAGTGTTATGCATCGCCACCGTCCTTGCCGGGTGCGAAAGCAGCGGTCAGTGCACCGGCGATGCCGCCGCAGATGATATACCATTTGCCCGGCAGCAGGGTCTCGGCAATGGCCGCCCCCACAGCCGCAGCCAGCCACGGCAGGATATCCCGCCGTCCTTTCCAGAAGCTGAAGACCAGCGCGGTGAAAACGGCCACGAAGGAGAAATCGAGCCCGTAGCGCTCCGGGTTTGCAATGACCGCACCAAGCCCGTGGCCGGACAGCGTACCCAGGCACCAGGCACTCTGCACGCAGAGGCCGCCGCCGAGCAGGAACCAGGTGGTGGTCGGGGCCTTGTGGAAGCGGGCCATGGTCATCGCCCAGTTTTCGTCGGCGACCAGGTGCATGAACACGAACTTGTGCCCCAGCCGGGTATCCTGGAACAGGGGATTCAGGGAGGCGCCAATCAGCAGGTAGCGCATGTTGATCACGAGTACCGCCAGGACGATCTCCGCCACCGGCAGCGGCGGTACCCACATGTCGACCATCACGAATTGCGCGGAACCGGCGAATACGCTGAGGTTCATGACCAGCAGCTGGTACCAGGTCAGCCCTTTCTGCGCGGCCATGAGACCGAGCACGCTGCCGTAGGCTCCAACCGAGAGGGAGACCACCAGATTGGCGGCAAAACCGGCGCGCAGGTCGCGCAGCTGTGGCGATCGACTATTCATGGACTTCACATCTCGCTTTGCCGCCGCTGACCGTGATCATTTTTCGCACGAAGGCCTCCGAGGATGATTCCGGCAGCTGCAGCTCGAGGACTACCGTATCGGAAAAACTCCGCTTGATGACGCTTCCGCCCGATTCAGCGAGGAGGCGTTCGCATAACGGCAGGAGATTATAGTCAAGACACAGGCGAAATTGCAACAGCGGCTGCTTTTCAATTGATTCGAGCCGGGCAAGGGCCTGCTGCAGCGATGATGTGTAGGCCCTGATCAGGCCTCCCTTGCCCAGCTTGATGCCGCCGAAATACCTGACCACCGCCGCCCAGATTTCCCCGTATCCGCTATGGTCGAGGACCGTCAGCATCGGTCTGCCGGCGGTTCCCCTGGGCTCGCCGTCATCGCTCATGGCCCGTTCAGGTGAACCGGGCGGCCCGATGATACAGGCCCAGCAGATATGGTTCGCCTTCGGGTGGATCGATGCCAACCGGTCGAGTTCTGCCGTCACCTCCTTCAGGGAGGAGGCGGGCCCGACGTGACAGATGAAACGGCTCGCTCTGACGGTCTGCTCAGCCGATGCGGCGGCTTTTGGTATCGGGTAGGAGGTTCGCAGTCCAGGCACGGAATAGAGGGCTGAGGGAACCGCTAGGGCAGAAATACATAAACGGCGCTGACACTGAATATCCACATGCAGCCAAGGGCCAGGGTTGCTTTTCCCTCGCTCAGTCCCTGCCCGACCACCATGCTCTGCCGGACCAGTTTGAACGACCAGCCGAAGACGATCACCAGTGGGATCAGCAGGGACAGCGGAACCGAGTCGGACTGGTTGAAATTGAGCGCCAGGTTCAGCAGGGGGGCGAGAAACCAGAACGGTACCGCTGACAGCCCGATCAGATCCATCACCAGCCATAACCCTCCGGGACCGTTGAATGCCCTGGCCGCCGCCCAGTAGACCAACGTAAACCCGAGCAGCACGCCGAGCATCGTGAAAATGCCGAAAACCCAGAACATGAGCGGGGTGATCAGCGCGTAGCTGCCGTGCATCGGCAGGTCCGGGGTCTGCAGCAGCGATCCGTACAGGTTGGACAGGCCGAACGTGAGGCCGACGATGACCAGGTTGATCATCAGGATGTTCCGGGCCTTGCCGGCGAGCGCCAGTTCGAACAGCTCGTCGGTACCGGTTATCATGCTCGGCAGAAGCGTAAAGAAATTCATGCGCGGTGGTCGACGGTCCGTGGACCAGTCTCTAATGAAAAGACACCCGTTCCAGGGATTGACCATGGAACGGGTGTTTCGGGTTGTTCGGTAAGGGTTACTATACCCTATGCCCAGCCGCCCGGCAAGATCGCATAAATGCAGATGAGCGCACTGACCACGGCGATGATGATACCGGCGTTGGTGTTGTTGTAGCGCTGGTCGCTGTAGTCGGCCCAACCGTGAATCTTGTCCACCAGCCGTTTGTCCTGTTCGTGCGGGATCTTGGCCATCAGCCCCGGCATGCGCTCGGTGATCATCGAAATCACGGTGTGCAGCAGGAAGGTCAGCGGAACGCAGAAGAGCGAACCGGTCATGCCGACCTTGGCCTCCAGTCCGCCACCGATGACGATGTTCGGGGCGATGTACGGGGACACGATGATGTAGGCGAGGCCTGATACCAGACAGGCTATCGAGGCGCCGTAACGGTTGGCTGGTTTCCACCAGACCCCGAGGATGACCAGGGGGGCAACGGTGACGCCGGCCAGGCCGAAGGCCCAGAGGATGCTGACAACCAGAAAGGTCGGCGGGTCGATCGCAATCAGGATCGAGGCGGCACCGCCGCCGGCGATCGCACAGTAGCCGATGGTCTTCATGGTCTTGTCCGACAGGTCCGGCTTGATGGTGGCGATGATGTCCTGGGCGATCATTGCGCCGATGGCCATCAGGTTTGCACTGATGGTGGACAGGCCGGCGGCGATCGCACCGGCGATAACAAACGCCAGTACCCAGGCCGGATTGTAAACCGAGTTGAGGATCAGGGTGATCTTGTCAAAATCGGTGGGGGCGATGCCAGAACCGGAGGTGGCCTGATAGAAAACCCCCGAGAAGCCCATCGTGTAGGTCGAGCAGAATACGATACCGCAGAAGAAGGTGAACCAGACCATGGCGCCGCGGGCGGTCTTCAGGTTCGACGCCGTGTAGACCCTCATGCCGAGATGGGGGAGCCCCATGGCCCCGATCGTGAAGCACGGGATCAGCGCCAGATACCATTTGAACCCGTATTTCATGTCGAAGAAATCAGGCACCGCCTTGAGCATGTCCGGAACCATGTCTGAATAGAGCAGCGGCGGGAAATACCAGCCGGTGCCACCCATCGCCTTCATGATTGCCCCCAGCGGGATGATGAAAGCGACTCCCATCAGGATCATCTGAAACGCGGCATTGTAGGTCGTCCCGTACATGCCGCCGATGGTTACATAACCGACGATCAGCGCACCGCCGCAGATCAGCGCGACCATGTAGTTGAAGCCGAACAGCATCTCGAATACCTTGGCGACACCGATCATCTGGCCCAGCGCGTACATGACCATGATCAGGATCATGAACACGACGGTGATGTACGATGTGCGCCGCCCGTAACGCTCGCGCACGAAATGAGCCGGGGTGAATGCGCCCATCCTTCTCAGCGGCGTCCCATACCACAGCGTGATCAGCGGAATCGACAGAGTGAACTGAATCCACATGTAGACGAACGGCACCTTGAGGTTCAGAATCAGCGCCGTGACCCCCATGAAGGTCGCCAGGCTCATATAGCTCGACGCCATGCCCAGACCGTTGGTGATCGAGCCGATGGAGCGGCCTGCGGTCCAGTAATCGGTGGAGGATTTGGTGGCCCTCTGGGAATACCATCCGATCGCATAGAAAATGATAAAGGACGCACCGACGAAAATCATGCCGAGTACCGGACTCTCTAATACCCAATTTTCATATTGCATCTCTCTACCCCCCTGCTATTTGGAAGACTCTGAGGAGTCGCCCAGCGCCTCGATCTCGTCATCGAGGTCGTTGGTAAGTTTGGCCTGGAGAGCGACAACAACCATCAGTACGACCCACCCGAAGATGATCGGAATGATGTACTGGGACGGAAACCCGAAAACCATTTTGTTCTGTAGACCGGGAAGGGCTACAAAGAGCAGGCCGAAATGCCCACAGATCAATAGCAGGGCGCTGAAGATCAGGGTATAACGAATTTCCTTTTTGTACGCGCTATTCATGCTTTCCTCCTTGGCAAAAAACTGTGGTCTGTTTGTCCCGTGCAGCAGCCGACATGATTCCAGCCGCCCGCGGATGCTGCAGCAGGGTGGTTTAATAAAACGTGCTTGTTATACGGACAGCGGTCAGTGAACAACCAGAACCGCAGGCTCCACCATCTCCCTCCATGTTGTTCGGTCTTATTTCCCTAAAGGCACAGGGAACATAATGGTTTTCGCGATGACCACGCTGCCGATCGGAACCAGGCCCCGACCGGGCCGAACGGCAGCATTGGCGTCTGTCTACCGAGCGCTCGATCACAAAATCGGACCTGATCATCATCCGAGCATATCGTAAAGGGGAAGGGGAGGATGGAGTCTAGGCCGTACCGATCAGGTGAACAATTTCGTGCTCGATTCGTGTCGTTCTGACTCCTCCCGGAAAGAAAAAAGGATGAGCGCTTTTACATGAATACGGGTAAAACGTAAACTGAGCGAGCGCTCGTTCTTCGTTGGGGGTGATTTAAATTCACCCAAATACATTTGTCAATCATTTTTATATGAAAACCAGAGGTATCAAGCGGCTGCTGTTGACAAGCAAGGATGCCCGGAAGCTGCCGGCTTGCCCGATATCCTGGTGATTGGCGGAAAAGCCGGGGACCGGCAGCAGATATCCACTCGCGGGGGCGGTGACAAATCGATGGACAGAAAAGGAAGAGTGATCATTCACACCGGCGACGGCAAGGGAAAGACGACAGCGGCGCTGGGTACTGCATTCAGGGCCCTGGGCCACGGCCACAAGGTCTGTGTGGTCCAGTTCATCAAGGGGCCGGGCAGCTATGGAGAGCGGCTGTTGGCAAAGAAGCTCGAAAATCTTGATTGGCATATCTGCGGCA
>Ga0316576_10001164_pt1 | contig 13784 bp, 12 predicted proteins | sample S0NA_FD_203075 | JGI IMG/M metagenome (GOLD analysis project Ga0316576, IMG submission 203075) | Rhizosphere microbial communities from salt marsh grasses in Alabama, United States - S0-2_050615r3r5 | ecosystem: Host-associated > Plants > Roots > Rhizosphere | place: USA: Alabama | collected... | reverse complement strand
GGTGATCCGGGGCGACAGCCGAGGGCGGAGACGGGCTCGCCGGGCAGGTCGCGGCCGAGGTCGAGGACCCGCATCTCGCCGGTCTCTGTATCGAGGCGCTGGATGCTGGTGAAATACGGCACGCCGCAGTCCGCCGGGGCGCCGACGCCGTAGATGAACCGGTGCCGGGCGCCGAAGGGGCCCCGGGCCGTGGTCGGCAGCTCGAAGCCGCGCTCGCTCCAGGATGTCGGCGTGCAATTGCCGCCCTCCGGGTCCAGGGTCAGGCGCTCCAGCCGCGGCAGGCTGTCCGGCGCGCCGTCGGCGAACAGGCCGTCGAGGTCGTCGAAGGCGGGATAGTGGCGGAAGCGCACGGTGTCCATGACCAGATGGCCGCCCGCGTCGTCGAAAGCCTGGGCAATGTGGAACACGAAGCCGGGCACGGCCTCGACGAAGCGCGCCGGACCGCCGGCGCGCGGGATCAGCATGGCCTGCATGGGCTGATCGGTGGCGAGCTGCAGCGACCTCACCGCGGAGCGCAGCCCGAGCAGCGCCGGGCCGATGCGGAAGTCGGCCCGGGGCAGCAGCACACAGATCCAACGCCGGGTGACGGCGATGTCGTGCACGAAGCTGAAGCGCGGCAGGTCGTGGGCCTCGGGCGATGCCATGCAGCCGTCGGCCGGCACGCGGTAGATCATCAAACGCGGTGATCGGCCGAAGACGACGCCAAAGTTGATCAGCTCACCGGTCTCGGCATCGATGCGGGGATGAGCCGAAAACGGCAACGGCCAGCTGCGAAACCGGCCTTTCCAACGCAGCCGGCCATCGAAATCGTCCGAACCCAGCGTCGCCAGCGTGCGCGGTTCCAGCCGGTGCGGCAGGCCGCCCTCCCACAGGGCCAGCAGCCGGCCGCCGTGCCAGACGACACTGGTGTTGGCGGCGTTCTTGAACGGTCGCAGCAGGTTGCCGGCGATGCCGCCGGGGAGGTTGCTGCCAAAGCCGCGGTAGCGCATGCGCCCGACCGCCTCCTCGGCCATGTACTCCTCGGTGCGCACGAAGCGGTTGGTGTAACGGGCACCTCCGGGGCCGATGTCGATGCGCACGATGTGGCCGTCGCCGTCGAAGGGATGGGCATAGCGCACCCCGCCGCGCTCGAAACGGCCGCCGCCATTACGGAACAGCACGCCGTCGAGCCCCGGCGGCAGCTCGCCCTCCACGACCGGCAGCGGATGGTCGGTGTACTCGGTCTCGACGGTGCCGAGCGCCCCGGCGAGCAGGCGCAGCATGTCGCGGCGGCTCGGCGTGGTCGGTTCCAACGTATCCATAGCCTGGTGCTGTGAGGATATCAGTCCGCAAATGAACGCGAATGAGCGTGAATGGACATCGGGGATGCGCGCCGCCTTTGCGTCCGCCCACGGCCTCGTGCGTCAGGTTGTGCCCAAGAAGCGCCGCAAGTACGAGCCCCCAGGGCTAGGACTTGTGCTTGAGCAGTGCCTCCAGCCCCTCGAACGGCCGGTGCTTGGTCTCGGCGGCCTTGGCCGGGCCGGGGCCGGTGGCGCGGCCGGCGGCGACGGCCGCCAGGTGCTCCTCGTATTTCTGGTGCTCGTTGTCGTGGCAGTACAGGCACAGCAGTTCCCAGTTGCTGCCGTCCGGGGGATTGTTGTCGTGGTCCATGTCCTTGTGGTGGACGGTCAGCTCGCGCAGGTTGGCGCGGGTGAACTCGCGGCCGCAGCGGCCGCAGACCCAGGGATAGAGCTTCAGGGCCTGCTCGCGGTAGCCGGCGGCGCGCTCGTCGCTGGCGCGGCGGGCCTCGGCGACGACGCGGTCGAGCTTGTCGGTGTCGATGGCGCGGCCGGTGCGGCCGTGACGGGGCGGTTGCTGGGCCATGGTTGCGGTGCTCCGGGTGGCTGAGGCCGGGCCGTACGGCGCTGCGCGGACGACGTCGCCAGGCCATTGACTGTAGGGGATTCTAGGCCGCTCGACCGGCGCCCGCCATCGCGGTGACGCGCCGTCTCCGGTATTCTGACTCGCCAATGCTCCCCGTTGTCCCTGCGCCTGCCATGGAACCCAGCCCGATGCCGGAGCCGCCGCCCAAGTGGTCACGCTGCGTGGCGACGCCCGGTGAAGCCTTTCCCGAGACCCCGCTGGAGGTCCGCTCCGGCTCCGTGCCGCCCGGATTGCGCGGGACCCTGTTTCGCAACGGCGCGGCGCGGCTGGAGCGGGGCGGCATCCGCGTCGGCCACTGGTTCGACGGCGACGGCGCCGTGCTGGCCGTGCACTTCCGCAGCGACGGCACGAGTGCGGTCTATCGCTACGTCAGGACGCGGGAATTCCAGGCCGAGGGCGACGCAGGCCGGCTCCTGTACGGCGGCTACGGCATGACCGCCCCAGGTCCCATCTGGAACCAGTGGCGCCGGCCGTTGAAGAATGCCGCCAATACCTCGGTGCTGGCGCTGCCGGACCGGCTGCTGGCGCTGTGGGAGGGCGGACCACCCCATGCGCTGGACCTGAAGACCCTCGACACCCTCGGCCTCGACGACCTCGACGGCACCCTGACCTTCGGCGACGGCGCCACCGGCGGGACCGCCTATTCGGCCCATCCGAAGCGCGACCCGCAGACCGGCGAAATCTTCAACTTCGGCCTGTCGATGCGCGGCCGCGACACGATTCTGCGGCTGTTTCGCAGCGACGCCGGCGGCCGGGTGCTGGCCCACGCCGAGCATCGCCTGGAGGGGGCGCCGCTGATCCACGATTTCGTGCTCGCCGGCCCCTGGCTGGTGTTCCTGGTGCCGCCGGTGCGCATCCGGCTGTTGCCGGTAATGCTGGGTGTCACCAGCTTCAGCGGTGCGATGCGTTGGCGTCCGGAGCTGGGCACACAAGTCGTCGTTGTCGAGCGCGCGTCCCTGAGTCTCAGCGCCCGCGTCGAGCTGCCGGCTGGTTTTCAATGGCACTTCGGCAACGGCGCCGCGGCGGACGGCGGATGGGTGGTGCTCGACCATGCCCGGTACGACGACTTCGCCGTCAATCGGCTCCTGAGCGAAGTCCCGGGCGGTCGCATCGAGACGCCGGCGCGGGCCACCCTATGGCGGCTGACGCTGGACCCAAAGACCGGCCAGGTGCATGAGCACGCCGAGGTCTGCGGCCGTTCGCTGGAATTCCCGGTGGTGGCGCCCGGGCGCAGCGGCCACCCCTGGACCCAGACCTATTGCGCCCTGCACCGCGCCGGAACGGATCTGGGCACGGAGCTGTTCAATGCGATCGGCTGCTTCGACCACACCACGGCCCGGCTCACCGAGGCCGACCTCGGCGACGGCCGCTATCCATCCGAGCCGATTCTGGCGCCGGACGCCGGGGCCGACGGCGAGCGTCACTGGCTGCTGACCCTGATCTACGACGGCAATGCCCACGCCAGCGAGCTCTGGGTCTTCGACGCCGACGCCATCGACGATGATCCCGTCTGCGTGCTGGGCCTGCCCAAGGTCATCCCGTTGGGCTTCCACGGCTGCTGGAGCCCCGCCTGATCCGCGACCGACGAGTCCCGTACCCCGCATGGACCTGCTCAACGACCTGTTCCGCTCCGCCCCCTGGTCGGCGCTGCGCACCGGGCTGCACATTGCCTTCGTGGTCTCGATCCTATACCTGCTGAAGCAGATGCTGCAGTTGCGCGCGCTGGCCGGGATGCGCCACCTGGCCAAGCCCAAGCCGTGGCTCGGCCCCGTCGTCATCGTGCTTGGCCTGGCCTTTGCCGCCATCCTGGCCTACCAGGCCAGCTGGCAGCTGGGGGGCACCTCGCGGCCGCGCTTCATCGCATTCATGCAGTTGCACGACCGGCGCCAGTTCAACCCGGCACACTGGATCCACCGCGGCCGCATCCTCGACCATCGCGGCGAGGTCCTGGCCGCGAGTCGCGAAGTCGGCGGCAACGTCCGGCGTATCTATCCCGATGGCCCGGTATTCGCCCATGCCGTGGGTTATGCCCATCCCCGTTACGGCACCGCCGGCATCGAGCGCATTGCCAACGTGCAGCTGAACGGGGGCCTGCCGGACAGCCTCGGCGACTGGGGCGAGCTGGGCCGCCATCTGCTGACCCAGGACAAGCGCATCCGCGGCCAGGACCTGACCCTGACGCTGGACGCCGATCTTCAGCGCCTGGCCGTGGAGCGCCTGAGCGCCGCCGGCAACGGCCGCGGCGCCGTGGTCATGCTTCGCCCGGCCGACGGGGCGCTTCGGGTGCTCGCGAGCACGCCGGCCTTCGACCCGAACCGTATCGACGGCAGCCTGTTCGCCGGCGCCGATCCGGGCACACCGCTGCTGAACCGAGCCACCCAGGGGCAGTATCCCCCCGGCTCCACGTTCAAGGTCGTTATGGCCGCCCAAGCCGTGGAGGCGGGCTTCAGCGGTCTCATCGACTGCCCGGCCGATGGCTACACCACGTCCTCGCGCTACCGGCCCATTCGCGACCACGAGTACTACAGCGCTCAGCGTGCTGGACGAAGCTGGCGCGGCCACGGCCGATTGGACCTGGCCACGGCCCTGGCCAAATCGTCCAACGTCTTCTTCGCCCAGCTCGGCGTCTACTATGGCCATGACGCCCTGGACGCGAGCGCCCGGCGCTTCCTGTTCAACCGGGATGTCACCATCGCCGACAGTCTGTCCGGACGGCTCACGATGCAGACCGGCCGGCTGCCGGACATCCCCGAACGCGACCGCTACGGCCTGGCTCAGGCCTCCATCGGCCAGGGCAAGGTCCTGACAACGCCGGCCCACATGGCACTGATCATGGCCGCCGTCGGCAACGGCGGCGTCGCGATGAAGCCCCTCTTGATCGCCGGCGATACGCCGGAGCCGCTGGGCCGGATGATGTCGGCCGCTACCGCCGCACGGCTGGTTCACATGCTGCGCAGGGTCGTCACCGAAGGCACCGGCCACGGCATCGACACCCCGGGCATCGCCATCGCCGGCAAGACCGGCACCGCCGAGAACCCCTTCGGCGACTCGCACAGCTGGTTCATCGGCCTGGCGCCGGCGCACCGCCCGGCCCTGGCCGTGGCCGTGCTGGTGGAGCAAGGCGGTTACGGGTCCCAGACCGCGGCGCCCATCGCCCGGGATCTGTTTGCGGCGGCCGCAGAGCGGGGCATGTTGCAGTGACGTGACTGCCGCTCGTCGAATGAATGATGGGGCGCGAATGACGAAAAAGGGGTGCTGATGGCGCGCGCGAAGTCCAATCCGGCAGACATGACACTGGGGGAGCGCTGGGCATTGCGCGGCCCGGAGCGGCAGCTGCTGTTGTGGGCGCTGGTCGCCATCGGTCTCGGCTACCTGATGCTGCTGGGCGCGCTGCCGAAGGACAACATCGCCGTGCACCTGCCGGAGTTGGCGCCCTTCGTGCTTTACATGGCGGCCTTCGCCACGGCTCACGCCGTTCTGTCCATGGCCGGCTTCCGCGGGGACATGATGCTGCTTCCGGTCACCGCGCTGCTCTGCGGCGTCGGGCTGATGGCCCAGGTACGCATGGGCGTGCTCGACGGCCCCAGCCGCAGCCTGCTGGACCTGCTGATGCTGCCGGCTGGCCTCCTGCTGCTGCTCGGCGTCACGCTGGCCGGCATGCGCGGACGCTATCGGCTGCTGGCCGGTGGCGCCTCGCGACGCCGCGCATTGTGGTTCTGGGCTCTCGCGTCGCTGGGCCTGCTGGCGCTCCTGCTGGTGACGGGCCAGCGCTTTCGCGGGGCAGTCTATGGGTTCGGCTTCCTGACCCCGACGGAGTTGCTGAAGCTCACCGTTGTCATCTACCTGGCGGTGTTCATCGACGCGAGCATGAAGGCCCTCGGCCGTTGGCGCCGGCCACTGCCGCCGCTGCGCACGCTGCGGCCGCTGCTGATCGTCTGGGTCCTGCTCTGCGGCATGCTGCTGCTCCAGCGCGACCTGGGCATGGTGCTGATCCTGAACCTGGTGCTCCTGGTCATGCTGGGCCTCGGCACCCGACATGTCGGCTGGTGGCTCTACGGCGGCACCGCCGCGGTGGCCGCCGGCGGACTGCTGCTCGGCGTCTTCAGCCACGGCCAGCGCCGCATCGAGGCCTGGCTGTCACCCTTTCAGGACCCTACCGGTGCCGGCTGGCAGGTTCTCCAAGGCCTGTCCGGCATGTACTCCGGCGGCCTCTGGGGCGAAGGCTTCAGCGAGGGCCGACCGCGCTATACGCCCATCGCCGAGTCCGATTTCATCTACGCCGTCATCGCCGAGGAGCTCGGCTTCTTCGGCAGCGCCCTGTTGCTGTTGCTGTTCCTGATCCTGATCGCCCGGCTCTACACCATTGCCGCCCGCGCCCGCACCCCGTTCGGCATGTTGCTCGCCACCGGCATCGCCACCGTATTCGCGACCCAGACCCTGCTCAACGTCGGCGGCGTCACCAAGGCCATCCCGCTCACCGGTCTCACGCTGCCCTTCATCAGCCACGGCGGCTCCAGCCTGCTTACCGCCTTCGTCAGCCTCGGCCTGGTGCTGGCCGTGTCCGACGGCGAGCCGCCGAAGGCGCGCGGCCAAGGGCAGCGGGCCAAGGCCGGCAACGCAAGCGCTGCGGCGCCCCGGCGCCGCGGCAATTCAGGCAGCGGAAGCCGCGGCAAACGGGCGCCGGTCGGCCTCGGCGAGGCCCGGGGACGCGGATCAGCGAGCGGGCGTCGGGGCTAACCGGCGCGCTCATCGGACAGGCAGATCAGCCCGGGTTCACGATGTCCCCGAGCGCCGCCAGCAGCGCATCGTTTTCCTCCGGCGTGCCAACGGTGATGCGCAGGCAGTCGGCGAGCAGCGGGTGGGCGCCGTCGAGCTTCTTGATCAGGATGCCGTGGTCGCGCAGGGCGTCGTAGACTCGGCCGGCCTGGCCGGGATTGGTCCGGGCAAGGATGAAGTTGGCCTGACTAGGATACGGCGTCAGGCCGTCGAGGGCCGTCAGCGCTGCGAACAGGCGCTCGCGCTCGCGGCAAATGGCGGCGGTCTGCTCGTCGAGCACGGCGCGGTGGCGCAGCGCAAAGGTCGCGCTGGCCTGGGTCAGGACGTTGATGTTGTACGGCAGCCGGGTCTTGTCGATCTGTTCGACGATCTCCGGCGGGCCGGCCAGGTAGCCGAGGCGCAGCCCGGCGAGGCCCATCTTGGAGACCGTGCGCATGACCAGCAGGTTCGACCAGCGTCCGAGCTTGGGCAGAAAGCTTTCGTCGGTGAACGGGGCATACGCCTCGTCGACGATGACCAACCCCGGCGCGGCTTCGATGACGGCCTCGATGGCGGCGGTGCCGAACAGGTTGCCGGTGGGGTTGTTGGGATAGGCGATGAAGGTCAGGGCCGGGCGGTGGGCATCGATGGCGGCCAGGATCGCATCCAGGTCTAGCCCGAAGTCGTCGGACTTTAGCGGCACGCCGACATAGTCCAGCCCCGCGAACAGGCCGATCATGCGGTACATGACGAAGCCCGGGTCCACGGACAGCACCGTCGTCGGATGGCCCGGTTCGGGCGCGGTGACAGTGAGTGCGAGCATCTGGATCAGCTCGTCGGAGCCGTTGCCGAGCAGGATGGCGGCCTCGGGCGGGATCGCCATTCCCTCGCGCAGGGCCTGCTGGAGCTCGCGGCCCTGGGGGTCCGGGTAGCGGTTCAGCGAGACATGGCGCAGGGTCTCGAGCCAGGCGTCGCGCAGGTCGTCGGGCCAGCCGTAGGGATTCTCCATCGCGTCGAGCTTGATCAGGCCGGTGGCGTCTGGGACATGGTAGGCGCTGAGGCGCGCGATTTCCGGGCGGACGATGGTCATCGATGACGGGAGGCTGAAGATGGTTCGGGTGTAGCGGCGATTGCGGTGCGAGCCGCGCGGTTCAGGGTGATGTCGAGAGGAGCCCGGGCTTCAGCACGAGCGTCTGCCGGCCCAGGACTCGCCCGCGGTAAACCGCGGGCTCCAGGCGCGGGATTGCTGGCGCTGAACCGCGAGCGCCAGCGCCGCTTCCTGGTCGGGCCAAACTATGAGCCCTTGCCGCGGTATTCCGCGGAGCGGGCATGGGCGGTAAGCCCTTCGCCACGGGCCAGCACCGAGGCGGTGGGCGCGAGCGCGGCGGCGCCGTCGGCGGAGGCCATGATCAGGCTGGAGCGCTTCTGGAAATCGTAGACGCCGAGCGGCGACGAGAACCGGGCCGTGCGCGACGTGGGCAGCACGTGGTTGGGACCGGCGCAGTAGTCGCCCAGGGCCTCGGCGGTATAGCGGCCCATGAAGACGGCGCCGGCGTGGCGGATCTTGGCGGCCAGGGCCTCGGGCTCGGCGACGGAGAGCTCCAGGTGCTCGGGGGCGATCCGGTTGGCGACGGCCGCGGCGTCGTCGGCATCGCGAGCCAGGATCAGGGCGCCGCGCTCGGCCAGCGCGGTCTCGATGATGGCCGCGCGCTCCATGGTGGGCAGCAGCCGGTTGATGCTGGCGGCGACCGCATCCAGGTGATCGGCATCCCAGGCGACGAGGATCGCTTGGGCGTCCTCGTCGTGCTCAGCCTGGGAAAACAGGTCCATGGCCAGCCAGTCCGGGTCGGTTCCGCCGTCGCTCAGCACCAGGATCTCGGACGGGCCGGCGACCATGTCGATGCCGACCTGGCCGAATACAGCCCGCTTGGCGGTGGCGACGTAGATGTTGCCGGGCCCGACGATCTTGTCGCAAGGCGGCACGCTGTCGGTGCCGTAGGCGAGCGCGGCAACGGCCTGGGCACCGCCGATGCAGAAGGCGCGGTCCACGCCGGCGATGGCGGCTGCCGCGAGCACCAGGTCGTTCAGCTCGCCGTCCGGCGTCGGCACGACCATGACCAGTTCCGGCACGCCGGCGACCTTGGCCGGAATCGCGTTCATCAGCACCGACGACGGATAGGCGGCCTTGCCGCCGGGGACATAGAGCCCGACCCGGTCCAGCGGCGTGACCGTTTGCCCGAGCACGGTGCCATCGGCCTCGCGGAATTCCCAGCTCTGCAGGCGCTGGTGCTCGGCATAGGCACGAATGCGGGCAGCGGCGGTCTCCAGCGCCTCGCGGCGCTCGGCGGAGATGGCGTCCAGGGCTTGGCGCAGACGCTCGGGCGGCAGTTCCAATGCGCCGGCGTCCGTCGGCCGCCAGCGGTCGAAGCGGCTGGTGTAGTCGATCAGCGCGGCGTCGCCGCGGGCGCGTACGTCGGCGATGATGTCATCGACGCTCTGGCGGACCTTGCTGTCCGAGACCGACTCCCAAGCCAGCAAGGCATCGAGTCGGGTGTCGAAGTCGGCGTCGGTGGTGGCGAGGCGGTGGATCTGAGACATGGGTGGGCTGGGAACTGGGTCGATGGGTTTACTCGATCTCGGTCTCGGTCTCGGTCTCGGTCTCGGTCTCGAAAATCGATACCGATACCGATGGTTGGGGCGGACCCGGACGTCCTTCAGCCCACCGCCCCCCGCAGCGCCTCGACCAGGGCCGTGACGCGCGCATGCTTCATCTTCCACGACGCCTTGTTGACGATCAACCGCGAGCTGATGTCGCAGATGTGCTCCAGCGGCACCAGGCCGTTGGCCTTGAGCGTGTTGCCGCTCTCGACCAGGTCGACGATCAGGTCCGACAGGCCCACCAACGGCGCCAGCTCCATCGATCCGTACAGCTTGATGACCTCCACCTGTTGGCCCTTGGCGGCGAAGTGGCGCTCGGCACAGCGGACGTATTTGGTGGCGATGCGCAGCCGGCCGCGGCGGCCGGCGTCGAGGCTGGCGTCGGGCTTGCCGGCGACCATCATGCGGCAACGGGCGATGCGCAGGTCCAGCGGCTCGTAGAGACCCTCGCCGCCGTGCTCCAGCAGCACGTCCTTGCCGGCGACGCCGAGGTCGGCTGCACCGTACTGGACATAGGTCGGCACGTCGCTGGCACGGATGATGACCAGCTTCACGCTCGGATCGTCGGTATCGAGGATCAGCTTGCGGCTGGTCTCGGGATCGTCGGTCGCGTGGATGCCGGCGGCGGCCAGCAGCGGCAGGGTCTGCTGGAAGATGCGCCCCTTCGAAAGGGCGATGGTCAGCGTATCGTTGGACATTGCAATCGGTGATCACGTCGGCGGGGCATCCATCCTAGCAACTCGCTCCGAGAAACTCCCCAGTCAGCCATGTACCCGGCGGATCGAGGCGCCGAGCCCGGAGAGCTTTTCCTCGATGTTGTCGTAGCCGCGGTCGATGTGATAGATGCGGTCGATCAGGGTCTCGCCTTCGGCGGCCAGCCCGGCCAGGACCAGGCTGGCCGAGGCCCGTAGGTCGGTGGCCATGACCGGCGCCGCGGTCAGCCGCTCGACACCCTGGACGACGGCCAGATTGCCCTCGATGCGGATGTCGGCGCCCATGCGCTGGAGCTCCAGCGCATGCATGAAGCGGTTCTCGAAGACGGTCTCGCGCACCATGGCGGTGCCATCGGCGATGCTGTTCAGCGCGCAGAACTGCGCCTGCATGTCGGTCGGGAAGGCCGGGTGCGGGGCGGTGTGGATGTCCACCGCGCGCGGCCGGCGGCCGCCCATGTCGAGCTCGATCCAGTCCTCGCCGATGGCAATCTCGGCGCCGGCCTCGCGCAGCTTCATCAGCACGGCGTCGAGCAGGTCGGCGCGGGTGTCGCGCACCCGAGCGCGACCACCGGTGATGGCCGCGGCAACCAGGAAGGTGCCGGTCTCGATGCGGTCCGGCAGCACGCTGTAGTCGGTGCCGCTCAGGCCTTCGACGCCCTGGATGCGGATGGTGCCGGTGCCGGCACCGCGGATGCGCGCGCCCATGCGGTTCAGGAATTCGGCGAGGTCCACCACCTCCGGCTCGCAGGCGGCGTTCTCCAGCACCGTCTCGCCGTCGGCCAGCGCGGCGGCCATCATCAGGTTCTCGGTGCCGGTTACGGTGACCAGGTCCATTACGTAACGCGCGCCGCGCAGGCGTTTGGCGCGGGCGTGGATGTAGCCGTTCTCGACGCGGATCTCGGCCCCCATCGCGCGCAGCCCGTCGATGTGCAGGTTGACCGGCCGGGCACCGATGGCGCAGCCGCCGGGAAGCGACACCTCGGCCTCGCCGAAACGGGCCAGCAGCGGGCCCAGCACGAGAATCGACGCGCGCATGGTCTTGACCAGTTCATAGGGCGCGGCGAAGCGGGTCACCCGCCGCGCGTCCACATGGATGCGCATGCGGTCATCGACGGTGAGGCCGACGCCCATCTGGCCGAGAAGCTCCATGGTGGTGGTGATGTCGCGAAGGTGCGGCACGTTGGCCAGCATACACTCGCCGTCCGCAAGCAATGCCGCCGCCAGGATCGGCAGCGCCGCGTTCTTGGCTCCGGAGGCGCGTACCTCGCCGTCCAGGCGAACGCCGCCGGTAATCAGCAGCTTGTCCATGCGTGATTGGTGTCGTTGTGGGTCATTCGGTTCCTGCCATTGAGAAGGCGATGAAGCGGGGGCTCGCCCCAATTGGTATCGGTATCGAAATCCAAACCGAAATCGATTCCCGGCCGCGATTTCGATTCCGAAAGCTGCGTCACAGCAACAAGACAGGGCGCCAAGCCGAAGCACCCGAACCTACGCTTTCACCGCGCATCATGAACGCCAAGCAGACCATCCACATTGGAAAAGTCGGCGATCCGCACCATGGACTCGGGCCAGTCGCTGAAGCGAATGGAGCCGCCGGCGCGGCGGACCTGGTCGGTCCACTCCAGCAACAGCGCCACGGCGGCACTGTTGGCCTGCCCGATGCCGCCCAGGTCCACTTCCACCGCCCCCCCGGCCTCGGCCAGCCGCCGGCCGGCCGCGGCCAGCGGGGGGACCGTGGCCAGGTTCAGGTCGCCTTCGATGCGGAAATGCTTGGGGGCGGTCTCGATGAGCTCGGCCATCGGCAAGGATCAGGCGCCGCGGGCGTTCTTGGCCTGGAGCTCGTCGATCAAGCCATCGATGCCGGAGCGGGCGATGGTGGCGCGAAACTGGCTGCGGTAGTTGGAGATCAGGCTGACGTTCTCGATGATGACGTCGTAGACCTTCCAGCTGCCGCTCTTCTTGTGCATGCGATAGTCCATCGGGATCGGCGGGGCCCCCGGTGCGCGTACCTGGGTGGAGACGACGACCGTATCGCTGCGGGTGCCCGGCCGGGAGGGCTCGTACACGATGTCCTCGTCGGAATACTTCAGCAGTGCCTTGGAGTAGGTGCGAATCAGCATCTCGCGGAAGGCCGAGGTCAGCGCACGCTGCTGCGCCGCGCTGGCCCTGTTCCAGTCGCGGCCGACGGCGGCGCGGGTGATCATTTCGAAATCGAAGTGTGGCGCCAGGATGTTGTCCACGAGCTGGTTGATGAGCTGTGGGTTGTGATCGATCTCGGAACGCCGGTGCTTGAGGGCGCCGAGCATCTGGTCGGCAGTGCGCTGCACCAGCCGGGTGGCGGAGTCGTCGGCCTGGATCGCCGCCGCCGGAGCGGCCAGCAGCGCCAGGGACAGAGCCATCAGGATTGCCTTCACTTGTCACCTCCCTCTGCTTTACTGAACAGGAATTGGCCGATCATGCGCTCAAGGACCAGCGCGGACTGGGTGAATTCGATGCGGTCGCCACCGCGCAGATAGTCCTCGCTGGCGCCGGGGTCGAGACCGATATACTGCTCCCCGAGCAGCCCCGCCGTGAAGATATTGGCGAAGGTATCGCTGGGGATGCGGTCGTAGTCCTGGTCGATGCGCAGCCTCACCACTGCCTGATAGGTGTCCTGGTCGAAGCCGATGGAATCGACCCGGCCGATGCGCACGCCGGCCATGGTCACCGGCGAGCGAACCTTGAGGCTGCCGATGTTCTCGAAGCGGGCGGTAAGCAGATAGCCGTCACCGTCCGCCGCGGTGCTCAGGTTGCTGACCTTCATCGCCAGGAAAAAGAGCGCGACGAACCCGGCGGCCATGAAGATGCCGACCAGCAATTCCACCGTGCGCATGCGTGCCATGGATCAATCTCCGAACATCAGTGCCGTCAACACGAAATCCAGGCCCAGCACGGCCAGGGACGAATGCACCACGGTGCGGGTCGTCGCGCGGCTGACCCCGGCCGCGGTGGGCATGGCGTCGTAGCCCTCGTAGAGCGCGATCCAGGTCACGACGAAACCGAAGACCACGCTCTTGATGACGCCGTTGACGACGTCCTCGTGCAGGTCGATCTTGGCCTGCATCTGGCTCCAGAAGGCGCCGTCGTCGACGCCGAGGAGGCCGACACCGACAAACCAGCCGCCGATGACTCCGACGGCGCTGAACATCGCCGCCAGCAGCGGCATGGCCAGCAGGCCGCCGAAGAAGCGCGGCGTCAGCACGCGCTTGACCGGGTCCACGGCCATCATCTCCAGACCGGAAAGCTGCTCCGTTGCCTTCATCAGGCCGATCTCGGCGGTCAGCGCCGAGCCGGCGCGCCCGGCCACGAGCAGGGCCGTGACGACGGGCCCGAGCTCGCGCACCAGCGAGGCCGCCACAGTGACACCGAGGCTCTCGGAGGCACCGAACTGCGACAGCACGTAGTGCCCCTGAAGACCCAGGACCATGCCGACGAACAGGCCGGAAACGACGACGATCAGTACCGACAGCACGCCGATGCCAAACAACTGCATGATCAGCAGCCGCGGCCGCAGCAGCAGCGACGGCAGGCCGGCGATGATACCGAGCAGCAGCAGGTGCGCCCGGCCCAGGCTGGCGAGGGCGGCGAGCCCGCTGCGGCCGAGGCTGGCGAGCGCCTCGATCATCGCCGCGGTCCGCCCAACAAGTCCTGCTCCAGGGGCTCGGCTGGATAGTGGTAGCGGACCGGTCCGTCCGG
>Ga0316576_10001163_pt1 | contig 13786 bp, 10 predicted proteins | sample S0NA_FD_203075 | JGI IMG/M metagenome (GOLD analysis project Ga0316576, IMG submission 203075) | Rhizosphere microbial communities from salt marsh grasses in Alabama, United States - S0-2_050615r3r5 | ecosystem: Host-associated > Plants > Roots > Rhizosphere | place: USA: Alabama | collected... | reverse complement strand
ACGACGGCCTGCCCGGCCTGGTGGTCGACCGGTACGCCTCCGTGCTGGTCGTCAAGCTCTACTCGGCGGTGTGGTTCCCCCACCTCGCGACCGTCGTGCGGACGCTGCTCGAGCAGACCGGTTGCACCGGTGTGGTGCTGCGACTGTCGCGCAACCTGGCGCGTGGCGAGACCTTCGGACTCTCCGACGGAGACGTGATCGCAGGACGAGTGCCTGACGGGCCCGTCCGGTTCCACGAGGCCGGATTGGTGTTCGATGCCGACGTCCGGGCCGGCCAGAAGACCGGGCACTTCCTCGACCAACGAGCCAACCGCATCCGGGTCGGCACGATGGCGGCAGGTCGTGACGTCCTCGACGTGTTCGCCTCCACCGGTGGGTTCAGCGTGCACGCTGCTGCCGGCGGCGCCCGCTCGGTGCATGCCGTTGATCTCTCGGCCCCGACACTGGCTGCCGCCGAGCACAACATGGCGCTCAACGCCCACATCAAGGCCGTTGCCGCCTGCGCCTTCACCACCGAGGTCGGCGACGCGTTCGAGGTCATGGTGCGCCTGGCCCGCGCCGGCCGGCGCTTCGACCTCGTGGTCGTCGACCCACCGTCGTTTGCGCAGCGTGCGTCCGACGTCGCGGGCGCACTGCGCGCCTACACACGACTGACACACCTCGCCCTCCGGCTCGTTCGTCCCGGCGGCGTGCTCGTCCAGGCATCGTGCTCGAGCCGTGTGACCGGCGAGCAGTTCTACGGCGCGGTCCTCGATGCGGCCGACACGGCCGGACGGTCGCTCGTCGAGATCGTCCGTACGGGCCACGATGCCGACCATCCGATCGGGTTCCGGGAGGGTGGGTACCTCAAGGCCGGCTTCTGGCGGGTCGACCGGGGCTGACGACCGCCGGTCGCCGTCAATCGACCAGCACGTGGCCGACCGGGTTCGCGCGGCGGACGTGGCCCAGGACGTGCGTGGCCCTCACGGCGGCCCTCGCCCCTTGCGGGACCGCCTGACGCTCGCCCGTCTTCCAGGCAACGACCGTGTCGGAGCTGCCGTCGTCGACGGCCAGGTACACGCGGTACCGCTCCCGTTCGAGCCATCGGACGAGTCGTCGGGGCAGGGGCGACACCTCGGCCGGACGTCGCGTCCGGACGACCACACCGGTGCGCTCGAACGCGCTGAATCCGTCGGCCGCTCCGGCCAGCGCCATCCAGAGCCCGAGCACGATCGGGACGAGCGCCAGGAACGTCAACGCCGTGGCGACGTCGGCGATCAACCAGTCCTGTTCGGGCAGCCGCTCGTAGATCCAGTCGAACGCCTCTCCCCGGGCGACATCGTCGGTCCAGCGAGCGGCGCGAAGACCAGCGAAGCAGCAGACGAGACCGACGCCGATGGCGACGAACGGCGCCATGCCGTAGCCCACGCGGACGGGATACCGGATGCGCACGAGCCGCGCCCGGCCGCCCACCGTGCTCCAGGCACGATGATGGTCCTCGCGGGCGAGTGGCAGCTCGACCGCCGCGCCGTCGGCGAGGCACATGGCCGCCGCATACGCGAGCCGTCGATCACCCACGGCGACGGCGCTGGGCGCGAGGTCGGCGAACCCGGCCTCGGCGAGCCGCGATCGCACTGTCAGCCATCGCCGGGTGGCCCCGACGCCGGCCTCGGTGAGCGTGTACGTCGGCCGGACCCAGACCCGGACGAGACGGACGGCCTCTGCGACCAGGACCACCGCGACCGTCCAGCCGACCGCCCGGACGAACACCGAGTCGATGACGGCCACCTCCTCGTCGCCCGTTGCCCAGGCGAGGAACCAGCACAGCGCCGCGACGAGCCATGCCGCGGCCGGCACCGCGAGATCCCGCAGCGTCCAACGTCGCCGCACGAGCTCGGACTGCACGGCCTCGTCCACGACGAGTCCGCTGAAGCGTCGCCACCAGGCGCCTCGGATGTCGACCGCGAGATATCGGGCCGGAATCGCCCGGTCGGTGGTGAATCGCGCCATGACGTGCTGCAGCACGAGACGTTCGTGCGGCCGCAGCACGTCGCCCTGGTAGGCGGTCGCGGCAGGGCGGACGCGTCCCAGCTCGTCGAGGTCGTCCTCGGGCGGCAACACACGCACCCAGCCGCGTGCGGCGAGGTCGAGCATCGTCGCGCGAAAGCCCGCCGCAGTCACCGTCGCATCGTTCGTCAGCAGGTTGACGACGGCGGGGGTCTCGCCGCGCAACGCTCCCGTCCGTTCGTCCGGTTCGGGACGCGGCGGCAGCAACCGGTCCTCGGTCCATCGATGCAGCAACAACGTCGCGATGGTCGCCAGCACTGCCAGCCACAGCCACGCGGCCGCGAAGGAGGGCGCGAGCAATCCCGATCCCGCCACCGCGATGGTCATGGCGTCATTGTGGCATCACGAATCGGGGTTGCCCTGATCATCCGACGCGGTGTCGGTGGTGCCGGTGCCGGGGCTGTCATCGGCACGACCATCGGTGCCGTTCTCGCGTCGCACCCAGACCGTGCGCTGCGGGAACGGGATCTCGATGCCGGCCTCGTCGAGCGCAGCCTTGAGGGCCTCCCGCAGCGCCCGCTGGAGACCCCACTGCGATCCCGGCTCGACCTTCACCGTGACACGAATGGTGATGCCGTCGGCGCCCAGTGCCTCGACACCGAGCAGGTTCGGTGGATCGAGCACGACCCCCGACCACTCGTCCTCGGCCACGACCTGCTCGACACAGTCGATGATGACCTGCCGCGCGGCGGCGAGGTCGCAGTCGTAGGCGACGTCGACATCGACCAGCGCGACCGACCACAGCTGCGACTTGTTGCCCACCCGCTGGACCTCGCCGTTGGGGACGTGCCACACCGTGCCGTCCAGGCCGCGCAGCACCGTGGTACGAAGTGAGATCTTCTCGACCGTGCCCACCGCCTCGTCGAGGTCGACCACGTCGCCGACCCCGTACTGGTCCTCGATCAGCATGAACAGGCCGGCGATGCAGTCCTTCACCAGGCTCTGCGCGCCGAAGCCGAGGGCGATACCGGCGATGCCCGCGCCGGCGATGAGAGGGGCGAGGTCGACACCGGCCCGACCGAGCGCCGCGATGATCGCGATCGCCCAGATGATGACCGAGGCGGTGCTCCCCACCACCAACGAGATCGACGACAGGCGCGCCGCCCGCCGCGGGTCGGTCTCGGTGATGCCGATCGGTTCGGCCACCAAGGTGGTGGCCCGATCACCCAGACGCTGGAGCTGCCGAGCAGCCACGGTCTTGTCCGGCGCCACGACGCGCGCCACGACCCGGCCCAGGTAGCGCTTCGCGAGCTGCGATGCGATCCAGGCGATCAGCAGGATCACGGCCACCGAGGCGACCAGCGCGGCGGCCTGGCTGAGGAAGACGTTGCCGTTGGTCAGGTCGAACACGCTCCGGCAGACCCACCCCGGCTCCGTACCGCACGCCCGTTCGAGATCCGGATCGACGGCAGCCAACAGGCCGTTGGGGGCGATGGATCCGAGCACGATCGAGACCGTACCCAGTGCCGGCCGGCTCAGACATGCTCCACGATCGCCACGTTCCGGCCGTGGGTGTCGTCCGATAGCGTCGCCGTGGTGTCGAACGAGCCAATTCGCCTCGGCGTGGTCGGAACCGGGTACGTCGGACTGACCACGGGTGCCTGCTTCGCGCACCTCGGCCACCACGTCGTGTGCGGTGACGTCGACGAACGAAAGGTGCGCCTGCTGAACGACGGCCACATCCCGATCGTCGAGGACGGCCTCGAGGCCATCGTCAACGACGCTCGAGCCGCGGGTCGGCTCGAGTTCGTGCTCGGTGCCGAGTCCGCCGCCGCCGACGCCGACATCGTGTTCCTGTGCGTTCCGACCCCGCAGGGCGACGACGGGAGTGCCGACCTGAGCTACATCGAACAGGCCGCGGCACAGATCGCTCCGGTGGTGAAGCCGGGCGCAGTCGTCGTCAACAAGTCGACCGTGCCCGTCGGGTCGACGATCGCCGTCGAGCGCGTGCTGCAGCGCAGCGACGTGCGGGTCGTCTCGAATCCCGAGTTCCTCCGTGAGGGCACCGCGGTGCACGACTTCCTGCACCCGGATCGCGTCGTGATCGGCAGTGCCGACCGGGGCGCCGCCGAACGGGTCGCCGAGCTGTACGCCTCGATCGACACACCGATCCTGATCACCGATCCCGCCTCCGCCGAGACGATCAAGTACGCCGCCAACGGGTTCCTGGCGATGAAGGTGAGCTTCGTCAACGCCGTGGCGGCGATGTGCGAGGCCGTCGGCGCCGACGTCGCAGCCGTCGTCGAGGGCATCGGCTCCGACCAACGCATCGGCGGGCAGTTCCTTCGCCCCGGGCCCGGATGGGGCGGGAGCTGCTTCCCGAAGGACTCGCGGGCGCTCGTCAAGATCGCCGAGGACCACGGCTACAACTTCGCGATGATGCGCGGCGTCATCGACGTCAACGACGAACAACTCGAACGCATGGTGGCCAAGATCTCGGCAGCCGTCGGTCGTGCGGGCGATGACCTCGCCGGGGTGACCGTCGGCGCCCTCGGGTTGACCTTCAAGGCCGGCACCGACGACCTGCGCGAGTCACCAGCCCTGTTCATCATCGCCGAGCTGCGCCGACTGGGCGCCACCGTGCGTGCGTACGACCCGACGACGGTGGGCGAGCTCACGCCGCACCAGAAGGCCGTGCTCGCCGGGATCGAGCTCGTCGATGACCCGCTCGAGGTCGCCGACGGCGCCGACGTGCTCGCGCTGTTCACCGAGTGGCCCGACTTCGCCAAGATCGACCTCGGGCGGCTCGTGGCCCGTCTGCCGCGCCCCGTGACCGTGGTCGACACTCGGAACCTCCTCGACCCGGCGCTGGTGCGCGAAGCAGGCCTGGGGTACGACGGGGTGGGTCGTCGCTGACCCGGCTGCTCGTCCGGCGTCGACCGACGGATCAGGTCACCCGCGAGGCGAAGTACTCGGCGGTGCGTTCGAGACCCTCCCGGAGCTGCACGGTCGGCTCCCACCCGAGCAGTGTGCGGGCCTTGGTGAGCTCGGGCCGGCGCTGGGTCGGGTCGTCGACCGGCAGGGGCAGATGGACGAGCTCGGACGACGATCCGGTCACCTCGAGCACCAGTTCGGCCAGCTGCGCGATGGTGAACTCGGTGTCGCTGCCGATGTTGACAGGTGACGTCACGTCGGAATCGAGCAATGCCAGGAACCCTCGGATCTCGTCGTCGACGTAGGTGAACGAGCGTGACTGCGCGCCATCACCGAAGATCGTGATCGGTTCGCCTCGCAGCGCCTGCACGAGGAAGTTCGACACTGCCCGCCCGTCGTCGGGGCGCATGCGCGGTCCGTAGGTGTTGAAGATCCGCACGATGCGGACGTCGACGCCGTGATGACGGTGGTAGGCCATCGTCATCGCCTCGGCGTACCGCTTGGCCTCGTCGTAGACGCCTCTCGGACCGATCGGATTCACGTTGCCCCAGTACTCCTCGGGTTGCGGGTGCACCAACGGATCGCCGTACACCTCGGAGGTGGACGCGAGGAAGTAGCGCGCGCCCTTGGCGAGCGCCAGACCGAGCGTGTTGTGGGTGCCGAGGCCACCGACCTTGAGGATCTGGATCGGGATGCGCTCGAAGTCGGCGGGGCTCGCCGGACTCGCGAGGTGCATCACGGCGTCGACGGGACCGGGGACCCAGACGTAGTTGCTGACGTCGTGCTCGACGAAGGTGAATCCGGCGCCGAACAGTTCCTCGATGTTGTCGACCGATCCGGTGACCAGGTTGTCGAGGGCGACGACCTCGTCACCCCGGCCGAGCAGGGCACGGCACAGATGTGAACCCAGGAAGCCTGCACCACCGGTCACGACCACTCTCGCCATCGCTGTGATCGTACGGCGTCTGACGTTCGAACGACCGTGTCTCAGCAGGGCCGGGCCTAGAATGGGGGGTCGTGTGGAGTCGCAGGGTGAGGTTGGACTGGCGGCCTCCCACCTTCGACATCCGAACCGGCGAACTCAGAGACCTCGTCCGCCGCTCGCGAGAGGTCGTCCTCCTGGCGGCGATCACGGGCGCCCTCACGGGGCTGTTCGTGCGCTTCTTCGACTACGTCGTCGTCGAGGTAACCTACGATCGCATCGTGGAGGGCCCGCTCTGGGTCGGTGCGATCGCCCCCGGCATCGGGCTGATGCTGGCGGCCATCCTGCTGCAGACGCTCGGCAACGGTGCCTCGTCGGCGACGTCCGATGAGTACCTTCGCGCCTTCCACGATCCCGAGTACCCGCTCCGACCACGGGCGTTCATGGCGCGCATCGCTGCTGCGATCACCACGCTCGGATCCGGTGGAGCGATGGGGCTGGAAGGCCCGTCGATGTACGGGGGCTCCGCACTCGGCGCGATCATCCAGCGACGTCTCCCCAAGGCATTCCAGGGTGTCGACCATCGCACGCTGCTGGTCGCGGGAGCGGCCGCCGGCGTTTCGGCGATCTTCAAGGCGCCGGCGACGGGTGCCATCTTCGCGCTCGAGGTGCCGTTCCGGAACCAGATGGCCCGTCGCATGCTGCTGCCCGCACTGGTGGCCAGCGCGTCGGGCTACCTGGTGTTCGTGGCGCTCAGCTCCACCGACCCCATCTTCGCGTTCCAGGCCGAACGCACGGCGTCCTTCGAGTTCAAGGACCTGGCAGGGGCCATCCTGATCGGGATCTTCTGCGCGATCGGGGCGCGGGCGTTCTCCCGCCTGATCCGTCACGCCAAGGCCTTCACCTACCGACCGGCGCCGGTCCGCGTCGCGCTGGCGAGTGCGACGATGGTCGTACTGTTCGTGCTCAGCCGGGCGCTCACCGGCGAGAGCCTCACCATCGGCACCGGCTACGACGTCATCCGATGGCTGGGTGAGGAGCACGCGCTGTGGGTGTTGGCCGCCGTCTTCGCGCTTCGCTGCCTGGCGACGGCGACGACGCTCGCGGGCGGTGGCGTCGGCGGGCTCTTCGTGCCGCTCGTCGTCGGCGGAGCGATCGTCGGGCGGGGCGTCGGCGATGTCGTCAACCCGCTCGATCCCACCCTCTATGTGCTCCTCGGGATCGCCGCGTTCCTCGGTGCCGGCTACCGGGTCCCCCTGGCTGCGGTCATGTTCGTCGCCGAGGCCACCGGCCAGCCCGGGTTCATCGTGCCGGCGCTGTTCGCCGCGGTGGCTGCCGAACTGGTGATGGGCGAGCAGTCGATCACCACGTTCCAGCGCTCGCCCGAGCAGTCGAGCTGACGAGGAACACCCGCGCCGGTTCTGTCCGGAGCCGGGTCCGTGGGGTAGACCGGTGCGATGTCGATCACCAAGACCGTCACGGTCTCGTCCCAGCTGCAGGGCACGATCGTCGGGTTGTTCGTCGAGGTCGGCTCGCACGTCCGGACGGGCGAGGTGATCGCGCTCGTCGAGTCGATGAAGATGCACCACGAGATCGCCGCCTCGGTGGCCGGGGTCGTCGATGCGGTCGAGGTCCACGAGGGGGCGACCGTGGCGATCGGGCAGCCCGTCGTGCGGATCGCCGAGGGCGTGGACACGACCCGCGGTGTGGAACGGGACGCAGGCGACGGAGCAACCGCCGGCTCGGCGGGTCCCGTCGGGTTGGATCGTGAGGACCTGGCAGAAGTGCTCGAACGGCACGCGATCGGCCTCGACGAACGTCGTCCGGCCGCCGTCGAGCGCCGGCGTGCCCGGGGGCGTCGGACCGCACGGGAGAACGTCGCCGACCTCGTCGACGACGGCAGTCTGGTCGAGTACGGCCCGTTGGTGATCGCTGCGCAGCGGCGTCGACGCCCGGTCGAGGACCTGATCGCGTCGACGCCGGCAGACGGGTTGATCGGTGGCGTCGGTGACGTGAACGCCGAGCTCTTCGGAGGATCGGGGAGGGCGACGAAGTGTGTCGCCGTGTCGTACGACTACACGGTGCTGGCCGGGACGCAGGGGACGCAGAACCACCGGAAGAAGGACCGTCTGTTCGAGGTCGCCGAACAGCTCCGGCTCCCGATCGTGTTCTTCACCGAGGGCGGCGGTGGCCGCCCGGGTGACACCGACGGACTCGGGGTGAGCGGACTCGACTGCCTCGCCTTCCGATGGTTCGCAGAGCTGTCGGGAACCGTGCCGCTGGTCGGCGTGAACGCGGGCTACTGCTTCGCCGGCAACGCAGCGATCCTCGGGTGCTGCGACGTCGTGATCGCCACCGAGGACTCGAACATCGGCATGGGTGGTCCGGCCATGATCGAGGGGGGTGGACTCGGCGTCTTCGAGCCGACCGAGATCGGTCCGATCGACGTGCAGCGACACAACGGTGTCGTCGACGTGGTCGTCGCCGACGAAGCCGAGGCCGTCGCCGTCGCGAAGCGGTACCTCTCGTACTTCCAGGGCCGGACGTCCTCCGGGGACGTCCCCGACCAGGAGCTGCTGCGTGATGTCGTCCCGGTCGACCGGCTGCGTGCCTACGACATCCGGCGGGCGATCGACGGGCTGTTCGACACCGAGTCGGTGCTCGAGCTGCGGCGCGACTTCGGGCTCGGCATGGTCACGGCGCTCGCTCGGATCGAGGGCCGTCCGGTCGGCGTCATCGCCAACGATCCGGCACACCTCGCTGGGGCGATCGACTCCGATGGCGCCGACAAGGCGGCACGGTTCATGCAGCTGTGCGACGCGTTCGGGCTGCCGATCGTCACGCTCGTCGACACGCCCGGCATGATGGTCGGCCCCGACGTCGAGGCGACAGCTCTCGTGCGCCACTGCAGCCGCCTGTTCGTCACCGGCGCGAACCTGTCGGTCCCGATGGTGTCGGTGGTGACCCGCAAGGCCTACGGGCTCGGCGCGCAGGCGATGATGGGCGGTACCACGAAGGCGCCGATCGCCTGCCTCGCGTGGCCGACCGGCGAGTTCGGTGGCATGGGTCTCGAGGGAGCGGTCCGGTTGGGGTACCGCAAGGAGCTCGAGGCGGTCACCGACGACGCCGAGCGCGAGGTGCTCTTCCGCGAGATGGTCGACCGGATGTACGCCCATGGCAAGGCGGTCAGCGTGGCATCGCACTTCGAGATCGACGACGTGATCGATCCGGCCGACACCCGTCGCTGGATCACCACCGTCCTCGACGCAGCTCCGGAGACCCATCGGGCGGCGGTCGACCCGACGTCGGCGCCTCGTCGTCCGAACATCGACACCTGGTGAGCTCAGGCCCCGCAGCCGGCGGCCAGGACCTCGGTGAGCTCGGTGCCGTCGTAGGTGTACACGATCACCGAGGCGCCCTCGTAGTACCAGGCGTGCACGATCACCTCCATGCGGCCGTCGCCGTTGAGGTCGGCGACGTCGAGGACCCGGAACCGTTCGATCAGTGGGAATGTCGTGTCGTCGAGTTCGACGAACGACTGCAGGACCGTCGAGGAGGTTCGCGTGTTCACGTCGATCAGGAGCAGCGCGGCGAGATCGCCCGGGGCGCCCGGCCCCGCACTCGGCTGGATGTACTCGAACGCCGCCAGTGCCTCGTCGTCGCCGTCGCCGTCGAGGTCCGCCACCACGAGCTGTTCGATCGCTCCCTGCGATGCGTCGACGGCGTCGCCGGCGAACGCCGCCTCACCCAGGTCCTGGTACGCGGGCGGCGCGCTGGCGGTCGTGGCCGCCGGCCGCGGATCGAGCGTCCACTCCGGCGTCAGCACGGCCAGTGCGCCGTACCCGAATCCCGGGGGGTCCGGTGCCTCGAGGTCGACGTCGATCGTGGGTCCGACCCTGCCGTCGAAGCACGCCTCGGCGTTCTCGCCGAGCACGGCAGGTGTCTCGCCCGCGAGCCGGCTGACGGTGACCGTGGCACCGGCCTCCACGCCGGGACGGATCGGGTTCCCGCTCGGATCCGTGGCCTCCTGCCAGCGGTCCTGTTGCCACGCCCCGAGGAACAGCCAACCGGCCGAGTCGGCGCCGCCGACGAAGAGCGGAACCAGCGTGGCGGCCGGGCCCGTCGGTGCCTCCGTCGTGGTGGTCGACTCGACGGTCGGGGCCACCGTGGTCTCGGGGGCGATCGTCGTGGTGGTCGAGGTGGACGTGGTGGTCGTCGACGTGGTGCTCGTCAGCGTGGGGCCCGGTGACGACTGCTGCTCGGTGGTGCATGCCGCGGCAACGGCGATCAGCAGTGCGCTCAGCGCGGCGAGGCGGCGGGGGAGCGGACGCTCGGTCACGGGACGCTCATCTCCTCGCCCGGTTCGAGGAGCAGGAGGCGGTCGGACAGGCCGAGGTCGTCGAGTTCGGCTTCGAACCGTCGGGGCGGATGGCCGAACCACGACGGCGCTGCTCGGCGGCCATCCTCGGGAGCGTAGGTGCCCCAGTGGATCGGTACGACGATGCCGGGCTCGATCAGGCGGGTGGCCGTCGCCGCGCGGGACGGGTCGAGATGCCCCGTGCCGAGCGTGGAGCCCCATCCCCAGATCGGCAGGAGCGCGACGTCGATGTCGGTCAGGGCAGCCATGTCGTCGTAGAGGTCGGTGTCACCCGGGAAGTACACCCGTCGGTCGTCGGCTTGGATCACGTAGCCGACCGGAGGGGCGCTGATTCGGCTGTGGGGACCGCGGCCGTGCTTGTGTGCGGCCGGGACGACCTCGATCGTGACGGGGCTCGGGCCGTCGAGGTGGACGTGGTCGCCGATGCGGACCTCGTCGACGTCGGCGAATCCGGCAGCGCGCAGGAGGCGACCGGTGCCGACCGGCGTGAGGATCCGCGCGGTGGGCCGGATCCTGCGCAGCGACGGCAGGTGCAGATGGTCGAGGTGGGCGTGTGACAGCAGGACGGTGTCGACGTCGGCGACGTCGGGTGTCGGCAGCGCCCGCCGCCGCCGGAGATGGGCGACACGCTTCGTCAACAGCGGGTCCGTGAGGATCCGGTGACCGTGCGCGTCGACGAGTGCACTCGCATGGCCGACCCACCGCAGCAACACCTCAGACGCTCCGCCGGATCGCTCGGAACAACTCGGGCATCGTGATCTCGATGGCCTGCACACCGCCAGGCTACGTGTCCACCTGCTCAGCCGAGGTCCGGCCAGCGACGTTGCTGGCGCCGGCGGAGGCCTGCGGTGCCGAGCTTGCGCCGTTCGGCGAGCGCCCAGTCGCGGCGCCAGCCCGTGTGGTCGGGGCCGGTGAGTGCAGGGCTCGTTCCTGCCGCCGCTCGCCGTCGGGCGGTCCAGAAGTCGGTGATCGCCTCGTCGCCGAGCGTGGTCACGGCCGCCTCGATCCGGGCGCTGAACCGTCGGGTCGACTCACCCTCGTCGGGACGGAGCGGTGCCCCGAACACGACCGTGGTCCGGCCGGGCTTCGGCCGCTTCATGCCCTTGCCGAAGATGGCACCGGTGCCGTCGATGAACACCGGGACGACCGGCGCGCCCGTTCGCGTCGACAGGTAGGCGGCGCCACCCTTGAAGTCCTGGCCCCACCCGTCGGGGGAACGTCCGCCCTCCGGGTAGATCACCAGGCTGTACCCGTCGTCGACGAGCGCCTTGATCATGTCCGACGACTTGCGACCCGTGAGTTCGCGGTCGATCGGAATGGCATTGAGCGAGAGCGCCGAGAGCGCCGCCTTCCACCGCTTGTCGAAGAAGTAGTCGGCGGCAGCGGCCACCACGAGGTCGTGGCGCCAGGCCCTCGGCACCGACCTGATCATCAGGCCCGTGTCGAGATGGCTGTGATGATTCGGGGCGAAGATGAGCGGGGGCGGATCGTCCGTGGCGGCGAGATCGGCGAGGCGATCGGTCCCCTTGACGTCGGGCGACGCCAACACCCGCGCCGCCAGACGGACCGGTCCCTCGACCAGCACGGCCCGCACGGACGACGCGAGCGGACGACGGGCCCACTCGGTGTCGTAGTGCGCCCCCAGGCCCGACACCTCGGGTGGCACTTCGACGCCGCGCGGCACCGTCGGGGCCCGGTACGGGAACCCGAAGTTGCGCAAGGGCATCGCAGCTCGCCGGACCGCGTCCTCGGCGGCGCCGGCGGCCCGTTGGGCCCGCTGCAGGTTCCGGTCGACCATTGTCGTGTCCTACTTGTCGTGTCCTACTTGACGTCCGCGATCATGAGCGGCGGGGTCTTGATGTGGGTGATCGTCGGTGACCGGCCCACGGTGTCGGATGCGATCTCGAGCGCGTCGTTCATCGTCGACGCCGGCGTGAACCCGAGCTTGCGTACCGTGGCGGCGTCGCCGCCGACGATGATCACCTTGCCGACGTGCTTCATGCCGTGGCTGCCCCAGTACCACATGTAGAACGGGTGGACGCCGTGGTACGCGTGGGTCGTGCGGTAGAGGTGGCGGTACCAGTCGTCTTCGGCGTACTGCCGCTCCCACTGCTGCGACATCACGTGCGGGTCGCGAGTGTCGGCGAGCACCTCCTCGAAGAAGTCGATGTAGCTCGGATGATGCACCGGGTGGAACTCGTTGGTCGTGGGGTGGGTGAGGATGACGACCCCGCCCTCGCGGACCAGCGGCTTGCCGCGGTAGAGGTTGAAGAAGTACCCGAGGCCGGTGCACATCACGAGGATCGGGTTCATGATCGAGTGCACGTTGTACGGGCAGATGTACGGGATGCCCATCGTCAGGATGTCGGTCTGACCATCGACCTCGACGAGCTGCTGGGCGTAGACGTTCTCGGTCGTCACCCTGTGCACCGCCTCGACCTCTCCCGCCTGGACGCTCGTCATCTGGTGCGGTGACTCGATGCTGTGGAAGATCTTGCGGGCGAGCCGGGGCGGCGTCTTCGCCAGCGATGTCGCCGTGCCCAGGTAGAGCGCCCGATCCTTCGCCGTCCACTCCCACTCGCGCTTGGAGAGGAAGTCGAACGGCTGCGGAAACGTGTCGGTGTTGAGCGTCGTCTCGATCTGGAAGATCTTCGGGCCGTGCTCACGCATCACCTTGCCCATGCGCCAGTTGCTCTTGTGGAGCTCGGACGCGTGCTGGTCCATGAACGAGTGCGACGCCTCCATCGTGGTCGGATTGTGGTGGTGGCGCAGCGACCGATAGCTGGCCAGGCCGGTGGCCGTCGACTTCCAGCCGCCGTCCATCGCGACCAGGTTGATGTTGACGTACACGAGCAGGTCCGACTCGGCGGCGCGCTTGTTGATCTCGATCTCCTCGCCGAGCTCGGTCGTGCCGAGGAACGCGAGATTGTCGGGGTCCTCGGCGTCGTGCTGGTAGAGGAGTCCACGCGGCTCGAACGCGTCGTAGACGCGGTCGCCGAGTGCGTGGCGCAGTTCGAACTCGTGCATCCGGCGATGGAGCGCCAGCGCGGCGATGATGTGCACGTCGTCGACACCGGCCTCGGCCGCCATCGTCAGCACCTGCTCGATGATGCGCTGACGCAGGTCGGGTCGCCGCATCTTCGGGAGCGGCAGGCTGACGTCGTCGAAGGCGATCGTCAGCTTCATCCCCGGGAACAGCAGTGACGGCAGGGGGTCCATGTCGATCGGGTGCAGCAGGGCGGTGCGGATGGCGCCGTCGACGTCGTCGATTGCTTCGTGTGGTTCGGGCGCGTAGATCACACGGCTGCGGTCCGCCGGCAGCTTCTCGAGTCGGAAGCCCTCGCCGTGCCAGAACAGGGTGGGCGGGGTCGACTTGTCGACGTCGAGCACGAAGCCAGGTCTAGGCACGGTGGTGAGCTCCTTGGAGATGGGAGTGCGGCGGCGAGGGAAGCGCCAGCGACGAGCCGCACAGGCCGAGTAGCCGAAGCGAAGCGGAGGTGATCGAGGCCATCATCGGAGGTCGAAGGCGATCTTGACCGCACCGCGGGGGCCGGCGGCGGCGGCGT
>Ga0316576_10001162_pt1 | contig 13796 bp, 10 predicted proteins | sample S0NA_FD_203075 | JGI IMG/M metagenome (GOLD analysis project Ga0316576, IMG submission 203075) | Rhizosphere microbial communities from salt marsh grasses in Alabama, United States - S0-2_050615r3r5 | ecosystem: Host-associated > Plants > Roots > Rhizosphere | place: USA: Alabama | collected... | reverse complement strand
ATCTTGCGCGGAGCCTCGATGGTGCGTTTCACGCTTTCTGATCGGCTCCTAGCCGTGCGCGATGTTGCTCGGCAACGCGCACCGAGGTATCAAGGGAGAGTCACCCGAGGCGGCTGACCAAAGCGACTCCCGATACCTTCAGCAACCGGCCGCGGACAGGCGGGCGAACACGAGCAAGCCGCTGCAAACGCGTCTTGTCAAACCTGGAGAGCAGCCTCGGGACGCGCCGGCAATTTTCCGTGATCGATGTGGCTGCCCGCCTGCCTGATCAGACGTGCGGCCGCCACCTTCACCAGATCGTTGACCAGGAACCAGGCCAGGGCGTACCCCCAGATCAACAGCGCCGGCCCCCAGCCGATCGGGGTCATCAACCAGCCCTCGGCGGCGAAAACCGTGCCGACAACCTCGGTGGCAAAGGTTGCCAAGAGCAACACGGGGGCCGGCCACGGCTTCTGCCAGAACCAGCCCCGGGCGCGAGTGACATAGAGGGTGCTATGTCCGGCCACGATCAGCTTCAGAAACAGAAAGGTGCGGATCTCCTCCTGGGAGAAGCCCCACTCCTGCAACAGGTAGAACAGCAGGAAGGAGGCGATCACCCCCATCACCCCGAGCACGGTCGCCAGACTCGTCAATTCATACATGTTCCAGCGCACGGGCCTTCGCTCGATCCGCGTGCGGTCGTACGCGATGGCCAGGATGGGGATATCGTTGAGCAGCGCCAGCAGGATAATCATCAGCGCGGTGATCGGGTAGAAACTGAACACCACGATCGAGAGGGTCATGAACAGGATGATGCGGATGGTCTCGGCAATGCGGAAGATCGCATAGCTCTGCATGCGCTCGAAGGTGACTCGCGCCTGCTCGATGGCCTCGTTGATCACCGAAAGGCCCGGCGCCGTGAGGACGATGTCCGCGGCGGCCCGAGCCGCGTCGGTCGCGTTGTCAACGGCAAATCCGCAGTCGGCCTTCTTCAACGCCGGTGCATCGTTGACCCCGTCGCCGGTCATTCCGACGATGTGGCCGCCCTTCTGCAGGGTATCGACGATGCGGTACTTGTCCTCCGGCACCACCTCGGCAAAGATGTCCACCGACTCGATCATCTCGACGATGGCGGACTCGTGGGTGTGAATGAACTCGCGGTCCAATAGCCGGGTGTCGTATAGCTCGCCGAGGGTGTCCATCACTTCGGCGGCGAAGCGCCCGGCCTCGCGCTCCGTGGCATCGCCCTTGAGGCGCTGGTAGATGGCGCTTGTGAGTGCCTCGGCAAGGCTCAACAGGGCCTGGCTCCCGGAGCCCTTGAGCTGGCGCGCCTGGATTGCCTCCTGCTCGAGGCCCAGCAGGCGTCCGACCTCCCGGGCGATGGCGACATGATCGCCGGTGACCATTTTCACCCGCACGCCGTAGGCCTGCATCTGGCGCACGACCTCTGCCGAGTCCTCGCGCGGCGGATCGTACAACGGGATCAGACCGATCAACTCCAGGGGGGCATCAGCGCGCCTGCGCCCCACCGCGAGGGTGCGATAGCCCCGGCCCGCGAGCCGGTCGACGTCGGCTTCGATCTGCGCGATCTGTTCGTCCGGCAGGTCGGTCATGGCCAACAGGACCTGCGCGGCGCCCTTGATCGCGGTGAAGGTCTCCCCCTCTCCTTCGATGACGGCCTCGGTGCACTTGCGCACCGGGTCGAACGGCACGAAGCGGCTCTGGCGGTAAGGGGACAGATCCAGATGCGGGAACTGCTGCTCCAGATGCGCGAAGATGGGCAGCTCGATGGGGTCGTTGTTCTCACGTCGCGAGGCAAGCGCCGCCGTTTGAAAGAGCTCGCGGGCGTCGAAGCCATCCATCACCACCGGATCGGCGACCTGCATCCGGTTCTGTGTGAGCGTGCCGGTCTTATCGGAGCAAAACACATCCACGCCGGCCAATTCTTCGATCGCGGACAGTCGCGAAACGATCGCCTGGCGGCGCGCCAGATTGACCGCGCCGACCGCCATGGTCACTGAAAGCACGGCCGGTAGCGCCACTGGAATGGCAGCGACGGTCAGGACCAGGGAGAAGCGCGCGATCTCAAGCAGGCTCTCGTGTCGAAAGAGCGCCACCATGACGATCAGGACGACCAGCGCCAGCGTGATCAGGATCAGGAAATTGCCGATCTGGATCACCATCTTCTGGAAGTGGCTGCGTTCTTCCAGACCGGCCTTGGCCACCAGCGAGACGACCTTGGCGAAGGCCGTGCGCGCACCGGTACTCACCACCAGCGCCAACATCTCGCCCTGTTTGACGATGGTGTTGGCGTAGGCCACGTCGCCGGCCTTCTTGGAGACCGGGAGCGACTCGCCGGTCAGAGCGGCCTGATCGATCGACAGGTAATCCCCCGCGAGCAGCTTCACGTCGGCGGGGACGATGTCGCCGATCTTCAGCTTGACGATATCACCGGGCACCAGGTCGCGGGCCATGACGGTTGAAAAGGCGCCGTTGCGCAGCGCGGTGACCTGATTGGCAAGACCTGCCTTGAGCGCCGCCAAGGCGTTGAGCGCCCGGTGCTCCTGGAAGAAGTCCAGCCCCGCGTTGACCAGGAGCATGATCAGGATGATGGCAAGGTCATCCCATTTCTGAACGATGCCCGATAGCAGCGCGGCCGCCTCGATCATCCACGGGATCGGTCCCCAGAAGCGCCGGAAGACCCGGTGCCAGACCGACTCCTCCCGTTCCTTGATCTCGTTGGGGCCATATTCCTCAAGCCGCCTGCTCGCCTCTTCACCATCCAGGCCCCGGTCGAGGTCGCTGTGTAACCGCTGCACCGCCTCGTCCACGGACAGCTCGTCGAAGTCGCCCGCAGTTGGGGCAACCTTGTCTTGCGGCGCTGCCTGCCGCTGGTTGCGCCTCTTTCGATACGTGCGGAACAGGACGCCAGCCACCAGGGTGAGCACGGAGAGGATGCCGAGCCAAATCAGCCGCTCATGCTTCGCCAGCTCAGGCCCGATGTTGCGCCACGGGTGACGCCGCTCGGCGACCGGCGCCAGCGGGGCCACTGCGCCGGGGTGCTCGGCCGGCCGGGAAACCCGCGGTAAGGTGCTCGGCGGAGCTGGGTGGCTCTTGGTGTGGTCGGCGGGCTCGGCCGCTTCGTCCGTTAGCGGCGCGGGTGCCGGCGACAGCGCAGACTCGCTTGGGGTGGCTGGCGCTGGTGCCTGGGTGCGGAGCTGTGTCGGCGCTGGCCCGGTCTGGCCTGGGGCGGGCGGCGCTGATGCCGCGGTCTTCGATTCTGCAGGGGTTGGCACCGTCGTAGCCAGTGGCGCTGCGGGTGCCTGAGTCGCGGGCTGGCCTGGCGTCTCCCCGGTCGCGGCCTGCGAAGTCGGAGTGGACACGGCCGAAGGGGGGCTGACCGGCGGGCAGACCACAGGCTGTCCGCTCCGTTGATGCTGCTCCCATTCCTGCAATTGCCGCTGGAACTCGCGCCGGGCGGCATCCGCACTCAGAGCGACCGCGTCCGCCAGCGGCGGTACCTCGAGGACAACGCCTGTTTGCAGCGGTGAATTCGCGTTGCAGGGAGTGCTGAAGGCGTCGGGGTTCGCTCGCAGCAGCGCGAGCATCGCCTGATCGCGCGTCACCGTCTCGCCTCGGTAGACCTTGCCCGCAATGCCCCAGAGCGTCTCGCTCCGGCGCGTCGGGCCGTAGGTCTCGTCGGCCCAGGCCGGCAGGCTAAGGACGGCCAGCAGCCAGACCGCAAAGATGGCGAGAGGTCGCTTGTTCATCATGATCGGCACGCTCGCCGCACCCTCTGCAGCCATCTTTGAAGTGGCCGCAGATCAGGACGGGCCCGGGCACGTCCTCCCGATCGGTTCCCGGGGCCCTGCGCTCATGCACTGCTCGGCGTCGGCCACCAGCCGAAATGGTGCAGGCGGTTCAAGAACCACAGACAGACCAGGATCCCGATAAAGTGGGCGACAACGATGTCGAAGTTCGCGAGCAGGACGAAGACGTCGACCGCACGAACAATCGCCTGTGGATCGGTGATCGCAATGCCCGGTGGTTGGGACACCGTCTTCGAGATCAGCAACGCGATGCTGAATGCGGTGCCGAGGATCGCCAGCGTCAGCCCCAACGCGCTGCCAAAGTTGATCGTCGAGGTCAGCCGCTTCGCAGTCGTTCCGCCACCCTCCGGCATCTCGCCGTGCCGCAACGAGCGCGCGAGCAGGATGCAGGAATAGAAGCCGATGACGGTGAGTGTGAGCACGCCAAGCGAAAGATAGGCCCAGACGAGACCTTCGGCCCAGGAGAAGCCATAGGGCAGCGACGGCAGGTGCTCTTCGTAATAGCTGCTCGAGGTGGTGACGACCAGCAGCAGCGCGGCGATCAGCCCTAAGCAGAGCTGCACCCAGAACGCGATGGCGCCGAAGATCTTCAGGTGTCGCGCGAGCGCCCGGCTCTTGTCCAGCAGAGCCTTGTCTGGCGGCGGCTCCGGCTCCTTGCCCGGTGCCGTCTCCGACGATGCCTCGTGCGGCACCAGCACCCGCCGGTGGCGCGGTATCAGGTGCGGCATCCGGTGGCCCTTGAGCGCACCCCACGTGAGCAGCACCAAGGTACCGAGGATCGGTGCCGTCACCGCGATTGCGGCGATCTCATGCCAACGGTTGAACAGCGCGCCCACATGCTGGCCGACCGGGACCGACGACGGCAGCCACTGGGTCCAGTTCGGCATCGCCCCTCCACTGAAGGCCCACGCCAGGTAGCCGGTCAGGGCGGTCACGAGCAGCAGGATGAACAGCAGCGACTCGGAGACCCGCAATGAGATCTGGAGCCAATGCGGACGGGCAGCTGGATACTCCGGGGGTCGGGAGAAGAGCCGCCAGATGGGAATGATGATAACCAGTGCAGCGAGGCCGATGCCGAGCGCGACATGAATCAGCGAGACAAGCTTCGCGCTGTGCGAACCCTCCGCAAAGGAGTCGAACGACCACCCGATACCGAGCTCGGCCAGTGCCAGCAGAGCGACGATCCAATACATCATGAAGATCCTCCTCAGGCCCATCGGGACGGCGGCGCGGGCAGAGCTGGAAGGGAGCGGTTCGAGCCGCTCCTCGAACCTGTTCAAGTATGGACCTATGGCGGAGTTTTTCCAGCCGGGTTGACGCTTGGCCGAACCCTGCCGCTCCCGGATTCGGAGGCTTGAGCAACGCGCTTGCGGCATTCTCTGCGCCTGACGCTATCGAGCACCGCCACCAAGCAAGTCCCAACGAATCGCCTCGATGCCGAAGACCTGATTCATCGCCTCGCGCAGCTCGTCGTTGAGCGGGAGGGTTTTTTCCGCCAGTCGCTGCCATTCTTCGGACGACTTGGCATTGACCGAGGCCAGCGGCAGGTCTGCCTCGGCGTTCGGCAGCCGGTGGAAGGGCGTCTTCAGCAGGACGTGCTTGTTGCTGCTGTCGAGCTCCGCCTGCACCGCACCCTCGACGACGCGCTGCAAGACGTCAATCAGCGCGGCACCGAAACCCAGCAGCAGCCCGAGAGGCGCCGAATACTGGCCGAGCCACTCAAGAATCTGGTCCATGGGATGTCTGCGCGCTCCCTGCTTCGGTTCATTCGCCGAACGGGAGTCTCTCGGTCGCTACGCCGGCCGTGGTTTGCCGTGCCCCTCGGCAATCAGCACCTCGGCCACGTACCCGGAGACGGTATCGCCGATCTGGAGGGTCGTGAGCTGCGCTGGCCGGACGGCGAGATCGTCGGGCCGCGGCGGCCAGACGCGGCCGACGAAGCGCCCGAAGCTGCGTCTTTCGCGCCGGGTATCGAGCAGCGCCGGGCGGTTCACCAGCAGCGCCTCGGCGGCCAGTCCCGCGGCCTTGACCTCGGCCGTCACGCCGACAGTCCGGGCGGATCCCCGGCGTCACCGCCGTTGACTCCCGGCTCATCATCGAGCGCCCGCGCTGAGCGGACCGCCGCCGGCGAGAGCCTCCGTGACGCGGTCGAAGAGCCCGCGCAGGCTCGTCCCACGGCCGCTGTTCGCTCTGCTGCCGGCCGTCGCCGGGGCCGCGGCGTTGCCCCGCCACAGTGTCGGCGTCTGCGACGGGCTCCACCGGCTCCAGATCCGCGCCCCTGCTTCGCCGGCGACCCGCCGGCTGCCCTGTATCCGCTCGACGCCCGCGCTCCGGATGCTCTGCGACCCGGACCGAGAGTCCGCTCCCGCCCCAAAGGCTCCTAGACAAACACGGCGATAGGCACAGGCGCGAGTGCCGCTATGCCCAGCTTAAGGATTGCCGTTGGCGCGCGCATGCTCCGGTGTCCGTGTCCGTATCCGTCGGCCCGTCAGGCGATGCAACAAGATCTCCATGATCGCGGCGGCGACCAGGCTGCCAGCGACGAGCCAGAGAACATGTGGCAAGGTCTGGAGCGCGTAGAGCGACGCAAAGACAATTGCGACGAGGATCAGAACAATCGCCGTCAACACCAGCGTTGGGGAGGCGCCGGTCTCCTCCAGCAGGCGCAAGTGCCCGAGATGCACCATGAGATGAACGATGAGGATCGTGATGGAACCCACGGCGGCAATCTCGGAGAGATCGAACGCATGCCCCAACAGCATTATCAGTCCTGCGCTGATGAGCAGGCCTTCGCGAGATCGACCGATCGGCTGCCCGAACGCTGCGGGCAGTTCTCCTTCCTTGGCAAGCTGATAGGTCACGTTCGTGACGGCGTAGAGGTTCGCGTTGATCGACGAGGCGGTCGATACCAACGCCGCGATCGCGACGACACTGAAGCCAGCCAAGCCAAAAACCGGTCGTGCGGCTTCTGCTAGGGCGTAGTCTTTTGCTTCGACGACCTGTTCCACCCCCAGGTTGCCGAACACCGCCAGGGCAACCGCGACGTAAATGACCAGTGCGCCACCGATAGCGATTAGCATGGCGCGCGGTAGCGTCTTGCGCGGCTCCGGCATCTCCTCAGCGCAGTTGGTGATGACACGGAAGCCCTCGAAGGCGAAAAAGGTCACGGCAAGACTGTAAAGCACCTGCGTGGCGGCAGGATATCGGTCCGTCGACAAAGCCTCGGGGTCGGCGACGTACAATCCAGCGGCTGCGAAGCCGATGAGAATCAATACCTTCACTGCGACGACAGCCTTTTCTAAGGCTGCGACGCCTTTTGCCCCTTCCAGATTGAGCAAGACAAAGGCGATGATCACAACATCGGCGAGTCCGTTGACCCATCGACCACTGCCCTCGACTGGCAACAGCGCCAGTGCGTAGCTGCCGAAGGTCTTGGCCACCAATGCCAATGCCACGAGCGCCGAGATATAGAGAAGGATGCTAAGGGCACCGGAGATCAAGCCGATCCCATAGGCCTGGGCAAGGTATTCCACGATGCCCCCCGCGGACGGATAGCGTGCACCCAGACGTGCCATCGAGTAGCCACTGGCCAAAGCGATCATGCCGGCGGCGATAAAGGACAGGTACACAGCACTGCCGGCGATGGCGCCAGCCTCGCCCATCAGCGCGAAGATGCCCGCCCCGATCATGGAGCCCACCCCCAGCGCCGCCGCCGCGGTGACCGTCATTGGTTTCTCGGTCTGGATTTTCTCAGCCACGCGGACCCTTTCGTTTTGCGAGTGTCACGATCATACTCTGGCTCGCTCTCGGCGGCTGTCGCGGGTCGCCCAGGCACGGTCGAGGCCGCGCGATGGGCCCCGCAGATCACCAGGGACATCCTTCAGCTGCATTCCGTAGCCCGGGCGCGATGGGCAGAGGTCTCAATAGGGCGGAGGCTCGCTGCGGTAGAAGCTGCGAGCGCGTCGGCGCGGCTCAAGACCGGCGGCTTGCAGCGGACCGCCGCGGGACTGGACGGTCGGGCGGCTGCAGCGGGCGCGTCGAAAGCCGTCTTTCTTGTGCGGCCCGCCAGCGCGGATGCAGCAGCTCCCCAACGGGCACATGTAGTCGCCGATGGTGGCGTTGTGGTGGAAGCGCTCGCCACTGAAGCGGCCGATCCGCAAACAACCTCGTTCAGCAGGTGCCGATCCAGTCTGATCTCGTTCCAAGGCGAAGACATGCGTCGACGTCTCCACCCAATCGTCTACTCCTCAGGCAGGATTCAGGAATTCCGACAGCAATCGATATTGGTCCTGGATCTCCTTTGCCAGCATTTCCTGCGACTGGCCCAGGTTCGGGAACTCCTCGTCGTGTTTGATGCCGGCGCAGGTCCTCGCCATGCAGCAGTACATCGCCGCTTTTTGGGCCAAATGGTGGATCTTGGTCTCCCCGTAGACTGGCGACAGGCAGACCAGGCAGGCCTCAGCAATGAAGTGCTCGGCCTGCTGCGCGTAGTCAAGCCGAGAGAGATCGGAGCGCGGATGGGTCTGCACATAGAGAGCGTGAATCGAGTGGTAGGCGCTGACGAGCTCCTCGGCCGTCAGATCCGGCTGCGCCAGCAGCGTCAGGACGTGACGAAACCGCGGTTCCGATGTCAAATCCAGCACGTTGCCGATAAACTTAGCGCCGACCTGACGCTGTTTCTTGACAGAGAGATCCGCGAGAGCCTGCTGAAACGCTTGCTGGCTGTTAATCTTGGTCATCATACGCATGCCATTCTGCTGGAGCTTTCCAGACAGTGCCAATCAACGCACTGTCCGGAAGCTGAGAAACAGGGAGACGTCGATTGTATCCCTTCGGAAGGCCGAAGGCATCGAATTGCCGGAGGATTGGTCACGGGCACGCGGTTCTGCTTTTTGACCTTGCAGTCGCGGTCAGTGATCCTCCTGCAAGGGATCGCCTCGACAACGAGAGGATCCCGTGGCGGGCGCCGCTGTCCCGCCGGCGTCCGCCACGGCAGTCGATGTCCTGTGCTCCCCATGGACATGCACGCAAGTCATTGATCTTTATTCTGGCGGAGAGGTAAACAACCGTTTTCCCGGCCTGCAGGCTCTCAGATCCAAGGATTTGGCGGCATCGCGATAGGCTCTACCACGGATGACGCAAGGTCTCGACCGGATCTCTGATCGAGGTCGACAGGCGGGTCGACGCGGACTGTATACACACGATGAGGGCTAGCCATGATCGAGAGGCTCACCGGTCTTCCAGACAATGTCATCGGGTTCAGCGCCCACGGAAAGGTCACTGCACAGGACTACGAGCAGCATATCGTGCCAGCGGTTGAAGAAGCGCTTGTGAGACATGGCAAGGTTCGGCTGCTCTATCAGCTCGGCACCGACTTTGACGGTTTCGATGTCGGTGCAATCTGGGAGGACACAAAGGTCGGCTTGAGCCATCTCGCGGCTTGGGAGCGCATTGCCGTCGTGACCGACGTCGATTGGATCCGGATGGCAACCAAGGCATTCGGATTCGCGATGCCGGGCGAAGTGCGGGTTTTCAGCAATGCCGAACTCGGGGCCGCTCGCGACTGGCTGACTGCTTAGGCTAGGAGCCTGTCGGACTTAGGATGAATCGGCTACGGAAGCGGGACAAGGGTCCATGCCGCCCCGTTTTTCGTGAGATCGCCCCCACTCTGCGACTCACAACCGGAACCCAATGGCCTCGCTCTCCCACTCCCTCGCTTCGATCCCCCTCAGTCCGACAGGCTCCTAGAGCACGCCGAGCTGCCTCCCGAGATCGCCGCCGTAGACGGCTATCACTGCATTGCCGAGTCCATCATTTCCTCGGGGAGTCAGTGCACGCAAGAAGGCTATGCCTTCGGCATGGAAGTTGAGGTTTACGGCACCATCGATTCCCTTCGTTGCGGGCCGACTCGATCCTCGTTCAGTCGCTACCAATATCCCTCCACCGACGACCGCTTCGCCGACGACGTCCACCACATGGGCGGTTGTTTGCTCGGTGACAATCTGTCGTGGGCATCGACCATGTTTGCCTACAACTCCCTGACGCCGGATCCCGCGATTGTCGGCGAAGCCTGGAGAGCGATGTGGCTCGAGCGCCTGCGGGGGAGCGTGCTGTGGTTGGCGAAGTGGCTCGCTCACCAACGTTGCGACGCCTACTGGCGCCATGGCTCGATCTGCGAGGATTGGGAGACGGTCCGATGCCCCGTCATGGCCGTCAGCGGTTGGGCGGACGGCTACTCCAATGCGGTGTCCCGTTTATTGGAGCATCTGCGCGGATCGCGCCTGGGGTTGGTCGGCCCCTGGAGTCACAAGTATCCGCACCAGGGGGTACCGGGACCTGCCATCGGTTTTCTCAAAGAGTGTCTGCGATGGTGGGATCAATGGCTCAAGGGGATCGAAACCGGGATCATGCGGGAGCCGGTTTTGCGGGCCTGGATGCAGGACAGCGTCCCGCCAACCACCCACTACCACGAGCGCCCCGGTCGTTGGGTCGGGGAGTCCTCATGGCCCCCGAAAAACATGCGCGAGCGGACTTACACCCCAGAGTGGCCGGGGGTACTCAACGCGGATGCCGTATCCGTCGAACGCAGAATCATGACGGTCCAGTCGCCCCTGAGCGCTGGCCTGTTTGCGGGGAAGTGGTGCTCCTATGCGGCCACGCCTGACCTTCCCCATGATCAACGCGAGGAGGACGACGGCGCCCTGGTGTTTACGAGCCCACCTCTGAGCAATCCCCTGGAGATCTTTGGCGCACCCACAGTGGCGCTCAACCTGAGCGCCAACCGCCCCGTCGCTATGGTGGCGATACGACTGTCGGACGTTCAACCGGATGACCAGGCTGCCCGCGTCACCTATGGTCTTCTTAATCTCACGCACCGCGAAGGGAGTGCGCATCCCTCTCCTTTGACCCCCGGGCAACAGTACCGGGTCAAGCTCACGCTCAACCACATCGCCCAGCGCTTTCCCGCTGGGCACCGGCTGCGTCTTTCCATCTCGACCTCGCACTGGCCGTTGGCCTGGCCGCCACCGGAGCCGGCCCAGCTCGCAATCGAGACTGGCACAAGCAGGCTCGTTCTACCGAAGCGCAATGCACGATCGTCAGACGCCCACATTGCCTTCGCGCCAGCCGAAGGCGCGCCGGTCTGCACCAAAGAGCAGCTCACGACACCACACCACAACTGGCGTGTTATCCGAGACCTGGCAGCGGACACATCAACCCTGGAGGTCATCAACGACGACGGCACGGTCCGTTTTCCGGATCTGGACCTGGACCTTCAGAGACGGGCTCTGGAGTGGTACAGCTATCAGGGCATGGACTTCTGCTCGGCACGCGGCGAGACGCTGTGGGAACGCGGATTTCGGCGCGGTGACTGGTCCGTGCGCACGGTAACCTGCACTCTCTTGACATCGACCCCGACCCACTTCCAGCTCCATGCTCAGCTTGATGCCTTCGAGGGTGAGCGCCGAGTGTACGCAGAGACCTGGAACGAAGACATCGCGCGCGATCTCGTGTGAAACACTGGGTTGCGTCACAGACTATCCGGGCGTGGAGCGCATCCCGCCGGGCGCCCGCCTTTCCCGAGCGCGCGCCGCTGACAGCTGAACGCTGCAGGCCGAACGCCCTTCTTCGGTCGGCGGGTTCGCCGCTGACGCCGGAGCCATTGCCTACAGGTCTGCGCATGCCTGTGCCAGCCGCTCCACCCAAACGGCGATGGCCGCGGATGTATCGAGCCCGTCCTGGCGCAACTCGATCATGGCATGGGGGATGCCGCGGCTCTCGCCGTGGGTCGGTAGTGTGTAGTCGTGCTCGTCGTCGATGCCGTAGGGCTGGTTGTCGCCGACCCGAAGGTCGCCAGATCGGGCGAAGGCGGGCAGCAGCAGCGCCGCGAGCCGGCGGTCGCGCCGATAGGCAACGCCGACATGCCAAGGGCGGTGCTTGCCGTCGAGCATCGGCGTGAAGCTGTGGATGCTGAGCAGGCGGGGCGAGCGCTCGGCACGTGCGTCGAGCAGACGTGCGATTTCCTCGTGGTAGGGGCGGAAGAGCTCGCCGATGCGCCGGGCACGGTCCGGTTGCGTCAGCCCAAGGTTGCCGGGGATGGGCAGCCCGTCGCTGCGCTCAGGGATGGACTCCGGGCTCGTCAGCGGCCGGTTCAGGTCAATGACTAGGCGCGAATAGGAGCCGAGGATCAGCGGGGCGTCGAGTCGCGCGGCGAGACCGCGGGCGACCTCGGCCGCGCCCGGGTCCCAGGCGATGTGGCGCCCGCGCTGCTCGGCGTCCAGCCCGAGGCCGCCGAGCGCCCGCGGGATGCGATTGGAGGCGTGGTCACAGGCCAGCAGGATGCGCGCTGAGCCTGCCGCATTGACCAGCTCGAACGGCGGCGGTTCATCGGCCGACAGCAGGGGCGGGCCCTCGGCCGCGTTCGGACGACGCGTCATTGTGTCTCCGCGATTCAGGCGCCTGCGGGCCTGAGCTCATCGGCCCAGACCCGAAAGCCCTTCAGGGTGTTGGGGCCGAAGGCATTGCTGAGGGGCACATCGGCGGCGTCGCGTCCCTGTGCGATCAGCACCCGCCCGATGCGCGGTACCCGGTTGCGCGGATCGAAGACGTGCCAGCTTCCGCCCAGGTAGGCCTCGAACCAGGCGGAGAAATCCATGGGGTCCGCCGACGGCGGCACGCCGATGTCGCCCAGGTAGCCGGTACAGTAGCGCGCGGGGATGTTCATGCAGCGGCAAAAGGTGATGGCCAGATGCGTGAAATCGCGGCACACGCCGGTCCGCTCGTGAAAGGCCTCGAGGGCGGTCTTGGTGGCGCGGGCGTGCTGGTAACCGAACTGGAGGTGGGCGTGCACGAAGTCGCTGATCGCCTGCACACGCGCCCAGCCGGGGGGCGTCTTCTCGAACAACGACCAGGCGGTCTCGGAAAGGCGGTCGGTCTCGCAGTATCGGCTGCCCTGGAGATAGACCAGGGTCTCGCTGGGCAGGTCCTCCACGGGGTGCTGCATGGCGAGCGGTTCGGCCGCGTCCGGCAGGCCGCTGTCGTTGATGACCGCGTCGGTGGAGATGCGGATCTCCCCCGGCGGGGCAACGATGCGGCTGCACCAGTTGCCGAAACCGTCGCGATAGCCGGTCATCGGCACCGCGGGATGGGTGACGATGTGGTCGGGGGCGACCAAGTCGGAAACCCGGCTGTAGTGCACGTTCAGGGTCAGGATCATCGGCGTGGGTTGCGGACACGCATAGATCAACTCATAGCCTAGCCGGATCTGCATGGGTCAACTCCTGATGCGGGACCAGCACGCCCGGTCGGGTATCGCCGATACGGCCGAGCGCGAGTTGACAGGATACCAGGGTACTGCGCCTGGTCTCTGCTTCAACGCTGCCCGATGGGCAGTCTGCGCGACAGGCGGGTGGTCCGCGCCTGCCAGATGTCCTCGATCATCGCATCCGAGGATCGTGCTGCGCGCTTCCTCCGCTTGAAGTGCGCTCATTTGAGCGTACCATTTGTGTCATATGAATTATTCACTGGTGCAGACCGCCATGACCACCGTTGCTCGACGCTATGTCCCCGAGGAGATCCGGGAGATCGACCATCCGAACGCCGGCCGAGCGGCGGACGATCCGCTTTGGCTGATGGGTCTGATGCATGGGCCGGCTGTCGATGCGGTCGCGCTCGTCCGAACCGGGTTGCCGACGACCGTCATCGAAGGGCTCGCCAGGTCGCTCGGTGTCAGTCAGCGGGACCTTCTCGCAGCCTCGGCCATCGCACCCGCAACACTCACTCGCCGGCGCAACGCCGGTGGTCGTCTGACCCCTGCGGAGAGCGATCGCGTCTACCGGATCGCCGATTGTCTCGCCGATGCCATCCGACTCTTCGACGGCGACCGCGGCGCGGCACGGGGCTGGCTCCAGGAGCCTGCCCGGGCCCTGGGCGGGGCGACGCCATTCGAGTATCTCGCCACCGAGGTTGGCGCAGGCGAGGTCCGCCGAC
>Ga0316576_10001161_pt1 | contig 13801 bp, 9 predicted proteins | sample S0NA_FD_203075 | JGI IMG/M metagenome (GOLD analysis project Ga0316576, IMG submission 203075) | Rhizosphere microbial communities from salt marsh grasses in Alabama, United States - S0-2_050615r3r5 | ecosystem: Host-associated > Plants > Roots > Rhizosphere | place: USA: Alabama | collected... | reverse complement strand
GTCGACGTGACATCGGCCTCGGACACCGCGGGTGACCCGGGAAGGGCAAAACGCCCTGCTCTTAGGCGATTTGCCGCTCAGCCGCGGTCCTGGTGCGCGATTTGCTCCCCATTCCCGTGCCGAGCCCGGACACTGCTGAATCTGCGCTCGGTGGGAGGATGACGATGAGAACCCTCACTGGAACTCTGGTCGCCGGAGCGGCCGTGCTGCTGGCCAGCTCCGGAGTGGCCGCGCCCGAGGAAGCGCCGCCGCCGCCCCGTCCCGGGTGCGCCCGGCTCGCGGCCGCCGGGGCCCAGCGCGGACCCCTCGCCCCCGGCCAGCAGGAGGCCATCACCGAGGCCCTGCAGGACGAGTACCGAGGGGAGGCCGTCTACGCTCGGGCGCTCGAGGACCTGGGTGAGGTCCGTCCCTTCTCGAACGTCGTCCACGCCGAGCAGCGACACGCCGCCTTCCTGGAGGAGCTGCTGACGAGCCGGGGTATTCCTGTTCCCGACAATCGCTGGGCCCGGGCCGAGGTGCCGGGCCACGCCTCCCGCCAGGAGGCCTGCGCCGCGGCGGTCGAGTTCGAGGTCGGCAACGTCGCGCTGTACGATCGGCTGCTCGCCACCGACTCGCTTCCCGAGGACGTCAGGCTCGTCTTCGAGCACAACCGCATGGCCTCCCTCGAGCGCCACCAGCCCGCCTTCGAAAGGTGCGCGGGGACGGCCGGCGGGACGGCCCGGGGCGCCGCGGTGGGGGGTCGGGATGGCCGCGGACGGGGCCGAGGACACGGCCGGGGCGAAGCCCAGATGGGTGGTGGCCAGGGCCGGGGCCGGGGTGGGTGTGGCCGAGGACGGGGCGCCGGCCCGGGACGCGGGCGGTCCTGCTCGGGCCGCGGCCCTACGGCTTCGGCACCAGCGGAATCCGGATCGTGATCGCGCCGCGCACGTCCCCCACGTGGAAGCCGGTGGCCCGGTCGTCGGGGTAGTGCTGGCCGAGGGCCTGGGTCACCGCCGGCGCCATCGTCGCGGGATCCCCGTGGCAGGTGAGACAGAGCGCGCCCGTCACCAGGGGCTTGAGGTAGCGCAGTGACTCCTGCCCGTCCTCGGTGACGACCTCCCAGTGCTCGGCTTTCGCTCGCGCCTCGATCGGGAGCCGATCGAACGATTCGAGCACCGCCCGCTCGTAGTCGTCGGGCTCGTTCTCCGGATTGCGTCGGCGCAGGGTCACCCGGCGGATGTCGTTCTTGAAGGTCTCCCGGTAGTCGGCCGTCCTCTGCTGGGCGATCTCCGCGCAGACGGCGATGGCGCCGTCGAAGCCACCGGCGGCGAGCTCCTCCTGGAGCAGCTTCTTGAGCTGGGCGGCCAGCTCGCCGGCCGCGACCCGGGCCTCGGCCACCGCGCTCTCCACCCGCGGGTCGGCGGGCTCGCCCGCCTGCCCCGCTCCCGCCCCCGCGAGCACCACGACCAGCACCAGTGCCGTCCCGGTGGCGCCCCCCCCGGCCGAGCCCCGGGCGAGGGCGCGCGCCATCCACGCGACCGTCACCACGGCCGCGACCAGCAGGAGCGCAAACACCGCCAGGGGTCCCCACTGCGGCTCGACCCACGGGGGGTGCTCGAAGCCCGCGTCACGGAGAACCAGCTGCCGCACCTGGTCGCGGAGGAGGACCATCACGACGAGGGTCGGGAGAAGGACGCCGACCTGGGCCTTCGTCGCGCGGGCGGCGTCCCGCGCACCCAGGGCCAGCAGCGCGAACCCCCCGGTGGCGATGCCCAGCAGGATTCCCAACGCCAGGAGGGTCATCGCCCACGTGTCCGCCCCGACCAGGCGCAACAGGATCTCCTTTGGCTGGGCGAGCAGGAACCACATCCCCACGAAGATGTTGACGGCGGTGGCAATGCCGAAGAAGACCGTCCCCTTGCGCATCGCCCACGACGCGGTCTCCGGCTCTCTCTCGCGACGGAAGAGGCCGTACACCGCCACCGCCATCCCGGCCACCGCCACCGCCCCGAAGAGCATGTGGAGGTACCGGGGCCACAGCGTCGGGTCGGCGAGGTTCAATGTGAAGCCCCGGCCGCTCGCCCGGTAGGCCTCGACGAAGGTCTCGGGGCGGAGCGACCGCGTCACGTTCGAGGTGTAGAGAAAGGCCACCGCCAGGAAGAGCAAGGCGACGACGGCGGCGATCGTCTTCGCCCGGGAACCGAGCGAGGCGCCGCGGAAGGCGAGGAGGTAGGCCCCGGAGTAGGCGAGGATGACCAGGGGAACCACGGCGAGCCACCACCAGGCCATGAGGACCGAGCTGGTCAGGAACAGCCGCCCGTAGAGGACCTGGACGAACAGCAGCGGGGCCACCCCCAGCGTCACCGCCGCCGCCACCGCGACCGGCAGCGCCTTCGCGAAGGCGCCGGTCACCGCGGCCCGCGGGGCGGCGTCGCCGGGGCGGCGGCTCATCCTCCAGTGGAGAGCCAGGACCGACCCGCCGAGAACCACGTTCATGGCGAGGAGATGGAGGAAGAAGGTGAGCTGGAGAAGCGCCCACAGCAGCCAGGCCGGCGCGGGCTGGGGCAGGGGGTCGGCGAGGGGAATGATGGGGGTCACGGCGTCACCTCCTCTTCCGGGTCCGCGAGTCCGGCCAGGTGCTCGGCGAGCGCGGCGCGCTCCTCCTCGGTGCCCGTGAAGGCCGGCATGTCCTCCTGCACCTCGTTCAGCCGTCCGAGAAGGTCGTAGAGCTCGTCCGAGGAGCGGTGGCGAATCCGCTCGGCGATGGGCCACGGCGAGTCCAGCCCGTGGCACGCGGCGCAGTGGGTCGCGAAGGCCTCCTCGCCGGGGTCGACGCTCGCCGCGGCGGCCGACACCACCCCGGCCTCGGCGTCGCCTCCGAGGCGGGCGAGGTGGATGGCGAGGGCCTGCTTCTCGGCCTCGGTGCCGACGAAGGGCGGCATGCGCCGCCCGAGACGGGTGGCGACCCGCACCCGGGGGTCCGACCAGGCCGCGGGCTCGCCGGCGGCGGTCACCGGCGACGCCAGCGAGACGAGGGTCGCCTCGATCGCCGCCACGCCCTGGCCCGCGACGAGACCCTCGATGCCGAGATGGCCCCTCACGGTGTGGCAGGCCGTACACTCCAGCCGGAAGATCTCGCGTCCCGCCTCCGCCACGATCCCGGCCCGCTCGGCCGGCTCCAGCTCCTCGAACTCGGGGAAGCCGGGTCGGTATCCCGCGGGAGCCGTGGCGAAGCGGGCGGTGGCGAGAACGCCTCTCTCCCCGAGGGCGTCGACGGTGAACGGATCTTCGAGGACCGCGCCGTGGGCCGAGGACGGGAGGCGCACGCCGTTGACGAACATGTAGCCGTCGACGACCCAGGGCTTGCGCAGGCCCTCGCGAACCCACTCGCTCCCCCCCATGGAGGCGAAGCCCACAACCACGAGCAGACCGGCCTCCAGTCGGCCGTAGGTCCGGGCCCTCAGGCCGGCCAGGGCCAGCGCGCCGAGAACGAGGAGGACCGCGCTCAGCACCGTCACCACCGCCGCGTGGCGCACGATGGGTTGCCCGCCGGCGGTCGAGGAGAAGACGGCGGCCAGGAGGTCCCCCACGCCCCCGCCCCGGGCGCCGAGGGTCTCCGCCACCGCCACCCCCGCGTCGACGGCCGAGGACAGGTACCACAGGAGCGCCGCGGGGATGAGAACGGCGGCGGGCACGATCCACCGGGTCACCGACCAGCGGGCGATCCGGGCCTTGAGCTCGGCGTCCTTCACGAAGGACCCCGCGAGCAGCGCGTACAGCCCGGCCAGCCCCACCGCCACCGCCGTGCGCAGGGCCACCGTGGACCAGTACGTCGGGTTGAAGATGCCGTCGGCGAAGCGGTGGGTGGTCACCCACTCCCCGGAGGTGGCCATGAAGGACAGGATGCCGCTGATGACGGCGAGGCTGGCCCACGCCGAGACGAAGTAGATCCAGCCCACGCGCAGGTGGGTGCGGGCGTCGAGGCGATCCCAGCCGTAGTAGTAGACCATGGCCGCGGCGATCTCCACCGCGAAGAAGGTCCACTCGATCGCCCAGCCCCAGACGAAGGCGGTGACGAGGGCGCTCGTGGCCTGGGGCTGGACGAGCCCGATCGTGAACCAGATGCCGACGCCGGTCAGCGCGCCCAGGACCAGGGTGAGCAGGATGAAGAAGCGGCTCGCCGTGCGCACGAAGCCCAGAAAGGCGTCGTCGCCCTCCCCGCGGGCCTTCCTCTCCGCCAGGACGAGGAACAGCCCTCCCCCCACCGCGAAGTGGGAGATGAAGACGTGGACGATGGCCACGGCGGCGATGAGGAGTCCGGGAGCGGGGAGCTCCCAGATCGGGTAGTTCATGGCGAATCCTCTCGAGGACCGAGCCGTCCTGCGGCCGGCTCTCTCGGCTCCGGGCACAGCCACGACGACCGTGTCCCCAGACTGCGTTGCTCAGCTTCTCGCTCCCCCGGCGACGGGGTCAATGGGCCGGACGCATCAAGGCTCGTCCTCGGGGTGACCGGTCGACTCGCCCCTTGACCCGGGCCCCTGGGACGCACACCATGCGCGAGACGAGACCGGAGCATGCAGCCGCTGAAGATCGGGATCACCGGCGTGCGGGGCGTGGTGGGGGAGACCCTCACCCCCGAGCTGGTGGTCCGGTTTGCCGAGGCCTTCGGCGCCTACCTGGACGGCGGGCGCATCCTCGTCTGCCGGGACCCCCGGCCCTCGGGACCCATGGTGCAGGCCGCGGTGACCGCCGGGCTGCTGTCGGTGGGCTGCGAGGTCGTGGACCTGGGGATCTGCCCCACTCCCAGCCTGCAGCTGGCGGTGCCATGGCACCGCGCCTCCGGGGGGATCTCCATCACCGGCGGGCACAATCCCCCGGAGTGGAACGCCCTGAAGTTCGTGCGGGACGACGGCCTCTATCTCAGCGCCGAGCAGGGCGACGAGCTCCTCGACGTCTTCCACCAGGGAGTGGACGACCGCGCGGGGTGGGAGGAGGTCAAGAGCACCGTCCGCGAGGAGGATGCGATCGCCCAGCACCTCGAGATGCTGTCGACCGTCTTCGCCGACGACGCGCTCCGCCTGCGCCGGCTGCGGGTGGCGGTGGACTGCGGCAACGGGTCGTGCGCCCTCCTCGTCCCGCGGTGGCTCGAGGCCCTCGGCTGCGAGGTCCTCCCCATCAACGACGACCCCTCCCTCCCCTTCCCCCGCCTGCCCGAGCCGGGGGTCGCCACCGCCTCCCAGGCCCGGGCCCTGGTGCGGGCCGGAAACGCCGACCTCGGCCTCGTCCTCGACGCCGACGGTGAGCGCCTGAGCCTGGTGGACGAGACCGGCCAGGCCTTCTCCGAGGAGGTGACCCTCCCCCTCGCGGTGGAGGCGGCGCTCTGTCGGCGCTCCGGACCGGTCGTCACCAACGTCTGCACCACCGCCCGGGTGGATCGGGTGGCGGAGCGCCACGGGGCGAGAGTCGTGCGCACGCCGGTGGGGCAGGCCTTCGTCTCGGAGGCCATCGTCGAGCACGGCGCGGTGATCGGCGGCGAGGGCAACGGCGGCGTGGCGGTGCCGGAGGTGCACCCCACTCACGACAGCGCCGCCGCCATCGGCCTGCTCCTGAGGCACCTCGCCAACGAGGTGCGCCCCCTCTCGGCCCTGGTGGCGGACCTGCCGACCCTGGTCGTGCGCAAGCTGGCCGTCCCGGTACCCCCGAGGGCGATCTACTCCGCCCTGGCCGAGCTCCGGGAGGCGGTGGGTGAGGTGGAGGGGGCCACCGTCGACCACACCGACGGGGTGAAGGTCCTGTGGCCGGACGGCTGGGTCCACGTGCGGGCCTCCAACACCCAGTCCCTGGTCCGCATCATCGCCGAGGCCGACGAGGCGGCCCGGGCCCAGGAGCTCCTGGACTGGGCGCGCGAGAGGCTCAAGGCATGAGGCCCATCCCCACCCTGAAGATCAGCGTCTCCGGCGTCCGGGGGGTCGTGGGCGACTCTCTCACCCCGGAGATGGTGTCCCGCTTCGCCCAGGCCCTCGGCACGTACGTCGGCGGGGGCCGCGTGGTCATCGGGCGCGACCCCCGCACCTCGGGAGAGATGGTGCGCCAGGCGGTGGTGGCCGGGCTCGTCTCGAGCGGCTGCCGCGTGAGCGATCTCGGCGTCTGCCCCACTCCCACCGTGCAGCTGCTGGTGCGGGAGCTGGGAGCGTCGGGGGGGATCGCGATCACCGCGAGCCACAACCCGCCGGAGTGGAACGCCCTCAAGTTCGTGGGGGGCGACGGCCTCTTCCTGAGCGCGGCCCGGGGTCGCGAGCTCCTCGACATCTACCACCAGGGCGACTACGTGAAGGCCCCGGGGGCGGCGCAGCGGCCACCGGACCAGATCCCGGACGCCGTCGACCGCCACGTGCGGGCGGTCGTCTCCGGGATCGGCCGGCTCCCGGAGGGCGCCCCACCGCTCAAGGCGGTGGTGGACCCCGGGGGAGGGGCGGCTTCGGTGGCCGCCCCCCGCCTGGTCGCGGCCCTCGGCGCCGCGGTCGAGGCCATCCACACCACCGCCGACGGCCACTTCCCCCGCCCGGCCGAGCCCGTCGTCGAGAACCTCGGGGCGCTTCGCGACGCGGTCCGCGCCCACGGGGCCGACGTGGGCTTCGCCCAGGACATGGACGGGGACCGCCTGGCCATTGTCGACGCCGCCGGCCAGCCCATTGGCGAGGAGCTGACGCTGGTCCTGGCCGCGGAGCAGGTCCTCGCCCACACCCCGGGCCCGATCACCACCAACGTGGCCACCACCGACGCCGTCGAGGCCATGGCCTCGCGCTACGGCGTCGCGGTCAACCGCACCCGGGTCGGCGAGGCCAACGTAGCCGAGGGAATGCGCCACGCCGGCGCGGTGATCGGGGGTGAGGGCAACGGTGGGGTCCTGTATCCGAAGGTCAACTTCGGCCGCGACAGCCTGGTGGGCATGGCCCTGGTCCTGCACCGGCTGGCCGAGACCGGGCGTTCGGTTGCCGATCTCGCCGCCCCCTACGACGCCTATCGGGTGGTGAAGATCCTCCGCCCCTGCCCCATCGACCGCGCCCGCGTGCTGCTGGAGAAGGCGCGCGAGCTCTGGGCGGAGCACTCACCCGACCTTCTCGACGGGGTCAAGGTCCGCCTCCCCGAGGGCTGGTTCATCATCCGCCCCTCGAACACCGAGCCGGTCGTGCGCGTCATCGCGGAGGCCCCCACCGAGGACGCCGCCCGCGGCCTCGCCGAGCAGGCCTGGACCCTGGCCGCGGAGACCCTGGACTCGCCAGGCCAGGCCTGAGAGCCGGGAAGGCCCCGGCCGGAGGATGCCGTGCCGTCTCAGTTGAAGCTCTTGATCTCGGGCCAGAGATCGGCGATCGGCATCCGGAGATGTCGGGCGATCCAGATCGCGCTCCCGTCCTCGTAGGGCATGCAGTCCCGGCACGTGAAGGTCGCTCCGAGCTCCACCGCCTCGAAGAGCTCCTCGAGGCGCTCCCGGTTGTCCCCGATCACGATGAGCAACTCGCCCGTGCACGCGCCCGGACCCCAGAGCCAGTAGCTGTTGTGGGCGGAGATCGCCGGGGGCAGGTGGAGCCCCGGTCCGAAGTACTCCATCGCCCCCGCCTCCCCGTAGTTCTGGCCGAAGACGCAGGCCCGGGCCCGCTCTTCCTCGGGCAGGGCGCGGACGACAGCGCCCACGGTCTCGGCCATCTCCCTCCAGCCGTGCATGTCCGCGTAGAACTGGGGCAGCCGCCCCATCTCGTGGCGCTCTTCGGGGGCGGACTCGATGCCCAGGGTCGCCGCGTAGCGGACGAAGGTGTCCACGGGGAGGATCGGACGGGCCAGAGGGGCCACCAGGAGGCCGACAGCGATCACGAGGACGACCAGGGCCGTCCGTAGCCACCGGAAGCGGACCGACGTGAGGCCTTCCACGGCCACCGCCCCCGCGGCCAGGGGGGCGGCGTAGGCGGCGGCCAGGTAGTAGGGCTTCCCCCCGGTGACGATGAGGACGACGAGAACGGTCAAGAACGCGAAGCCCAGGGGCTGGAAGGGTCGCCCGCGACGAGCTAGGAGGAACCAGCCGACGCCGAGAACCCAGAGCCAGGGCGCCGCCGCGGTGTGGAGCTGGGTCTCCGACAGGAAGCCCCCCACGGTCAGGGGGGCCATCTTGAATCGCCGGGCGTTGTCCATGAACTCGAGGGTGGGCCAGCCGTTCACCTGCTCCCAGATCAGGTGAGGAAGAAAGATCACGCCGGCCACGACCCCGCCCATCCAGAACCAGCGGGACCGGAAGACGTCCCACCGCCTCGACAGCACCAGCCCCACCACGAGTCCGAAGCCGAGGAAGAGGACGCTGATCTTGTTGAGGAGCCCGAGGCCGGCCACCGCTCCAAACGCCAACCAGAGCCGCGCGTCCTTTCCCGGCAGGACCCGAACCAGGATCCAGTAGAGGACCGCCCAGAAGAGGAGGTCGAAGACGTTCATGGAGTAGACGCTGCCCAGGGCCAGGGCGATGGGCAGGAGGGCCATCACGACACCGGTGAACAGGCGCGCGAAGAGCCCACCCCCGAGCTCCTTCGCGATCCGGGCGGCCACGAAGACGGTGGCCGCGGCGGCCACGGCCGCGACCACGCGCAGGGCGAGGTGGGAGTCGCCCACGACCTGCCGGACCACCCAGGCGATCCATCCCACGAGGGGAGGGTGGTCCACGTAGCCCCAGCCCGGGTGGCGGCCGCAGGCCACGTAGTACAGCTCGTCGCGGAAGACCCCGTACCCGGGAAGGAACGCCAGGTGGAAGAGGAGCACGCCAGCCGCCGGGGCCGCGTCGGCGAGAAGCCCCCGGCGCGACGGTGCTTCCGCAGCCTCGGGATTCATGGCACCTCCTCGATCGCTACCCGGGCGTGTCGTCTATCGCTCGGGAGTCAGCTCCCGTCGCCCGAACGCCTGGCCGGCGAAGGACCGGATGAGCCTCACGTCCTCGGCTGCGTTCTCCACGTCGGGCAGGTCGCGGGGGTTTGGCGCCCCCGTCTCGACGGCGTCGGCGAACCGGTCGTAGTGGGTCCCGGGGAGGGGCTCGGGCTCGATCCACTCGTCCTCGCCCAGCCGCGACACCCGGACGTAGGCCTGTCCGTCCCGGCTCTCCTCGGTGATGTGCCAGCCCTGGTCCGTCACCAGGTAGAGCAGGTCGATGTGCTCGCGGAAGTTGCCCTCGGTGCTGTGGACGGCGAGATCGGCGGCCCAGGTGATGAAGAGGTGGGCGACGCCTCCCCCCTCGAAATCCACCCGGAGGCTCTCGGTGTCCGGGCAGGGGAGGTCGGGGTGGGCGAGGGTGTCGGAGAACCACGTCGCGGTCTTCATGGGGCGGTCCATGAAGTAGCGGGCGATGTTCAGGTTGTGGATCATGGCGTCCATGAAGGGCCCGCCGTTCTTCTCGGGGTCGAGAGCCCAGTCCGCCCACTGCGGGAAGTGGTGGATCCAATCCTGGCGGAAGAGCGCCAGCTTCCCGAACCGGCCGCTCTCGAGGATCGACTTGACGGTGTCGAACCAGGGCTCGCCCGCCCTCCGGTAGAGGACCCCGCAGCGGACTCCGTTGCGACGCACCGCCTCGACCATGGCGTCGCAGGCGGCCACGGTGTTCCCCAGGGGCTTCGTCGGCAGGAGGTGCTTCCCGTGGTCGGCGGCCCGGACGAAGAGGTCCTCCCGCAGCCACGGGGGCACGAAGAGCGAGACGAGATCGATCTCGGGGTCGTCCAGGATCTCTTGCTCCGAGCCGGCCGCTGTCGCCCCGAGGCGCTCCCCCCAGCCCCGGGCGCGCTCGAGGTTCGGGTCGTACACCGCCTGCACCTGCACGCGCTCACTGGCCTGGAGGGCCTCCTCCTGCCCGCGCAGGAAGTCGCCACAGCCGAGAATGCCGAGCTTCACGATGATCTCCTTCCGCCCGCCCGCCGCTCGTGCTTCGAGCGGGCGTGGCGCCAGGCGGCGATGTAACGGTCCATGGTCTGGTTGGTCTCGTCGACGATGCGCTGGCGCTTGCGGTCGCCTTCGAACCACGCCAGGGTCTTGCGCACGCCCGCGTGGAACGGGATCCGGGCCACGTACCCCGGGACGAACTGCTTGATCTTCGTGTTGTCGAAGAGGCCGCTGTGGGCCTTGTCGCCCAGCAGGCTCCCCCGCTCCCTCTCGTTCAGGTCGGCCAGGAACTCCGAGGGGATGTGCACGAGCTTCGGCTCCACCCCCGCGGCCTCGGCAATGGTCGTGTAGATCTGGTTCCAGGTGAGCACCTCGTCCGAGGTGATGTGGAAGGCGTGGCCGGTGGCGTTGGTGTTCCCCAGCAGACCCACGAACCCGACGGCAAAGTCCTCGGAGTGGGTCACCGTCCACAGCGACGTCCCGTCGCCGTGAACCACCATCTCGCCTCCCCGGCGGATCCGGTCGACGAGGGTGAAGTCGTCCCAGCCGCCGATGGCGACGGGCCAGACCGTGTCGTAGGTGAGGGAGGGCCTGACGATCACCATGGGGAAGTCCCGCTCCCGATACGCCGCGACGAGGGCGTCCTCGCACGCGATCTTGTCCCGCGAGTACTGCCAGAACGGGTTCTTGAGCGGCGTGGACTCCGTCACCACCGGGTGCACGAGAGGCTTCTGGTACGCCGAGGCCGAGCTGATGAAGACGTACTGCCGCGTCCGCCCCCCGAACAGCTCCATGTCCCGCACCACGTCGGGGGCGACGAAGGCGATGAAGTTGGCCACCGCGTCGAAGGTCAGGTCGCCGAGGGCCGAGCGCACCTGGTCGGGCTTGTTGATGTCGGCGACGAGGTTGCGGGCCCCGGGGATGGGCATGTCCCGCTGCCCGCGGTTGAGGAGGAAGACCTCCATGCCCCGCTCGACGCACAGCCGGCTGCAGGCCGCGCTGATGTTGCCGTTGCCACCGACGAAGAGGACTCTCATGCTTCCTCCGCGGTCCGCGGAGCGCCCCTAGACTATTCCGCGGGGGCCCGACCCGCCAAGCGCGTCCCCGGGCCGGGGCTCAGGGCTCGTACTTCTTCAGCTTGTAGCGGAGGTGGCGCTCGGTCATCCCCAGGGAGGCCGCGGCACGGGTCTGGACGCCGCCGGATCGATCGAGGGCCTCGAGGATGAGGGCCTTCTCGAAGGCCTCGACCCGCTCCTTGAAGGGGGCCGCCTTGCCGTCGGTGGCCTCCGGGCGGAGGTCCCCGAGATGCAGGGGCAGGTCGGAGGTGGCCACGACCTCTTCGCGGGCCAGCACCACCGCGCGGTGGACGAGGTTCTCGAGCTCCCGCACGTTCCCGGGGTAGTCGTGCTTGAGGAGCAGATCCATGGCCTCGCGGGAGACGCTGCGGGCCTTCCCCTCGTCGCGAAACCGGCGCAGGAAGTGGTCGACGAGCAGGGGAATGTCCTCCCGCCGCTCCCGCAGGGGGGGGAGGGTGATCGACACCACGTTGAGGCGGAAGAAGAGGTCCTCCCGGAACGCGCCCTCCCGCACCATGGCCTGAAGGTCGCGGTGGGTGGCGGCGATGACACGCACGTCGATCTTCACATTGCGGGTTCCCCCGAGTCGCTCGAAGACCTGCTCCTGGAGCACGCGCAGCAGCTTGACCTGAGTGCTCCGCGGCAGGTCGCCGATCTCGTCGAGGAAGAGCGTTCCCCCGTCGGCCAGCTCGAAGCGACCGCGGCGCTCGCGGTCGGCTCCGGTGAAGGCCCCGCGCTCGTGGCCGAACAGCTCGGACTCCAGGAGCGTCTCCGGCAGGGCGGCGACGTTGACCGCGACCAGGGGGCCCCGCCGGCGCGGGCTCGCGTAGTGGATGGCCCGGGCCATCAGCTCCTTCCCGGTCCCGCTCTCGCCCTGGACGAGGATCGTGGCCCGACTCCGCGCCGCCCGGGCCGCGACGTTGATGGCCTCCTGCATCCGCGAGTTTCCGGTCTCGAGGCCGGCGAGCCGGTAGCGCGACTCGACCTGCTCCCGGAGAGCCTGGTTCTCGGAGACCAGCGCCCTCCGCTCCAGGGTGCGGGCCACCAGGACCTCCAGCTCGTCCAGGTCCACGGGCTTCGACAGGTAGTCGGCGGCCCCGCGCTTCATGGCGTCCACCGCGCTCGTCACCGTGCCGTACGCGGTCATCACCACCACCGGGATCTCGGGGTTGGCGCCGCGCACCGCGTCCACGAGCTCGACCCCGGTCCGGCCGGGCATGCGCAGGTCGGTGAGAACCAGGTCCACGGTCCGCGAGGACACGACCTTCATGGCCTCGTCGGCGTCGCCGGCGGTCTCGACCGCGTAGCCCCGCTTCTTCAGGAAGCCGGCGAGGACCCGCCGCTGGGGCTCCTCGTCGTCGACGACCAGGATGAGACGGTCAGCCACGAGCGGCCTCCCCTCGAGGCAGGCGCACCGTCATCGTGGTGCCCGTCCCCGGCTCCGAGTCCACCTCGATGGCTCCCCCGTGGGCAGTGACGATCTGCTGCGTCACCGCCAGGCCGACCCCGGTGCCCTCGGGCTTGGTGGTGAAGTACAGGTCGAAGATCTTCGCCCGGTGATCGGGCTCGATGCCGCGCCCGGTGTCCCGGACCTCGATGGAGTGGCCTCCCCTCCCGGACCGCACCTCGACGGACACCCGACCACCCTCGGGGGTCGCGTCGACAGCGTTGCGGACCAGGTTGTCGAGGGCCTGCCGCAGCTGGGCCGGGTCCACGTGGGCGGGGCCCGCGGCCGCGGTGTCGACCTCGAGGCTCACGCCCCGCGACTCCGCGTGGGCGCGAAGCCGCCCACCGAGATCGCGGACCAGGGCGCCGAGGTCCGTGGGCTCGACTCGCAGCGCGGGCGGGCGCGCGTAGTCGAGGAACTGCTGGACGATCCGGTCGATCCGCTTCGTCTCGTCCGCCATCACGCCCAGGAGCTCCTCGGCCTCGGAGCGCTCCGCCGAGGTCTGGTCGGCGGGCAGCGAATCCAGGAACTCGCGGCGCAGCCGCTGCGCGGTCAGGCCCACGGCGTTCAAGGGGTTCCGGATCTCGTGGGCCACGGTGGACGCGAGCTCGCCCATCGCGGCCAGGCGATCCCGGCGCCGCAGCGCCTCCTCCGCGCGGGCGTGCTTCTCGCTCAGGACGCCGTAGCGCCGCCGGAGCCCGGTGAGACCGAAGGCCAGGGCCACCAGCGTCCCCGCCGCGAGGAGGGCGGCCACCAGGCGGAGCACCATGCGCTGCTCGACGCGCCGCACCCCGTCGAGGCGCAGGCCCAGGCGCAGCTCGGCGGCCTCGCCCTCGGCGAGGGGCACCGCGCTCGTGAGCTCGAGGACCGGACGCCCCCCGACGACCAGCTCGCGCTCGCCCGGGGACGGGACCGCGGCCCCCGGGGTCGGGACGTCGCCGAAGGCGAGCCGTCCGTCGTCGTGGGTGAACTCGGTGTAGGCGATCTCCGGGCTGGCGTTCGTGATCTCCTCGAGCAGGGCCTCCAGGGAGGCCGGCTGCCGCAGCTCGGCCACCGCGGTGGCGTCGACGTTGACGACGATGGCCCCGCCCCCGGGCCGCTTCACGCCGGCGGCGATGCGCTCCCCTCCTCCCCAGGGCGAGGCGTGGAGCCCGGTGACGACCTCCTCCGTCCCCTCCTCGAGAATCTGGCTCGCCACGCCCCCGGACCCGTGCCCGGCGCCGCGTCGCGACCCGCGGCCTCGCGACGCCTCCCCCCCCTCCTCCCCACGCCCCCCGCGCCAGCCACTCCCCATCCCCCGCCCCGGACCTGCTCCCGGGCCGCGTGGTGTCGACAGGTCCTCCGAAGCGGGGGCATCGAGCGGATCGCGGGTCCCGTCGGCCGCGAAGACCGAGAC
>Ga0316576_10001160_pt1 | contig 13806 bp, 13 predicted proteins | sample S0NA_FD_203075 | JGI IMG/M metagenome (GOLD analysis project Ga0316576, IMG submission 203075) | Rhizosphere microbial communities from salt marsh grasses in Alabama, United States - S0-2_050615r3r5 | ecosystem: Host-associated > Plants > Roots > Rhizosphere | place: USA: Alabama | collected... | reverse complement strand
CGGCCGTCGGGTGGCCGGCGCGGGCGAGCTGGTCTACGTGATCTCGGGCGCGGGGGTCGTCACCAGGGGCGGCGAGTCGTCGGCAGTGGGGCAGGGCGACGGGGCGTACCGGCCCCCGGGGGCCGCGCTCGAGGCCCGAAGCCCGATGCGCGTGATCGTGGTCCGTGTGACGGCCTCCGATCCTTCTCGCTCTCCAACAACAAAGGAAGGCACCCCATGAGCATCGTGGATGACGTCCTCGCAGGGGACCAGCGCGCCGGGGCGCGACTGATGCGTGATCTGGACGACCGGATGCCCCAGGCGGGTGAGCACCTGAGAAAGCTGTATCCTCACACGGGCGCTGCGCGCATCATCGGGGTGACCGGGAACCCGGGCAGCGGGAAGTCGACTCTCGTCGACGCGCTGGTCCTGCGCTACCGCGCGGCTGGCATGCGCGTCGGGGTCGTCGCCGTGGATCCATCGAGCCCGTTCTCGGGCGGGGCGATCCTCGGAGACCGGATCCGGATGCAGCGCCACGCGCTGGACGACGGCGTGTTCATCCGCTCCCTGGCGAGCCGGGGGCACCTGGGTGGGCTCTCCCGCTCGACGGACGATATCGTGGTGGTGCTTGACGCCATGGGGTTCGATGTCGTCCTGGTGGAGACAGTGGGTGTGGGGCAAGCCGAGGTGGACATCGTCGAGTCGGCTCACCTCTCCGTGGTCGTCGTGGTGCCGGGCCTGGGGGACGAGGTCCAGGCGATCAAGGCGGGGATCCTCGAGATCGCGGACGTGCTCTGCGTGAACAAGGCAGATCGCGACGGGGCCGAGCGGACCGTGAGGGACCTGGAGATGATGCTGTCGCTGCGTCCGGCGGATCAGGCGCAGCCCCCGATCCTGTGCACCGTGGCGGCGACGGGAAAGGGCGTCGACGAGCTGCACGGCGAGATCGAGCAACGGCTCGACATCGAGGACGCCGAGGGCTGGGAGCGGCGTCGGACGCGACGGGCGCGGCGACAGGTCGAGGAGCTGCTGAGGGAGCGCGGCACGGCAGCGCTCCTGGCGACGATGGGAGACGATGTCGACGCGCTGGTCGGGCAGGTCGCTCGACGTGAGCTCGACCCATACTCCCTGGTGGACCGCATCCTGGAACGGGGCCTGAGTGGTTGCTGACGGATCCATCTGGTATGCTTTTTGTTCAACCATCTAGCCTGGAGTAGAGAGATGACCCAGACGGTGTTTCGCGCCATCGCCGCCCTGTCCCTGTTGCTGGCGGCTTCCTTCGGCTGCGGGCTGCTGGACGACGCGACGAAGTTCACCATCGACACGGGCTGGAAGGAGTTCACCGTCGACTCCGCGGCGCTCGGTGTCACCATCCCCGGAGCGACGGTCCCGGCGGTGCCCTGCACGGCGCAGAACGACATCTGCGCCCAGGCGAGCTCGGGCGTGAGCTGCAGCAGCCAGACCTACAGCTGCTCGGTGCAGTGTGGAAGCCAGGGGACCTGCGAGATCGCCGCCAGCGCCGAGGTGGCGACCACCGTCGACGTCTCCGACAAGGTGAAAAACAACACGTCGGCCTCCGCGCTCTCCAAGGTCTCGTTCAACTACATGCTGTACCGGGTGACCGAGAACACGTTGACCTTCGATACGCCGGAGATCGAGATCTTCGTCGGCCCAAGCTCTGCGACCAAGACGACCGACCCCGGCGTGGTGAAGTTCGCGACGATGCCCGCGATCACAAAGGGGCAGAAGCCCGACGGTCAGGTCAACGCGACCGAGCAGGGCAAGAGCACGCTGGCGGGCTTCATCAAGAGCTACCAGACGCCGTTCAAGTTCTTCGTCAAGGCCAGCCTGCGTTTCCCAAGCGGAGCCCCGCTGCCCCAGGGCAAGCTGACGGTGCAGGTCAACGGCTACTTCGAAGCCGAGCCCCTCTAGGTCTTTCCGCGAGCCGCCTATCCGCCGGGCACACGAGCCCCACCCACCCGATCCATTGACCGGGCACGCGGCTACCGAGGCTCCACAAGACTGCTAGAAGAGGGGGGGCTGGCCGTCAGTAGGATCAGACGGTGTCGCCTTCGGCTCCTCCGACGCGGATTCGGGAGCCGTCTGCCGGGGTGCTTCCGTGCCAAACGGCTGGTACCCAGCAGTTTCGCCCCCTGCCTCCTCGTCCTGCAACCGGCCGTTGTTCACCCGCTCCTTCAGCTCCTTACCCACCTTGAAGAAGGGTAGGCGCTTGGGGCGAACCTGCACTTTCGCACCGGTGCGCGGGTTCCTGCCTTCGTAGGCCTTGTAGTTGCGGATCTCGAAGCTTCCGAAGCCACGGATTTCGATACGTTCCCCTCGTTTGAGGGAGGCTTCCATGGAATCGAACACACAGTTTACGATGAGCTCCGCTTTGCCCTTCGGAAGCTTGAGTTTGTTGGCCACAGTCTCGATTAGTTCAGACTTGGTCATTATGGTCTGCTCCTTGGACGCCAGCTTCCACGTGAGAGCTAATCCTAGCCCACTCGTTTTTTAAAATCAACGCTCTTTCGCCTAGTTCCATTGGCGGGTTGGAATGGGGGGGGGAGAGCCATCTTTGCCCCGGATTGGCGAACAGAGCTATAATGACTCCCGAATGTGACGGAATGCCGGCCATTGTTACATTGCTGACTGATTTCGGTACGTTGGACGGGTTCGTCGGCGCGATGAAAGGGGTGATCCTGACCCGCGCACCGGACGCTTTGGTCGTTGACCTGACCCACGACGTCCCGCCCCAGGATGTCTGGGCCGGCGCCTGGGCGCTGCGCGAGGCATGCGGGATGTTCCCCGAGGGATCTATTCACGTTGCCGTCGTCGACCCCGGGGTTGGAACCGCCCGTCGGCCGATCCTTGTCGAGCATCGGGGCCATCTGTTCGTGGGACCGGACAACGGCTTGCTCAGTCTCGTTGCCCCGGGGGGAATTGCCCGGCACCTCGATCGGGAAGACCTGTTCCGCGCCGACATCAGCCACACGTTTCACGGCAGAGACATCTTTGCCTCCGTTGCCGGGCACCTGGCCGCGGGCGTGGCACCCGCAGACTGCGGGTCTCCCGTCGAGGAGTGGCTCGGGCTGGAGCTGCCCACGCCCATCCTCGTCGCCGACGGGGTCCAGGGGTGTGTGCTCCACGTCGACCGATTTGGCAACCTTGTCAGCAACATCAACGCGGATGAGGTCGTGGGCAGATCCGGTTGGGTCGACGTTGATGGCGGGCCGGCCAGGGTGCCGCTCTATACCACGTTCGCCGACGTCGCACCGGGGCAGTGGGTGGCCTATCGGGGGAGCAGCGGCTTTCTCGAGATCGCCGTGCGTGACGGCGATGCTGCAGGTACTCTAGACGGTGTGTCCAGGAACCGACGGGTGACGCTATGCAGAGGATAACGCTCCTGCTCCTGCTCGGGTCGCTTGGTGGCTGCATTGGCCGGGGCGATGGCTGGGTCATCGGTAAGCTGTGGCTTGACAACTGCAAGGACGGCGAGCCTCTCGGCGAAGGCTACGACAAACAGTCGGATTTCGACCTCCACGCCGACTTCTTCTCCGGCGAGCCGATAGAAGACTCCAACAAGTCGGTCTCCCAGCGCAGCAACCGCTTGACCATTCGGATCCAGAACACGAGCAACAACCTCGAGGTGTCGGATGGCCTGTTGATCCAGGTCGTTGACCTGGATCTCGCGGCCCGCAGCTTCGCCGACAGCCAGCCGATGCAGATCTCGACGAGCGATCTCTGCCCGGGCGGCGACTGCTCCCTTGTCGAGGACGATCTTCGCGCGAGCCTCTACCTCTACGCCACGTGCCCTGACGGGCGCCAGCCCCTCACCGGTTCGAGCTATTCCGTGTCTCCCTCGGCCCAGGACGCGACCTGTCTGCTCTCCAGTGGCACCCAGACGTCTGCCTGCCCGACCCTGTCCGCCACGCAACGACAGGCGCTGGAGCAGCTCTGCGAGAGCGACTTCAACGACCGCGGATCCTATGACGCCATCGGCCAGCTGCTGGGAACGAGCGGCGCGTGCATGTTTTTCTGCAGCCTTGGCGAGGCCCGTCGGGGACAGGACCCCTCGGAGCTCGCCGGCTTCCGCATGAGCTACGGCGACCGCATCGCCGCGATCATCTCGACCAACATCGTCGATGGCCGCGCGATCAACCTGCAGGGCTGTGCGGCGGCGGCCGGTGAGCTACGCGGCATGTTCGACTTCCAGCTCGCCCGGGGGCGCTCGGCCCAGAGCTTCCCCTGATCCTTGCGCGCGACGGTGGAAATCGAGTCCCTCGCCTTCGGCGGCGACGGCGTGGGACGGCGCGCGGACGGCAAGGTGGTCTTCGTCCCGCTCACGGTCCCCGGTGACCGGGTGGACGTGCGGATCACCGAGGAGCGGGCGCGGTACTGCCGCGGGGAGCTGCTCGCCGTGCTCGCCCCCGCGCCCGATCGGCGCCGGCCACCCTGCGATCTCTTTGGCCGCTGCGGCGGCTGCCAGTGGCAGCAGCTGACCTACCGGGCCCAGGTCGAGGCAAAACAACGGATATTTGCCTTTGCCGTCAACGATGCGCGCAACGACGCGTCCACCGCGCCGTTGCTACCCGCCCCTGCAGAGCTGGGGTACCGGCGCCGGGTTCGCCTGCGCTGGCGGCGGACGTCGACGAGGGCGCTGACCCTGGGGCTCGCGCGACGCGCCTCCCACGATCTGATCGACGTCAGACACTGCCCGTTGCTCGAGCCCGCGCTGGAGCCCGGGCTCGACGCGGTCCGGGCCGTGCTGGGGCTCGTCCCTGTTGCTCAGGGGTCGGTCGCGATCCTGGCGGCGCGAACGGGAGCGCTGCACGCCAGCCTCCGCCCCGCGCAGGGGGAGCGGCAGCGCGAGCTGGCGCGGGCCATCGAGGCGCGGCCGGAGCTCGCCGGCGGACAGGTCGGCCAGGTGGTGGTCGGCCTGGACGCGGTGGACTGTGGGCAGGAGGGCGACACGCTCTGGGCCTCTGCGGCGAGCTTCGTCCAGGCCAACGCGGCCCAGAACCACGAGCTGGACGCCCGGCTCGGGCGGTGGGTCGAGGGCGGCGCAACGATCCTCGAGCTCTTCGCCGGCGTGGGGAACCTGACCCGCGGCCTCGCCCGACGCGCGCGCCGGCTGGTCGCCGTCGAGTCGTCACCTGCCTCCGCCGCCCTGCTTCGCCGCAACACGGCGGACCTCCCCTGTGCGGTGGAGGCGGTCCATGCCCGGGTGGAGGAGGAGGTGCCCCGCCGTGCCGCCCGCGGCGAGCGGTTCGACGTGGTGGTGCTCGACCCCCCGCGCGAGGGGTGCGCACGCGCGACGCTGGAAGCGGTGGCCTCGCTGGGACCGGGGCGGCTGGTCTACGTCTCCTGCGACCCGATGACGCTGGCCCGGGATCTGAAGCACCTCGCAGCCCTCGGGCTGCGCCTGGTCGAGGTCCGACCGCTCGATATGATGCCCCAGACCTTCCACGTGGAGGCCCTGGCCTTGCTCGCCCGGGGGGAAGAACGCTGAATTTCAGCCGTATTCTCTCCCGATGGCTCGATCCAACCACGGGTCCCGTGCAGGGGTCCAACTGGGGAGGTGTGAGGTGCCACCGCCGAGTATAATGAGCACGATGCCCACGAGCACCTGCCAGGTCTGCGCCAACCCACTGGACGCGGGCGCCGCATTTTGCCCCCGGTGCGGCACGCCTCGCGGGGCGCAGAAGCCCGTCGACCCGATGATCGGGCGTACCATCATCGGTCAATACGTGGTCAAGCAGCGCCTGGGCGAGGGTGGGATGGGCGCTGTCTATCTCGCGGAACAGCCGTCGGTGGGGCGTCAGGCGGTGGTCAAGGTGATGCACCCCGGCCTCTCCGCCGACCCCGGCGTCGCGCCGCGCTTCGAGGTCGAGGCCCGTGCGGCGAGCCAGCTCAGCCACCCGCACATCATCACCATCTACAACTACGGTGCGATGGAGGACGGGACCCTGTTCTTGGCGATGGAGCACGTCAAGGGCCCGAGCCTGGAGGAGGTCGTCGCCGACGGACCCCTGCCCGCCGGGCGGGTGGCCGCCATCGGCGCCCAGATCGCCGATGCTCTCGGCGAGGCGCACCGCAACGGCGTCATCCACCGCGACCTCAAGCCGTCCAACATCATGCTGGCGCGGGTCGGCCGGCAGCAGGACTTCGCCAAGGTGCTGGACTTCGGCATCGCCAAGGTGGAAGGGGTGAAGATGACGCGGACCGGCTCCGTGATCGGCACCCCGCAGTACATGAGCCCGGAGCAGCTGCGCGGCTCGTCCATCGATGGCCGCTCGGACCTCTACTCCCTCGGCTGCATCCTCTACCAGCTGATCTCTGGTGAGCTGCCCTTCGCGTCCGACACGGCGGCGGGGTTCATGCACAAGCACCTCAACGAGCCGGTCACCTCGCCCGCGTTGCGTAACCCGGAGGTGGTGGTGCCGCCGAACCTGGACGCGGTGATCCTCCGGGCGCTGGCCAAGGATCCGTCCGAGCGGTTCCCCGACGCCGACACCATGGCCCGGGCGCTCGAGCACTGCCGCGACGGCGCGATGGTGCCGCTGACGGCGCAGTCGGCCCGTGCTTCGAGCCAGGCGGTGTCCGGTCCGCGTCGGCGCCTGGGGCTGTGGGTCGCCCTCGGAAGCAGCCTGGCGGTGGTGACCGCCGGGGCCGCCACGGCCCTTTGGGTCTATCGCCACGCTGAAAAGACCGACGCGGCCGCGGTCGCCGCAGCGCCGAAGAAGGCGTCCTGGAAGCAGGTCGAGCCCCCCCGGGAAGCGTTGCCCGCGGCGGCGAAGGAGACGATGTTCGATGCCGGGGCGATGGACCGGCGGTCGACCGACCGGGCGCGGAGCAAGGCGGTGGCCAAGCGGCCGGCGCGCCGGGCGCGCCGCAAGCCCGCCAACCTCCGCGAGGCGCCGGCCCCGACGAAGCCCGCACCAAAGCGGGTCGCCCTCGCGATGAGCCGCGAGACCGAGGAGAGCGACAGCGCGGTGCTGGTCCCCACGCCGCGGGGGGCGCCGGGCAAGGGATCGTCGCGCTACAAGAGCATGAGCGCTGACCAGCTCGAGCGGGAGCTGAGGCGGGTGATCCAGACAGCCAAGGTTCCGCCCTCGTCGGTTGACACCGTGTTCCAGAGCTACCAGCAGGCCCAGGGCTACTGGCCCGCCGACCAGCGGGAGAAGAACCGCCGGCGGTGGCTCGTCAACCTGCTCGTGACCTACTCCAAGCCCTCGATACAGTTCGGCCCGTCGGAGCGGAAGTCCCTGGCGCAGCTGCGCCGGATCTTCATGACCATGCCGACCAAGGCCAACCTGTCCTCCGAGCAGCGCGACCGGATCCTCGCCAGCGCTCTGGGCGCCTACGACAAGTCGAGCGTCGCGCCGAAGGACCGGCCCTTCTACAAGCGCATGGCCCTGCTACAGATGATCAAGAACATGGCAGTCGACCCGGAGCAGGCCCTGAGATAAGGTCTACCGATGTCGCGTCGTGCGTGCAGGCATCGCGGGAGACATCGCGGAAGCGAGGTCTGGTGGGCGGCCGGGCTGCTGCTCGCCGTGGTCACGGCGCTCGGCGGATGCCCGAAGATCACCCGCCCGGCGAACCCCGATCTCCTCGACAACGTGACCGGCACCGAGGGCTGGCGGCGCACGCCGGAGAACATCAGCCAGGAGTGGAAGGAGTGGTACCGGGCGCGCGTCGCCTGGCGGCGCGAGCATCGCGAGGTGCGCGTCCAGCGCGTACGCAACGTGCGCCTCGCCGACCTGATTCAACGCTTCCCCGACAAACCCGGGATCGACGAGGTGCAGGCGATCCTGCGCTCGCGCGCCACCCGGGTGCCCCGGGGGCTCGCGTCGTCGCCGGAGCCGGCGACGACGGCGCCGACGATGCCGGAGATGGCCCTTGACGGCACGGAGAGCGCGTCGCCGACGCCGCCTCCGCGGAGGCCGGGACGCCCCCGGAAGGGAGGGGCAGCCAGCCGGGACAACGGCCGCGAGCCGCCGGCGTGGGTCAGGGTGCCCGTCGAGCGGCTGGACGAGAAGGGGCAGGCCATCGACGAGGAGGGGGAACACGAGATGGACAAGGCCTTCAGGAAGCGGAGGCGTTGAACGCGCTCCACGGAAGAACGGGATGAAACGCGGACAGGGTGACATCGTCGCCGAGATCGAGGCCGGCAAGCTGGCGCCGGTCTACTACGTGTGCGGCGAACGCTTCCCGGTGGAGCGAGTGGTCGCCGCGCTCCGCCGCGCGGCGCTCGAGGGACAAGAGGTCTCGGACTTCAACTTCGACGGGCTCGACGCGAGCGCGGGGGCAGACGGTATCCTGTCTGCGGCCCGGACGGTGCCCATGCTCGGCCGCCGTCGCCTGGTCCAGGTGCGAGACGCGCACCAGCTCGGGGCCGAGGAGCTGAACAAGCTGCTCGACTATGTCAGGGACCCGGCGCCGTTCACCTGTCTGCTGTTTGTGGCCGACAAGGCCGACCTGCGCCTGAAGTTCTTCACCGAGCTCAAGAAGCACGGGGTTGTCCAGCGCTATGACCCGCTCAAGGAGCGCCAGGTGCCCGGCTGGGTCGCCGACGAGGCGCGGCGCCAGAAGGTCAAGCTTCGCCCCGGAGCCGCGGAGCGCATCGCCGATGCTGTGGGCACGGACATGGGGCAGCTCTCGTCAGCGCTGGAGCGGCTGTCTCTCTACGTCGGCCCGGGCAAGGCGATCCGAGGCGAGGACGTGGACGACCTGTTGGCCCAGACCCGCCAGCGCTCGATCTTCGAGCTGACCAACGCGGTGGGACGGGGCGAGCGCCGGGAGGCCCTCCTGGTTCTGCGGCGCATGCTCCAGGACCGGGAGCCGGGCGTGCGGATCGTCGCGATGCTGGCGCGGCACCTGCGGCAGCTCTGGTCGGCCAAGGCGCTCTCCGGCCGCGGAGCGGATCCGCAGGCCATCGCCTCGCAGATCGGAGTTCATCCGTTCTTCGTCCGCGACATCATCGGACAGGCCGCGCGCTTCAGCGACGAGAAGCTCGCGCAGACACATGGCGCGCTCTACGACGCCGACCGCCGGCTCAAGTCGAGCCGGCTCTCGGACGCCGCCGTGTTGGAGCAACTGGTGCTGGGGCTTTGTCCGGAGGGGCGGGCTACTGGGCCAGGCCGTTGACGGCCTTGGTCAGGCGGGCGACAGTGCGCGACGCGCGCTTGGCCGGGACGATGCCCTTGCCGGCGCAGCGGTCGATGAACGGCACGGCGGCCTTCAGGGCCTCGCGGGCCTTGTCGAGGTCGCTGTCCGCCACGGCGGTCCGTACCCGCTTGACGTGGGTCCGCATTGTGGTGCGGAAGTGACGATGATGAGCCTGCTTGTTGAGCCGCTGGCGATTCCGCTTCTCCGCCTGGGGGTGGTTTGCCACGATGGTGCTCCCTGCTGTCTGTTCGCGCCCTGCCGCTGCAGAGCCGCGAATCTCTACCACTCGCGGGCCGCCCTGTCAACGCCGCCGCTGCCCCCGGGCGCCGGAGGGTTTGGGCGAAGCGGCGTCCCGAGTGCCAACAGGCGAGTGGCCCGAAAACACTGTTGGCACGAGGGCCGAGCGAGGCTTGCGGCCGGCCCTGCTCGCTCCCGGGCGCCGGCCCCTGCAAGCCGAGCGTCCGCGAGCCCAAAGCCCTCCGGCCGTGTATTGGCAGCGGCGGTGCGTCGATGAAGGAGGGCCGGAGCATGGCCCGCTCGGCCTCGGTGGTCGGGCTGTTCACCCTGGCCTCGCGGATCCTCGGGCTGATCCGGGACGCGGTGGTGGCCGCCTACTACCCCAAGGCAGACACCGACGCGTTCTTTATCGCGTTCAGAATACCGAATGTTCTCAGACGCTTGACCGGAGAGGGGGCGCTCACCGTGGCCTTCATCCCGGTCTTCACCGAGTACCTGGGCCGGCGCGGCGAGGACGAGGCCAGGGGGATGCTGGCCAGCACCCTGGGGCTCGCCCTGCTGGTGATGGCCGGGCTCTCGGCCCTGGGGACGGCGCTGGCACCCTGGGTCGTCCATGCCTTCGCCTACGGCTTCGTGGGTGACCAGTACACCCTCGCGGTCCTGCTCACGCGGATCATGTTCGTGTTCCTGCTGACCACCGGGTTGACCGCGCTCTCCATGGGGGTGCTGAACACCCGCCGGCACTTCGCCGCCCCGGCCCTGGCGCCGGCGCTGCTCAACGCGGTGATCATCTCCTTCGTGGTGGCGGGGACCCCGCTGTCCGGGCGGGCCGGCTTGCCGCCCATCGTCGCCCTGGCGGTCGGAGTGGTCGCCGGGGGAGCGGCGCAGGTCGTGCTCCAGCTCCCCTTCCTGCGGCGCAAGGGGATGCTCGTCGGCCCTCGGTTCGACTGGCGGCACCCCGGGGTGCGGCGGGTCGGGGCGCTGATGCTGCCGGCGGTCTTCGGCCTCGCGATCTACGAGATCAACACGATCATCGCCGGGCAGTTCGCCTCGTTCCTGCCCGAGGGCTCGATCAGCTACCTCTACTACGCCGGCCGGCTGATCGAGTTCCCGATGGGGATCTTCGTCGTCGCCCTGGCCACGGTGGCGATGCCCAGCCTCTCCAGCCACGCCGCCGCCGGCGACACCGCGGCGCTGAAAGAGACCTACCGCTACGCCCTGCGCATGGCGCTGTTCATCATCCTGCCGGCGACGGCCGGCCTCGCGGCCCTGGCGGAGCCGATAACCAGCGTGCTGTTCCAGCGCGGGCAGTTCACCCACGCCATGGCCACGCAGACGGCGCTGACTCTCCTCGGTTTCCTCGTCGGCATGTGGGCCGGTGCCGGGGTGCGGCAGACGGTCCCCGTGTTCTACGCGCTCCAGGACACCAAGACCCCGGTGAAGGTCGCGGCGCTGAGTCTGGTGGTCTACGTGGCCACGGCGCTGCTGCTCTACCGCCGGCTGGCGACCTTCGGCCTGGCGCTCGCCGTCTCGCTCTCGTCGGTGGCCAACTTCTCTGTGCTCCTGCTCCTGCTCAGGGTGCGCCTCGGGCGGCTGGGCCTGCGGCGCATCACCACCTCGGGGTTCAAGGCCCTCGTCGCCTCGGCCGGCTGCGCGGCCGTGGCCTGGCTGGTGGCGCGGCCGGGCGACTGGGACCACGGGGGCCGGAGCCCATTAAACTATGCGTTGCTGCTCGGCGCGGTGGCGCTGGGGATCGCGGTCTACGTCGGGATCGCCCGGGTGCTGCGTACGCCGGAGCTGGGCGAGCTCGCCGATGCGTTTCGTCGCCGCAAGCGGGGCGGCAAGGACAAGGGAGCACGAGATGACGACAACCAAACCGATGGGGCTGGCGCGGGGGAGTAGCGCCTTCGGGCTCACCGACCTGGACGGCGTGCGCGTCGGGCACGTGACGGAGAACGCGGCCCTGACGGGCTGCACCGCCGTGCTGTTTCCCGACGGGGCCGTGGCCGGCCACGTCGCCTGGGGCACGGCCACCGGGACGCGGGAGCTCGCCGCTCTGACGCCGCGCCATCTGGTGGAGCGGATCCACGGGATCTGCCTCTCCGGCGGGAGCGCCTTCGGGCTGGCCGCCGCGAGCGGGGTGATGCGGCGCCTCGAGTCCGAGGGGATCGGCCACAACACCTCGGCGGGAAAGGTGCCCATCGTCGCCGGCGCCGTGGTCTTTGACCTGAACCTGGGCGACGCCGGGGTGCGGCCGGACGAGAGCATGGGCGAGCGGGCGGCCTACGCCGCACTCACGGAGAGCTCGAGGGCGTCGGGGAACGTGGGCGCCGGGACCGGAGTCAGCGCGGGCAAGCTCCTCGGCGTGAGCTGCGCGACCAAGACCGGCCTGGGCAACGCCGGGGTGCAGACGGCCGAGGGGCTCAGGGTCGCCGCGCTGGTCATCGCAAACCCCGTGGGGGACATCCTCGATCCCGTTCGCGGTCGGATCCTCGCCGGGGCGCGCACCGGGCCGGGCTCGAAGGAGCTCGCGGGGACCACAGCGGTGATCCGGGCCGGGGCCAAGGTCGCGCCCCTGCAGCACAACACCACCCTCTGTGTTGTTGGGACCAACGCCGCGCTCTCCCGTGTCGAGGCGCAGTGGGTCGCCGAGCAGGCGCTGATGGCGCTGGCGCGCTACATCGACCCGCCGTTCACGCGCCACGACGGCGACGTGGTGTTCTGCGTCTCCGTCGGCCGCCAGCAGGCCGAGCTGCACCGGGTGGCCGTGCTGGCGCGCGACGCCCTCGCCGGGGCGCTGGTCGACGCCTGCCAGAGCGCCGAGCCGGCGGGCGGGCTCCCGACCTGTCACGCTCTGAAGCAGCCCCGGGCCTAGCGAGCGGGCCGGCGTGAGCGGCAGGTGGCGCGAGCCCGGCGCGCCGTCGCTGCGCGCGCAAGACAACCTTCGCCTCCTGCCACAGCGCCTCCATCTCCACGAGTGAGCTCTCGGCCGGGGTCCGGCCACGGCGGGCCAGGGCCTCCTCCACGTGGGAGAAGCGCGCGACGAAGCGCCAGTTCGCCCGGCGCAGGGCCTCCTCCGGGTCGACCCGCAGCTTGCGCGCCCAGTTGACCAGCGCGAACAGCAGATCCCCGAGCTCGTGGTCGACGCCTGCGGGGTCCTGGGCGGCCACCGCTTCGTCCAGCTCGGCGATCTCCTCGAGCACCTTGTCGCGGACCGCCGCGGCGTCGGGCCAGTCGAAGCCCACCGCCGCCGCCCGGGACGAGAGGCCCTGGGCCCGGGGCAGGGCGGGCATGGCGCGGGGCACGCCGGCGAGCAGGGACCCCGCGCCGCCGCGCTCCTCGCGCTTGATCTGCTCCCAGTTGACCCGCACCTCCTCGGCGGTCTCGACCCGCTGGTCGCCGAAGACGTGGGGGTGGCGTCGGATCAGCTTGCGGCCGATGCCCTCGATGATCGACTCCAGGGTGTGGCCGCCGAGCTCGGCCTGGAACACGATCTGGAACAGCAGGTCGCCGAGCTCCTCGGCGTGATGCGCGCGGTCGCCCTCGTCCAGCGCGTCCAGCACCTCGTAGGTCTCCTCGAGCAGGTAGCGCCGCAGGCTCTCCAGGGACTGCTTCCGGTCCCAGGGGCAGCCGTCCGGGGCGAGCAGCCGGCGGACAATCCCGCGCAGCCATTCGATTCCATGTCGCTCTTCCGGGGGGGGCTTCATTCTGCTAGATTTCCGCCACAAGCTAATCACCCTTGCCGGGGGGATCAAGGAGTCTTTCATGCTGTACCGTTGTACCCTCCGCGTCGTGGCCGCCGTGCTTCCTCTCCTCACGGCCTGCGTCTCCCAAGATGACAACCAGGTGCAGGTGCGGCGGCAGCGGCTCGAGGCCGCGAAGGTGGCGGGCTTGACCGGGCTCGCGCGGCAGCAAAAGCCGCCCAGGCTCCCCCCCGAGCGCTTCCTGACCATGATCGGCGGGCGGCCGATGCTGCCGGCCTACAAGACCAAGTGGGAGCGGGAGATGGAGCGCCGCCTCGGGGCGGCCAAGTCGGGCGCCGGCGGCGGCCTCGTCAACGCCGATACCTACGACGACTACCGCAACAACAACTTCGACCGGTTCTTCATCACCAAGCCACCGACCTCCACCGCGTTCCGCGCGCCGGCGGAGTACGAGGTGTCCCAGGCCTACATCCTCAGCCCGGACCAGACGACGCAGAGCGCATGGATCAAGATGTACGGCGAGATCATCCAGGGCGCCTGGGGCAAGGTGCCGGTGCTGATGGTCTACCGGCACGCGTCGCACAAGGCCTGGATCGAGAGCCAGCTCACGGCGCTCGGCTACAGCGCGACCGCGATCCAGGACCCGAAGAACATCATCTGGTGGCAGCACGAAACCGATGGCATCTGGGCCCGGGACTACGGCCCGATCAGCCTC
>Ga0316576_10001159_pt1 | contig 13806 bp, 10 predicted proteins | sample S0NA_FD_203075 | JGI IMG/M metagenome (GOLD analysis project Ga0316576, IMG submission 203075) | Rhizosphere microbial communities from salt marsh grasses in Alabama, United States - S0-2_050615r3r5 | ecosystem: Host-associated > Plants > Roots > Rhizosphere | place: USA: Alabama | collected... | reverse complement strand
CCCGTTCTCATACTCCGCTGTTAGGTCTTCTACTTGACCTTGATGGTCTTCGTGGCGGTCTTCTTGCCGCCGTTCTTCGAGGTCACCTTGAACTTGGCCTTGACCTTGCCCTTCTTCTTGAACTTGACCTTGACCTTGACCGTCTTGGTCTTGCCGGCGCCGATCTTGCCGACCTTCTTCTTGGCGCTGACTCCCTTGCCGGAGAGGTTCAGCTTGACGCTGGTGGCCGTGACCGCGCCGCTGTTCTTGATCTTTACCTTGTAGGTAGCCTTCTTATTGCGCTTGACCTTGGAGGGACCCTTCACCTTCACGGACTTGATCTTCGCCTTGCCGGTCACACCGGTGCAGTTCTCGATCCCACCGTCACTGGAGAAGGTGTCCGGGCTGGTCGGGGTGTTGTCGCTCGCGCGGGTGCCGAAGGTGAAGTCGGCGCTCCACGGCCAGCTACCCGTCGAGCACTTGGCCTGGGCGTAGTCGGACTTCACGCCCTTCGGCAGGACTACCGTCTCGTTTCCGGGGCCCCAGTCGGTGAGCGTGATGTTCGTGCTCGGGATGGACAGGTTCAGCGACGTGACCGACGAGTCGAAGGACAGCTGAGGCACCTCGAAGTCGAGGCTGCCGTCAGCCTGAAGTGCGGCCTCGGTGAAGACCGCGACCATCGTGTCGTAGGAGTATGCGTAGACCTTGATCAGCGGCCGCCCGCCCTGGGTTCCGCCGTTGAATACGACGATCACTCCGTCGAGCAGCGCCGCCGGCGTGTTGGACTGCGCCAAGGCGAACTTTGCCGTGCCGTTGCCGAGGACCGAATCCGGGCAGCGATTCACGATGTTCGGCACCGGCTGGCTGAGGTCGGTCGGGGGAGGTCCGACCTTGTCGTCGGAGCAGACCGGGACGTTGCCGGGGTTGAAGGTCAGCTCGCCGGCCGGAAACTGTAGGTCGATGTTCTTCGACGGCAGGATCTGGGGTCCGGTCGCCGTCACATTGTTTTCGACCCGCCAGTTGGCGGGTTTGTAGCCGTTGTTCAGGAACTCTCCGCTCCGCGGCGTCAGGCTGAAGCTTGCCTCCAGCGTCTCGTCCGCGGCGTTTGCGGCGGACGGGACGGTGAAGGCGAGCGCCAGAGCGAGTACCGCCCCGGTCGCGATCGCCGTAAATCTACGCCTGATGTTGGCCATCTCTTCTTCGTCTCCTAGTTAGGTCTTGAAAATCTTTCTTGATCGTGGCCCACAGGTGCTCGGAGAACTCCTGCGGAGCATCCCCTCGGACCACTTCCAATACTAGGGAACGCGCCTTAGCAACCCATAAATGAAACCCGCGGGACAGGCAAAGGTTGCGGTGGAGGACAGGGTCGGGCCCGGCGCACCGTCCTTCGGGCACCCGCGTCGGCTTCTCCTGGACGTGGGCGGGCCGTTCGCGGCCAGCCCGGCCTCCGCGTGCGATCATTGCGACGGAGCGTGCGAGTCTCAGGCACGGGTCAGTCTGGCTTCGGCTTCGGCGAGCTCAGGGACCAGCGGTTTGCCAGGGGGATCCCGGTTTTCGACGAGATGGCCCTCGAGCGACACGTTCGGGATTATGCGGTCGAGCCAACCCGGCAGCCACCACGCTCGCTCGCCGAGCAGGTGAACCACCGCGGGTGCAATCAGCAGCCGCACGAACAGCACGTCGATCAGCACGGCGAGGCCGAGTCCGAGTCCGAACATCTTCGCGGTCACGTCGGGCTGGCTGACGAAAGCCAGGAAGACCGACGACATGATCAGGCCCGCGAACAGGACTATCTTGCCGATCCTCGAGACCCCGTGGATCACGCTCTCGCGGGGACCGTCGCCCTCGTTGTAGGCCTCGTGGATTCGCGAGAGCAGGAATACGTTGTAGTCCATGCTCAGGCCGAAGAGGATCGCGAAGACCATGACGGGGATGAAGGAGATGATCGGTACCCCGCTGTCCACACCGAGCAGGCTCGCACCGACGCCGTCCTGGAATACGGCGACGATCACGCCGTAGGCCGCCGCGACCGACAGCAGGTTGAAGACGGCCGAGACCAGAGGTATCCAGAACGATCTGAACGCCGCCATAAGAAGCAGGACCGACAGCCCGATGACGACGGCGATGAAGACAGGCAGGCGGTCGGCCGTCTTCGCCGAGAAGTCCTCGAAGCTCGCGGTATTGCCTCCGACGAATACCTCGAGCCCGGTGTCTTCGGCGGCTTGTGGGATCGTGCGCTCGCGGAGCTCGGTCAGCAGTGCACTCGTCTCCTGTTCCTGAGGCGCCGTCTCGGGGATCAGGAAGATGCTCGCGATCTCCCCGTCTTCGCTGATCGTCGCCGGCGAGACCGAAGCGACTCCTTCCTCTTGGCCGAGCGCCTCCCGGAGGCCGTCGAGTTCACTCCTGGTCTGCTCCCCGGTGTCGGGGATGTCGACTGCGATCAGGAAGGGGCCGTTGGACCCCGGCCCGAAACCATCGCTCAGCCGGTCGTATGCGATGCGCTGCGTGCTGTCCTCGGGCTGGTTTCCGTCGTCGGGCTGACCGAGACGCATGTCGAGCATCGGGAATGCGAAGACGAGCAGGACCAGCACGCCGGCGCCTATCGCCAGCCACGGACGTCCGGTGACGCGCGTGGCCCAGCCGGCGAAGGCCTGTGAGGGGCGGACGTGCTCGGCCTTGCTCGGGCGCAGCCATTTCGACAGGGCCCCGATCATGATCGGCAGGACGGTCAGCGCCGATACGACCACGGCAGCGACTCCGATCGCCGCTCCGATTCCCATCTTTCCTACCAGGGGGATGCCGATGACGAGCAGCCCGGCGATCGCGACCATGACGATGAGGCCGGCCGCTACGACCGCCGATCCCGCCGTCGCGGCCGACTTGGCGGCCGCGTCGCGGACCGAGTCTCCGATCGCCGACTGTTCCCGGAATCTTCCGAGGATCAGCAGCGAGTAGTCGATGCCGGCGCCGAGTCCGAGCATCACCGCGATCGTCGCGGCGAACTCCGGCAGGCCGAGCGGGCTGGCGAGGATCACCAGGAGGATCTGTCCGACCATGACCCCGACCAGCGCGCCGACCAGGGTCGCCGCCATGGCCGCCTTCGAACGGAAAAGCAGGGAGAGAAGCACGATTGCGATCGCGACTCCGATCAGCTCGCCGACCGGGAACTCCTGCTGGGAGGCTGCGTCGACCACGATCCCGCGCAGCGCGACGTCGACTTCTGCTGACTCGGCGGCGCGTGCGGCCCGCTCGAGGGCCTCTCCCGTCTCGCTGGTCACGTCGCCGAACTCGAGGTCGTATCGCACGTCCGTGGCCGCTGTCATTCCGTCTTCCGAGACGCGCGGCGCCCGGGCATCGAACGGATCGTCGACCGTGACCACGTCTGGCAGTGCCCGCAACTCGTCGAGCGAGGCCTCCACGGCGCGTCGGTTGCCGGGTTCGTCGAGCCTGCCCTGCTCGACGCTGTAGACGACCGTCGCGTCGACCCCGGCCAGAGCCGGCACGTGATCGCTGAACAGGTCCAGCGCCGCCTGCGACTCGGCTCCGGGCACGGTGAAGTTGTCGGGTGGCGGCTCGGGTGCGGCTGCCGAGATGGCGATGAGGCCGAAGAGGACGGCGGCGGCGACCAGCAGCGAGCGCTTCCAGCGGCCGGTGATGGTGCGTACGAGTACGGCTAGAAAGTCGGACATCGGACTCCTGGCGCCGCCTGGCCGGCTGCTCGCGGCAGATCGGACGGCGGCCTGGTCGGGAAGGGGGAGGGTGGCGCGGAACATAACAGAAAGTGCAGATACGGCAAAGACGCAGCTACTGCAACCTTGCTTGAACTGCACTGATACGCTGCGCGAATGGCAGACGAGGACGAGATCGGGCTGCGTGAAAGGAAGAAGATCCGCACCAGGGAGACGATCGTCTCGGTCGCGATGGAGCTCTTCGACGAACACGGCTTCCAGGCGACGACGATCCCCACCATCGCCGAGGCGGCCGACGTTTCACCGCGCACCGTTTCCACGTACTTCCCCTCGAAGGAGGACATCGTCTTCGCACTGTGGGCAGGGCAGAAGGAATCGCTCGGGCGCAGGTTGCGAGATCGCGCGTCCGGCGAGAGCACGATCGAAGCCATCCGCGCCTGGCTGCTCGAAGAGCGGATCCCGCGCCAGAAGCGCTCGCTCGAGATAGAGAGGCAGCGGCGCGTCATCGACTCGGATCCGTGGCTGCAGTCGATCGAGCGCAACCGGTTCCACGAGTTCGCCGGAATGCTGAGCCGCGAGATTGCGGCCGACCTGCGTACCGATGAGGACGCGATCGAACCCCGACTGGCAGCGACGGCCCTGGTCGGCATATTCACGCTGCTGAGTGACGAGCGCTTCCGTCCCGATCCGATCGCAGACCCCGAAAAGGAACTGCCGAGACGCCTGCTCGATCGGGGTCTCGCCTTCGTCGCCGGCGGCATCGCGGCGCTCGTGCCCGCCCCCGGATCCGATCGGGAGTGATCCGGCCGCCGATCATGGACGGGAGCCTTTCCGGGCACCCGGGCGGATCGCGGCGCCGCGACCGGCGCTGACTGCCGAATCACCCGAGCCGGAACGCTGCCCGGCAGCGGGCGCTCAGTAGGCGGGGTCTCTCTCGATCGGGCAGGTCATGCAGTGGCAGCCCCCGCGGCCGCGGCCGAGTTCGAAGCCCTCGATCTCGAGCACCTCGATGCCGGCTTCCCGCAGTCGCCGGTTCGTCTCGACGTTCCTCTCGTACGCCACAACGACCCCGGGTTCTACGCAGAGCACGTTGTTTCCGTCGTTCCATTGCTCCCTGAGCGTCCCGAACGGGTCACCGCCCGTGGGAATGACCCGCATGCGGTCGATCCCGAGCGCTGAAGCGATCGCTTCGACGACTCCGCCTTCGAACTCCTCGGCCTCGGGCATCTCCGGGTCCTCGCCGGGCTCGACTTTCCACACCCGGGCTTCTTCGATCACCTCGGGAAACAGGGTCACCGCGTCGTGGTCGACCATGGTCAGCACCGTGTCGAGGTGCATGAAGGACCTCTGTCTCGGAAGCTGGACGGCCAGCACCAGCGAGGCCGAGCCGGCCTTGAAAAGCTCCCTGGCCAGCATCCCGATCGATTGCGGGGCGGTCCGTTCGCTCATCCCGATGAGCACGGTGCCGCGGCCCAGCGGCATGACGTCGCCGCCCTCGATCGTCGCGGGGCCGGGGTCCTGATCGACCCCTCCGTACCAGATCCTGAAGTCTTCGCCGGTGAACAGTGGGTGATGGCGGTAGACGGCTTCCATGAAGACCGTCTCGGGCCTCCGGGCCGACATCGCCATCGGATTGAGTGTGACGCCGTCGAAAATCCACGAGGACGGGTCCCGCTGGAACATGAAGCTCGGCAGCGGCGGCTCGATCAGCTCACCACTGACGCTGGCGTCGTATCTCAGCCCCGAGCCGCCCTCGATGTCGTCCTTGGTCAGCCCGCCCACGAGCGAGTCGGCGATCTCGGCGGGGGAGGCCGTCTCGGCCCATTCGCGGCGTGCGCGGGCGAGATGCAGCCCGACGTGCCTTTCGGTCAGGACCCGGTCGAAGATCCAGTCGCGGGCCTCGGGCATGGCCAGGGTCTCGGTCAGCAGGTCCTTCGCATAGATGACCTCGACATCCCGGTCGCGAAGCGTCTGAACGAATGCATCGTGTTCGCGCTGAGCCTGCCTGACCCAGATCACCTCGTCGAAGAGCAGGTCTGCCGCATTGGCGGGAGTGAGGCGGGTGTGCTCGATGCCCGGCCGGTGGACGAGCACCCTGCGCAGGCGTCCCACCTCGGATGCGGCGTTGAGCGTCACCTCCCCGGCCCTTCGCTTCGCCCTGCCATCAGGCACCCCTCTCGATCCTCGTGCCCGACCTGCCGGCCACCAGGCCCCGCAGGTCCTCGAGCGCCCCGATGGCGGCCCTTCCGCCGGTTTGCTCGACCATCCGGCAGGCGGCCTCGACTTTCGGTCCCATCGATCCCGGCGCGAAGCTCTGTCCTCGGAGGAGTTCGGGAGTGGCGGCCGCTACAGGCCGCTCGCCGGGGAGGCCCCAGTCGAGGCAGACCGCTTCGACATCGGTGGCCATGACCAGCAGGTCCGCGCCGAGGTCCGCCGCCAGGCGCGCCGAGCACAGGTCCTTGTCGATGACCGCTTCGACCCCGCGCTGACGCTCGCCGTCGGGCACCACCGGGATGCCTCCGCCTCCTGCGCAAACCACGAGGAAACCCGCGTCCACCAGTTCCCTGATCGCCGGGAGCTGGACGATGCTCACCGGTTCGGGAGACGGGACGACCCGGCGCCAGTGGTCGCCGTCGGCCCTGACCTCCCAGCCGTGCCGGGCGGCGAGATCGAAGGCCTCGCGCTTGGAGTAGACCGGGCCGATGAATTTCCTGGGGTCCTCGAATGCGGGGTCCTGCGGGTCGACCAGCACCCGGGTAATCAGGGCGACCGTGCGGCTCTCAGAGGTCGCGTTGTCGATCTCCATCTCGATCACATAGCCCAGCTGCCCTTCGGTCTCGGCGTCGAGCACGTCCAGAGGGTATGGGGTGACGTCGTCATACGCGAAGTCCTTCAGGGCCAGCAGGCCGACCTGAGGACCGTTGCCGTGGGTCACCACGAGTCGGTGGTCGCCCGCTACCTCGGCGAGCCTGATCGCTGCGTCGCGGGCAGCCAGAAGTTGCCGGCCTGCTTCGGGCGCAGCGCCCCTGGGGAGCAGCGCATTGCCCCCGAGGGCTATTACGGCCAGCGGGTCGTCACGGCCTGCCATCTCGGGCCCCGTTCCGGGTTCGCCGATTGCGGCCAAGTCAGGCCGTGACCGAGCGGTTCAGGTCGTCGCCGGGCCGCCCGACGTCCCTGGTCATGCCAACGAGCGCGCCGAGGAAGTCCCGTTCGACACGCCTGATCGTATGCGCCGCCCAGGACGGGGACATCATCGCCGGGACCGAGCGTGCGATCACCTGGAGCCTGCCACTCGGTCCTGGCCACGGCAGGTGTCCTGTCCTGATCGCGCATGACCGGTAGTGGAGGTCGGTGAACAGCAGCATCAGCACGGCGGCGATCCTCACCGGTGCCGTGCCGCCGAGGCCGAGTCCTTCGAACAGCCTCCGGTAGGCCGGGGCCCGTCCGAGGGCCATGGCGACGTATTCCTCGCGGACCTCGCGGATCACGGCCTGGGAGCCGGCTTCGCGCGCGCCGCGGCCGAGGTAGGGCTTAAGTGCCGGGTGGTAGGAGATTCCACGCTCGAGGTCTCGCTCGATGTCGCGGGAGACATTGGCCAGCTGGATCATCTCGCTGACCAGCAGGGCGTCTTCCCGGGCTTCTCCGGGGATCTCCCGATCAGCGACCTGGTCGAGGGTGAACAGCGCCGGATAGCCGATCACGTTTCTGCAGTAGAGCGCCAGTTGCTCCTGGTCGACGAGCACACCGCCCTGCCGGGTGAAGACCTCCGTCGACCACGCCATGCCTTCGGCCATCGACCTGACCAGGCCGGCGATCTGATCGCGGGAGCGGTCGTCGAGCGTCTCGAAGACCGCATCGACCAGCGCGCACCGCTCGATCAGCAGCAGATACACCCTGTCCCTCTCGTCGCGGGCCATGGCGGCCGGGAGCACGTTCGGGCGGGACGGGGGATCGGATTCAAACCTGCCGGCGAATCGCCTCAGTTCCTCGACGCATGTCCCGGGGTCGTCGACCAGGTCTTCATAGGTGTCGAGCATCCGGCAGTAGAGATAAGCCACGGCCGCGGCCCGGGCCTGCTGCTCGGGCAGCACCACGATGCTCGCGGCGAAGCTCCTCGCGGCATGGGGCAGGATCTGCCAGACGAAGCGGTCGGGGTCGCTCTCGCCTGCGAGCGCGGCCAGGTCGGGTCGCCTGCGATCAACCGTGAGACCGCGCAGAAGCTGCACGGGTCCGATGGTTCGATCGCCTCTCCTCACACCGGCAAACCTAGCAATGCCCATACGCGATCTCCAGCATCCCCCCGAAATCGGCCCGGAGAGGTGCTAGCCTCGCCGCCGTGCAGCAGTCGGCAGCATCCGAGGCCTCGGGCGGGCCGGCTCCGGAGCGTGTATCGCGCGCCACGCGCGTGGACGGCTCGAGGATAGAGGGCGCGGCGATCTCGGCGACCGGTCTGACCAAGCATTTCGGCGACGTCAAGGCACTCGACGGGGTCGATATCGAGGTCCCGACCGGATCCGTGCTCGGCCTGCTGGGGCCGAACGGCGCCGGAAAGACGACCGCGGTCCGGGTGCTCACGACGCTGCTGAAGCCGGACTCGGGATCCGCCACCGTGGCCGGTCTGGACATCCTCGGGCAGAGCAGCCGCCTGAGGGAGAACATCGGTCTCGCGGGACAGTACGCCGCGGTCGACGAGAACCTGACCGGAACCGAGAACCTGACCATGGTCGGCCGCCTTTACGGAATGGATCGTGCCGCGGCAAAGAGGCGTTCGGCCGAACTGCTCGAGCGCTTCGACCTCAGCGAAGCGGCGGGCCGACCCGCCGGTACGTACTCGGGAGGGATGAGGCGCCGGCTCGATCTCGCGGCGGCCCTGGTCGCGCGGCCCCCGGTGATCTTTCTCGACGAACCGACCACCGGCCTCGATCCGCGCAGCCGACTCGGTCTCTGGGAGACGATCGAGGACCTGGTAGACGAAGGAACCACCGTCCTGCTGACGACCCAGTACCTCGACGAGGCCGACCGGCTCGCCGACCGAATCGCCGTGATCGATCACGGCCGGGTGATCGCCGACGGAACGCCCGACGAACTCAAGGACATGGTCGGAGGGGAGAGGCTGGAGGTCACGCTCTCGGAGCCGGGTCACGCAGAGAGGGCCGTGGCGTTGCTCGCTCCGATGAGCGAGGACGCGCCCGTGATCGAGGATGGATCGGTCAAGCTGACCGTGCGGCGGAGGAGGGGCGCCATCGTCGAGGCCGTGCAGAGGCTCCAAGCCGAAGAGATCGGCATCGACGACCTCGGCCTGCGCCGACCGACGCTCGACGAGGTATTTCTCACGCTGACCGGTCACGCTGCGGAAGTCGACGAGGAAGGCGAGGGCCAGGAGTGAAGAGGCTGATCGCCGACACACTTGTCATCGCAGAGCGCAATCTGGTCCGCCTGCCCCGGTCCCCGGACCTGCTGCTCGCTTTCACCGTGCAGCCGATCATGTTCGTGCTGCTTTTCGTCTACGTCTTCGGCGGAGCGATCAGCACACCGGGATACAGCTACACCGACTTCCTGATTCCGGGGATCATCGTCCAGAACATCGCGTTCGGCGGATTCGTGACCGCGATCGGGCTGAATGAAGATCTCCACAAGGGATTGATCGACCGATTCCGCTCGCTGCCCATGGCCCGGCCCGCAGTGCTCGCAGGAAGGACTTCAGCCGACGTGGTCACGAACCTGCTGTCCGCGATCATCCTCGTCGTCACCGGCCTGATCATCGGCTTCAGCTTCGGTACGGGCATCGGCGAGATCCTCGCCGGCTTCCTGCTGCTGCTCTTCTTCGGCTACGCGTTTTCATGGGTCTTCGCCTGGCTCGGGCTCATCGTCTCCTCGCCGGAGTCGGCGAACTCGGTCGGCTTCATCGCGGTCTTCCCGCTGACCTTCATCTCTTCCGCCTTCGTGCCGGTGGAGTCGATGCCGGCCGGGCTCCAGTGGTTCGCCGAGATCAACCCGTTCACGATCGTGGTCGACGCGATGCGCGCATTGTGGCTCGGCGCACCGGCCGGCGACAACGTATGGGGCGCGGTGGCCTGGACCGTCGTGATCATCCTGATCTTCGCCCCGCTCGCAGTTCACCGTTATCGCCGCGCCGCCGGCCGCTGATACTGACCGCGCACCACGTCCCGACCGGGTGCCGTGCGGGCAATATGCTTCAGCGATGGAACCTGCCGAGACTGCCGCTGACCCGACGAACATGGTCCGCCCCGGTGCGCCGGGAGACGGCCTGATCTTCAACCCCGACACCTGGTCCGCCCCGTACCTCGAGCCGGAGGACGAGCAAAGGCTGAAGGCGCTGATCGAGTGGTTCGAGCGCCGCGGCAAGAAGACACTGAAGGATCATGACCGCGAGCACGTCTGGTACCAGGACTTCCTCGACGAGCAGGCGGAGCTGGGCATCTTCGAGGACTTCCTGACGCCGGCGCGCGATGGTGGCGGAAAGACCTCGAGGCGCTGGGACACGCAGCGGATCTGCGCCTTCAACGAGATCTCCGCCTTCTACGGGCTGGCCTACTGGTACACGTGGCAGGTGACGATCCTCGGCCTCGGTCCCATATTCCAGTCCGGGAATGAGGCCGCGCGAGAGAAGGCGGCCCGGTTGCTCGGCGACGGTTCCATATTCGCTTTCGGCCTGTCCGAGCGCGAGCACGGCGCTGATGTCTATTCGACCGACATGGTTCTGACCCCGCGCGAGGACGGCGAGGGCTGGACGGCTTCCGGCGGCAAGTACTACATAGGAAACGGCAACAAGGCCGGCATGGTTTCGGTTTTCGGGCGAATCGAGGGGATCGACGGGCCCGAGGGCTACGTCTTCTTCGCGGCAGATTCGCAGCACCCGAAGTACAACCTGATCCGCAACGTCGTCAACTCGCAGAGCTATGTCTCGCAGTTCGAGCTGGACGAGTACCCGGTCGAACCCGGCGACATCCTCCACACCGGACCGGCTGCCTTCGACGCCGCCCTGAACACCGTCAATATCGGCAAGTTCAATCTCGGCTTCGGCTCGATCGGGATCTGCGAGCACGCCTTCTGGGAGGCGATCACCCACGCCGATTCGCGGGTGCTCTACGGCATGAAGGTCACCGACTTCCCCCATGTGAGGCAGGCATTCACCGACGCTTTCGCCAGGCTGGCCGCGATGAAGCTCTTCGCAAACCGCTCGATCGACTATTTCCGCACCGCTTCGCTCGAAGACCGGCGCTACCTGTTGTTCAACCCGTTGACGAAGATGAAGGTGACTACCGAGGGCGAGCGCGTCGTCGACCTGCTGTGGGACGTGATCGCGGCGAAAGGCTTCGAGCGCGACATGTGGTTCGAGATGGCCGCACGCGACATCCGGGCCCTGCCCAAGCTCGAGGGAACGGTGCACGTGAACATGGCCCTGGTGCTCAAGTTCATGGGCTCCTACCTGTTCAACCCGGATCCCGACCTCGAACCGCCCGAGCGCGCGCTGGAGCCGGGTGACGACGAGTTCCTCTTCAGCCAGGGCCCGGCCCGCGGGCTGTCGAAGATCCGGTTCAGCGCCTGGCGGGATGCATTCGAGCCGTTTTCCGAAGTGCCGAACGTGGCGCTGTTCGCCGAGCTGGCCGAGTCACTGAAGCAGCTTCTCGTCGATGCCCCGCCGGACGAGGCCCAGCAGAAGGATCTCGACTACCTGCTTACCCTCGGCGAGATCTTCACGCTGATTCCGTACGGGCAGCTGATCTGCGAACAGGCTTCGCTGACCGGGCTGCCTCACGACACGCTTGACCAGATCTTCGACGTCCTGGTGCGCGACTTCTCGTCCTACGCGGCCGAGCTCCACGGCAAGACCTCGGCCACCGAGGCCCAGCAGGAATGGGCCCGCAACGCGATCACGAAGCCGGTCGTGGACGAAGGCCGCTTCGCTTCGGTCTGGGAGAAGACGCGCGCCCTGGCCGGCGGCTACGAGATGCGTCCCTGACGGACCGCAACTGCGCGGCTCCACAGCGACCGGGCAGGTTTCCGAGTTTCGGCGCGGCGGGCGATCAGGCGCGGCGGGCGATCAGCCTTGCCACGGCACCGGCAGCCAGGACGACGGTCCCGGCGGCGATGGCGCCGGGCGGAAGCGTGGCGGCGAGGACCACGCAGCCGGCCAGCCCGACCACGAATATCCAGCGCGGCCGGCTGCGCTCCGATGGCTCGAGCCGCAGAGCCGATGCGTTTGCGACCGCGTAGTAGAGGAGGATCGTGAAGGCGCTGAAGGCGATCGCACCGCGCAGGTCGCTCAGCGCGACGATCGCGCAGACCACGACGGCGATCGCCACGTCGGCGTGGTGGGGAACGCGGTAGATGGGGTGGACGGCCTCGAAATAGACGGGCATTTCGTGCCTTCTCGCCATCGCCAGCATCGTGCGGCTGACGCCCGCGATCATCGAGAGAAGGACCCCGAGGGTCGCCGCCGCCGCCCCGGCCGTCACGGCCGGTGCGAACCATCCGAAGCTACCGGCCGACACCGCGGTCTCGAGCGGGGCCGGGGAGGAGGCGAGCGAGGCCGGCCCCACCGCAATCAGGGCCGAGAGGATCACTGCGGCGTATACGGCCAGCGCTATCGCCAGGGCAGCCGGAACCGCGGCCCGGATGGTGGTCGCCGGGTCGCGTACCTCTTCGCCGAGCGTCGCTATCCGTGCGTAACCGGCGAAGGCGAAGAACAGGATCGCCGACCCCTGGAGCACTCCGTATGGGCCGACGTCGAAGAATGGCTCCAGGTTCCCGGTGTCGGCCTCCCCGCCGAAGAGCGAGGCGAGCACGACGCCTGCGAGCACGACCAGCACGACGACGAGGATCAGTCGCGTCGCTGACAGCGTGCGGCTGATCCCGCGGTAGTTGAGCGCGGTGAGCGCAATCACTGCGGCAATGGCCAGAGGCTTGGCGGCATCAGGAGATACGTAGGCGCCGAAGGCCAGGGCCATCGCCGCACAACTCGCCGTCTTCCCGCTGACGAAGCCCCAGCCCGCGAGGAAGCCCCACCACTCGCCCAGGCGCTCGCGGCCGTATACGTAGGTGCCTCCCGATTCGGGGTGGTTCGCGGCCAGCTCGGCAGACGACGTGGCGTTGCAGAAGGCGACGAAGCCGGCGATCAGCAGCGAGACGAGCATCGCGTTGCCCGCGGCGTCGGCGGCCGGCGCGAGTGCCGCGAAGATCCCGGCGCCGATCATCGCCCCGAGGCCGATCGTGACGGCGTCGAGGGTCCCGAGCCGGCGCAGCAGCTCGGGCTGGGCTGCTGTCACCGCGCCGGTCGCTCGCTCGCGGTCGCTCTCCGGCCGGCTCATTTCAGGAACGCTATCCGCGCTGCCGGGCGCGGTTGTGAACGGCCGGTGACCGGGGCGGGTTTCAGGCCGGCTGCAGAGCCTGCCTGGCGCGACGGGCCAGGTCCACGGTCGCTGCACGCAGGCCGCCGGGGGAGTTGATCCGTTCGGTGAAGTTGACCCGCGTCGCCCTCGGTCCGTCCGGCGTCTCGAGTTCCAGGTCGAGGCCGTAGCGGTCGGCCCGCTCGCAGCGCGCCTCGGTCGCGTCGGGGTACTCGCCGAATGCCCTGGCCATGATCAGCAGGGCATCGGCGTGATCGTCGTTGAGGTGGTTGACCGCGTCCAGGGCCTGCGGCTCGACCGGGTCCGGCTCCGCCTCGGCGTAGTCGTCGGCCGAAGCCGAGTCCATGCGCCCGTATCCGCCTACCCAGCGCGCGCGTTCGACTTCGAGGATCCAGAAGGAGAAGTCATTGAAGTCCGCGTACATGGCCGCCGACGGCACCGCTTCGAGGTGCGCTTCGCGGGCGGAAGCCTCGTCGGGGTGCTCGTCCGAGCGCCTCACGCGGCCTGCCAGCGTCACCCGGCCTCCGGCGAGTACCTCGCCGGTGTGGTTCGGGTCGGCCACCATCAGCGAGGCCTGCCTGTTCTTCTCGAGATTGCGCGCATGTTCGGCCAGCGTGGAAAGGCAGAGCACGGGTGAGCCGTTCTCCATCACGCCGAAGGTCACGAGTGAGGCCCAGGGGGTGCCGTCGTCGCTGAGAGTGGCAAGCGTCCCCGAGGTCGTCGAGGCGACCAGCGTCCGGGCTTCCTCGGCGGGGGAGCGTCGGTTG
>Ga0316576_10001158_pt1 | contig 13809 bp, 7 predicted proteins | sample S0NA_FD_203075 | JGI IMG/M metagenome (GOLD analysis project Ga0316576, IMG submission 203075) | Rhizosphere microbial communities from salt marsh grasses in Alabama, United States - S0-2_050615r3r5 | ecosystem: Host-associated > Plants > Roots > Rhizosphere | place: USA: Alabama | collected... | reverse complement strand
TTGGCAGCCGACACTGAGGATAGAGGTTGCATAGAAACGAAATCAATTGTAGGTAAGCGTTGAGCCGCAGGGTATCGTTTCCGGGCTCCGGCGGGGGTGTTCCTCGGTTATCGTGTTGTTTATTTAACCTTGAGGTATTGTCAGCCGCACAATGGCTGGGGTGTGCACATGCAAGGTAGGGTAAAACTCGTTATTGCAGCCACGGTTTGGGTATGCCTTTGTTTTCTTGCATTGGCATTCTGGGCGTCGTGGTACGCCAACTCCGACAAAGCGGGGGAACTGCTGTTGCGGGAGATCAACGCCCGAATACCCGGGGAGATAGCATTTTCCCATCACCACATCTCCCTGCTGAACGGCAGCATACGGATACAAAACCTGAGGATCAGCGCTCCCGACGGCCGGGATTTGGCAGGCGCCGAAAGTTTTTTCATCGATTTGTCCATTGCTTCCATTCTGAAAAAGGCGTTGATTGTTGAAACCGTCGATTTAAGACGGCCCTGGGTGCGCCTCGATCTGGATAACGCTGGTCGCTTGAACATCCTGGATGTGTTTACAGCAGAAGACGCCACGCCGCCGGCAACCACTTCTTTTAACGACTCGATGCCCCTGAATCTAGTCTGCAACCACTTCAGACTTTCAGAAGGCGCTTTGCAATTTTCAGACGCTGACGGCGGCAAACGCCTTTCCCTGGAAAATGTCGAGATGGATGCCAGCGGCAATCTGCACCAAAAGAGTGCCGTGCTCAACCTGAACATCGGCAAGGCCCGCATGGCACTCGATGGTTACCTCTCGGAATTCAAACGCCTGAACCTGGCGCTGGCCCTCAACAAGGGCAACATCGAACCTGTAGTGATAAACGGTGAGAATCAATTTGCTTCACTTCTGCTTTACGGGGATGTCCGTCGGGTTTTTTCCGAGCCGGAATTGGATTTGAACCTGAAGATCGTTTCTTCCGTGGAAGGGGTGGAATCCTTTTTCAATACGCATCGTAAAGACAAAGGCAGGGTCTCACTGAGCTTCGGTATCATGGGCGCACCCGCCAACCCCCAGGTGGATATGATTGCCCGCTTCGGCCCCGGCAGCCTGGCCGGCTATAGGATCGGGCGGATGGATGGTCGGCTGCGCCTGGCCGACCGGATCATAACCCTTGAATCGTTGTCGGCGGATACGGATATCGGCCGCCTGGCCGTCCAGGGAAAAGCGGACCTACGCGGGGTTTTTCCGGCAGATTTCCTGGGCCCCGCGGCAAACTGGCAGAAGCTGAGCTACACGGGGCGCGTCGGGATGACGGACGTGAAACTGGCGGCCCTTGCGCCCGCCGGCGTTGATCTCCACGGCAGCCTCAACTTTTTACTGGATGTCGAAGGCGCGGGCATCAAAGGCGAGACACTGCATGCCGCTGCCGCGGCAGATTTGTCGGTCAGGCATTTCCGGTTGAAGGGGTTGTCTCGAGCAGTGGACATTCGCGCGACATCGGTCCTGGAACTGCAGGATGGGAAGCTGAAGCTTAAAGGCCTGGAGGCTCGAGCCGCCGGTGCGCGCGCGTCTGCCGGAGGCAGCCTGGACTGGAAAGCACAACAGGTGGATGCCCGCTTCACCATAGATGACGAGAAGATTGCCACCCTGCTTTCCCTTTTCGGACTGACGGGTATTAGCGGCGACGTCGCCTTGCAGGGCAGCCTGCAGGGGAAAATGACGAACCCCGCTTTCAAGGGGACTGCCGTCGGCAAGGGGCTTAGCATCATGGGCGCCGACTTGGGGAATGTTCGGCTTAAAGCCGGGTTGACCGAGGCCGGACGGCTGGAAATCGCTTCACTGGTCATGAAGAACCGGGGAAGCGCCTTGAAGGCCGAAGGCCATGTCCAGCTATTTGAAAGCCCATACAGGCTTCACCATGAAATGCCTGTGGAGGGCCACATCGTGTTTTCGGGGTTGGAATGGAGCGATGTGATGCCCGGAAACGGCATAATGGGGTCTGCGAGAGGAGAACTTTTTGTCTCCGGAAGTTTGAAAAATCCTGCGGCAAGGGCCGATGTGTCTGTAGAATCCGTCGCCTACGGGAACGTCCGGTTGGGCAATCTAGCAGGCAAGATGCGCTGGCACGACGGTTCGCTGGTGCTTGACAGGGTTCACTTGAAAAATGGCCGGACGTCGGTGACAGCCCGGGGAGAACTCAACCTGCTACAAAGAGGCACATGGAACGCAGTGGAAACGCCGGATTTCCGCCTGATCCTGTCGGACGGGCGCGTCTATTTGCAGGACTTCGACGAAAAAGTGTCGGGTGAACTGTTGCTGGAGGCCGATATCGGCGGGCGGCTGACGGAGCCCGCCGGGGATATCCATGTAAGCGGCAGGGACATCGATCTGGGCCTACAACGGATAACGTCGCTGGAGATGAAGGTGCGAAGCGGAAACAGACAGATCGTCGTCGAGCCCTTTACCCTGAACCTGCCGGAGGGGGGGCGCATCGCGGGTTCTGGAAAAATCGGGTACGATCAGTCCTACCAATTTGAGCTGTCGGCCCGGGATCTTCCGGCCGGCAGTATCGACCGGCTGAGAGACCTGGAGGAGGTTTCGGGAAAGCTGAACCTGCGTTTTTCGGGAAAAGGCCGGCTGGGGATGCCGGAGATGAACGGCAGCGCCGAGTGGAGCGAGCTAAGCGTCAGAGGAGAAAAGATCGATGACGTTTTTATGCAGTTCAGTGTCAAGGACAGCCTGGTGTCCCTGAAGGGGCGGCAATCCTTTGAACTGGATGCCGGCTATGATCTTTCCAGCAAGGATTTCTCCATAGACCTGGTCATGGGAAACACGCGACTGGCCCCCTGGTTTGCCATAGCCGCCAGACCGGCCTTCGGCGGATCCGTCAGCGGATCGATCAGGGCGGAAGGCAACCTGGACGATGTGGCGAACACCCGGGCCGAAGTGGATATCGAAAGGCTCGCATTGACGTTCCATGGGGAGCATTTTGCCGGGTCTGAAGGTATCAGGGGGACTTTGAGCAAACGGGTATTCGACATTCCCGAATTCAGGGTGTCCCTGCCGGACCAGGGCCACCTGGCGGTGGAGGGAAAGGGCAGCCTTGCCGGCGACATCGCGTTAAAGGCCAACGGCAATATTCCCCTGAAAGCGGCGAATCTTTTGGCCAGCGACCTGCCGGTAATAGACGGCAGCATGTTTTTAGCAACCTCGGTAGGCGGCTCCTTTCAACATCCGGAATTTTCGGGAGAGATCCGGATCGAACAGGCCGGGATGGAAATACCGGATTTGCGGCAAACCCTCCACAGCGTGGAGGGCCGGATGGTGCTCGCCAAGAACAATGATATTGCCGGCAGCATCGGCGGCATGCTGGATGACGGCAGGTTCGAGATATCGATGCGGGTCGAGATGGATGGGTTCGTGCCGAAGCGCATCGATGCCCGGGGAACCGCAACGGCCATTCCCATCCAGCTTCCGGATACCATGGACCTGTTGATCAGCGCAGATCTATCCATGGCAGGCGTTCCGGAAGACCTGCTCCTCAAGGGAGATGTCGTTATGCTGGAGGGAACCTATTACAAGGATTTTAACTTGAACTTTCTGGAAAGCGTGCAGGAGAAATCGAGGGAAGAAACGCCCCGACCCGTGCAGCCCGTCCATCCATTGTTGCGGCCCCTGCGGTTCGACATTCATTTCAAGCACCGCCAGCCGCTGGTGGTCTCTAACAATATTGCCGAGCTGGAGATCAGCCCGGACCTCGTATTGACAGGCACGGCGGACAACCCTGTCGTGACGGGGGCCGCCACGGTTGACACGGGTAGCGTCACCTATCACAACCGGTCGTTTGTGGTTCAAAGAGGGTCGGTCGATTTCATCAATCCTTACAAGACAGAGGCCGAGATCGACATCAAAGGCCAGGTCGAGATTCGTGAGTGGGTCATAACCATCTCCCTTACCGGGCCGCCGGACCGCCTGGCGGTGGAACTTTCTTCCTCGCCTCCCGAAGAGGATGCGGACATCATTTCCCTGCTCGTGTTCAAAAAGACGACATACGAGCTGAATGAGGGGGGTCCCGGCGTGAATCAGTCGCCAACGGTGCTGCTGGCGCAGCTTTTGGCGTCGTCTTTCGGTCGGGATATCAAGGACAGCACAGGCATCGACATCCTCGAGGTGGAGGCTGAAAGCGCCGAAGACAAGGATTCAACCGACAGAATCAAGGTGACCGTGGGCAAGGATCTGTCCGAAAGGATGAGCGTCAAGTACTCTGTGGAATCAAAAGACGGGGGCTATGTTCAGCGGGCCTCGACGGAATACAAGCTCCTGGAAAATATTGTCGTGAGCGGTTTTCAGGACACCAAGGGTGTCTACGGCGGTGAGTTTATTTTCAGGATGGAGTTTCGCCTGTTCAGGTAGTTTTTAGACCCCGTCATCCCTTCGCAGGGATGACGAAAAACACCCAGACGGCGCAAGTATTTGGTACTGGGTCATTTGAAATTGTTTAGGATTTAGATGTTCGATATGGGAATTCCCAGTTTATCAGGGACAGCCATGGACGCTATTCGGAACGTTTTTCTATCAACCACTCTGAGGCAGCAAACGGGGGAATTGTCGCCGCGCGCCGGTGTATACCTGTTTGCGAAGCCCGTTTCCAGATGGATACGCTCTGTTGGCGTCCTGATGGTTCTGGCGGCCGTTCTGTTTTTTCCATTGACCGCTGCAGCGGAAACCCGGGCAACGTTTTCCCGAACAAAGGATGTTGTGGCGAATATCGAGGTACGGGTCAAAACGGATGGGGACCGTTCTCACGAATGGCACGGCATCGCCGAAGCGATCATTTCTCTGTACGTCCGGGTTGGTGCGATTTTTTCCCCCGACGATGTGAACGCATCCCTTTCCGCCTTGAAAGAATGCAACAAATTTAATGAGATCCATGTGGACTCGAGGGCCGGTGAAAAGGGAGTCACCCTGATCTATTCGCTGACCCCCTTCAAACGCATCAAGGATATCCGTATCAAGGGCAAATATCCCCTTTTTGAAATCAGGGTGCTGAATGCCATGACGGTTTATCCGGGCGATGCATATGTTCAGGACGTGATTGACGACCAGGCGAAACTGATTGCCGATCTTTACAAACAGGAGGGCTATATCGATCCGAGTGTCGTCATCGGCGGGTGGGAGGACCCGGAAGACCATCAATACGTTCTTTTTGTCACGATCAACAAGGGCCCCTACTACTCCCTCGGAAGAGTCGCTTTCGACGGGAACCGGTCCTTTGAGGACAATACCCTCCACTGGCGCATGCGTTCGTGGCGCAAGGCGACGTTCGGCAGGATTGCCGGCCGTTTTCGACAGCAGGTGTTTAAAAAAGATATCGACAATCTCCGCCAATTTTATCGCAAGATGCATTTTTTCGATGCGCGCATCACCTTTGACCTCAAGCCGAATCCGGCCGGCGGCAAGATGGATGTCGAGGTTGCCATCCAGGAAGGGGCACGGTACGATATTCGTTTTGAGGGCAACACGGCTTTCGGGGCCAAGACCCTCGGAAAGCAGTTGGCTTTTAAGGAAAGCGGGAATAGACGTGACATCGGTTTAAGAAAAAGCATCAAGCACATCAAAGCGCTCTACCACAATGCCGGATATCCTGAAATCCGCGTCGCTGCAAAGGAAAAGGTAGCTGTCGAAAACGGTGTCAAAAAGCGAACCATCGTCCTGGAAATAAAGGAGGGGCCGCGTTTTATGGTCGAGCGCGTGAATATCAGCGGCAACAAAGCGCTGAAAGAGAGGAAACTGAGGCGCCAGATCCTGACGCGCGCTCCAGGGTTGCTGCACGACGGCGCTCTTGTTGAAGGCGTTTTGCAGGAAGACCTTTTGATGCTTAAAAATATGTACCATAAAAAGGGCTACCTCGATCCTGAAATTTCTGTGGAAAAGTCGCCGGCTCCCGTCGAGGAAAATCGCCACCCCGTGGTGGTTGATTTTCACATCGATGAAGGCGTTCGCACCGTTATAACGGCAATCGAACTGGAAGGGCTGGTTCGCATTCAGCCCGCGAGCGTTTATGCGGCCATGCAGATGGAGACCGGCAAGCCTTTCCGCTGGTATGCGCTCAAGAATGAAGAACGCAACATCGCCCAGGTCGTCTCCGAGATGGGCCATCCGCATGTGACGGTGGACAGCCGCACCGCATTCAACGAAGACCATTCAGGTGTCCGGGTTACGTTCGTGATCGACGAGGGCCCTTTCGTACAGATGGGACAAACCGTCTACAGCGGAAACTTTCGTACGAAAAAAAGAATTCTGGAGCGTGAAATCGAAATGCGCCCGGGTGACCCTTTTTCATTGCAGCGCATGGTTACCGGTCAGAAGAACATACGGGCCATGAATATCTTCCGATCGGTTCAATTCAGGCCGGTGGGGCTCGAGGACAAAAAGGAACGGGTCCATCTTTTTGCAGAAGTCGATGAAAAGCCGCCTTATTTTTTTCAGGCCAATGCCGGTTACGAATCGGTGAAGGGCATATATGCCGGCAGCCGGGTGGGCGATCATAATTTTTTGGGGTTGAACAAAGATGTGTGGGTCGGCGGTGAGGTCAGCCAAACGGGGTACTGGGCGGAATCGAGGATGTTTGAGCCCCGCTTTTTCGGGACCCGCATCTCTTCGGATATGGGCCTTTATTTCAAATATGAAGAACCTTTCAACCAGGTGTTCGGCACCAGGAAGTATGGAACCGATCTGCTGCTTTCCAAAAAGCTGACCCAACGGATTAGTGCGAATCTCGGGCTGCGCGGCGAACGCCGGGAGCAATTCGGCCGGGGCGGCAATGTGGGAGACGATGAGGAAGGTGATTTTTTCAGAAGTTTTTTTACCACCTCACCTTCCGTGGCTTATGACAGCCGGGACAGCTTCATCCGGCCGCGGAAAGGCATTTTTTCCTTTTTCGCCGTCGATCTGTCCAAGGGCATTGAAAATTCGTATGATGATTTTTACAAGTACCGTTTTGAACTGAGGGGGTTCACCACACCGCTCAGACGGCTGACCCTGGCCGGCCGGGGCAGTTTCGGGGACATTCAGCCTTACGGGTCCAAGGGGGTTGTACCCCAGGATCAGCTTTTCTTCTTGGGCGGCACTGCCAGTGTGCGGGGATTTGACGAAAACCTGTTTTTGTATGACACTGAAGACGATCCTGTCGGCGGGCAGATGGCAGCGGTGGCCAGTGCGGAAGCCCGCTTCGATCTGGGCCGGAATTTCGAGTTCAGCCTGTTTTACGATGTGGGTTATCTGGATGATACGTCGGGCCTGGAGGTCACGGACAATGTGCGCGATTCGGCCGGCCTCGGATTGCGGTACGTGACCCCCATCGGCGCCATGGGCATTCTATACGGACACAAATTGGACGCGAGGCCGGAAGAGAGTCCTGGCAGGATCCATTTTTCTGTGGGATATACGTTTTAAGTTGTGAAAGGTATAATATGAGGCGTTAGACGTGAGGCGTGAGATGTTGGACGTCTGACCTCTGACTCTTGTGATGCAGGTTGTACAAGATGCGAAAGGAGACGGGAACGATGTCGAAAGTACCCACGCGGGAAGAGGCGTTTGAGTTGCTGAAAACATACAATCAATCGGAGAGCCTGATAAGGCACGCCCTGGCGGTTGAAGGCGTCATGCGCTACTGTGCCCGGTCAAGGGGCGGAGACGAGGAAAAATGGGGCGTCATCGGGCTGATTCACGATCTGGATTACGAACAGTTTCCCGATCAGCACTGTCAGAAAACCGAAGCCATTTTGAAGGAGCACGACTGGCCGGAGGAGTATATCCGGGCCGTGGTCAGTCATGGCTGGGGAATCTGCTCCGACGTGGAACCCATCAGCGAGATGGAGAAGGTGCTGTACGCCATCGATGAGCTTACCGGGCTGGTGGCGACCACCGCCCTGGTGAGGCCCTCCAGGAGCGTGCTGGACATGAAGCCCAAATCCGTGAAGAAAAAGTGGAAAGACAAGCGGTTCGCAGCCGGTGTGGACCGTTCGATCATCCAGAAAGGCGCCGCATTGCTCGGTGTCGAGGTCGCCGACCTGATTGCCGACACGATCATGGGCATGCGGGAAGTGGCGGAAGAGATCGGCTTGAAGGGCGATGTCGACTGAGGACCCTGAACGATGACCATCTGGTTGTCCATACTATTGGTGGCGGTCATGCTGCTGCTGATAACCGAGAAACTGCCCGTTGACCTGACATCCATCGGGATTTTAGTGCTTCTGGCAGTTACCGGTGTTTTGTCGCCGGCTGAAGTCGTGGCCGGTTTTGCCAGCCCGGCGGTGATTACCGTCGGGGCGATGTTCCTGATAAGTCGGGGGATGATCCGTACCGGGGCCATTGGCTATATCAGCCAGCTGGTCATACGCTACGCCCAAGGCAGTCATTTTAAGGCCATGCTGATGATCATTCTGATCGTCGGTGTGGCGTCCGCTTTTATCAACAACACCCCGGTTGTGGTCCTTTTCATACCCATCGTGTTGAGCCTGAGCTGCGAGCTGGGCGTCAGTCCATCCAGGTTGTTGATGCCGGTTTCCTTTGCGAGCATTCTGGCCGGCACCTGTACCCTGATTGGAACGTCGACCAATATCATCATCAGCGATTTGAGCGCGGCCGGCGGCTTCGGGCCCCTGGGCATGTTCGAGCTGTCACCGCTGGGCGTGCCGGTCGCTGTGGTCGGGATGGCCTACCTCCTCCTGGCGGGACCCAGGTTGTTGCCGCAACTTCACAATCCGGTCTGTGAAACCGGGGACGACGAACATCGCCGCTATCTGGCCGAAATGCAGGTGCTGCGTCAAAGTCCCATCGTGGGAGAGGAACCGGATGCCTATTTTTCCAGAAACTTTCCCGGCATGGAGGTGCTCGAGCTCATCCGCTACTCGCACGTGTATTATCCGGACCGGGACAACGTGAAGATTGCGCCGGACGACATTCTGCTGGTGAAGGGAACGGCCAGCGACCTTGTCGCCATCATGCACGAGGATTTCGTCCAGCTGCCCCTGGCCGTGGGAGCGGTTTCTTCCGGTGCTGACAAGGGGGACGCATTGGTGGTGGAGGTGATCATACCTCCCCAGTCCTCCCTGCTGGGAGAGCGCCTGTTGACCAGCCGTTTGCAGCGTGATCCGGATATACACATTCTGGCTATCAAGCGCCGCAAGCTGCACTACGACGAGTCCAAGGTCAACGATGTCCGGCTGAGAATCGGCGACATCCTGCTGGTGCAGCTGCCGGAAGCATCCCTGGAGCGGCTGCGTCAAGAGGTCGATTTCATCATCATCGAGGATGTCCATGACCGTATCATCCACAAACGGCTGGCCAAGCGTGCCTTTCTAATTTTCGGGGCCATGGTCGCGGTCGCCAGTACGGGGATGGCCGATATCATGGTGTGCGCCCTGGCGGCGTCCTTTCTGATGATTGTGACCGGCTGCCTGCAGCTCCGCAATGTCTACCGGGCCATGGACGGCCGGATCCTTTTGCTGATCGTGGCCATGATCGCCCTGAGCACCGCTTTGGAGAAAACAGGGACTTCCCGGCTGTACGCGCAGGCGTTTCTCAACCTGTTCAGCGGGTTGGGGCCGGCCTATGTGCTGGCAGGGGTGATCCTTCTGACCGGCATCAGTACGCATGTCTTGAGCAACAATGCCACGGCGATTCTACTGCTGCCCATTGCCATATCGGCGGCCCAGGCGCTGGGCGTCGATCCCAAACCGTTTATCATCGCCGTCTGTTTCGGGGCCAGCGCCTGTTTTGCGGCCCCTATCGGCTACCAGACCAACCTCCTCGTGTACGGTCCGGGCGGTTACCGGTTCAGTGATTATGTCAAACTGGGTATGCCGCTGAATTTGCTGGTTTTACTGGCAGGGTCACTCTTTATCCCTGTGCTGTGGCCGTTTTAGGGTGGTTGCCGGAAAAAGATTCCGAATAGCGGACGTCTTCAGCGAGTTCCAATCGGAACAGACTTATGGCAAAGGTACTTTCAGTCTATGAACGCAGGTATGATAGCAATACAGGTGGTTGCCCTTTTCATGGCCCTGACATTCCATGAGTTCGCTCACGGGTGGGTTGCCGGAAAGCTGGGAGACAGGACCGCGGAATCCTTGGGAAGACTCACCCTCAACCCCAAGGATCACATCGACCCGTTCGGAACGCTGTTGCTGCCGGGGATGCTCATTTTAATGCACTCGCCGGTCGTGTTCGGATGGGCCAAACCCGTACCGATCAATCCCTACAACTTTAAAAATCCACGCCGGGGGATGATGTGGTCGGCGCTGGGCGGACCGGTGATCAACCTGCTTCTGGCCGGTGTGCTCGCCGTGGCTTTCAAAGGCATGCTGCATTCCGGCATCATGATAAAACCCCTTCTGATTTTCCTGATAGTCGCAGTTCAGCTGAATGTGTTCCTGGCTGTTTTCAATCTCATCCCCATACCGCCTTTGGATGGCGGCCGGGTGCTGGTGGGACTTCTCCCGCAGGCGCAGGCAGCGGCTTACAGTCGCATAGAACCCTTTGGATTTCTGATCGTGATCGCCCTGATGTACTTCGATGTTCTGGACCGATTTCTGTTTTATCCCATCGTACTAGTCATGCGTTTTTTGGGGATCGGTTGATTCCGCAACCAGGGTGTCCGGGAACCCAGGAGCCCGCAAGGGCTGTTTACAGGCATCCTCCAGCATTTTGACCACTTTCGGCGACCAGGCGTCTCCTCCGTACAGGGTGCGCGCTCTCCTGAAAATATGGCGCGTCACACTGCCCAACTCCAGCGGTACGTCGAGTTTTTCGGCTATCCGGTCGGCGAAACCCAGGTCTTTGCAGGCCAGGTCCATGGTGAAGTTGATGTTGTAGGAGCCGTTGAGAATCAGCTGGCTTTCGGTTTCGTGTACGAAGCTGTTGCCGGAGCTGGCCCGGATGGCCCGGTAGGCCGCGCTTAAATCCACTCCCTGTTTGGCGGCCAGCATCATGCCTTCGCCGGCGGCCACCAGGTGGATGAAGGCCAGCATGTTGGTGACCACCTTGACCACCGAGGCATTGCCGATGTCACCCAGGTGAATCACCTCTTTGCCCATGACTTCCAGGATCGGCCGAAAGTGTTCGAACAGGGTCGACTCCCCGCCGACGAGTACGGTAATTTCGCCGGTGTGGGCCAGATGGACGCCTCCGGTGACCGGGCACTCCAGCACCTTCAGGCCCTTTTTTGCGGCGACGCCCGCCAGGCGCTGGATATCTTCGAAATCAGTGGTGCTCATCTCGATCCAGCAGCTTCCTGCGGGCAAGTGGTCGAAGACGCCGCCCTCTTTTTCCACCACGGCCCTGGAAGCTTCGGGGGAAGGCAGTGCCGTAATGACCGCTTCGGCCCCGCGGCATACATCGGCGATGTTTTCCACACAGTTGGCACCGGCCTCTACAAAAGCCACGCCGCATTCGGGGCGCAGGTCGCTGACGGTGACGTCGTGTCCCGCTTTGACGAGATTCATGGCCAGTGGCTGCCCCAGGTTTCCCAGTCCGACAAATCCAATTTTCATAGGTGCTCCTCGATTGACATAATCGTTATTGTAAACGTTCCACGGTTGGATTCCGATATGTTAATTTGAAATTTTTCACAACCCAAGATTTTAAAAGAGGACCCGAAAAGGGCGAACCCGGCACCGGATTCGGTGGGCACAGTCGCTTAACGGATTCTCACCCCCTGCTTCTCCAGGGCCTTCTGTACTTTGTGGATATCGACTTCCCTGGTTGTCTTGCCGTCTTTTATCGACTGGGCCGCGGCCACACCGGTGCCCTGTCCGGTCAGTGCGCAGCAGGTCATGGCCCTGGTGGCGGCATGCGACCCCTGGTCGCCGGCGACACAACGCCCGGCAACCAGCAGGTTTTCCACCGTTTGCGGGAGGGTGATGCCGTAGGGGACCTGGAAATAACGGCCCGTGGTGGGGATAATCACCACGCCATAACCGTCCAGAAATTCGGGGAAGATCCCGATGGAATCTTCAAACCGGCCCTGAGAGCGGACATCCTGCTCGGTCAGGCGGCAGCGGCCGACGATCTTTCTCGATTCGCGTATTCCCAGGGCGGTGGAAAAATTGCGCAGCCTGGCTTTTTCGAAGCCCGGGGCGTATTTTTTCAGAGCCTCGACAGCCCAGACCGCCTGACGGCGGCCGTCCATTTCTCCACGGGTCAGATCGCGCACGTCGGTGGGATCATAGCCCGGCATGTAAACGACGTTCAAATGGGTGACCTCCCCATCGGGCGTAACCGTGCCCCAGGTGCCGCCGAGGCCGACATCCTCCGGGATTTCACCGGCGGCTTTGGCTTTTTCAAAGGGCTCCCGGATGAAGGGGCTGAAGAGGCCGTTCTCTTTTCCCGAGGTTTTTACGCACCAGTCTTTCAGGGTGGGATGCTGCTGTTTGACATACGTCAAAAAGCGTCTTGCGTCCACGCCGCTGCATGCGAAATTGACCGTTACCCCGAGCAGTTCCTGCACAGGGGCCATGGTGCAGGGTGCGCCGGCACGATGGGCCAGGTCGGCGTCTCCGCTGGCATCGATGACCCGTTTTGCCAGGATGGCCTGTCGGCCTGACTTGCTTTCGGTGATGACGCCTTTGACGACACCCTCTTCCACGATCGGGCGGACACCGAGGCAGTGCAGCAGCGGCCTGACGCCGGATTCGATGATCAGCCGGTCGGCCACCACCTTGAAAAGCTCGGTGTCGAGGGCCTGGCTGTCGGACTGAGGCTCCGGCCAGCTGGCATGCATCTCCAGGGCGCGTTGTTCGAATTCCAGGCCGATGCCCTGTGACTCGACGGTGCCGTTGTGGCGATACCAGGCGATGGATTCAACCGCGGCTTGCGTGATATTGCCCCCGAAGCATCCAAAACGTTCGACCAGCATGGTGTCCGTTTTTTCACGGGCGGCCGCCAGCGCGGCCGCCAGACCCGCCGGCCCGCCGCCGACCACCAGGACCTCTGTTTCGGCAATTACGGGAATTTCTTTTCGGCTTTCGGTGACTGTCCGCATTTTCAACCCCCTGGTTGTCCGGTGCCCTATTTGCTTGTTGACAGTGGCACCATATTTGATTACATACATATTTGCAATATGGAATAGTGTTCCATTATTCGGAACAAATGACGGCCGGTTGCAAAGTGGCTGTCGTTGCTTTTCCGGGCAGCGCCGTTTCAGGGAGACAGGCCGCATCAACCTGATTTTATTAACAAATGAAATCTTTATTCAAAGCGCTGGATATCATCGAGACCCTTGCGGAAGCGGGTGAAATGGGAATCAGGGAACTTTCGGCCGCAACCGGCTATCCACCGGCAACCACTCACCGCATCGTTTCCGCTCTGGGGGAAAGATCCTATCTGCGCAAAATGCCGGAATCGAACCGCTACAGCCTTTCACCGAAATTTTTGCTTCTGGCCGACAGCATCCAGGAGCGCTTCGAGATTGCACTGATCACCCGCCCCCATCTGGAAAAACTGATGCGCCAAAGCGGGGAGAACGCCAATCTGTGCGTGCGCAACGGGGTGGACGTCATTTACATCGACCATGTGCACAGCCGACGGCACAATCTCAGAATTTTCACCCACATCGGGGCCAATGCCCCGCTGCATGCCACCGGGGTCGGCAAAATTTTCCTGAGTTGGATGGCGCCTGATCAGTTTGCAGGTTTTCTGGAACGTATCAAGTTCGAGACGTTGACGCCCCACACGATTACCGACCCGGATGACCTGCGCGATGAAATTGAAAAAATAAAAAAACAAGGGTACGCCCTGGATGATCAGGAAAAAGAACTGGGCGTGCGGTGCATC
>Ga0316576_10001157_pt1 | contig 13810 bp, 12 predicted proteins | sample S0NA_FD_203075 | JGI IMG/M metagenome (GOLD analysis project Ga0316576, IMG submission 203075) | Rhizosphere microbial communities from salt marsh grasses in Alabama, United States - S0-2_050615r3r5 | ecosystem: Host-associated > Plants > Roots > Rhizosphere | place: USA: Alabama | collected... | reverse complement strand
TGGCGCTGGTGCCCAGCAAGCGCCGCTTCGTCGAGGGGCTGGCGATCGAGGGCCAGCTCCTGTCGCTGGAGCTCCACATCAAGAACGTCGGCAAGCGCCGCCGGGTGATCACGTTGAGCGACGCGCCGGTGAACCCCGATTTGGATTTCACCGACGGCAAGGGCGCTCGTTACACGCCCACCTTCTTGCCACCGCCGATGCCCAGGCCGGGGGGACCGCGCCGGCGCAAGCACACGCTCGCTCCCGGGCAGTGGCTCGGTATCGGCGCGGTGGAGACCTTCTCGGGCTTCACCCGCGCGGGGCAGAAGGGGCGCTGGTACCCGATGCTGCCCGCGGGGCGCTACAGGGTGCGGGCGCGCGCGGTGTCCGTCGACGGCGTCAAGGGCAAGCTGAACAGCGATCGTCCGCGGATCGAGGTCCAGCGCGCGGACGTCCCCGTCAACGGGCTCCGCCTGGCTCTCCGGGCGCGCAGGCCCGTGGTGCGCCCGGGCAAGCCGACGCAGCTCGCGATCGTGTTCTCCAACACGGGGAAGCGGCCGCTCACGCTCGATCTCGCGCGCGGCCGGCTGGAGCTGGAGGTTCGCGGCTCCTCGGTGAGCTACGGGCGGGCGGACCACCGCCCCGCCCCGCGGGACCTCCGGCCGGTGATCCGCCGCGGGGGTCGGCTGCGGTTCACCCTGCCCTTCCCCGGCATCGTCGGCGAGCGCGCCTTCGAGCTCGGCGGGCGTGGCTGGTACTGGCTGCTGCTGTCGTTCAAGAGCCCCGCGGACGCCTCCGCGCGGCCGTGGAGCGGGGAGGTGCGGTCACGGCCGCTGTGGATCGAGGCCCGCTGAGCGGCCGCTCGCGCCGCGGGCCGAGCTCCAGAATTTCGGATAGAGGGTTCACCAACCCCGTCTCCGGGAACACATGTCCCCCGCGAGAGCCCACCCATCATGCAATAACGGACACCTGGCCTGGTGCCCCTTGGCCCATCAATTGCAGCCCCAGGTACTCTGGCGGCAACGAGCATCGAGCCACCAGGAGGAGCCATGAAGAGAGGATTTCTGTTTGCCCTGGCCTCGGTCACCTTGTGCGTCAGCTGTGGAGCGGATCCCGCAGAGGAGGACGAGGGTCTGCTTCGTGGGACGTCTTCCAACAGCTCCTATGACATCTACAATTCTGCGGCCTATCCGGCCGCGACCTACAGCGACAATCGCAACTACGGCAACTACATGGGGGAACAGGAAATCCACTACGACATCCCCGGCAGCGTCAGGCTCTCGGTGAGAGCCGCGGGCACGCTTGCTGGCGCCGTCGTCTCGATCAAGCTGGGCAACCAGGAGTTCATCCACAGCGGCGGACATGGCGCTGCCGTTTCCTATCTGACCCATGGCACACCACCGTCTGGCTCCGGCAACAGCTATCCCAGTGAATGCTGGAACCCAACCGAAAATGGCAGTGCGCGGGACGACTGCTGGCCAGGAGCCACCATCTACTGTGGCAACAACTGCGGGAGCTATGGAAACCCCAACAAGAACGGATCCTATGGCGCCCCGTGGCACGGTCAAAGCTCGTCAGCGATGAATGCCTTCTCGAGCACCAGCGTGCAGCTCTACAGTGATGTCTGGATGGCTTACTACATCCCCGCGGGATGGAAGGGCTGGTATGGCTGCACCGCCAGGGGGTACTACGACTATCACGGGATTGGAAACGTCAATCTCTCCGGCGTGCGGCTGAAAAAATGGGTGACCGTCGGACCTGGCTCCAATGGTCCGCGGCGGCCGAACGTCATCCGGTTCAAGGCACAGATCATCGTCCCGAATGAGTATCACGCCCAGTGGGACAGTGTGCTTTCGCTCTACCTGCTCAGCAACCTCTACTACCAGGGCAAGAGAGTGATCCCCCGCTCCGACGGGAGTTACACAATCAAGGACATCGGCAACAAACAGGAATCGGGGTACCCCCAGATGTTGTGCAACGGCAGCGGAAGCTACTGCCTGGGCACCCTCAGCATGAATGCGAGCGCCGATCAGGGCCTGGCGTCGAGTCTCGAGACGAGACGCCACTACCTGGCATGGGAACAAGGTTCGGCCTACATCTGGAATATTTGGAAGGCAAAGGGCGTGAAGGGAAACAACAGTCGGAAGTTCCATCTGACGACCTACGTGGCGGTGGGCAGTCAAGACTCGGTCGCCGCTTCCCTGACGGCGATCTGGAACCACCGCTAAACACAAACAGCGATCAACCTCGGCAAGCGCCACCCGGTTGGGGCTGGTGATGCGTCAGCCTTCCTCGGAGCAAGACTGTCAGCGAGCGAGCGCCGTCCTACTTGTTCTTGGAGGAGCTGACCAGGATGGACGCGCCCGGCGGGATCGGGCCGCCCTTCCCGTGGAACGTGATCCGCAGCGAGGCGCAGAGCCCCTGCTCGCTCCGCCCCGCCGGGGTGGTGACGTAGGTAACGGGGCAGTCCTTGTCCAGCCTGTACCAGGTGAGCATCATGCTGTCCTTGCTCCACACTCCCCGGGTCCAGCCGGTGTGGGACGCCTCGAACTCGCGGATGTACCGGTTGCGGTGCGCTTGGATCCCCTCCTCGGTGAAGGAGACCTCGAGCCTGACGTCGTGACTGGTTGAGGACTTGAAGTCCTGATCCTTCTCCTGGACCTCGCAGACCACCGTGCCCGCGGGCACGAACCCCTTCACCTGGCTCGCCAGCTCTCCGCGGTTTTGCATCGAGCGTGCCAGGCTCCGGGGCACGCGGGTCGTGGGTTGCCGTTCCGTGTGCGACAGCAGGCAGGCGGAGTTGCCGGCGAGTCCGCCGTCCGGCGCCACGACGCGACGCCGCGGGCCCCAGCCAGCGGGTCGGGGTTACCCCGAGCGCCGCGGCGCTCAGAGCCCGCCGACCTCGGCCAGCCGCGCCTTGAGCTGGCTGTCGACGTTGCAGGTGTAGGTGGCGTGGACCGCGCGGGCCAGCTTTCGCAGCTTGCGCGCGAGGGCTGGCTGCCGGGCGAGCTGCACCACGACGCGGGCCACGCGGGCGTTGGGGCCGCCGCAGTCGCCTGCTTCCAGGTGAGGCTGCAGGCGGCGCAGAAACTCGATGATGCGGGCCGGGGGGAGCCTGGCGGCGGCGTCGAGTACGAGGGAGACGACGGTGAGATCCGGCGGGCCCTTGCGCCAGCCGCGCAGCAGCTTGAGGCAGAGTGCTCGACGCCGGTCCGGAGACAGCAGGTCCCGAAACTGGCGGGCCTGGCTATCGTCGTGGTCCGGGCGGGCGGGTATGTAGCGGGCGAAGTGATCGATGAACCGACGCGCGTCCTCCTTGCCCGACGGTGACTCGAGGTGCCTTAGCAGCGCCTGGTTCAGCTCGTACATCAGCTGTGCATCGCGCTTCTGCCCCGGATCCAGGCCTCGCAGGAAGATCAGCAGCGCGGGCAGATCGTCGCGGCGGAGCTTGTTCCAGACAAAGTAGTCGCGCACCAGCTTCTTGAGCCGGGGACTGACAGCGCTGCGGCGGGCGGCAGCGGCGAGGAAGGCCCGGCGCCGACCCGGCGCGAGCTTGTCGAGGTGGTGGCGAAGCAGATCGTGGTGAGGTGCAGCGGCCGCGGCCTCGAGCACCGTCGCGGTGGTGAGCCGGCGGCGGGCGCGCAGGGTGTCGTAGGCCAGCTCGTAGAGGTCAAAGTCGGCGAGGTCCTGGCGCAGCTGCGCGACCGTGGCGCGGCGGCGGTAGGTGTGCTGCCAGCGCGGCGCGAGGTGGACGCGGAGCTTGTACGCGACGCGCGGCGACAGGGGGAGCGCGGCCCTGACCCGCCCCGGATCTGCGGGATCCACCACCAGGACCATCTTCGCGCCCGGCTTGACCGCCGTGGGCGCCAGATCCCAGTACTGCCGCACGACGATCCAGGCGCCCGGGACGAAGGCCGGCTCGGGGGGAAGCTCGAAGGTCCGGCTCTTCCCCACCGGGCTCGCTCCGCCCGTCGTGGCGCGGCGCCAGACCCGTTCGATCTGCCCGGTGAAGCGCCTGTCCTTTGCCGGGGTCTGCGCGCGGACCTGCAGCGCGATGGCCGTGCTGCCGAGCAGCTCCGACAGCTTGATGTGCTGGATGTCGACGCCGTCGGCCACCGCAACAGCAGGGACGACGAGCAGAGCAACGACGGATCCGAGAGTCCTCATCATGTCCATTGTACCCCGGAGGCGGCGGCTATCATGCGTCTTCGAGGCGGTCACCGCACGAAGGCAGACGAAAAAGCCCGGTTGCACCCCCCATACCTCAATCCCCCAGCACCAGATCATCCAGCAACAGCTTGCCTCCCCGCTCGGTTAGCACGAAGCGCTCACCCTCATGCCATCGTGCCTCTTTTCCTCCCGAGCCAGGCTTTCCTGGCGCACCAGTTTGAAATACTCATGCTTCTCCGGCTCCGGTGCTAACATCAGGTGTTCCCTAACGGCTTGCGCCGCTCACGCCAGCCAGCGCGGGTGGGGCCAAGGAGCTGACCGCTGTTGGTTTGCAGGCTATCAGCACAGTGGATCGAAGTGTGGGTAATCTGCGCTGCCGTGCTGACGGATGGGTGCACGCGCACCGGCTTCGAGGGTGCCGTTGACTCCGGGCCGCTGTTCGATCTGGGCGAGGCGGCGGATGCCGCTCTCGACACGGCCCCGAGTCCAGACATGAGCCCGTTCGTCGACGCGCCGCGGTCGGATATGCCACCCGTCCTCGGCACAGGTGGGGCGGTGAGCCTGGTGCCCGCGCCGCCCTCTGTCCAGAACGAGGCTTGGGAGAGCGACACCGCGATCCGGGTCTTCGCCGAACGCCAGGGCGTCACGCTGGCCAACGGCCTCGCGCTCGACATCGACGCGCCAGGGGACTACTCGCAGTTCTCAAGCCTTGGCGTCAAGACCGCGCCCGCGGGCGCCACCGTCAACAGCTACATGGCCCACGTGGACCCGGTCGGAAAGCCCAGCTCCAGCCTGTCCTTCGCCGGCAGCATCACCTTCACCGCGCCCATCCTCGGCTTGATCCTACAGGCCAACCAGCTCACCGCCTCCGACCCGCTACTCGGCGCTCCGGCCACGAGCTACCCGGGCCAGAGTCGGGGCGTCGATGACACGGAGGACTTCGTGCATCTCAGCGCGGACAGACGGACGCTGGTAGTCCACCTGATCGCTGACATCCATGTGGACGAAATCCGCATCGTTCTGGACGCGGGCCCCTGAAAGCCCTCACTTTGCCTCGAGTCCGCGGCGGGCGCTGTCTGTCGCGCGAAGTAGCGCGCGCGCCGGCGTGGTGGCGAGCGCAAGGGCAACAGCAAAGCTACTCGTCGAGCAGCGCCTCCTCGACGGGGCGACAGACCTCGAGGAAGCGCTCGTAGGCCAGGGCGGGCCAGCTCTCTACCACCTCCCCAGGGCGATCGCCGCAGCTCCGTAGACAAAGAGCACCAGGTTGACGAAGCCGAGTGCGTCAATGATTGACATTTTGTGACATACAGGACACCCTTAAAGCGTATGATTTTGAAGATGTGGAGAGTGCCATGCCGAACGTTTCACTCACCAAGGAGATGGAGCGGGAGATCGAGGAGGCTATCGAATCTGGCGAATACACGAGCGCTTCGGAGATCGTTCGCGAGGGCCTCCGCCTGTGGAAGGAGCGCAGGACAAGAAGCGTCCTCTATGACGAGTGGCTCAACGCGCAAATCGAGCTTGGCTGGTACGAAGCCGAGCGCGGGCAGATCGAGCCCCATGACATGCGATCGATAACCGACCAGGTGCTCCGCAGCAGCTCGAAGCCGAAGAAGTAGATGGCCTACCAGATCTTCCGCACTCTGCGGGCTCGCCAGGACCTGCTGGAGATCGCCGACTACACCTTGGGACGATGGGGGCGCCGGCAGATGGTGAAGTATCTGCGCGAGCTCGACGCGACCATCCAGAAGCTCGCCGCCGATCCCATGCTTCTCGGCCAGGATCGCAGTCACGTGAAGCCCGGCCTGCGGTCCCTTCCTCACAAGCAGTATCACTTCATATTCTACCGCGTGCACGGCGACACCGTGGAGATCATCCGCGTCCTGCATCAGCGGCGGGACTGGGCCAGGCTCGTGGAGCCTTGACGGAGCTCTCGGTGGAGGTGCACTGATGCCGACCTCCGACATCGACATCGACGCTCGACATTCGACCGCCGTGGTCTCGTTCGGAGACCTGGACACCTGTTCGGCGACGACAAGGCCCTCGCCGGCGCCGCGCTGAGCGCCGCCAAAAAAGGCCGTGTACCAGCGGGGTGATGTCGAGGCTCGACGCCCGCGGTGGCGTCGATGACGTCCTGTCGCTGCTCCGCAGGTCTGGCAAGGGCCTGACCGACCTCGCACTGTCCGACCTCGTCGGTTGAAGCGCTCGGTCGTGGGCTTCGCCTGCGGGTCACACGGCGAGGGACCGGTCAGTCGCTTGCTTCGTCGATCGCGACGTCTGGTTGCACCGATTCGATCAGCCGTTTCACCTCGACGCCGACCCGCGCGACCTGTTCGCGATCGGTCCCGCGGAGGACCAGGGCCACCCCGGGCCGGGCGTCCTGGAAGAACGGGTAGCTGCCGATGTCCACCGACGGCTGGTCGCGCTGGATCTCGGCCAGGCTGTCGGCCAGATCGCTCTCCCGCGCCAGCGCCCGGAGGGTCAGGCTGTGCCGACGAGGGCCTCCCCCGATGTCGTCCTGCAGGTTGTCGAGCATCGCCCGGAACGTCTTGGGGATCCCTGGCAGCACGTAGACATTCTCCAGCCGAAAACCGGGCGCCCGCGTCACCGGATTGTCGATCAGCGCCGCACCGGCGGGGACTCGGGCCATCTTCCGCCGCGCCTCGTTCAGGCCTGCCGGCCCGTAGTACTCCTCGAGACACGCCACCGCCTGTGGATCGAGGACGAGCCCGACGCCAAACGCCTCGGCGATCGCGGCCGTCGTGACGTCGTCGTGCGTGGGCCCGATGCCGCCGCTGGTGAAGACGTGATCGTACCGCCGTCGGCACCGGTTCACCGCCTCGACGATGATCCGCCGGTCATCGGGGATGATCCGCGCCTCGGCCAGCCGCAGGCCCCCGGCCTCGAGCCAGGTGGCCAGTTGCTGGACGTTGGCGTCACGGGTCCTCCCCGAGAGGACCTCGTTGCCGATTACGAGCAGGCACGCGGTCGGACCGCGGTGACTTCGCTGAGTCATGTCGAACGCCTCGTGGGAAAGCTAGCATGGGGGGGTGTGCCCGCAATCGGGCAAACAGGCGACTTGATCCACGCCCGGTATCGCCAATCATACGGATGTGGGGAATCGAGCGCTGACGCTGACCGCGGTGATCGACCGCTCGATGCACGAGAAGGTCTGCGTGGTGACCGGCGCCTGTCGGCTCACTGTCGGTCGCCCGCCGCCACCAACCATCGATCATTGGGTGATGGATGCGCTACCATGCCCGGGATCACAGGGAGCACATGGCACGGCGTGGTGCCGACCTGGAGAGACAGGAATCGACGATGAAACGCGGACTCTTGGGCTGGCTTTTCGGCGACAAGAATCAAGAGGCGGCGCACGTGCCACCGACATCGGACGAGACCCGGGCACGGGTGGACAGCGCCGGGCCGAAGGCGAGCCTGCGCGAGCGATTCGAGGGCCGGGGCGAAATCGGCCGCGGCGGCATGGCCGCCGTGTACCACGTCGTCGATCGCAACCTGCTGCGCCACTCCGCGATGAAGGTCCTGGCGCCCGAGCTCGCGCGGAACCCGTCGTACCGGCTGCGTTTCCTCGAGGAGGCACAGATCAGCGGTCAGCTCGACCACCCGAACATCGTGCCGGTGCACGAGCTCGGCGAGGACGAGGCGGGCACCCTCTACTTCACCATGAAGCTGGTGGTGGGAGAGACGCTGCAGGATAGGCTGCTGCAGGACACCTCCCCGCGCACGGTCCAGTCGGTCGGCCCCTACCTGGAGGTCCTGGTCAAGGTCTGCGACGCCCTCTCCTTCGCGCACAGCCGCGGCGTGGTGCACCGCGACCTCAAGCCGGCCAACATCATGATCGGCAGCCACGGGCAGGTCTACGTCATGGACTGGGGCCTGTGCCGGATCGTCGACGCGCAGAAGGGATCCACCGGCGCCCGGCGCTCCATCGCGACGACTCGCGATCGCGCCAACGTCGAGCTCGATGAGGAGGGCATGGTGGCCGGATCCCTGAGCTACATGCCCCCGGAGCAGGCCCGGGCCGACAACGAGAGCGTCGACGAGCGCAGCGACGTGTTCGCGCTGGGCGCGCTGCTCTACCACATCCTCACCGGGCGGGCCCCCTTCGCCGCGCCGACGCTGCCCGAGCGGCTGGCGCTGGCCCAGGCGGGCAAGTTCACTCCGGTGGACGAGGTGGAGTCGGCCAACGCGCTGCCCTACCGGCTGGGCCGCATCGCGGAGCGGGCCATGTCCTTCGATCCCGCCGATCGCCACCCCACGGCGGAGAGCTTCAAGGAGGACCTGCTGAGCTATCAGCGTGGCGCCATCGACCTGCCGATGCGGGTCTACCCGCCGGGGGCGATGATCGTGCGCGAGGGCGACATGGGAGACGAGGCCTACATCATCAAGTGGGGCACCTGCCGCGCCTGGAAGGAGGTCGATGGCAAGCGGTTCACCCTGGGGACCCTCTCCCAGGGTGATGTCTTCGGCGAGGCGGCGGTCCTGTCAGCAGGCCGGCGCACGGCCAGCGTCGCCGCGGTGGATGAGGTGACGGTGGCGGTGGTCGAGGCCGACGCGCTCACCGAGGGGGTCGTGCTCAACTCCTGGCTCGGCCCCTTCGTGCGCGCCCTGGCCCAGCGGTACGTCGCCCTCGACCAGCGGTTGAACAAGGCCCTGGCTGGCAGGAAGCGCCCTGCCTGACGGCCAAAGAGGTCACCACCGGCACCATGGCTGGCCGGCGGCAAGGCCGGGCTCTACAGCACCACGGACCAGGGCAAGACCTGGTCCTGCGAGGATCTGCCCACCGACGGCATGATCGCGCACGTGGCTCGCGCGGAGGGCGTGCTGTGGGTCGCTGGGCTGGCCGGCTTCCTCGCGCGGCAGACCAGTCTGGCTCGGCGCACTGGCGAGTGGTCAAGCAGCCTACGGCCTGGCATGGTTGCGCAGCACCGCGGCGCTTCCCTTGCTGCGGCGGCGACTGCTTGAAGACCGCTATTTCTACGCGCGCAACAGCGACGCAGAGTCGTTGACAGGGTGGTGCGATTCAAGCGCCACAGCCGTCGAATAGTGGGCGAGCTCTTGTTCGAAGATCGCCGGCGAATCCACGCAACGCGCAATCACCCGTTCTTCGTGCCGGGCGCGGGCTGGGTGCAGGCCGGCGATCTGCGGCCAGGGCAACGGGTGCTCTCGGACACGAGCGCGAGGTCGCTCAAGCCGCTCACGATCACGGCGGTAGTCTTCAAGGGGCGGCGAGGGTGCCGCAGGCGCGCCAAAGGGCGCCCGGGGATCAGCGCCGCCGTCCGCTCCGTTGACGTCCCAGTGCTGGTCCGTCTCCGGCGGCCCGCGGCCGTGCGGCTCGCCGGGCGATGGCCGCCGCCAGGTCGATGGTTCTGGGTTAGACTGCTTGCCAGCAGTCGCCACGGGCAGGTCGATGAACAAGGACGCGCACGATTCAGGGCAAGGCCCGGCGCAAAGCGTCGCCGAGGCCGAGGACGGGCAGCCGGTCCGCCTGAGCGGGAGGGTACGATTGGCCCGCCACGCGGAGCCGCTGATCTCGCCCATCGGCGAGCGCCCGTGCGTCTACTACCAGGTCCGCGAGTTGATCGGCGTCGAGTCGGTGCAGGAGCTGACCGAGGCCCAGGACTTCTACCTCGAGGACGCCACCGGCCGCGCCTTGGTGGAGGTGGACCGCCAGCGCTGCCAGGTGGAGGCTGCGGCCGACCGGGTGCACGAGACCATGCAGGTCCTCGACGCCGACATCGAGGAGATCTCGCGGCGCCTGTCGCGGCTCAAGGAGCTGATGCGAGGCGGTAACCCGGCCGAGCAACGCAAGGCTCACCCGGCCCAGCAGCGGCTGAGGAAGCTGGCCACGCTACTCTGCTCGACCCGGGCTCACGCACGCGGCAGGATCCACGGCGGCAGGCGGACCCGCGAGCAACAGGCGCAGCTGATCCGCGAGCTGAGCGAGACGTTCAAGGACGCCGAGGACGTCAAGTGGGCCGGGAGCCTGCAGCTGGACGCCCCCCGGCACGAGGTGCTGCTGGTCGAAGGTGCGGAGGTGACGGTCGAGGGGATCGGACGCCTGGAGCCCGATCCCGACCCCGCCGCGGCCGTGCACTACCGAGAGGTGCCTCTGCGGCTCGTGGTGCGGGCCCCGTCGGGCGGCCCGTTGCGCATCACCGACACCCGGACGGATCCCGTGCCCGGGCCTCGCCCCAGGAAGCGCCGTCGACCGCAGCCCTCCGCTGGCGCCAGCTCGGGCCGCGGCTGGTGGTGGTGGACCCTCGGCGCAGGGGCGCTGGCCGCCCTGCTCTACTGGCTGTTCGGGCCATCCTGACGGCCCGCCGGCTCACTGGCAGTGTGATGGGGGCGGTCGAGCACAACGACGTCGGCAGGCCGCCGGCCACGCAGAGGCCGAGGCAGTCGCCGTCCGAGTAGCAGGCGTCGGCGCACTCGGCGTCGGCGCTGCCGGAGGTCGTGAGGCAGGTGTGGCAGGTGGGCGAGCCGGGGCAGAAGCCGCACGGCTTGATGTGGGTCCGGCAGACGCCGGCAACGCAGCTCGCGGTGATCAGATTGTCGCCGGGCTCAAGCGTGACGTCGAGCTCGTAGGGCGCCTCGAGACCAGGTCCCGGTCGGGTCGTCTCGATGGTGTGGATGGTGGTCCCGCCGCTGGCCCGTCAGCGCGGTCGCCCGGCCCCGGTGACGAGGTAGCCCCGGCTCTCGACCGTCTTCTGGCCCATGGCGGCGATCAGGGCGTCCGCGTCGATCCAGGTCCAGCCTCGCTTGCGGTTGACGTCCATCACCAGGAACGAATCGGACCGGGCGTCGTAGGCGCCGAGCGGGGCGAAGTGCCCGCGGCCCTGCTGTCCCAGGGCGCGGCGGTCGAAGTTCACCACCACGAGGCCGCTGCCCGCCAGCGCGCCGGCCAGCTCCGCCTTGATCCGCGCCGGGGAGGCGTCGGAGCGGACGGGTCGGATCGCGGCATCGGGGCGGTAGCGCCTTAGCACGCCGTGGAGCTCCTGCAGGGTGAACCCGCGGGGCGGTATCGTGCCGTCCGGCCGCGGAGCCTCCCCCCGCACCAGCGCCAGGGACTTGCCGCTGCGCCGCAGCACGGAGAACTGGGTGTGGCTGGCGCGCCCGCGCTCGCCCGCGTTGAGCACGTTGGCCAGCGAGGTGGGTCCGCACATGCTGCGGGTCTGATACTCGAAGCTGCCGGCCATCCGCTTGTAGGCCCGCCTGGCGCCGCAGCGCAGCAGCCGCAGCCTGCCGCGGACGCTGCTCAGCTTGACCGGCCGGGCCCGCAGGCTGGCGGTCGTCGACACTTGCCGTGCGCCGGCTTGCACCGGCCAGATCAGCAGGACCAGGAGGGCCAGCGCAGGCAGATGGAGCGTGGCGGACAGACGCATCAGTTCTCCGGTCCCTGGCTTGCAATGGGTATGCCGCGAGTCCCGGCACGAGAAAACGGGCACATGGCCGGCCCGCGGCCGTCCGACTGGCCACTGCACTGGCCAAGGCGACCCGTCTCGGTATGGCCGCTACTCTGCCCTCAAGCCCGCGACGACGGCCTGAGTCAGAAAGCGCCAGGGGCACCCCGCGACCAGGCCGGCGCGTTCCAGCAGGGCCACGTGGTCGTCGATGGACAGCAACGACACCAGTGACCCCTGGCCGAGGTGCGAGAGCTTCGCGCCGACGCCGCTGGTGAAGGCGTTCACGGCGCTCGAGTACCGCGCGGCATCCTCGGGCGCAAGCTCCGTAGCCACTCGTTCGGCGAGATCGTCCTGTTCGGCGAGCACGACCGTGGCGTTGAGCAGCAGACCGCCGCGGCGCAGCATGCCCCCGTACCGGGAGTAGATCGCGGGAAGGTCGAGCTCCTTGTAGACCAAGGCATTGCAGCTGACAACGGCGTCGAACGATCCGTCGCCGCTCCAGTCATTCATGTCGGCGCAGACCAGGCTGATCCGCGAGGAGAAACGCGCCAGCCGTTTGCGCGCCTGCGCAGCCATCTGCGCCGAGAACTCGAGGCAGGTGACCGAGCTGGAGGGGACCTCCTGCAGGACGCGTTCCGCCAGCAGACCGGTGCCGGCCCCCAGGTCCAGGACCCGCAGCGGCTCCCGTCTGGGCAACAGGTCCACCATCGCTTCGTGGGCCCGGTGATAGAGCACGTTGTTGGCGTAGATCTCGTCGTAGAGCTCGGCGCCCGCGTCCCAGATCCGCTTCACCTCCGACATGCACTCGACCTCCTCAACCGTGCTGCTGGCCGTAGTGCGAGCGGATCGCCGCGTCGACATCGTCCTCCCCGACGACGACGACCTTGATGTCGCAGCCGGTGGTGTACCGGAGGTTGTCCACGGATCGCAGCGTGGACGGATCGGCCAGCGCGACGAGAAGCGATCCGTCCTCGCCGCGCCTGAGCGGGATGCAGCGCAGCTCCCTGGCGACATGCCCGGGGATCAGGCCTGTGGCCTCCGGCTCGATGGCCACCCCGGCGAGGCTGGTCACCCGCCCCGACCCCGCAACGGACACCTGGCGGATCTGTCCCTTGATGTCGTCGACGCTCCGCCCTATCTCGTCCAGCCTGCGCTGGATCTTGACCCGCTTGATCACCAGGATCAGGGTGACGAGCGCGGTGAAGGGCAAGGCGCCGAGGAACCCGAGGACCACGCTGACATCGGCCATCAGGGGACCGAGGAAGCCCGCGGCCAGGCAGGCCAGGCCGATCACGACGAGCGAGCCCCAGGACTGTCGCTTCTTGCGGAGCTCGTTGCGCTGGGCGTACAGGGCGTCCAGCTCGATCTTCAGCTCGCGGCCTGGGATCTCTTTTGCCTTCTGCTCGAGCTGCCGCGTCAGCCGGACCTGCCGATCCAGGGAGCCCTCGCCCTCGTACTCGACGAACCACCTCGTGGCCTTGGCGACCGGATGCAACCGGTGCCACAGATCGTCCGGCAGGTAGATGTCGGTCTGGCAGTACTCGCACTGGGTGGTGCGCTCGGTCTCTCCGGTGATCTTCAGCGAGCCGGAGCAGTTGGGGCAGGACATCACCACCGGCTGGGACGCCTCGGGCACCTCGGCGGCGGCCCCCTCCGCGTCCTCCTCGAGCCGGGCGCCGAAGATCCGGCGCGCTGACGGGACCAGCGGCCCGAGCCACTGCGGCACCGCCCGGGCCTCGCCCTGCATCTGCGCGGGCGGCGCCTTCTCGCTGACATCCACCTCGTGGTCCTCAAAGGCGCGGGACAGGGTCTCGCCGCAGTCGGCCGCGTCGATCAGGCGCCCCCAGAACCCGGCGTCGCGCTGGTTGGTCTCCAGGCAGTGCGAGCAGAGGATCTGTCTCACCGGGCCCGGAAAGGGCAGCGGCATGCCACAGTGCTCGCACTTGCCGATGATGCGGATCCCCCGGTAGCGTCGCATGCCTCCTCCTGGGCCCGTCGCGCGCAGTATACCGCGTCCAGCCGTTCTTGCCCTTGCCCTGCTGGATCTCTCGCCCACCAGCCCGCCCCAGCCGCTGTCGAACTTCTTGCCGGCGAGCACCGGGAGCGCCGGCATCGGCGCAGCGTGCGGGCCTGGCTTGCGCGCTTGCCCACAGCTCGAGCTGCACCGGCCAACGGGCCGGGCTCAGGGCCGGTGGCTCACAGGGCAGGGCCAAGGTGCGTCAAGATCATCGTGC
>Ga0316576_10001156_pt1 | contig 13813 bp, 10 predicted proteins | sample S0NA_FD_203075 | JGI IMG/M metagenome (GOLD analysis project Ga0316576, IMG submission 203075) | Rhizosphere microbial communities from salt marsh grasses in Alabama, United States - S0-2_050615r3r5 | ecosystem: Host-associated > Plants > Roots > Rhizosphere | place: USA: Alabama | collected... | reverse complement strand
TCCTGCATTCTTCTCTCCCTTGAGTCAAGCACATCCCCCGTTTACACAGTTCATCTGACAGGCTGTTCGCGTATCCTCCGGAGAAACCCACTGCACAATCCAGCTCGCACGCGCGGTAGTTCGAAATCGTGGCGGGCGAAGTATACGGCCAATAGTAGAAACAACAACCAGCACAGTCGCATGTGGTGCAAAGGTGCCCGTCATCACTATTCAGGAAACGACAATCTGTGGTCGGAGCATAGATGTTGCAGTGATCAACCACCAGAACGTTGTCTGCCTCACACATCAAGCTTTCGCGCTGTTGCTCATCGGTGACGTCTCGAGGATCAAGGCCACCCCCACCGCTGCCACTTCCCCCGGCTCCGCCACCTCCACCGCTGCCACCACCCGACCCACCACTTCCACCCCCAGACGGGACACAGTCAACCCATTCCCACGAGACCTCCGTCGTACACCCGAATCCATCCACGCAAACCTCGGTAACAACCCGTAAAAAGCAATCACAGCAACCACCTGCGGAGCCGCCACCACCAGCTCCCGCCTGGGCAGAACCTGGGAGGATCAATACGATTGATCGCGAAAACCGAGCCCCAAATCAACCGCATGGTATCTTCTACTGAGGAATCGTTTTCTGAACCGCATCATATTGTTTTGTTTCTGTTGTTATTGTCAAGACATGATAATTGAATCAAATGCCATGACCGCGCTCGATGGTCCCAAGAGAAACAAGTGGATAAAGGTGGCAATGCATACGGTCAACGAATTTTCCCTGGCTGAGAGTTCTTTCTCGCCAAAGCCCGCCAGCTATCTTGACCGTGTTTCCCCGGCACCATCGCATCAGCGGTTCAGGCCCCCAGCACAGCGATTGCAGTCTCGCAGTCGTCGTGCTCGAGCGAGAGAATGACGCCGTACCGTCGATGGATGCTGGCGATGCCGCTCGACTCGTTCACTGCAACGCCGGCGCGCGCGAGCGTGTCGAAGATCGTGGTCAGCGCGCCTGGCTCATCATCGTCGCCTTCGAGATGCACCGCCGGGCGAGGGCCGTCGACTACTCGTCCTTCGCCGCCGCCCCGGATGCCGCGACGTAGCCTCGCCCCGCCGACCAGGCCTCACCGATCGGCTCGGCCGCCAGCGACCAGTAGCGGTTGTCGGGCATGCTCAGAAGCAGAGGATCCGTCTTTCTCAGGTCGAGCATGCCGTCCGTCAGGTACGCCTCGTCGGCGTAGATCTTGACGATGTCGCCGACGAAGAGGGTGTTGCTCGGCAGCTCGAGCGACTCGGCCAGTCGGCATTCCATGGCCACCGGGCAGTCCGCGGCCATGGGAGCGGCCCCGAGCTCGCCGACGAAGACCGGGAAGACCCCGGACTTGTCGGTTCGACGCCCGGAGGCGATGCCGACGTAGTCCGTCGCCTCGAGCTGGCGCCGATTCGGGAAGCTGAGGCTGAAGCAGCCGTTGGCGACGATCGCCTCCGCGGTCGCGTGGGAGCGGTTGACGGCCACCGCGATCTGCGGTGGCTTGAAGTTGACCCTGGCAAGCCAGGCAACGGCCATGAAGTTCGGTCGTCCTTGATAGAGCGTCCCCAGCACGGCCACCGGCATCGGGTAACCGACGCTCTGTGTGTCGATCTCGATTCGTTGCATGATGCTCTCCTTCCATTGTTGCTTGCACAAGCAAGGCCGTTCTCGAAAAAAGGGGGGTCGTCGACGTCGATGCCTCATCCATCGAGCCGCTCCTGGGCGTCATCGATCTTCCGGGTGAGCTCCTCCCCGTCAGCCTCCCCGAGCCTGCTGACGTAGCGCTGGCGGAGCCTCCACCACGCGTCGTGAATCGCCGGCAACAGCCGCCGTCCCGCGTCGGTCGGGAACACCGTCGTCGTCCTGCCGACGCTCGTACGGGTGACGAGATCCCGGTGAATCAGGGCGTCCACCAGGCGGGTGATTGTCGACGGCGCCAGCTGCAAGGACTCGCCCAGGTCCTTCTGGGCCGTGCCGGGCCGCTCGATCACGAGCATGAGCAGGAAGGCGTGCGATGGCGACAACCCGGTGGTCCGAAACGCCTCCTCGGCCATCCGGTTCATGCATCGAGCCAGGGCGTTCGCGGTAAAGTACAGACATTCGTGGAGAATGTCCTTCGTGCTGATGCCTGCATCGACCGCACCCGGGCTCGCAGCACGCCCGGCGCCTTCATCGGCGGCGCTCCTTCCGGCGCGTTGGCTGGTCGTGGGCTGCGATCCAGGTTTCGCCACGGCGTCTCCTTTCTTGCTTGTACATACAACAATTTATCCACCGCTGTCAAGGCCATCTGACGGAACCGGGGACGTCTTTCGTCCGTACTGTCCAATGAGCGTCTGCTGACGCGAGTGGGAATGTCTCTGCAATCAGGAGAAGGTATGAGCATCAGAAGATCGGCCTCGCTGGGTCTCGAAATCGTCGTGTCTCTCGTTGTCGCCGGATCGGCTTCGGCCGCAGAGCCCGCGCTCTGGATCCGCGATCCGGCCATCTCGCCGGATGGGACAACCATCGTCTTCAGCTATCGCGGCGACATCTACCGGGTGCCGTCGAGCGGCGGCGAGGCGGTTCCCATCACGATCCACGACGCCCATGAAAGCCGGCCGGTGTGGTCGCCGGACTCGACCATGATCGCCTTCGCCTCCAACCGCTACGGCAACGACGACGTGTTCGTCATGAGCGCCGGCGGTGGCACGGCGACACGGTTGACCTTCCACTCCGCCCCGGACCAGCCGACGAGCTTCACCCCCGACGGCAAGGCCGTACTCTTCGGCTCGGCGCGGCTCGACTCGGTGTCGTGCGTCCAGTTCCCGACCCGCGCCCAACCCGAGCTCTACGAGGTCCCGATCGACGGCGGCATGCCCCGGCAGGTGCTGAGCACGCCGGCGTTGTATGCGGTCTGGGACGATCAGGGCCAGCATCTGGCCTACACCGACGAGAAGAGCTACGAGGAGCTCACCCGCAAGCACGACGACTCGTCCTTCGCCCGCGACGTCTGGATCTACGATGCATCCAGCGGGACGCACACGCGGCTCACCGGCTTCGGCCACGACGATCGGCAGGCGGTGTGGGGGCAGGACCAGCGTACGCTCGTGTTCCTGTCCGAGCGGGACGGGACCTTCAACGTCTGGAAAATGGAGCTCGACGACCCGTCGCACCCGGTACAGATCACCGAGCACCAGCGGCACCCGGTCCGCTCGCTGAGTGCTTCCAAGGCCGGCGACCTGTGCTACGCCTACGACGGCGAGGTCTGGGTTCGACCTGCCGGCGCCGACACGAGCTCGAAGCTCGAGATCCTGGTCGCAACCGACCTTCGCCACAACGATGTCCGACCCCTCGACGTGTCGAGCAAGATCACCGAGCTCGACGTCTCGCCGGACGGCAAGGAGATCGCGTTCATCGCCCGCGGTGAGGTCTTCGTCACCTCCACCGAGCATGCCGTGACCCGGCGCATCACGTCGACGCCGGAACAGGAGCGGTCGGTCAGCTTCAGCCCCGATGGCCGCAGCCTGCTCTACGCCGCCGAGCGCGACGGCAGCTGGAACCTCTACCGAGCCGACCTCAGCGACGACGACGAGCCGTCGTTCTTCAACGCCACGTCCATCGAGGAAAGACCGGTGCTGATGACCGACGCGGAGACCTTCCAACCCCACTTCAGCCCCGACGGCAAGGAGGTGGCCTACCTCGAGGAGCGGGTGGTGCTCAAGGTGTTGAATCTCGCGAGCGGCGAGACTCGGACCATCCTGCCCGCGAGCCTGAACTACTCGTACACCGATGGCGATCAGTGGTACGAGTGGTCTCCCGACGGCAAGTGGTTTCTCGTCGAGTACCTCAGCCCGGGGCGGTTCTCCGCAGAGGCGGGGTTGATCCCCTCGTCAGGTGAGGGTGAGCTCGTGAACCTGACCCGGAGCGGGTACTTCTCGGTTGCGCCACGGTGGGCGATGGACGGCGACATGTTCTACTGGCTGTCCGACCGCCACGGCGCCCGTCGCCAGGCCGGGTGGCCGGCCGAGCTCGACGTCTACGCCGGCTTCTTCACCCACGACGCCTGGGACCGCTGGCGAATGACCGAGGCCGAGTACGAGCAGCAGAAGGAGCGCGACAAGAAGGCCGACAAGGACAAGGATGGCGACGACAAGGACGGCAAGGCCAAGGACGATGAGGAGGACGACGACCAGGAGATCGAGCTCCCGGACCCGGTCGAGATCGATCTCGACGGTCTCGACGACCGCAAGATCCGCCTGTCGGTGCACTCGGCCGATCTCGGCGGGACGGCGGTCACACCCGACGGCGAGAAGCTGCTCTACCTCGCGTCCTTCGAGAAGGGCTACGACCTCTGGGTGTCGGCGCACCGCAAGTCGGAGGTCAAGCTGCTCGCGAAGCTCGGCGCCGAGTCCGTCGATGGCCTGATCATCGACAAGGAGGGGAAGAAGGCCTTCGTCCTCGCCGATGGGCGGATCTCGACGGTCGAGATCGAGAGCGGCAAGGTGGAGCCGGTATCGCTGAGCGCCGAGATCGAGCTCAACGAGGCCGCCGAGCGCGCCTACTTCTTCGAGCACGCCTGGCGCCAGACCAAGGAGAAGTTCTACGTCAAGGACATGCACGGGGTCGACTGGGACTTCTACAAGGCCGAGTACGCGACCTTCCTGCCACACATCGACAACAGCTACGATCTCGCTGACCTCATCTCGGAGATGCAGGGCGAGCTCAATGCCTCTCACCTCGGCAGCGGCTATCGACACAAGCAGCCGGATGGCGACGCCACGGCCTCTCTGGGCTTCTTCCCGGATCCCGACCATGAGGGCGCCGGGGTCCGGATCGCCGAGATCGTCGAGGGCGGTCCCCTGGAGCAAGAGGGCACCCGGATCGCTGCCGGGGTCGTCATCGAGGCCATCGGCGGCGCCTCGATCGAGGCCGGTGACAACTGGTTCCGGCTGCTCAACCGCAAGGCGGGCGAGCTGACCCGGCTGTCGCTCCTCGAACCGGCCTCCGGCGACAGGTGGCAAGAGACCGTCAAGCCGATCTCGCTCCGCGAGGAGCGCGAGCTTGTGTACCAGCGGTGGGTGCGGTCCCGCCGGGCCGAGGTCGAGCGGCTGTCCAAAGGCCGCCTCGGCTACGCCCACATCCGCGGCATGAGCGACGGGCCCTATCGCGAGATCTACGAGGAGGTTTTCGGTCGCCACACCGAGAAGGAGGGCATCATCCTCGACACCCGCTTCAACGGCGGCGGCAACCTGGTCGAGGCTCTGACGACCTTCCTGAGCGGGACGACCTACTTCACCATGGTGCCGCGGGGTCAGGTGGTCGGCACCGACCCCAGAGGGCGCTGGACCAAGCCGTCGATCGTGGTGATGAACGAGGGCAACTACTCCGACGCCCACTGCTTCCCCGTGGCCTACACCGAGCTCGGCATCGGGGAGACAGTAGGGATGCAGGTTCCGGGGACCTGCACCTCGGTGTGGTGGGAGACCCTCCAGGACGGGTCGCTCTACTTCGGGATCCCGCAGATCGGTCACCTCGACATGAACGGCGAGATGACCGAGAACTCGCACCTCGACCCGGACCACATGGTCGACAACGACCCGGCCCTCGAGGCCGCCGGGCGCGATCAGCAGCTGGAAACGGCGGTGGAGGTGCTGTTGGCGACCATCGACGGACGGGACATGAGCCTGTGACCCGGATCATGCATCCGGGTCAGCCTCTGCCGGCCTTGACCTCGAGCTGAACGGTCACGACCGGCGGCGGCAGGGTGCCCTCGAGGTCGAGGGCCTTACCGCGCTCTGGAATGTCCACGGGAACCGGCCGGACGCCGCCCACGAGCCCCTGGCTGAGCTCGTCGAGATCGCCGGCGGCCTGGCGAGCCGTGGACTCCGTCGTCGCCGTCTGACCCTGGATTCGAGGTTGTGAGCTTCCCCTCCGGTGCGGAATCCCGGTCTCGAAGGTCCTGCCGGTGCCGGTCCTCGCGACGTCCACCACCGGCGCCTGCGCCGAGACCTCGATCTCGCCCCCGAACATCTCCGGGGACAGGGAGAGGTCGGCGCGGACGGTCTGCCGGCTCCGGAGCTCGAAGGGGAAGACGACCGGCCTGAACCCCACCAGGCTCGCATCGAGCCGATACTGCCCGGGTGGTAGGAGGTTGAAGGTGAACTGCCCCTCGGCGTCGCAGATGGCGACCTGGGGACCGCCGATCAGAACCGGAGAGCTGATCTGGATTGTGACCCCCGGCATCGGCCGACCCTCGGCGTCGACCACGCTGCCGCGCACCTGACCCGTGCCGCCGCTGGTCGAGATGACGGTGCTCGAGCTCGGTTCGACCGGCGACGCCGGCTGCCAGGCCTCGACCCGCCATCCGCGGAACGGCGCCGGCGCGAGCGTCCCGGCGGCGTAGCGGTAGCGGTTCTCCTCGGGCAGCAGCAGGCGCCACCGGTGGTCGAGGACAGGCGCCCTCAGCCTCGGCAGCTCGAGGTCGATGCTCGAGCGGCCCGGGGGGACCGCCCGTTGCTGGACCACCACGACCTCGACCCGGGTGTCGTGACGGGCGCCGAAGGGCAGGGGAATGACGGTTGTCCCGTCGCGCCGCAGAGGCCGGACGGCGACGTCGTCGACCACGCTCGACCACAAGGTCGCGTCGCCGCTGAGCTCGAGCTCGAGGGCCGAGGCGTCGGTGGTCAGGTCGAGGCGGTCGCGATGGAGCAGGGTGCCGTCGACCGTCAGCAGGGTGATCGTGTCACGATGGTTGACGACGGTCGGGACAAGCTCGACGGGAGCGGGCCGGGTGATCGTGACGGCGGCCGGCTCGGCCTTGCCCTGCCAGCGCCAGGCCGCGCCCAGGTCGAGGCGGGCAGCGGCATTCGCCATCGGGCCCGGCAGGTCTGAGATGTCGACCTGCAGCCATCGTTCGGCCGGCGTGGGCACGACCTCGGCGGCCACCGCCGTCGAGCTGGTCAGGTATCGCGATCGCAGCTCGACCGCCGGCAGCACCGGCGCGAGATCGACCGGGCCCGGGCCCTCGACGCGAGAGCTGATGACCAGGAAACCGGTGTCGGTGAGCAGCGAGCGGCGCTGGGCGATCACCGTGCCGGCCTCGGTCACGGCCGGGAGCTCGCCCTCGTCGGAGGCGAGGCGGGTCGGGGTCAGACCTTCGGGCAGGCTCACCTCGAGCTCGGCGAGTGCGCCGCGCGAGACCTCGTACAGGACCACGTCGTGGCGATCGACACCCGAGCCGCGGACCGAGAGCAGGGTCACGACGACGGTCTTCGCGAGCAGCTCGTCCGCGGCGGCGCCCCGAAGCTCGCGCCGCAGCTCGAGATGGTGGTCGGCGTGTCGATTCAGGGCCAGCTGGAGAAGCCGCCGATTCCCCGTCACCGTGTTCCCGGCCACCGCCGCGCCGGGGCAGCTCCAGGCGAGCTCGGCTGGAAGATCGACCTCGGTCATGGCCACGGCGGCGGTGATCGGCGCCAGGCTCAAGGTCTGCACGCCCGCTCCGGCGGCCAGGGGACAGGCCGACTCGAGATTCACGACGTAACGGCCGGGCTTGGTGACGGCGAGCGCGAGACCGTCCGCGCGCTGCCACAGCGCTGCGTCGGAGGCGGGCTCGACAGTGGCCTTCCAGAGCGCGCCCGTGACCGGCAGGGCGACGGCGCCGAGACCTTCGCCGCGGACCTCCACCTCCAGCCGCGACGTGATCTCGGCGCGTTCGTCGCCGACGACCACACGGCGGTTCTCCTCGACCACCTCGGCGACGTCGGGCTCGGCGGTGATGCGGCGCTCGTCCTGCAGCCGCTGCGCCTCGTCGACACGCTGGACCAGGGACAGATAGTCAGCCAGGGGCAGGGTGACCGAGCCGACATCCTCGCCGAATCCCGGACAGGTCCCGGCGGCGAGTGCGACGGTCAGAAGCACGGGTGTCGTTCGGCGGAGCATCAGAACCACTCCCTTCGGATGTGATCGGGGCTGATCTCGATGGTCACCGGCGCCGGATCGGGCGCCATGGCGCTCCACGCCGCCTCGACGATCGCGAAGCTCGAAGGCGCCGGGAAGAAACCGAGATCGGCGCCGTCGTCCGGCCGGAAACGGTTCGGTGCGAGGACCTGTACCAGAGGATCCGACCCGGCCGGCGGCGCCGCGTGTGGCGGTGCGGCGACTCGGCCGGCGCGGCTTGCGGGCTCGAGCGAGCAGCTCGTCTCGGGGGGCAGCACGATTCTGGCCTCCACCCGGCTCACCGGAGCCGACAGCTCGGGCAGGGGCACGTCGAGCCGTCCCCGCTCGGGAACGGTCATCGGCAGAAGAGCCGCAAGATGGATGACCTGGGTCTCGGAGCGGGCAGCGAGCGGGAAGACCAGGCCGCCCGAGTCCCGCCCGGGAAGGACGGCAACGCCGTCGCGGGATGCCGCGGTTAGCTCGAGGCCGGCCGGCAGCTGGATCCGGAGGACGGCGGCGCCGGAGCTTCGCACCGCGAGCCACAGCTGATAGGCGGCCTCGCCGCCCGATCCCGTGAGCACGTCCACGACCATGCGGTCCACTTGCGCAGCGAGAACGTCGCTACGGTGAGCCCACTCGAGCCGCCAGGAGGGCGGCCGTCCGGGATCGGCGACGATCACGGTCGCCACCTTGCTCCGCTGCCACTCGGACGGCAGCCACAAGCTTTCGCCGGCATCGGCGAAGCGGGCCGAGCCGAGCGCCGCCAGCTCGAGCAGCCCATCACCCTCGACGCTCAGACCCGAGGCATAGCTCGTGGTCTCGGCCCCCATCGGGACGAGCAGCGGGCTGACGATGGTCTCGGTCGGCGGACCGCTGAGCTCGATCCGGGCATGGAAGTCCGTGTGCACCGGCTCGGCCAGGCTGAGCACCAGGGCGTCGCCGTCCATATCCCATCCCGCGAGCAGCTCGCCCGAGGCATCCACGATCTCGGTGCTCTGGGGAATCCGGACGCGAAGCTCGCGCATCTCCCCCTGGGAGACCCGCACGGAAAGATCCGCGACCAGCCGTTGACGGGTCTGCGCCAGCCGGGCCAGCGTGGCCGAGGTGGCGGTGAAGCGAAGCGGGAGCGAGCTGTGCTCGGGACCGCGGCGGGCTCCGAGAAGGTTGAGGATCAGGGCCTGACCCGGGTACCCGGCAAAGAGCTGATCCCCATCCGATGTCAGCTCGCGGGCGACGCCGCCGGAGATCACACGGGCCTCACGCATCGCGGGGGGCATCCGGAGCACGCCCGCCACGACCGCCGCCTCCGGCAGTGGCACCGACAGCGACCACAGCGGTCGGGCCGAGCTGTCGTCCACCGTGAGGCGCAGCATCGACTGCAGCGTGACCTCGTAGCGACCGCGTCCGCGAACGATCAGGCGGCCGTCGGACAGGCGTCCCTCCAGACCGCCCATGTCCGCGCTGACAACGCTCCCCGACCGGGGCAGGGTGACCTCGTGCCAACCACCGTCGAGGACCGTCACCGTCAAGGTCTGGGTGAGCCGCGCGCCGTCGGCCGTGGCCTCGATGTCGAGCCAGGCGCGGTCGAGCGTGACCGGCACCGCCGGCGCCGGTTGCTCCGCTGGCGCCGGCGCCGCTTCCCTGCGCAGCTCGTCATAGCGGTCGAGAGGCAGGGTGACCTCCTGCGCGGCTGAAGAGGCGCAGATGGCAGCCCACACGACGAAGCTCAGTCTCGAGATTGATGGACGCATTGTTCCCTCCCGATCGCTGCTGGTAGGCAGCATAAACGAAACGGGAGGCGGATGGCGCAGGGTCTCCTGACACGACGCTGTCACCAGTCTTGGGGACCTCGCGCCCCTCCTGACAGACCGCTGTCAGGAGGGATGACCTACAACTGCCGTACGGCCTCGGGAGTCAACCTGGGGTCGACGAAAGGAGAGAATGAGATGGCACACGAGTTCTGCTGGGTCGAGATGACAACGGACGACACCGAGGCGGCCAAAACCTTCTACGGCAAGCTTTTCGGGTGGACCTACAACGAGACGGCATTAAGCCAGGGCGGGGTGTACTCGGCCTTCCAGCCGAGCGCGGGGGGACCCGGCGGCGGCATCATGGCCAAGCCCATGGCCGAGGTCCCGAACGCCTGGATGCCCTATGTCCTGACGGACGACCTCGATGCGTCGGCGGCGCAGGTGAGCGGGCTCGGCGGTACGGTGCTCGTGGGACCGACGCCCGTGCCCGGCCACGGCCGCTTCGCGGTCATCGCCGATCCCACGGGCGGCGTCATCGGGTTGTGGAAGTGCGACGAGTCGTCCTCGTAGCTGACCCGCGTCATTCATGCGCGATCTGCTGCACGTCGAGATGGGCAGCGCGGATCGTGAGTCGACCCGGAGCGGCAGCGCCGCTCCGGGTCTTGCGTCTTCGGGGGCCGACGCGAAGATCGTGGATAATCGCCTCATGCGCCGCGCCGACCGGCTCTTCCAGATCGTGCAGATCATCCGCCGGGGCAGGATCGTCACCGCCCGCCGCCTCGCCGACGAGCTCAAGGTTTCGGAGCGGACCGTCTACCGGGACATCGCCGACCTGGTGGCCTCAGGCGTTCCGATTCGCGGCGAGGCCGGGGTCGGCTACGCGATGGCCGGCGGCTACGACCTGCCGCCGCTGATGTTCACCGTCGAGGAGCTCGAGGCTCTGGTGCTCGGGGCGCGAATGGTGGAGAGCTGGTGCGGCGCCGAGCTCGCCGCCGCCGCGCGCGACGTCCTGGCCAAGGTCGATCAGGTGCTGCCGCGCTCACTCGCCGAGCGGATCGACAAGACCGCCCTCTTCGTCCCCGACTTCGGGTGGACCGTCCCCGGCGCGGAGATGCTCGCCGAGCTGCGGCTCGCTATGCGCTCGAACCGCAAGGCGCGGATCGCCTACGTGGATGTTGCAGGCGAGTCGACGGAGCGGGTCATCCACCCCCTCGGGGTCTTCTTCTGGGGCGCCGTCGCCACCCTCGGCGCGTGGTGCGAGCTGCGCTCCGAGTTCCGGAACTTCCGGCTCGACCGGATCGCCGGCATCGAGGTCCTCGACGCCGGCATCGTCGCCGAGCCCGGCCACGGCCTCCAGGATTATTACCTCGCCATGTCGGAACGGTAACCAGGATCACACCACCTCCCGGTAGCCCGCGACGCCGTTCGTTGCTAAGCTGGCGCCGGGTCGTTCCGCATGAACGACACCTCGATGGGCGCGTCAGGGGCGGCGACCGGCCCTCCCCCGCTCCCGCCGGTATGAGCATGCGAAAACACGTCGTCGTTTCTTTTCTGTTGGCGCTGTGCGCCGGCTGGCTGCCGGCCCAGGAGAGCCTGCACACGATCGAGTTCCACTATGCGGGTCGAGCGGTGCTGTCCCCGACTCTCGGCACCCAGGTCGAGGTCATGCCGGTGCTCGCGCTGATCGGCGCCGATGCGGGGTACTCGGCCGCCGCAGGCACCTACATCGTGACCTTTGGCGACCACGAGCTCCAGTTCACGCCGGGCCACAGAATGGTGCTGGCGGATGGCGTCCTGCTCGACACCCGCGACGCGCCGGTGGCATCCCCCGGCGGTGTCGCCGCCTCGGTCGACTTCATCGACCGGTCGCTGCTCGGCCCGCTAGGCTTTCGCCTCGAGCCGATCCCGCAGGGGTACCGGATCGCCATCGGCGCGCGCTTCGCCGACCCGGTGATCGTGCGACCCGCCGCGGCCGACTTCGCCGCCACAACGACCCTGGTGCTGACACTCGACCGGCCGGTCGCGGCGCGACCCGAGCCCGCCCCTGGCGGCGGCATCGTGATCCGCTTCGACGACGCGTCGCCGCGGCTGGAGCCCGATGCCCGGCTGCGCTCGCGTCGGGTCCGGTCGCTGGCGAGCACCGGTCACGACCTGGTCATCGAGACCGCCGCCGGAGTCGGGCTGCTCAGCTGGCACGACCTCGCCGATCCGCCGAGGGTCATCCTCGAGCTCGGCAACGCGCCGCCGACGCCGACGCCGGCCGCAGTGCGAGTCGTCGAGCGGACCGGCCCGCCGCCGATCGTCATCGACCCTGGCCACGGCGGCGACGACAACGGCGCCGTCGCCAGCAACGGGCTCAGCGAGCGTGACCTGACCCTGGCTGTGGCCCGCCGCCTCGCCGACGAGCTGCGGGCCCGTGGCCATGCCGTCCGCCTCACCAGGAACGCCGACGAGGCGCGGGCCCTCAGCGACCGGACCGCCCTCGCCAATCGGCTCGAAGCAGTGCTGTTCGTGTCGCTGCACGCCAATGCGTCGACCTTCTCCTCGGTCACGGGCGCCGAGACCTACTACATGAGCCTCGACGACCAGGCCACCGACGAGGCCGCGGCCGCCACCGCCCGCCTCGAAAACGAGGCCAACGGCGGCGCCTCATCACGGTCGGACCTCGACCTCATCCTCTGGGACCTGGCCCAGGCGTCGGCGCTCAACGAGTCGGCCAAGCTCGCGGTGGCGGTCCAGTCCCGCCTCAACGAGCTGCTCGGGATGCGCGACCGGGGCGTCAAGCAGGCGCCTTTCGTGGTGCTCACCGGCGCCACCATGCCGGCGATCCTGGTCGAGGTCGGCTTCCTGTCCAACCCGTCTGAGGCCAGTCGACTCGCCCGACCCGAGCACCAGCAGGAGCTGGCCCGGGCCATCGCCACCGGCATCGACGCCTTCCTGCAGGGGTCATGAACCGGCGGGTTCTCTGGATTGTGGGCGCGGCGGTTGTGCTGACCGCCTTGCTCGTGTGGGTGCTCCTGGGACCCGCGCGGACCAGAGCCCCATCGGACCTGGTCGAGTTCAGCCCCCCGCCGACGGCGACGCCGGCCCCTGAGCAACGGGTGATGCTGCTGTTCGGCGGCGCCGACGGGCTGCTCCACCCGGAGCTGCGCAACGTTCCACTGCCGGCCGAGGTGCACGAACGGGTCCGGGTGGTCGTCAACGAGGTCCTCGCCGGCCCGTCAGGCAGGCTGGCGCCGGTGGTTCCGTGGACGGCCGAGCTCCATGCCGTCTTCGTCGACGGCCGTGGCAACGCCTTCATCGACCTCACACCGCCTCCGAAGCCGCTCACCGGCAGCCACACCGAGCTGATGCTCGCCTACGGTCTGGTCGACACCATCCTGCTCAACTGCCCGGAGCTCAACGCGGTCCAGATCCTCCTCGGCGGCCGTGAGATCGCGACCTTGACCGGCCACCTCGACCTGTCCCGGCCGCTCGTGCTCAACAAGCGATTCATCGCGTCATGAGCCCGCCGATCGGGATCTTCGACTCCGGCGTCGGCGGGTTGACGGTCCTCGGCGCCCTGCGCAACCGGCTCCCGGCCGAGGACTTCGTCTACCTGGGCGACACGGCCCGGCTGCCCTACGGCACCAAGTCGGCGACGACCGTCCAGCGCTATGCCATTGCCGCCGCCGCCCACCTCGCCGGCCACGACGTCAAGCTCCTGGTGGTCGCCTGCAACACCGCCTCGTCGTACGCCCTCGACGTCCTCACCGCGACCTCGCCGGTGCCCGTGGTCGGCGTCGTCGAGCCCGGCGTCCGCGCCGCGGCCGCGACCCGTGCGGACCGGATCGGGGTCATCGGCACCGAAGGTACGGTCCGCTCCAACGCCTACCAGGCGACCCTCGCCCGTCTCGTCCCCGAGGCCGAGGTCGAGGCCGTCCCCTGCCCCCTGTTCGTCCCGCTCGCCGAGGAGGGATGGGGCGACCACCCGGTCACCGACCAGGTGGCGGCACACTACCTGGCGCCGCTTCTCGACTGGGGCGTCGAGACGATCATCCTCGGCTGCACCCACTACCCCCTGCTGCGGGCGTCGCTCCAGCGTGTCGTCGGAGGGGAGGTTCGACTGGTGGACTCGGCGACCGCGGTCGCC
>Ga0316576_10001155_pt1 | contig 13817 bp, 13 predicted proteins | sample S0NA_FD_203075 | JGI IMG/M metagenome (GOLD analysis project Ga0316576, IMG submission 203075) | Rhizosphere microbial communities from salt marsh grasses in Alabama, United States - S0-2_050615r3r5 | ecosystem: Host-associated > Plants > Roots > Rhizosphere | place: USA: Alabama | collected... | reverse complement strand
TCCCACTCGGCCTCGAGCGCCTGCAGCAGGCGCTGCAGGTCGCCGGAGGGCGCCTCGAGATCCGGCGGCGACACATCGACCAGGTGCAGGCTCAGCACCGGGTCGATCTCGATGGCGCGGGCCTCGTGCGGCTTGCGCACGACCTGCTGGTGCACCTGGCTGGTCGGCGGCACATCGATGCGAACGTCGCCCTCGATCAGCGCCTGGCAGCCGAGCCGCAGCCCCTCGCGCAGGCGGCCGCGCGCGGCGCAGGCGCGCTCCGTCTCGGCTTGCGGGCTGAGGTGTTCCGCGCGCGAGACGATGCCCTCGCGCGGGAACTCGCCTTCCACCGCCTCGACCTGGCAGCGCGCACAGCGTCCGCGGCCGCCGCAGATCGAATCCAGGTCCACGCCGAGTTCACGGGCGGCCTGCAGCACCGGCGTGCCGCGCGGAAACCGCCCGCGTTTGCCGGACGGGCTGAAGACGACCAGGGCGTCTTGCCGGGCGCTCATGGCACGCGCTCAGCGGCGTCCGCGGCGGCGGCGCCCGGTGCGCCGGCCCCGCGGCGCGCCCGGCGTGTCGCCGCAGGCCATGATCCAGTTGCGGCACTCGGGATCCTTGCCCAGCAGCACGTCGCTGGCGCGAACGGTTTGCATCAGGGCCGGCTCCAGCGGATTGGTGATCGCGGACGTCATGCCCGCGCCGATCGCCATGGCCAGGAACGCCGGGTTCAGCGCCGCGCGGGCCGGCAGGCCGAAACTGATGTTGGACGCGCCGCAGATCGTGTTGACCCGCAATTCGCCGCGCAGACGGCGAACCAGTTCAAAGGCCTGCAGGCCGGCGTCGGCGACGGCGCCGACCGGCATCACCAGCGGGTCGACGACCACGTCCTGCGCGGGAATGCCGTGGTCGGCCGCCCGCTGCACGATCTTGCGCGCCACCTCGAAACGAACGTTCACGTCGGGCGAAATCCCGCTGTCGTCGTTGCAGATCGCGACGACCGCCGCGCCATGCTTCGCCACCAGCGGCAACACCGTCTCCAGGCGCTCTTCCTCGCCGGTGACCGAGTTCAGCAGCGCCTTGCCCTGGTAGGCCTCGAGGCCGGCCGCGAGCGCGTCGACCACGGAGGAGTCGATCGACAGCGGGACGTCGGTCAGCGCCTGGATCCGGCGCACGGCCTCGGCCAGCAGGGCCGGTTCGTCGGCCAGCGGAATGCCGGCGTTGACGTCGAGCATCGCCGCGCCGGCCTCGACCTGGGCGACGGCGTCGGCCTCGACCTGGCTGAAATCACCGGCTTTCATCTGCTCGGCCAGTACCTTGCGGCCGGTCGGATTGATGCGCTCGCCGATGACGACGAACGGGCGGTCGAAGCCGATCACGACCTCGCGGCCGACGGAACGGATCACCGTTTCGGTCATCGTGGGTCCTCCTGGTTCGGTTTGTGGCCGCCGGCCTTGACGACGGCCTCGAGGTCGGTCTGCGAAAAGCTCGCGTCCAGGCGCGCCGCCTCCGCGCGCACGGCATCGGCGACGTCGCCGGCGCAGGGCCGCGTTTCGCGCCGCCAGTCTTCGAGGTAGGCCTCGCTGCTGCCGCGGCCGGCGCGCATCGCGGCCCGGTCGATCGCGGTGGCGAAGCGCGCGGGCAGTTCCTGCCGGTGGCGCCGCCGGCCCTGTTGTCCGATCACCTGGGCCGGGATGTCGCGCCAGTAAATCACGGTCAGCCGACCCATGCCGTCAGCCCTCCAGCACCGGCCGCAACGCCTCGGACAGCGGCGCGTCGCCACAATACCGGTAGCGGTAGCCGAGCCCGAGGCGCCGCGCCTGCTCCCGCGCCTTGCGCTGCAGGCCGCTGTCCCGGGTCTGGGCGAGGTACACGACCTGGCGGTAGTGGCCGAAATACTGCTTGCGCAGTTCCGGGTAACGGTCCAGGCCGAGCCCCTCCACGACGAGCCGCTCGAAGTGCCGCACGAGAAAATCGGTCAGGTAGAAACTGCCGGGCTCGGCCTGCGCCAGTGCGTCGAACACGGCGCTGCCGGCGAGGAACTCGTAACAGTGCGCGCCCGGCAGCCGGGCGACACCGCGCTCGGCCAGCAACCGGTCGAGGCGCCCGCCGGTGCCGCAATCGGCGTATGCCACGAACACGCGCTCGCAGGCGCCCTGAAAACGTTCCAGCGCGGCCTCGACAGCGTCCGGAATGGCCTCCGGCATGTTGTGCAGGGCGGCCGGCAGGCACTGGATGCGGACGTGGTCCCAGCCATTCAGCTCACGGATCCGCACCAGTTCCCGCGCAATCGCGCCGCAGGCCAGCATCAGCACCGAGCCGCGTGCGCCGTTTTCCGCCTGCTCAGCGCGCACCGCCGACCAGCCGCTTGGCGGTTTCGACCGCGGTAGCCGCGTCGCGGCAGTACGCGTCGGCCCCGATCACGCGGCCGAACTCCTCGTTCAGCGGCGCGCCGCCGACCAGCACGATGCAATCGTCACGCACGCCGCTGGCGATCATCTCGTCGATGACCACCTTCATGTAGGGCATGGTGGTGGTCAGCAGGGCCGACATGCCGAGGATGTCCGGACGGTGCTCGCGAATCGCGCCGATGTAGGTGGCGGCCTCGATGTTGATCCCCAGGTCGATGACCTCGAAGCCCGCGCCCTCCATCATCATGCCGACCAGGTTCTTGCCGATGTCGTGGATGTCGCCCTTGACGGTGCCGATCACCATCTTGCCGATGGGCTTGGCGCCGGTGTCTGCAAGAATGGGTTTCAGCAGCGCCATGCCCGCTTTCATCGCGTTGGCCGCCATCAGTACCTCGGGCACGAACAGCACGCCGTCGCGGAAATCGACGCCGACCACGGTCATCCCCGCCACCAGCGCCTCTTCCAGCACCCGCGTCGCTTCCCAGCCGCGATCCAGCAGGATCTGCGTGCCCTCGGCCACCTCCTCGGCGAGGCCGTCGTACAGATCGTCCTGGATCTGCTCGACCAGTTCGTCGGTGGGAAGCTCCGACAGAATGATGTCTTCTTCGTCTTCGTACTCGTCGCTCATCGCGTCGTCACCTCGTGGGCCCCTGCTCGGGGCGTGGAAAATGCCGGCTGAAGCTCCCGGCCAGGTACGCCGTGCAGATCGCCAGCGCCTGGTCGCGGTCGATGGTGCGCGGCCGGGTCAACAGATCGAGCCACAGTCCGGCCGTCATCGCGGACAGGGTCGCGGCCACCGTGTTCGCGTCGATGCCGCGGTAGCCGCCCGCGCGGATCAGCGCCCGGCACAACGCGACGATCGCCGCCCGGTCGGCCCGGTCCCGTTCCGCGCAGATGCGGCGGTAGGTCGGCCGCGACTTGCTCTCGCCCCAGAATGCGAACCATACGGCGAGCTTGTCGCGATGGCAGACGGGCCGCGTGAAATCGGCCGCGACGCGTGCGGCCAGGCGGTCGGCGGGATCGCTGCCGGCGGCCTCCACCGCCTGTTCCCAGCCGGCGCGGTACTCGTCGGCCAGGTAGCGCAGGGTGGCCACCAGCAGGCGCTGCTTGCTGCGAAAATGCAGGTTGATGATGCCCTGGCTGAGCCCGGCCGCGTTCGCGACCGTCGCCATCGTCGTATCCGACAGGCCATTGGCGGCCACCGAGCGGATCGTCGCCCGGATCAGCTGCAACTGGCGCTCTTCCTTCGGCGCCGTGCGCCGCGGGGCGCGGATGTCTGCAGCGGATTGTGCCATGTGCGCAGGCCTTGTGTGGCAGGTAACGGCGCGCCGTCGGCGCCGTTCCGGCGCCCCGGACGCGTCGCTCCCGGGAGTGAAAAATATAGAAGAGCGCTCACCGCAATGCAATTGAATGAACGATCATTCAGTGACGGTGGACAATGCCCGGAGGCCTGTGAGAACCTAGCCGTGGGCGCACCGAGGCCCGAACGGAGTCACCGCCGTGAGCAAAACCTGGGACGCGATCGTCATCGGCGCCGGCCACAACGGCCTGACCACGGCCGCCTACCTGGCGCGTGCCGGCCTCGACACCCTCGTCGTCGAAAAGAACGACTACATCGGCGGCGCCGCGGTAAGCCGGGCGCTGTACCGCAACGACTGGATCTACTCCAACTGCTCCTACGTCTCGAGCCTGCTGCGGCCGGAAATCTACCGCGACCTCGACCTGGCGCGCTACGGGCTGCAGATCGTGCCCTACGGCGGCGGCGCGACCATCGCGCGCGATGGCGATTACATCGGACGCTTCGTCGATCCGGACCTCAGCCGCCGCGAGATCGCCCGGCACAGCGAACGCGACGCCATCGCCAAGCAACGGTTCGACCGCGACGTCATGCGGCAGTGCCGCTTCATCCGCAAGTTCCTGTTGCGCACACCGCCCGACCCCACTTCGTTCCGGCCGCGCGACCTGCTGGAACTGCTGTTCCTGGCGCGCGAAGCGCTGGCGCTGGGCGAGGACGTCCTCTACGACACGCTGCGCTTCTACACGATGAGCATCGCCGATTTCCTGGCGGAGTATTTCGAACACCCGCTGGTACGCGCCTCGCTGTCCGGCAGCGGCATCATCGGCTCGGCCATGGGCGTCATGTCGCCGGGCACCGCCTACGTGCTGCTGCACCATTACATGGGCGACGTCGACGGCAACATGGGCGCCTGGGGCTTCGCGCGCGGCGGTATGGGCGCGATCTCGCAGGCCATGCAGGACTGCTTCGCCGCACACGGCGGAACGACCCTGACGGGGGCCGGCGTCGAGCGGATCACGGTGAAAAACGGCCGCGTGACCGGCGTCGCACTGGAAAACGGCGACGAACACCGGGCCAAACGCGTGATCTCCAACCTGACCCTGCCGCGCACCTTCCTCGAGTGCATGGACCCCGCCGACCTCGATCCCGATTTCCTGCAACGCGTGCGGAATTTCAAGATCCGCGGCTCCTCGGGCAAGCTGAACATCGCGCTGGACGGTGCGCCGAAATTCACCGCGCTGCCGGACGGTTCCGAGCTGGCCCGCGGCGACCTGCACCTGATCGACTCCACCGAGCGGCTGGAGCGGGCCTTTGACGACTGGAAGAGCGGCACCTGGTCGCGGGATCCCTACATCGACATGCTGATCCCGTCGATGACGGACCCGACCATGACGCCGCCGGGCAAGCACTTCATGTCGGTGTTCGTGCAGTACGTGCCCCCGAAGGTCAACGGCGAAGACTGGACCGACGCGCAGGTACAGGCCTTCGCGGATACCGTGCTGGACCAGATCGAGAGCTACGCGCCCGGCTTCCGCGACCTGATCCTGCACATGGAGGTGCGCACCCCGCGCGAGCTCGAACAGGAGGTCGGCCTGACCGAGGGCAACATTTTCCAGGGCGAACTGACCATGGACCAGTTGCTGTTCAACCGTCCGCTGCCCGGCTACGCGCAGTACCGCGGGCCGGTGCGCGGCATGTACCTGTGCGGCTCGTCGACGCATCCCGGCGGCGGCGTGATGGCCGCGCCGGGCGCCAACGCGGCGCGTGAACTGCTGGCCGACCTCGGCCGCAGGAACGTCGTCCCGGAGGGCTGGCTGGATGACTGATCGCACGCATACGGTCATCGTCGGCGGCGGCCACAACGGGTTGGTGTGCGCCGCCTACCTGGCGCGCGCGGGCCGCCGGGTGACGGTGCTGGAACGCGCCGAGCAGGCCGGCGGCATGGCCGCGACGCGGGAGTTCGCGCCGGGGTACAAGGCGTCCTGCGCGCACCTGTCGTGGCTGCTCGACGCGGAAATCGCACGGGACCTGCAACTGGCCGACAACGGCCTGCGGATGGCGGCGACCGACCTTGCGACCGTGGCGCTGGCGGCGGACGGCGACCACCTGGTCATCGGCCCGGAGGACGCCGCGGGCGCGGGACTCGCCGCCCCGGAGCAGGCGGCGTACCGTGACTGGCACGGGCGCATGGCGCGCTTCGCGCGGTTCATCGGGGCCCTGCACAACGAGATGCCGCCGCGCATCCGGCAGACCCGGGGCGACCTGACGGCCCTGGGGCGGCTGGCCCTGCGGCTGCGGCGAATGGGCCGCCGCGACATGCGCGAATTCCTGCGCATCGCCGGAATCAACATCCACGACGTGCTCGAAGAACAGTTCGAGCACCCGCTGCTGAAAGGCGCGCTGAGCCTGGACGCCGTGCTGGGTACGTTCTCGGGCCCACGGTCGAACAACAGCGTCTTCACCCTGCTGCACCGCCTGAGCGTAACGGGCGGCGCCCTGTCGGTCCCGCTGGGCGCGATGGGCGGAATTACCGAGGCGCTGGCGACCGCCGCGGTCCGGGCCGGCGCCGACATCCGGATCGCCAGCCCGGTGCGGCGCATTCGGGTCGACGGGCTGCGGACGACCGGTGTCGAACTGGCCGACGGCGAGTTCGTCCCGGCCGACGCGGTCATCTCCAACCTCGACGTCGGCACCACCGTGCTCGACCTGCTGGGACCCCGGCACTTCGAGGCGGATTTCGTGCAGCGCGTGCGCCATGTGCGCACCGACGGCTACGCCGCCAAGCTGCACCTGGCCCTCGACGGCCCGCCGGAATTCCGCGGCCTGCCCGCCGCGCGGCGGGGCGACCGCCTGCTCATCGCGCCGTCCGCCGACCATGTCGAGCGCGCCTTCAACCATTGCAAGTACGGCGAGTATTCGCCCGAACCGGTGCTCGAGATCACCCTGCCGAGCGTGCACGACCCCGCGCTGGCGCCGGCCGGCGGCCACGTGCTGTCGGCGGTCGTGCAGTACGCCCCCCACGCGGTGGCCGGCGGCTGGGACACCGCGCGCGACGGCTTCCTCGAGGTGATTCTGGCAACCCTGGAACGGTATGCGCCCGGTATCCGCCGGCGGATCGTGGCCAGCGAGTTGCTGACGCCGCCCGACATCGAACGGCTGTTCGGCGCGCGCGGCGGCCACTGGCACCACGGCGAGCTGGCCCTGCACCAGTTCCTGATGTTGCGCCCGGTGCCGCGCTGGGCGCAGTACCGCATGCCCGTGGACGGCCTGTACCTGTGCGGCGCAAGCTGCCACCCGGGCGGCGGCGTGATGGGCAGCGCGGGGCGCAACGCGGCGCGCGCCGTACTGGCGGACAGCGGGGGGCCGAGCGCATGAGAACCGTCGATTACAGCACCAGGGACCACGCCGATCACGCGGTCTGGCCCAGCCCGTTCCACCGCCGGCAGGCCGAACACAACCGGATGAAGGTCTGGAGCCGCTGGTGCGACTACCTCTCGGTGCCGGCCTACTGGCGCGCCGACATGGAGTATTTCGCCGGTCGCAACGCCTGCGGCGTGTTCGACCTGACGCCGATGGTCAAGCACCGCGTGGACGGCCCCGACGCACTGGCGTTTCTCGATCGACTGATGACCCGCGACGTCGCCCGCATCAAACCCGGCCGCGTCGGCTATTGTGTCTGGTGCGACGGTGGCGGCCGGGTCATCGACGACGGCACGGTGTTCCACCTGCGCGACGGCGAATACCGCGTCTGTTCGCAGGAGCACCAGCTCGACTGGTTCCTGGCCAACGCCGAGGATTTCGACGTCCGCGTGGTGGACGAAACCCACGACGTGGCGGCCCTCGCCGTGCAGGGGCCGACCAGCTGCGCGGTGCTGAAGGACATGGGCCTCGCGGGCATCGAGCAGCTGACCCCGTTCGGGCTGGCCCGCTTCGACCTGCCCGGCGCGGACGGCGCCGAATTGCTGGTCTCGCGCACCGGCTACACCGGCGACCTCGGCTACGAACTCTGGGTCCACCCCGATCATGCCGAGACACTGTGGGATGCCCTGTTCGCCGCCGGCGAGCTGCGCGGCATCCGCGCCATGGGCAGCCAGGCGCTGGAACTGTTGCGCATCGAGGCCGGCTTCATCCTCGCCGGCAAGGATTTCCTGCCGGCCCTGCACGCCGTGCGGCCGGAGCGCACCCGCTCACCGTTCGAACTCGGCCTCGACTGGCTGGTCGATTTCGACAAGGGCGTGTTCAACGGTCGCCGGGCGCTGCTCGAGGAGCGCGAGCGCGGCTCACGCTACCGCCTGGTCAAGCTCGACGTGGACGGCAACAAGCCGGCCACCGACGCCTTCGTGTACCGCAAGGGCCGCAACCGCTCGATCGGGGTCGTCACCTCGGCGATGTGGTCACCGTCCGCCAAGGCCAGCATCGCGCTGGCCTCGGTGGAAACCCCGCACGGCCTGCCCGGCGAGGAACTGGAAGTCGAAATCTACTACCAGCGCGAACTCGAGTGGCGGCGCGTCCGCCAGCGGGCGCGAGTGGTCGAAAACGTCTTCTGGGATCCGCCGCGCCGCCGTCTGACGCCGCCCGCGGATTCTTGATTTCTCCAGCGCGGTCCCGCGACGCGAATACAGTCGATTCGCAGTACGCGAGCGCGTGAACGGTGCGCGGGCCTCGATCGGAGCGAGGACGTGCGGCCGTATATCCCGTTACAGGACCGTCAGTTGTCGGGAACAACTGACCGCGCGCGCCTCTCGGGCGTGCGGCGAGTACTTCACCGGTCGCGCGCTCGCGCGGTCCTGGTGAGGCCGCTCATCAATCCCACCGGTACCCGAGGTTGATGCCGACGCTGGTCTCCTGCAGGCTCACCGCGGTGCCCGGGAATCCACTCGAAGCGCGGATCATGACCTTCGGCGCGTACATGTAGTGGAACGCGAGTTCCCAGTGGGCGAAGCGGTAATCGAGGCCGAAGGTGTAGTGGTCTTCGACCACGCCCGGCAGGATCAGGTTGTTGGCCACCGTGGCTTCGTCGATCGGGGCCTCGGCGTAGTTGAAGCCGAAGCGCAGGTTGAAGCGCTCGGTCAGCCGCCAGTCGGCGCCGACGGCGTACACCAGCTGGTCGTCCCAGCCCGGGTCCATCGCAAAGTCGTAGCCGCTCGGCCCCACGACCTTGAGCTTGCCCATCGTGCTGCTCCACTCGATCCACTTGAGATCGGCCGAGAGGGTCCAGTTGTCCGCGGGCCGAAACGCGATGCCGACCGCGGCCTGCTGCGGAAAATCGAGGTCCAGGGTATAGCGTCCGCCCGGGAACGCCGGGCCGCCGACCAGGGTGGTGTCGATGTCGCCTTCGCGCAGGTTGTATTCGAGCTTGGAAAAGTTCTGCTTGCTCTTGTAGCTGAAGCCGACCGTGAAGGCTTCGCTGACGTCGTACAGCAGGCCGAAGGTCAGGCCCAGGCCGAACGCGTTGGCGCTGCGGGACAGGTCGAAGTTGTACATCGCGTCGGTCACGGTATCGCGCATGCGCTGGGCGAACGAGACCTGCTGGTAGTCGATATTGACCGCCACGCCCAGGCTCAGCCGTTCGCTGGGATTCCAGGCCAGGGTCGGCGCCATCTGCCAGAACGCGATGCTGCTGTAGCCGTCCCAGACGATGTCGTTGCCGGTGAAGCTCGCCTGGGCGGGCATCATCAGCGACTCGGCGTAGTCGACGCCGAGGCCCGAGGTGCCGTACATGCCGCCGCCGAAGTACAGGTCGTCGCGATCGCCGACCGGCGCGGTCCAGCCGATCGCCGGCACGCCGTAGAGGTCGGCGTCGCTTTCCACGACGTCGCCGCCATAGGCGCTGAAATCGGTCTTGCGGGTCGGCATGAAGCCTTCCATCGAGAAGTCCGAGCGGCGGCCGATGCGGATCATGCCGGCCGGGTTCGTGATGGCGGTCATCGCCGACCCGGGATTGGCCGTCACGGCACCGCCCAGGCTCTTCTGGTAACTGCCGACGCCGATCAACTGGTAGCCGTTGGTGGCCAGCACGCTGGCCGGGAAAAAGGTAACTGCCGCAACGGCCATCGTAAGGGAAACGGAACGTAACGAATGCATCATCGGATTCTCCGGGTTTGCTGCACGGGTCTGCCCAAGTGCGGTATCTTTGCGGGTGGGGGGCCTGATTTTAAGCGGAGAATGCCGATCAGCCCGTGACACCGGTCAAACAACGGACACCGAACCGCCGCCGAACGCCGGTCGGCGGCCGCGTCGGAGCGGTGCGCTGAATGGCGTTCCGTGCCGACAGCCGCACCGGGGTGTTTTGCCAACCCGATTGCGCGGCGGCGCCCCGCGATCCCGCGGTCACGCGCCGCTTCGACACGGCGCGCGACGCGCTGGCCGCCGGCTTCCGGCCGTGTCGCGATTGCGCCCCGCTCCTGACCGGTATCGCCGATCCCGCCTGGTTGCTGCCGCTGATGAGCGAGGTCGAATCCGACCCGGCGCGGCGCTGGCACGACCACGACCTCGAAATGATGGGCATCGATCCGGCGATGGTACGGCGCTGGTTCATCGCCAACCACGGCCTGACCTTTCACGCCTACACGCGCCTGCGGCGCCTTGGCCTGGCGCTGCGGCAGATCCAGCACGGCGCGCCGGTCAACCGGGCCGTGGTCGACAGCGGTTTCGAATCGGAGGGCGGGTTCCGCGACGCCTTCGCGCAGGTTTTCGGCAATCCGCCCTCGGCCGTGGACCGCGAATCGTCGATCTGGGTCAACCGCGTGGCGACGCCGCTCGGCTCGATGATTGTCGGCGTCCACGACGACGGCCTGTGCCTGCTGGAATTCGCCGAGCGGCGAATGCTCGACACCCAGCTCGGGCGCCTGTCGCGGCACATGGGGCGCGTGTTCCTGCCCGGCGAGCATCCGCTGATGGAGCGGGTCACGCAGGAACTCGACGCCTACTTCGCCGGCGCGTTACGCCGCTTCACGGTGCCGCTCCAGGCGCCGGGGACGGCGTTCCAGGAAGCGGTCTGGCAGGCGCTGCGCGACATTCCCTACGGCGAGACGCGCAGTTACGCGGAGATCGCGGCCGCGATCGGGCATGGCGACGCGGTGCGGGCCGTGGGCCGCGCCAACGGCGACAACCGCATCGCGCTCGTGATTCCCTGCCACCGCGTGGTCGGCTCGGACGGGGAACTGGTCGGTTACGGCGGCGGACTGTGGCGCAAGGAATACCTGCTGGCGATGGAGCAGGCGCAGGCGTTTCACCTGACCTGAGCGGCGCCTACAGCGGCCAGACCCAGAGGATCATCGGCAGGCCGACGGCGATGACCAGCGCTTCCAGCGGCAGGCCCATGCGCCAGTAGTCGCCGAAGCGATAGCCGCCGGGCCCCATCACCAGCGTGTTGTTCTTGTGCCCGATCGGTGTCAGGAAGGCACAGCTGGCCGCCACCGCGACCCCCATCAGAAAGGCATCCGGGTTGACCCCGAGGCGCTGGGCCATGTCGAGTGCGACCGGGGCGGCGATGACCGCAGTCGCGACATTGTTCATGACATCCGACAGCGTCATCGTCACGACCATCAGGAGCGCCAGCACGGCGGCGGGCGGCAGACCGGCGGCGAGCCCGACCAGGCCGTCGGCGATCAGCCCGGTGGCGCCGCTGCTTTCCATCGCGACGCCGATCGGGATCATCGAGCCGAGCAGCACGATCACGGGCCACTCCACCGCGTCATAAGCCTGGCGCAGCGGAATGATCCCGGTCAGAACCATCAGCGCGACCGCGATGCCCAGCGCGACGGGCAGATACAGCACGCCGGTGCTGGCCAGGGCGACGGCGCCGGCGAAAATCAGCACCGCCAACCCGGCCTTGCGGCGGTGCGTCACTTCCAGCCCGCGCCCCGCGAGCGGCAGGGCGCCGAGCCAGCGGGCGACGTCATCGACCCGCTCGGCGTCACCGAGCAGGAGCAGGATATCGCCCGCCTGGATCTCCAGCTCCCGCACGCGATCGCCGAAGCGCTTGCCCTGCCGCGAGACGCCGAGCAGGGTGACGCCGTGCCGGTACATGAGCTGCAGCGATCGCGCGGAACGGCCATCCACCCGCGAACCGGCGGGCACCACGACCTCCAGCAGGGTCGCGTGGTCGGCGGACAGCACGCCGCCCTCGGTGCCCTTCTTGCGCGCGTAGGCGAGGCCGAGTGCGCCGGCCAGCGCCTCGATGCCGTCCGGCGGAGCTTGCACGACGAGGATGTCGTTGCGGCGGATTTCGACGCGCCGCGCGCGCCCCGGCTGACGCACGCCACGGCGCACCAGGCCGACGATCTCCGCGCCGGCCTCGGCGACGGTCTCGTCCAGCTCGTTGACCTTGTGGCCGATCGCCGCGGATCCCTCGGGCACCGTCATCTCGGCGACGTAATCGCCCAGTTCGAACAGCTCCTGCGAAGAATCGTGCCGGCCGCGCTCGGCCGGGATCAGCCGCCAGCCGAGCAGCGCCACGTAGACGACGCCCACCACCGCCACCGCCAACCCCACCGGCGTGAAGTCGAACATGCCGTAGGACTCGCCGAGCGCGTCCCCGCGGTATTCCGCGATCACGATATTCGGCGGCGTGCCGATCAGGGTGATCATGCCGCCGAGGATCGAGGCAAAGGACAGCGGCATCAGGGTCAGCGCCGGGCTGCGCCGCGCCTTGCCGGCGGCCTGCATGTCCAGCGGCATCAGCAGGGCCAGCGCGGCGACATTGTTCATCACGGCCGACAGCGCGGCCGCCACGCCGGACATGACGCCGATGTGCATGGCCAACGGGCGGGATGCGTCGAGCAGGCGGCGGGCCAGGTACTCGATCACGCCCGAGCGCGACAGGCCACGGCTGATCATCAGCACCAGCGCGATGACCACAACGGCCGGATGACCGAAACCGGAAAACGCCGCGTCGACCGGGATCACGCCGCTGACGACGGCGACGAGCAACGCGCTGAAGGCGACGAGATCGTAGCGCCAACGCCCCCAGATCAGGAACACGAAAACGAGGAACAGCAGGATGAACAGGATGAGCTGGTCCGACATGGCGTACGTACGGGTCATGGTCCGGCGAATGACCAGTGTGACACAGCGGACTGCTTCGCGTCGCGTGCGCGCACGGTATAATCGGGCGTCACACGACGGAGAGACACATGACATTCACGATGACCCGACCCCTGTTGACCACCCTGTCGGCGGCCCTGCTGGTCGCAGCCTGCAGCGATCCGATCGGCAGCGAAAGGTGGTGCGAACAGCAGCAAGACAAGCCCAAGACCGAGTGGACACTGGAGGAAGCCGGCGACTACACCAAGTACTGCGTGATGAACATGGACCCGGAAAAATGGTGCGAGGACATGGAGCAGAAGGACAAGGGCGACTGGACCGCCAACGAGGCCGAGCGCTACGCGAAACAATGCCTGATCGGCCGCGGCGAGTGAGTCGCTTGCCGACAGGGCCGACCACGGGATAGGCCATGGGAAACCGACTGACGAAAATCTACACGCGCACCGGCGACCGCGGCACCACCGGCCTCGGCGACGGCTCGCGCGTCGACAAGGACAGCCTGCGCGTCGAGGCGTACGGCACGGTCGACGAGGTCAACAGCGCCATCGGCCTGGTTCTGGCCTCGGAACTGCCGTCGGCCGTGCGCGATTGCCTGACCCGCATCCAGCACGAGCTGTTCGATCTCGGCGGCGAGTTGTGCATGCCCGGCCACACGATGATTCCGGACGGTTACGTCACGGGCCTGGAAAACGACCTCGACGATTTCAACGCGGACTTGCCGGCGCTGAAGGATTTCATTCTGCCCGGCGGCTCCGAGTCGGCTGCGCGCTGTCACCTGGCCCGCACGCTGGCGCGCCGCGCGGAACGGCGCGTCATCTCGCTGGCGCACAATGAAACCGTGAACGAGGCCAGCATCCGCTATCTCAACCGCCTTTCGGACCTGCTGTTCGTCGTCGCCCGCGTGCTCGCGCGGCACGACGGCGGCTCGGAAGTCATCTGGGTGCACGGCGACCAGCGCTGAGCGCCGGCCGGAACGGCGTCTCAGCCGAACTCGTAGCCGAACGCGTCGATATCCCGGCGGTATAGACGCGCCACCGCCGCGCGGGTTTCGTCATCGTAGAAGTCGGTATAGCGGCGCTTGC
>Ga0316576_10001154_pt1 | contig 13818 bp, 14 predicted proteins | sample S0NA_FD_203075 | JGI IMG/M metagenome (GOLD analysis project Ga0316576, IMG submission 203075) | Rhizosphere microbial communities from salt marsh grasses in Alabama, United States - S0-2_050615r3r5 | ecosystem: Host-associated > Plants > Roots > Rhizosphere | place: USA: Alabama | collected... | reverse complement strand
CAAGACCCACCAGTGCCGCTACGAAAAGAATGGCGAAAACCTCAAAAATTTTTGAGGTATAAAACAACCGTGAAATACCGGTCCAGTCATAAAGGGACGTTAAATAGCGTCTGAGCCCCATCATGACTTCTCCCGGGTTTGCCTGCCTGGGACAGGTCTCGGAGCAATCACCACAGTAATAACAGAGCCAGGGCTCAGGACTTTGAATCAGTTTGTCTTTCAAACCTAACTGTAGATAACGGATAACTTTCCTTGGAAAAGGAACGGACTCCGATGACAAATTACAGATGGCCGTGCAATTACCGCAATTAAAGCAGGCAGACGCATCTTCAACCCCGAATTTTTTCAGGTTTATCAATAAATCCGGATTAACCTGTGCACTCATAATTTATCTCCCATATCGTTTTTTAATAAACCAAAAATCGGATCAGCCGGCCAATTGATATTTAAAATAATCTCCGTCTTTCGCACCTTCAATTAAGATACCGTACTTCCTGAGGGTTGCAACGTACAACAAGACCTGGTCGGTTGGTATGTTTGTGGTCTGTGCAATTTCAGGAACTGTTTTGCCTTCGGTTTTTACCTGTTCCTTAATGGCTTTAATAATCTTATTTTGAGTTTTTATGGCTTTTTTCGCCCGCTCAATGGAGGTTTTCCGCTTCGCGCGAAGTTCCTTTAAAGCGTCCTTATCTGTTTTTTTCTCCATTACGATCTCCTTATAATTTGAAATCACAAACGTGATGTCCGTTTTTGATTTCAATCCATAAAAGGACAAATACGGTATGGTTTAAGCAGCCACGATGGCATCAACCATTTTTTCATATTGTTTGAGAGACCAGCCTTTAACGTCTATGGCATTGTCTTTACAAACAGCCACACAAATTCCGCACCCAGTACAAAGGGCAGGATTGACCTCCGCGCGCTTAACGCGCTCTCCTTCAATTTCCGTCTCGATCAGAGTTATGGTGCCTTCAATCGGACAAGCCTCCACACAGGCAGCACTTCCAACGCACTTGTCAGGATTGACTTCAGCAACAAAAGGATCAAGTTCGACATAGCCTTTTGACAAAAGAGCTGCAGACTTTACAGACGCTGCCTGAGCTGCAGAACAGGCTTCACCAATATCCATAGGAGCCTGACAGGTACCTGCCAGCAACATGCCGGTGTTGGCCAATTCAACCGGTCTTAGTTTTGGGTGGACCTCCTGCAAGAAATGATCGGCACCCACAGGAAGTTTCATCATTTCAACCAGATCTGAAATTCCGCTGGGCTCCATACCCACGGCAAGGACCACCAGATCGACTTCAGCCGTTATCTCTTCTCCCAAGGTCAACGTATCTGTTACTTTTATTCGTAGTGGATAGGATGAGCCTTCAGTTCTTTCAACCAAAGGTTGATTATCAGGTTCGAATCGGAAAAAGATGACATGGTTGTTGGAGGCTCTGTCATAATAATCTTCATGCCCCCGTCCATACGTACGGATATCCCGATAATATTCAAAAACATGAGTTTTCGGGTGCATTTCCCTGATTTCATTGGCGGCCTGTAGGGTGGCACTGCAACAAGTTCTTGAACAGTATTCATTGAGATAGCCTGTTTCATCCGGCTCATGTATCCCGGGTATCTGTCTGCTTCCAACACAGTGAATAAACGCCACTCGACGGATGTTTCGGCCGTTGATTTTTAAAACAGGACCGGATGTTTTCTCTTCAGACATCCACTGGATCAGTTGTGGAAGCGTGATGACTTCAGTATTGGATCCATACCCGTATTCTCCTTCACGAGGGATATAGGTTTTAAATCCTGTGGCAAAAATAATGACGCCGGTGTCGAGATCCAGATCCCTGGAAACAATGGGCTCACCCTTTGGATAGAAGCCGGAAAATGGAATGAAGTATCCCATGCTATGCGGATTATTCATGGCGGCTTTTTGTTTTTCGAGCTCAGTCACTTTGTCCGATGGCGGATGTTGCTTAACAATGACTTTGAAATTGCCCACATAGCCTTTTGATTGTACCACTTCCGAGCATGTATAAACCGCAATCTGAGTGTCTTTCAAAACGGCGTTTGCGAGCTGTTCAATAAGATCGCCGGCCTTTTCTCCTGTAGGAACCAGTGTATCCAGTTTGGCGGCCTGCCCCCCCAAGTAGGGTGATTTTTCCACCAGCGCCACTTCGATTCCCCGACGTGAAAGATCGAGCGCAGCACGCAGCCCTGCGATGCCGCCGCCGATAACGGTGGCATGGTTTTTTGCATCCACTCGGATCGGATCTAATGGTTCAAGATTCTGGGATTTGGCAATAGCAGCAGCCACCAGAGCGGTGGCTTTTTCAGTTGCCTGTTCCCCGTGATGAACCCAGCTCACCTGTTCCCGGATATTGGCATGCTCATAAAGATACGGATTCATATCGGCCCGTTTGATGGCACTTCGAAATGTCAGCTCGTGAAGACTGGGAGCGCATGAAGCGACAACCACCCGATTAACGGTGCCGTTTTTAATATCTTCCTGAATCAGTTCCTGACCCGGATCAGAACACATGAACATATTGGTGTGAGAGACGGTCACGCCCGGCAAATCCTGTATGTTTTCGGCGAGTTTTTTAACATCTACATGATCGGATATATTCCCGCCGCAGTGACAGATGTATACACCAACCTTTTTTTCTTTTTCTTCTTTTTTCATTTCAGATGACATTCAGCGATCTCCCGATTTAAAAATTCAAATCGAAAATATATGAAACACATTTTAATAGTATTAATTACGCTGCTTTTTCTCTTTTAAATTCCTTTAAATATATGGATGCTTCCATGGCTGCAGCACCCGCCTCTGCGATCGTGTCGACAATATCTTTGGGACCGGCAGCCACCCCTGCCACAAAAACACCTTCCATATCCGTTAGGGTTGGTGCAATTTTTGGCATGGCGCTTTTGATGAACGCATCGTCATCAATGGATACCGAACAAGTCCCAACGGGATTCCAGTCCGGAACCATACCCAGAGACAGGACCACCAGATCATGGTCCCGAGTGACCAGCCGTCCATCTTCTTCCTGCGCCTCATAACGCAATTGAACGTATTGGTTGTCTCCCTGACGGATGTTTGCAATTTTGGCTTTGACAAATTCTATGCCCATGGCTTTGGCATTTTGAAAAAACTGCTCATACCCTTTTCCGAAGGCCCGAATATCCATGTAATAAATCGTGATGTCCGCCAGGGGCAGAGCTCCTGAAAGCAACATGGCCTGCTTGATGGCATACATACAGCAAACCCTTGAACAGTAAGAAATCCCAAGACTTTTATCCCTGGAACCGGCGCACTGAACATAAGCAATGGAATCCGGTTCTTTGCCGTCAGAAGGACGTATAACCCGCTGATAAGGTCCATGAGGCGCCAAGAGTCGTTCCATTTGCATGGACGTAATGACGTTTTCCACCATTCCCTGACCGTACTCTTTTTTCTGCTGTATGGGTGTCAAGTTAAAACCCGTGGCCAGTACAGCTGTTTTGGCCTGAATCGTAAAATCGAAAGGTTTTTGAAAATAATCTACAGCTTGTGTGGGACAAACCTTGGCACATTTTCCGCAAAGGGAACAGTTCTCAACATCCATCAACGCAATCTGGGGAATGGCATTTGAAAAGGGAATATAAATGGCCTTTCGCATATTAAATCCCCCTTGCTCTTCATCAGGCACATACACCGGACATCCGTATTCACATTGTCGACAACCGATACATTTTTCGGGATCAACGTACCGTGGTCGCTGAGTTACCAAAGCGGTAATGTCGTTTCCATTGCGTTTTAACGAGTTGAGATCACAATACGTAAATAATGTAATATTTTCGTGATGGGCGGCTGCCGCCATCTTGGGAGTAGTAATACAACTGGCACAATCCAGTGTCGGGAAGACTTTGGAAAGCCGGATCATTTTACCTCCGATGGAAGCGTCTTTTTCTATCACCGCCACTTTGAAATTCTGATCCGCCAGATCAAGAGCGGCTTGAAGCCCGGCAATTCCACCGCCCACAACAAGCGCATCAAAATTCAGTATTTGACTCGATTCCATAAAATTCTCCCAATGATTCTGTTTAGAACGGATCATTTGTCATGGTCATTGGTATTTTCTTCATATCGCCGCTGACCAATGACAGTTAGAACGACCCTGTTCTCAAGACTTGGGTTTCTCTTATTAAGCCACCTCTTTATATTCAGGGGGGCCTATCTCTTGGATCAGCGCATTCATATCATTGACTTCTTTAAGGAATGCCCGGTTACAAACGGTACAGATGGCGGTCAACCGAAGCCTCCGAATATCCAGATTCCGTTCCTTCATCATTTTGTAAACTCGGTCCAGACGCTTTGCCAATGCGTGGTAGGCCCCTTCGTACGGGCACTCTTCGCCGCATGACATAATGAGGATTCCGCTGATTCCTTTTTTAAAACAATCCAGATAAAACTGTTCGGGAAAAAGAACAGGCGCGCGCACCCTTAAAATATAAGTGTTGGCCGGATAGCTGGAGTGCGCCTGTCCCACTGAATTGGCTCCTGGATAAGCGCAGGTCTCCGTAGCCAGAATTAAAATCTTTCCTTCGCCGTTGGTATTATTCCGGGTTGTCATAATGTGTTTGCCTATTTTTTTCTGATAACAAAGTGCTTGTCGTATCCGTCAGCTTCTAAAAAGCCGAGATACTCATGCCCAACTTTTTTAGCCCATGCAGGAATGTCGCTTCGCGTCCCAGAGTCATTGGAATATATCTCCAAGGTTTCACCAACCTTTACTTTTCCAATGCCTTTCTTGGCTTCCAAAAGCGGTCCCGGACAGGCACTTCCTCTAGCATCTACCGTACTTGCAGCTTCTATGGTGCTTAAATCGTGTTCAGACATGATTTCCTCCTATTTATTTGGTTTATATGGTTTTAATTTTCCTTTTTAAAACAGATGCAATAATATTTTCCATCTTCCTCAGTATCTACCACAGTGTAATTAACTGTTTGTAGAATCTTAAACATCTCTCTTCGAGTTTTAGGATCATCTCCTACGACCTGCAAGATATCTCCTGGTTTCATATCCCTGAACGCCTGAGTGACTTTTAGAAGCGCAAAGGGTGTAATAGCTTCCCTAAGATCAAATTTATACATTATTTTCATTTCTGATGTTTGGTCCAGTTTGTTTTTGTTTCTTATTTGCAAAGGGGATGCCATTTAAGAATAAAAATTTATAAACCCAAACAAAACACTAGTATAATATTAAACATATTAATTGGTTAGACACCTGGATTTAGGTGTGTATCAATATTTTTTCTTGCAAAATGAGTGTTAAGTTGTTAAGCTATTGTCTTAACATATGTTAAGCTTTAACAAGGGGGATTAACATGTTTGAACACGAACTGAACGAATACTGGAAGACCGTTGTGGATACCATCCAAGACGGCATCATGATCGTTGATAAAGCTGGAACTATTGTTTCGGTAAACAAAGGCTTTGAAAATATAACCGGATATACCCAGGCCGACATCATTGGAGAGCCATGCAGCACACTAAATTGTAATACGTGTGAAGCTGCCAGAAAGAAACGGGGAGACCACTGGTGCGTTTTATTTCGAACCGGTTCGGTAAAGATGAATAAATGTATCATAAAGAAGGCAGATGGAAGTTATGTCAATGTCTTAAAAAACGCCTCTCTTTTTCACGACACTGGCGGAAAGGTAATCGGTGCAGTGGAGACACTCACTGATATTTCTGAGCTATTAAAAAAGGATACCCAGATCGAAGCGTTCCGCAGGGAGTTAAGATCCAGAGATGGATTTCAAGGAATCCTCGGGACTTCGGGTCCAATGCAGCAGGTATTTGACTTAATTACCAACGCGGCACTATCGGATGCACCGGTAATTATTTTTGGTGAAAGCGGTACCGGAAAAGAGCTTGTAGCCGCTGCAATCCATAATACCGGTGCCAGGCAAAAAAAACCATACCTTAAAGTAAACTGCGCTGCACTCAATGAATCTTTGCTCGAAAGTGAGCTGTTCGGCCATGTCAAAGGCGCATTTACCGGTGCCTTTCAAAACAGGAAAGGACGGTTCGAAGCTGCCTTGGGCGGAGATATATTTTTAGATGAAATTGGAGACTTGCCTCTTTCAACCCAGGTCAAGCTGCTGAGAGTTCTTGAAGAAAAGGTCATCGAACGGGTGGGAGACAACCGGCCGGTTCATATTGATGTCCGTATCATAACCGGTACCAATCGAAATTTAAAAAAACTTGTGGAATCAGGGGTTTTTAGAGAAGATTTGTTTTACAGAATCAACGTCATTCCCATCGTTATTCCCCCTTTGCGAGAGAGGCGCAGCGACATCCCCCTTCTTGCAGAATCTTTTTTTCGAAGAATCAAACTTAAAAACAACAAAAATATAGATGCCATCAGCAACCCGGCCATGGAAGTTTTAATGAACTATTCGTGGCCGGGAAATGTCAGGGAATTAAAAAGCGCTCTGGAATATGGTTTTGTCACCTGCAACGGTTCTATTATCCAGCCTCATCATTTGCCGCCGGATGTATTCCAGAACAATTTACAACTGTCACAAGAGGATAAAACCAGTTTTAACCATGATGAGATTCAAAAACGCCAGTTGATAAACGCGCTTAAACAGACCGGCGGCAATCAAACTCAAGCAGCACGCATCCTCGATGTTTCCCGAATCACCGTCTGGAACAGAATGAAGAAGTACGATATAAGACCGGTTCGAAAATTCGCCGAAGATTCATCCTAAAAAAATAATCAATAATTTATGTGTTTGCATGATTTTTGCATAAAGCAATAGAAGTTTCTCAAACTTAATGTTCAAAATCAAATTAACACTTTAATGAGGATGGCGTACAAATGTTTGAGTTGGTTATGATAGGAAATGAATACGTAAATGATTTGGTCGAGTGTAGACCTGAAGTAAAGACCATTTTGGAAGAGTATTACAGTGTGCAGTTCTTTTTAAATGATACGGGGACAACCTACCTATTTAAATTACGAAATATTTCCTCAAAGGGCCCCTGTATTCTTGTAAAGCAGGATTCCTCCGTGTTTAAAGGGTTGAAGGTTGGTGATATATTGGACATGGAATACCAACAGCCTGAATCATTGGGCGCCGGCAAATTATTAAGAACCCAAATTGCTTCAAAAAATTCTCATGATCGTTATACAGGGCATTCTATTGTCGAGTTATCTATCATCGACAATTTAAATGAGAAGGAGATCAAACAAAACTGGCCTTGTGATTCAGAAATGACCTTGCGTTAATATTTTGACACTAGAAGCCATCTCAAAAGTAGAATTTTGGTTCAAGGTCCCCCGCTAAAACCCAGCGGGATAAAAAGGCGGGACCGAGTTTCAACCCGCAGACATACTATAGTATTTCGAGGAGTTGGAATTTGGTCCAAACACAGAGACTTGTCCGCCACCGGCGGATTGGGACAAAAGGCCTTTTTGAGATGGCTTCTAATAGAATTGAGGAACTTCACTCCGATTGGAATATTGATATACTGGGGAAATGGTCCCTTTTGAAAATCCAATATTCCAGCATTCCATCATTTCAGGTATCCAAATCGTTGCGGTACACCAATCTTCCTTTCCGACTATTCCTTCTTGTTCGCCATGGTATAAGTCATAATGCCTCCGCTTAGGTTTTTCGACTTAAAACCGTTTTGAACCAGAATTCGGTGTGCAAGATATCCCCTATAACCCACGGCACAATATGGAATGTAATCTTCTTGTTTATTGAGTTCGGATAGCCTGCTTCTAAGGTCATTGATAGGAATATGCAAGGCACTTTCGATCTTTCCCACATGTTTCAGTTCAAATCGGGTACGAAGATCTATCAAAATTGCACCGTTTTTCTGAAGCGCCTCAAGTTCACTCCAATGGGCGATTTCCATATCCCCTTTAAGAATATTGGCAGCAACAAACCCGCAAATGTTGATGGGATCTTTAGCCGATGAATACGGAGGTGCATAAGCCAGTTCCAGTTCTTCGAGGTCGAAGACCGTCATTTTTGCCCGAATGGCAGTGGCAAGCACATCGATTCTCTTATCCACACCCTTTCTGCCTACGATTTGAGCCCCCAGTACTTTACCGGTTCCTGGGGAAAAAAGAATTTTTATCGACGTGTTGGTGGCACCCGGGTAATATCCGGCATGAGAACCGGAATGGGTGTAAGAAACAAGATAGGGGATGTTGTGTTTTTTCAAGAACTTTTCGTTGGCACCGGTGGATGCCAGGACCATATCAAAAACTTTGACCACCGAAGTCCCTAGCGTTCCGGTAAAGATGGTCTTTCTGCCCAGAGCATTGTCTGCGGCAATACGCGCCTGTTTATTGGCAGGACCTGCAAGGGCAGTCAGTATGGGGAATCCCGTAACGATATCTCTGACTTCCACCGCATCTCCCACAGCATAGATATCCGGATCTGAAGTTCTCATGGTGTCATCAACCGCAATACCACCGGTTGGGCCTATTTTCAGAATCGCCTGTTTGGCCAGTGAATTCTCGGGTCTGATTCCTACGGAAAGCAGCACCAGATCACATGCAATTTCACGTCCTTTTTGGGTGGTAACTAAAATTTGGTCATTTGCTTTTGAAAATGATTTTACGCCGTTTTCCAGCTCGAGTTCAACGTTTTTGGCTTCAAGGTGGTCGTGAATCAGAGTTGCCATTTCATAGTCCAAGGAAGGCATCACCTGGTCGAGCATTTCCACGATGGTCGTTTTAACGCCTCTCTCGGTTAGGTTTTCGGCCATCTCGAGACCGATAAAGCCACCGCCCACCACAACGGCGCATTGGGGATTGCGCTCATCCACAATCTTTTTGATTCGGTCTGAGTCGGGTATATTTCGAAGGTTAAAAATATTCTCCAATTCAATACCCTCCAGAGGCGGCTTAATAGGTTCTGCCCCGGGAGATAAAATAAGCTTGTCATAAGCTTCCCGGTATTTTTCCCCAGTAAAGGTATTTTTTATCTCGACAGTTTTTTCTTTGGGATTAATACCAACTACTTCAGAAAAGATACGCACATCAATATTGTATGTCTTTTTGAATTCTTCCGGGGTGGCCAAAAGGAGGTGAGCGCGCCTTTTGATGACATTTCCGATATAATAGGGAAGTCCGCAGTTGGCAAAGGAGATATATTCACCCCGTTCAAAAACGACAATTTCAGCATCTTCGCTCACCCTTCTCGCTCTGGCCGCAGCTGTAGCGCCTCCGGCAACTCCACCAACAATAACCAATTTAATACCCATAGTATATTCCCAGTGTTTCTAGAATCTATTTCAAAAATGTCTTTTGGCCCAACCCGCCAAAGGCGGATAAGTCTGGGTGTTGGGTCCTCGTTTCAACTCCTCGGAATACTTGAGTGTGACTGCGGGTTGAATCTCGGATCCGCGTTCTTGTCCCGCCAGTTTTCGGCGAGAGACCTTGAACCAAAATCCTATTTTTGAGAAGGCTTCTAGGTTAATCGGTTCCCATCATAGGTATTACATGTACGTTAACCTCTTTAACTCGCGGTATGGTTTCTGCAATTTGTTTGATTTTGTCTGTTGCTTTTTCCTGCTGACTAAATGGAATCTCTATATTAACGAAGACAGAGCCATTTTTTGCTGTAACCTCTGATTTTGGAAAATCGTCAACCAGGGCAGCTTTAAGCTCGGCAGCCAATGTCAAATCATCGAGGATTTTTTGAGATTCGGGCGTTGTCTGGAAGCAAGACATTCTTGCGGCATATAATATGAGACCCACTGCATCGTCCACTTTTTTTGTTTTGATATGAACGACCAAATCGTAAAGGCTGGAATCCCGGGTGTCACGACCGTATAATTGCAATCCCCATTTACGACGCTCATCATCATCTTTTTTCAGAATGTATCTTGCTTCTTCAGCAGAAATATTTTCCCGATCCATTTCTTCTTTGACTCGGTATTCCAGGTCGGCAATGACACGAACCTTGAGAACATGAGGAATTTCTTGAAGGAAAAAATGACCTGCCAGCCCATGATAGACAACATTGTCTTTCTGCACGTTTTTTAACAAGGCAGAATGAAGATAAGCAACATACTTTTCTTTCCCATAAGTGAATCGATCGAAGACAGAAGGGGCATCATGAATAGCTCGAATCAGCTTTATTTCCGGGATATGAAACTTTTCAGAAGCTTCAAGGAGAATTTCTCGTGATATACATTGATAACCCAATTCTTCAGCAACTTTTTCGGCGACTTCCTTCCCTCGACTATAACATCCTCTCGATATGGTGATAATAGACATCTTGACTCCTTTCCGTTATATATAAAAAATAGTGACTGAAACACATATTCTTTAAAACGAATGTGGAATATCTTTTTTTGTTGATTGTTTATCAATTCAATTGAACAATGTCCATTATAATTTTTCGACCTTACAAAAACGAAAAAATTACCAGTTGTTTATTAAAGTCTAGCGAATATTTCCAAGCAAAGAGCAAGAACTACAGGATATTCTTCAATCTATTTCTTGATATATTTTTTGACCTTAATCTGATTTTAACATTATTTATTAATCATTCCTTGTGATAATATTTCCTAAAAATTTCAAATTTGGGAAACTGTAATCAGTTGACAGCACCACTATTATCAGGTATTTGAAATGCAACGAGTGATGGCTGGTTAAAAGGCAGCGTAATCTTGAGATAGGTACAAAACCCTCCGACATTTGCAACATTAGGGTGTAAATTTACTATGTCTCAGACAGACCAAGAAAACCTTAATGAACACCCGAAAGAAACAACAGTTCATAATCAAATCAAAATGACATCAATTGTTTTGCTATTTTCAACCATAGCCGTAACAGGCCTGGTTATTTTCATTATCTTTTGGTTGTTTGTAGTTCATACAGTATAATATCATTTCCCCTAAAATATCAGCCGGGGAAGAGGATAAGGGAATAGGCCTTGCAAGGGGTTGTAAAATTAATATTTTTAATAATTTGTTTTAGATCGAAAATGTATTGAACAACGGTAGAAGCTTAAGTAATATTATTAATTTTAGATTACGAATTATGCACTTTTAGCCTTCAAAAAGTGAAAGGAGAAAAAACATGAACAAAACAGATTTAATCAATGAGGTTGCCAAGGTCGTAAAGACTAAAAAAGATGCCCAGGCTGCCCTGGACGCTGTTCTTTCAAGCATTGCCGAAGCTCTGAAAAAAGGAGACACCGTATCATTGGTTGGGTTCGGCACATTTAAGGTGACAGAGAGGAAGGCTCGTAAAGGCAGGAATCCTCAGACAGGACAAGAGATCTATATTGCAGCGAGTAAGGTGCCAAAGTTTGTTGCAGGAAAGGCGTTGAAGGATGCTGTAAAATAATTGTTTGCATATAAAATGTAAAGGCAGAGTCAAAACAACTCTGCCTTTACCTAAAGTTTTAAAAATCGGCTTTATGGTTGATGATTTTTTTATTTCAATAAAATATCATGGCTTTGTGTACCTTCTTTTATACCCTCTCCTTCTGTTTCCATACAAAAGTTTTTAAATACAGCAAATAGCACTTTTATCGATTTGTGTCGTTATCATGCGAAATTGCTATAATGTTGATAGACAGTCAAAATATACGAAAAAAAAGATTAGAAACAGGATTTTTTTATGGAACATAATGATGACAGATTTAACATATACGAGGTCAACTCTCTTTTGTTTCAAATAATTTCTTACATGTCAGAAACCGAAAGACGAAAACTTCAGTCCGCATTAATGGCTAATGTAAAAAACGGAAAAGACCTATCGTCATTGATTACCAGTATGTCTGAACTCAAAAGGTGTGAACTTTTGAAAAGGCTGACAAATTGGTATATCACCAAGTATTCTGGGTTAAGAAAATACCCCAAACATGCCGAGTTGAGAGGGTATCCTCGAAAACCTATTAAAATCCCAGTTGAACTCTCAAAAAATGGTTTTACTTTTATGTGTTTGACTCAAAATATCAGCAATTCCGGTGTTTTTATTCAAACGGATTTTAGCTTTCATATTGATCAACAAATTACTATGGTTTTATCGCCCCCCAAAAGTAAAAAAGACTTCGCTGTCGGTGGTAGAATTACAAGAGTTGATTCAAAAGGAATTGGTGTGAAATTTGATGAGCTTGTACCTGACTTTTCACACACCTTTTTATAAATGCCGGTATATCAACTGATTTGACCTACAATATAGGTTGTTTTATCGTTTCAAGTTCAAAGGGGCCCGAGGTAAGCTGTTTTGCAAGATGACGGATATGCCGATGGTCAGTTCCGCAGCACCCCCCCAGAATCTTCATACCGAGGTCCTCGTGCAAGCAGGCTACGGATTGGGCGAAAGCATCAGGTTCTTCTTCCAACAGTTCGGTACTGTTATCCAATTCCTCAGGATTTAGTGCGGCTGTATTTGCCAGCAGGCCAACAATCCGCGTCCTTACAAATGAAGAGGAATTGATTTCATTTAAAATGGCGGATCTGAAGATAGATACATGAGTGCAATTGACCAGATAAGCCATTGGTTTTGGGATGACTGCGTTATCGATACCGGAGATAGCGTCTATAAGGGGTGTACCGTCAAGAAGCGTGCCTTCAGGTCGAACTACGAAACTGATGATATACGGCTTACCGGTAACAGCCAGAGCTGAGGCCAACCCGGTCGCCTCACTAAAGGCCGGAAGAGTAGCTGCAAGGAAAAAATCAACGCCGGCTTCCGCCAGCTTCATGGACTGCCAAGCATGGAACTCATACGCAGCATCGGGCTCAAGAGCTTCCTCCGGATTATAAGCATCTCCCTGGCAGCTCAGCAAACCGCAGATGACAACCTTTTGTGCATACAAGCTGTAGCTGGTTCGCAATGCATCAAGAAACCGGAAGTTGTCGCCGTTTACATCCCTTCTTTCATAGCCTGCAGCTGCAACCCGTTTCTGATTTGCCCGCCAGGTAGGGGTTGAAAGGAGGAGCGGCAAATCATACTGAAAGCCGATGTCCAGGTACTGCCGATAGATGGTTTCGAGAGCGGTACGTTTTGCTTTGTCATAAATAAAAGCTGAATTAACAATAAAGGGATCGAGTTCAAAATCGGTATTACGGCGTAGCCGCTCGATGACGGCGCCCTCTCCAAGGATGATTGGGAACTTCTTAAAAAATTCCAGAAAGGATGTCTGATTCACTTTTTCTCCGCTTTTATACGCCATTTTCGTTGAAACTAGCTTCTATCAAGGACGTTTTGCAACCATGGCTGTGACGATGGCAGAGAATACCTCTATACGTTGCTGGTTGGTTAGTGATGCAAAAGTTCGAACAATTCCGCGATCAGGTTTAGATCTAGACTCACGCTTTTCGAGGCATGTAAAACAACACGAGAGCGTATCATTCGGTCGAACAGGATGGAGCATATGAAGTTCATCAAAACCCAGTGCTGCCATTGATGCGGTGCGTCTATCGCCATGCGTGCCAAACCACGAAAGAATAGAAAAAATATGAGCCGAACAGGCAACGAGTCCTCCAAAAACGGACGACACCGCCGCTACTTCGTCAATATGAAAAGACCGTGGGTCCCAGTGCCGGGCGAATTTGATAATTTCTTCTTTTTTAACTTGGTATGTTAAGGATGTATTCCTTTTTTGTCCTACTTCGATATCTTCATAATACATAATTTCCATCAGGAAGGTACTCCATTTACTATCTATATTTTTCCGTTTATAAATTAACGGGTTGTTTTCTAAACATAAATCTTGGCGAATGGAAAGAAATACAATTCGAACCGGTTAGGCCTAATAGGCGAGTTTTGGGATCGCCTGGAAC
>Ga0316576_10001153_pt1 | contig 13823 bp, 10 predicted proteins | sample S0NA_FD_203075 | JGI IMG/M metagenome (GOLD analysis project Ga0316576, IMG submission 203075) | Rhizosphere microbial communities from salt marsh grasses in Alabama, United States - S0-2_050615r3r5 | ecosystem: Host-associated > Plants > Roots > Rhizosphere | place: USA: Alabama | collected... | reverse complement strand
TCGGCGGAGTCGGCCGGCGAGCTGCAGCCCGGGTCGCCGGAGCCGTCGATCTTGAAGTCGGTCTTTCCGTCCTTGTCGTTGTCCACACCGTCGTCGCAGACGTCGGTCCCCGTCTCGGTGCCGTCGGTGGCGGAGCTGCAGCCCGGGTCGTCGGGGTAGTCGGTCTTTCCGTCGCCGTCGTTGTCGGTCGAGTCGGCGCAGGCCGTGGCGCCGCCCTCGCTGGAGTCCTCCGGTCCGGTGCACTGGGCGTCGCCGCTCCCGTCCGCCTTGTAGTCGGTCTTTCCGTCGCTGTCGTTGTCCACGCCGTCGTCGCAGGCCAGCGACCCCTTCTCGTCGGCGTCGGTGGCCGAGCTGCAGCCCGGGTCTCCGGAGCCGTCGCTCTTGTAGTCGATCTTGCCGTCGCCGTCGTTGTCCGTGCCGTCGTCGCACGGGACGGTCCCGGTCTCGCTGGTGTCGGCGGGGTCGGAGCAGCCCGGATCGCCGCTGCCGTCCTTCTTGAAGTCGGACGATCCGTCGCCGTCGTTGTCCGCGCCGTCGTCGCACTCGCCGCCCCCCTGCTCGGTCGCGGCGGTCGCGCTCGCGCAGCCCGGGTCGTCGGGGTAGTCGGTCTTGCCGTCGTTGTCGTTGTCCAGGCCGTCGTCGCAGGCCCCGCCGCTTTGCTCGTCGTCGTCGGACAGGCCGGAGCAGCCCTTGTCGGCCGGGAAGTCGGTCAGCTTGTCGCCGTCGTTGTCCTTGCCGTCGTCGCAGGCCTTGGGGCCGTGCTCGTCGTTGTCCCCGGCCGTGGCGCAGCCGGGATCGTCGGGGTGGTCGGTCTCGCCGTCGCCGTCGTCGTCGACCCCGTTGCCGCACTGGCAGGCGCCGTACTCCACGGGCTGGCCGGCCGCGCCGCCGTCGGCCGCCGGCGCGGCGCCGGTCGCCGCCTCGTCCTTCAGCCCGTCGCAGTCATTGTCCACCCCGTCGCACTCCTCGAAGGCGCCGGGGTAGACGAGCTGGCTCTTGTCGTCGCAGTCCTTGAGCGCCGGGTCGAGCCCCCCCGTCAGCGTCGTCCCGCAGGAGGTGAAACCGTCGCCGTCCTCGTCGAAGCCCTCGTCGACGACGCCGTCGCAGTTGTTGTCGACGCCGTCGCAGGTCTCGGCGGTCGGCTGCGTCCCGCCCACGCACTCGGACCACGTGCCGCCGGTGCAGGTCTGCTTGCCGCGGGTGCAGCTGCCGAGGCTGATGCCGCAGGGGCGGACCTCGCCCGCGCTGGCGCAGGGGCACCCCTCGTCCACGGTCCCGTCGCAGTCGTTGTCCAGGCCGTCGCACAGGGTCTCGCTCGCCTCGTAGAGTGTGCCGTAGTCCGTGGCCAGGCAGGCGAGCCACCCGTTGCTCCCGTCGCACTGCTGCTTGCTCGCGGCGCACACGCCGGCCGTCAGCGTGCAGGGCTGGGGGACGATGTCCTCGTCGGTCTTGCCGTTGCAGTCGTTGTCCAGGCCGTCGCAGATCTCGGCGAGGGGCCCGACCTCGCCCACGCAGGGGCCCCACTCTCCGCCGGTGCAGGTCTGCGTCCCGCCCTTGCACTCGCCGGTCTTCAGCGCGGCGCGGCCGCTCCAGCAGCCCTGGGTCTCGCTGTCCTGGCACGGGCACTGCTCATCGATCAGCCCGTCGCAGTCGTCGTCCAGCCCGTTTCCGCAGGTCTCCGTCGCGGGCGTCTGGGGCACGCAGATCCCCTGCTTCCCCCCGACGCAGGCGGGGACGCGGATCTGGCACATCCCGAGCCCGCAGGCGATGTTCCCCAGCCGCTCGTCCACCTGGTTGTTGCAGTTGTTGTCGACGCCGTCGCAGACCTCGGCCGCCCCGGGGTGCACGTCCTTGCGGGTGTCGTCGCAGTCCTGGGCCAGGCAGCCAACGCCCTGGCCGTAGTTGTCGCCGTCGTCGTCCTGGCAGTCGGCGCACTTCCACTGGCAGGTGCCCTGGACGCAGTCCCAGGCCCCCGGGCAGTCCGGCGGGGTGAGTGAGGTGCAGTCCGCGGCCGTCGTGCAGCCCGTCTTGCCGTCGATGGGGAGCTGGTCCGCGACAGGGGCGTCGGGCGCGCCGTCGGGCGCGCTGTCCCGCCCCTTCCACAGGTTCGGGTCGGAGTCGATCAGACAGCCGGAGCAGAGCAACGCTCCGACGAGCAGTGCAGTTCGTGTGGTCATCAGAAGCTCCCCCGCAGGCCGACGCCCAGCGCGGCCGAGCGATCCGAGGGCCGCTCCTTGCCGCGAAAGTCGGTGAAGAAGAAGAGGACCGTGCCGCCCGCCGCGGCCGCGCCGGCGAGGCCGACGAAGATGTTGGTCAGGCGCCGACGGTCGCGGAAGCGGTCGTAGCCATCCCTGGTCGGGTCGTCCTCGTAGTCAGCGCGGAGCTGGTAGGACTGGACCCCGAGCACGATGAACGTGGTGGTCAACGCGGCGGTGAGCGCCGCCGTGGACCAGAACCATGCCGGGTGGAGCCCCTTGCGCCGCCCGGCGCCCGGCGCGGTCTCTGGCCTCTCCGGAGTCTCCCGCGGAGGGAGGTCCACCGGGACGAGCTCGACGGTGCGGGCCTCGCCGATGCCGAGCTCCACCGTCTCGGTGGCGGCGGTGGCGCCCTCGCGCCGGACCTCCACCACGTGGCTGCCCGGGTCGAGGGCGACCTTGCCCGGCGCCGCGCCGCGCGCCCTGCCGTCGACGTGGATCGTTCCGCCCTTGCCCGGGCTCTCGACGGTGATCCAGGCGATCTTGGCCTCGACCTTGCGCAGCGACTTCCTCACCCGCTCGCCCACCGCAGCCTCCCCGGCGCCCTCCTTGAGGCAGCGCCGGTAGTGCGCGGCGGCCTCGACGAAGTTGTTCAGGTTCTCGTGACAGCGGGCGATGCTGCACTGGACGAAGAAGTGCGGCTTGAGTCGGTACGCCTCGTTGAACGCGGCGATGGCGTCGACGTAGCTCCGCTCCTCGAAGAGCTTCGTGCCCCTGGCGAAGGCCTCGGCGGCGGGGGACGTGTCAGCGCCCGCGAGCGGCGCGTGGGCCAGCAGAGCGGCGAGGATGATCCCCGACAGGAACGTGCTTCGTACCATGGCGCCTCCCTGGGCTTCACTGGTAAGGGTTGACCACCACGTCCTCGTCTCCCAGGCTTCCGGGCTTCTTGGCCGGGGTATGCTTCTTGGCCGGGGCGAGGGTCTTCGTCGGTCCGCGATTGGGCCTCGGACCGTGCGTCGTGTTTCTTCGCGGTCGCACCAGGGCGACGACCCACGTCCCGCCCCGGTCCAGGGGCACGCGGAAGGCCTGGGGCTCGAAGCCCCGGGCCCTGACCACCAGCTCTGCCTGGCCCTGCCGCGCGGGCTGCGTGATCTCGAAGGGGTTGGCCACAGGCTTGCCGTCGAGGAGGATCGTCGCCCTGGCCGGGGTCGCGCGGACCGAGATGCTGACCTGCCGGGGGGCCCCGGCGTCGGGAGCGGCGGCCGTCGCGGCGGCGCCGGCGTCCGGCGTCGGTCTCGGACCGGGAGCGCGGGCTTCGGCGGGAGCCGGGTCCCTGCGCAGGAGCAGGATCACGCCGAGGGTGACGAGGGCGGCGACCAGGAGCCCCACGACGAGGACCATGACGTGGCGCCGTCGCTGGGCGGCCTGGAGCAAGCTGCCCATCGTGCCCAGCGCCATCGACATGTTGCTCGCCATCTCGACGTCCGGGATCGAGGAGTCCTCGAACGCCTCGACCTCGGCACGCCGCAGCTGCTCCTGCTTCTCGGCGATCCGCTGGGTGAACTGGGCCTTCATCAGCTCGCCCACCTCGTCCTGGAGCACCGGGTGCCCGGTGGCGAGGATGAAGCGCTCGAGGGCCATCTGGAGCTCCCGGGCGCTCTGGAACCGTTGTTCCGGGTCGCGCTCCAGGGCTTTCAGGACAATCGCCTCGAGCTCCTGCGGGTAGTCGGGGATCACCTGGGAGGGAGGCACGATCTCGCCGTGGAGGACCTTGGCGATCTGGGCCTGCTCGGACTCGGCCTTGAACAGGCGGCGACGGGTGGTCAGCTCGAACAGCACGATGCCCAGGGCGAAGACATCGGTGCGTCGGTCGATCTCGCGCTTCTCCGTGAGCTGCTCGGGCGCCATGTAGGCCAGCTTGCCCTTGAGCTCGCCCCGCGTGGTGTGCAGGCTGCCCCGGGCCCGGGCCACGCCGAAGTCCACCACCTTGGTCGCCCCTTCGTAGGTGATCAAAATGTTCTGGGGCGAGACGTCCCGGTGCACCACATTGAGGGGCTCCCCGTCCTGGTCGCGCAGCTCGTGCGCCGCGTGGAGCCCGGCGGCGGCGTCGGCAATGATCCGGGCGCAGATCGGCAGGGGGGGGCGCGTGTGGCGCAGCAGCGAGGCCAGGCTCTCGCCGGCCACGTATTCCATGGCGATGAAGTGCGTCTGCTCCACCTTGCCGAGCTCGATGATCTGCACCACGTTGGGGTGGGCGATGCGCGAGGCCAGGCGGGCCTCGTCGATGAACATCTTGACGAACTCTTCTTGCTCGGTGAGGTGCTGGTGGATGACCTTGATCGCGACGAGCTTCTCGAAACCGTCGGCCCCGCTGAGCCGGGCGAGGTAGACCTGCGCCATGCCCCCCGAGGCAAAGCGGTAGAGCAGGCGGTAGCGCCCGAAGTGACGTTTCCCCTGAGCAGGAAACATCAAGGGTTGCGGAGAGTTGTTAGCTCCCGTTTGAGGCTTGTTCGATAGCAAGTGTGGTATGAGTATATCGCTCCTCGGATGTCCAGCTCAAGTTGCCAGAACCATTGAGAATATTTACCATATATTTTATGGTGAATCCAGGGCCCAGTGAGACAGCCAGTCGGCCACGAGCGGGGCGTGTTGCCGCCGGGCCCAGCGCAGGTCGAGCCGGGCCAGGGCGCCCGCCACGGCCAGCCCGCCCTTGACCCGTTCGGTGAGCCACGGTCGGCCCAACACCTGCTCGTCGATGGAGATGGGGTGGCTTTGCACGAGCGCGAGCCCGCGGGACTCGAACGCGCGCCGGTACTGCTCGGTCGTGCGCAGACGGAGGTAGCTTGACTCGCCGTGGTCCACGGGCTCCCGGCTCAGCCGGTCGATGCAGTAGACGGCCGCGCCCGGGCGCAGGGCCCCGGCCAGGGCGTCCAGGACCGCGCCCAGCTCGCCGTCGTCAAGGACGTGCTGGAAGACCCAGATCGCGGTCGCCGCGTCGAGATTCCGGCAGGGAAAGGGCGGCCCCTCGATCGCGTCGAAGCGCACGTTGGGGTGGGCGCAGCGCCGGCGCGCCTCCTCGATCATCGGGACCGAGGTGTCCAGCCCGATGACCTCGCCGACCCGTGGCGCGATCCAGTCGGTGATCCGGCCCACGCCGCAGCCGTAGTCCAGCACGCGGTCCGCCGGCCGCAGCCGCGCCGTGCGCTCCAGGGCGAGCAGGTGCAGTCGGGTGACGTAGCGGGCCCAGGGCGTCTCCTCGGCCTGGTAGTCCACCACCGGGCTGAGGCCCGGGAGGCCGGCGACGCGATCCCAGAAGCTCGACACGGGGCCATCGTAGAAGCGGTGGCCGGGGCCCGCAAGGTGGGCTATGCCAGCTGCATGCCCGAGCTCCCCGAGGTCGAGACCGTCGCGCGCCAGCTGGCCCCGCTGCTCTGCGGCCGGCGGATCCGCGCCGTCGAGGTGCTCGACCCGTTGCTCGGCGACCCGCCCGTCGCCGGGCTGGTCGGGCGCCGGGTGGAGCGCGTCTTCCGCCTGGGCAAGCAGGTGGTCCTCACCCTGACGCGGCAGCGCCACCTGGCCTTCCACCTCCGCATGACCGGCCGCCTGATCTGGGCGCCGCGGCCCCGCGAGGCGGACCACCTCCGGGCCCGGCTCACCCTGGTCGGCGGCCAGCTCCTGTTCTGCGACCTGCGGCGCTTCGGCACCCTGCGCGTGCTCGACGAGCTCCGCCCGATCCAGCCGGGTGGCGCGGACCCGCTCTGCGCCGGGTTCACGCGGGAGCTCGTCGCCGGGCTGCTGCGGGGCAGCCGGCAGGAGATCAAGACCTGGCTCCTGCGGCAGGACCGGATCGTCGGCATCGGCAACATCTACGCCTCGGAGATCCTCCACCTGGCGCGGATCGCCCCGGTCCGTGCGGCCGGCTCGCTGCGCCCCCGGGAGGTCGCGCGCCTCCACGACGCGACGCGCCGGGTGCTGCGCCGCGCCGTCGAGTGCTGCGGCACGACCTTCTCGGACTTCCAGGACGCCCGGGGCCTCACCGGATCGTACCAGCGCTACCTGCGGGTCTACGGCCGGGAGGGGGAGCCCTGCCCGGTCTGCGGGCGGCGCGTCCGGCGGCTCGTCCAGCAGCAGCGCAGCACCTATTGCTGCACGCGCTGCCAGCGCTGATATGCTTTTGGCATGAGCGCGAGGCGGATCCTGATGCTGCTCGCCGTGGCCGGCGCCGCGCTGGTCGTTATTTTCGGCGCCCGTGCGCTCCTGAAACCTCGCCCGACCGAGGAGGAGATCGTGCTCGAGCTGGTCCGGCGGCTCGGCGACGCGGCCGAGCGACGGGACGCGAAGCTGCTCCGGGAGCACACCTCGGAGCGCTACAGGGACCCGCAGGGGCGGGGCAAGGCCGAGATCGGCCAGATGCTCTCGCTCTACTTCCTGCGGCCCGGGATCATCAACGTCTACGTCGTGCGGAGCAGCGTGGATGCGATCAACAAGGCGGCGAGCCCCATGTCCGCCCGGGTCTCGGCCACGGCGCTGCTGACCCGCGGCCCACGGGTGAAGAAGCTCTCCGACCTGGTGCCCGAGGCCGCGCGGGCCCTGCGCTTCGACGTCGAGCTGGAGAAGGAGGGCGACGTCTGGCGCGCGATCTCGGCGCGCTGGGACGACGCGGGCAGCGTGCGCGACTACATCCGGTAGCTCGGAGGATTTCCTCCCGTTTCGTTTTCGGCCGCGCTACACGATGCCGAGCAGGGCCAGCTCGTGCTCCAGGTTGGGGGTCAGCTGGCCCGTTCCGACCAGGGCGCGCAGCTCGTTTGGGGTGTGGAAGCGCCCCTCGTCGATCTCGTCCGCCTTGAGGGTGAAGGGGCCCTCGTGGGTGCAGCGGTAGGTGCTGACCAGCTCGCTCTCCACGGGCGAGCGCCAGATGTAGCGGTGCAGGAAGTCCGGAGTGATCCCCTCGAGGCCGAGCTCCTCGGCGGCCTCGCGCAGCACCGCCTGCTCCGGCCCCTCCCCCGGGTCGACGTGGCCGCCCACCGAGGTGTCCCAGCGCCCGGGCTGGATCCGCTTGCCGAGGCCGCGCTTCTGCAGGAACAGGCGCCCCTCGCGGTCGAAGACGAACAGGTGCACCGCGCGGTGCAGCAGGCGCGGATCGGCGTGGCACTCGCCGCGGCGGGCGCGGCCGATGATCTGTCCTTCCTCGTCGACGATCTCCAGGATCTCGTCGTCCGGCTCCATGGTCACCCGCCCGCGCCGGTCAGCCGAGCATCTTGGTCAGGTCGCTGGCGATGTTCTTCTGCATCGCCTCGACGGTCCCGCCGCCGATGGAGAGCAGGATCGCGTCGCGGAGCAGGCGCTCCACCGGGTAGTCCCGGGTGTAGCCGTAGCCGCCGAGCGCCTGGACCGCGCGCCGCGCCACGCGCTCGGCGGTGGTGGTGGCCACGAGCTTCGCGCTGGCCGCGTCGAGGCTCTGGCGCCGGTCGGGATCGATGCGCCCCGCGGCGTGGTAGACCAGGCAGCGCGCCGCCTGGGTCTCGGCGAAGGAGTCCGCGACCATCTGCTGGATCTGCCCGAAGTGGATCAGCGGCTTGCCGAAGGCCCTGCGCTCGAGGATCGAGTAGCGGCTCATCTCCTCCACGCAGCGCAGCGCGATCCCCACCGACTGGGCCGCGAGCGCGACCCGCTCGATCTCCAGGTTGCGCATCATGTGGACCAGCGCGCGGTTCTCCTCGCCGATCAGGTTCTCCGCCGGGACCTCGCAGTCCTCGAGCACGAGTTGCGCGGTGGGCGAGGCGCGCATGCCCATCTTTCGCTCCTTGTTGGCCGCGCTGAGCCCCTTGCACGAGGAGTCGACGACGAAGGCGGTGACCGCCTTCGAGTTCCGGTCCAGCTTGGCGTAGATGAGGAAGACCTCGCCCGGGCCGGCGTTGGTGATGAACTGCTTCGTGCCGTTGAGGATGTAGCGGTCGCCGCGCCGCTCGGCGACGGTCTTCATCCCGAGGACGTCCGTGCCCGCCTCGGGCTCGGTCATCGCCAGGCCGGCGATGCGCCTGCCGGAGATCACGTCGGGCAGGAACCGGGCGCGCTGCTCGGCGCTGGCGCAGTGGAAGAAGTTGTTGACGAAGAGCACCTCGTGGGCCAGGTACGACAGCCCGAAGCCGGGGTCGAAGCGGCTGAGCTCCTCGCAGACGATCACCGTGGCCACCGGGTCCAGGCCGACCCCGCCCTCCTCCTCGGTGACGGTCAGGCCGAACAGGTTCAGCTCGCTGCCCACGCGCCGGAAGAGGGCCTCGTTGAACTTCTCGGCCTCGTCGTGCTCCGCGGCCTGGGGCTCGAGCTCGGTCTGGCCGAACCTGTGCACGGTGTCGCGGATCGCCTCGTGGATCTCTGTGGGGTTGAACAAATCAGGAGACGGCATGGGGGAATATTGCTCCGGCAGCGCCGGAATCGCAAGGCGCGGCTGGCAGAGCGTGCTTGTCGGGCAAGTCTATCGGGCAAGTCTGTTTGGCGTGGACGGCGGTCTTACCGGACGACCTTGATCTGGAGCTCGGCGAGCTGCCGCTCGTCCACCGGCGCCGGGGCGCCGGTCAGGGGGCAGGTCCCCTTCTGGGTCTTGGGGAAGGCGATGACGTCGCGCAGCGACTCGGCGCCGCCGAGGAGCATCGCGGTCCGGTCGAGGCCGAAGGCGATGCCGCCGTGGGGCGGCGGGCCGTAGCGGAAGGCCTCGAGCAGGAAGGAGAACTTGGCCCAGGCCTCCTCCTCGGAGAGCCCCAGGGCCTGGAACACGCGGCGCTGGACCTCCTCCTGGTGGATACGGATCGAGCCGCCGGCCATCTCGACGCCGTTGAGCACCAGGTCGTAGGCGCGCGCCCTGGCCTGGCCCTTCCGCTCCGGATCGACGATCAGCTCGAGGTCCGCGGCCCGCGGCGAGGTGAAGGGGTGGTGGCAGGCGACCCACTCGCCCGTCTCCTCGCTGACCTCGAACAGCGGAAACTCGGTGATCCAGAGCGGGCGCCACGCGGACTGATCGATCAGCCCGAACCGCTGGCCCATGTGCAGGCGCAGGGCGGAGAGCGCGTTGTTGGTCACCCCGGCGGTGTCGGCGACGAACAGCACGACATCGCCGGGCTCGAGGCCGATGCGGCCGTGGATCGCGATCCGCGCCTCCTCCTTGACCGCCTTGGCGAAGGGGGCCTGCCAGCCGCCGCCCTCCTGGATCCGGGCGTAGGCCACGCCCTTGGCCCCCACCGGCTTGACCAGCTCGGGCAGGCTGTCCAGATCCTTGCGCGACAGGTCGCCGGCGCGCCCGGGCAGGCGCAGCGCCTTGACGATCCCGCCGGAGGCCACGGCGCCCTCGAAGATGCGGAAGCCGCAGCCGGCGCACAGGTCGGTGATGTCGCACAGCGGGAGATCGAAGCGCAGGTCGGGCTTGTCCGAGCCGTAGCGCTCGAGCGCCCGGTCGTAGGTCAGGCGGGGAAACGGGGCGGGCAGGTCCAGGCCCAGGGTCTCGCGGAAGATCGCCTGCATCAGGCCCTCGATCAGGGCGTAGATCTGCTCCTCCTCGACGAAGGAGAGCTCAAGGTCGATCTGGGTGAACTCCGGCTGGCGGTCGCCGCGCAGATCCTCGTCGCGGAAGCAGCGCACGATCTGGTAGTAGCGGTCGAAGCCGGCCACCATGAACAGCTGCTTGAAGAGCTGCGGCGACTCGGCGAGGGCGTAGAAGCTGTGCGGGTTCAGGCGGCTCGGCACCAGGAAGTTGCGCGCCCCCCCCGGCGTGTTCTTGATCATGAACGGGGTCTCGAGCTCGAGGAAGCCGCTCCCGTCGAGGAAGGTCCGCGCCGCCGCGCAGATGCGCGAGCGGAGCATGAAGCGCTGCTGGACCTCGGGCCGGCGCAGGTCGAGGTAGCGGTGCTGGAGCCGGATAGACTCCCGGGTTTCGATGCCGTCCCGGATCTCGAAGGGCGGCGTCTCGGAGCGGGAGAGGATCACGAGGCGGGTCACGCTGACCTCGATCTCCCCCGTCGACATCTTGGGGTTCACGTTTTCCCCGCGGCTGTCGACGCGCCCCTCCACCGCCACGCAGTACTCCGCCCGCAGGTCCCCCGCCGCGGCGTGGGTCTCGGGCGAGACGTCCGGCCGGAACACGACCTGGGTCAGGCCGTGGCGGTCGCGCAGGTCGATGAAGATCGCGCCGCCGTGGTCCCGTCTGTTGTGGACCCAGCCGTTGAGCGCGACCTGGGTCCCGATGTCGCTGCCTCGCAGCGCGCCGCAGTGGTGGGTTCGGATCGGGAAGCTCGCCGGCGCTTGTGCCGACAGGTTCGTCTGGTCAGTGGACATGATGTCTCTTTCGCAACAGGCCGCGGATTCCCTCGCGCACTCGGGCCGCGTGGGGCCCAGGATTATAGCGGGGCAGGGGAGGGCCGTCGACCGCCGCTGGAAAATCCGGGGAAGCGCCCGTCCATCGCGCGCTCGAACGCGTCCATGTAGCGCTCGGCCATGACCTCAAGCGTGAAGTGCTCGAGGGTCCTCGCCCGTGCCCTTGCCCCCATCTCGCTCCGGCGGCCCTCGTCGGCGACCAGCGTCTCGAGCGCCCGGGCGGTGGCCCCGGCGTCCCGCGCGGGGACCAGCAGCCCCGTCTCTCCGGTGACGAGCTCGGGGTTGCCGCCCACCGCGGTGACCACCACCGGGAGCCCGACGCCCATGGCCTGGAGGATGGCGTTGGAGAAGCCCTCCGTCAGCGACGTCTGCAGGTAGACGTCGCTCGCCCGGAGCAGGGCCGGGACGTCCTTGCGGTGGCCGAGGAAGCGCACGCGGTCCCCGAGCGGCGCGGCCCGGGCCTCGAGCGCCGTGCGCTCTGGCCCGTCACCGGCGAGGAGCAGCACGGCGTCGGGATGGCGGCCGGCGACGCGGGAGAAGGCCTCGATCTGCGTCGGGTGGTCCTTGACCGGCGAGAGCAGCCCGACGCTGGTCACCACGCAGGTCTTCGGGGCGATGCCGAGCTCGCGGCGCACCTCGGACGGTCCGGGCGAGAAGCGCTCCAGGTCCTCGCCGTTCCAGATCACCTGGTTGCGCGCCGGCGGGAACCCCTCGCGGAGCGAAACGGCGCGCACCACCGCGTGGGAGACGGAGATCATCCCGGCGAGCAGGCGGTTGAGCGGGCGCTGGGCGCGGACGTGGATCTGCTTCTTGGTGAAGCCCTCGTCCCGGCGGCAGGAGAGCGCCGGGCGCCGGGCGAGCAGGGCGGCGAGGGGGCCGAGCAGGTCCGCCGCGGTGTGGTAGGTGACCAGCAGGCCGGCGCGCTCCCGGCGCAGCAGCCGGCGGATCCGCTCGACGCCCAGGGGACCGGACGGGGCGAACACGCGGTGGATCTCGAGCGGCTCCACCGCGACGCCCTCCTCGCGGAACTGGGGCGCGAGATCCGCGCGCCCGACCACCGCCACCACCGGGCGGATGCGCGCGGGGTCAAGCCGCTTGAGCAGGCGGATCAGGTGGACCTCGGTGCCGGTCCACTCGAAGAGATCGTCGATCAGCAGGACAACGGTGCGGGGCATCAGCGTCCTTTCGTGAGCAGCCGACGGTAGAGCTCGATGTAGCGCTGGCCCATCGCCCGCCTGGAGAAGCGGGCGGCGTGGATCCGCTGCGCGGCCCCGGCGAGGGCCGCCCGCCGCTCCTTGTCGGCGGCGAGCGCCTCGATGGCCGCGGCGAGGGCTCCCGGATCCTCCGCCGGCACCAGCACGCCGGCCTGGCCGTCACCCAGGGCGTCGGGGATCGCGCCGACGCGGGTGGCGACCACCGGGAGGCCGGCGGCCATCGCCTCGAGGAGCACCATCGGCAGTCCCTCCTTGCGGGAGGAGATGACGAAGATGTCGGAGGCGAGCAGCAGCCGGCCCACGTCGCGCCGATAGCCGGCGAGGGTCACCCGGCCCTCGACGCCGAGCCGCCGCGCCTGGTCCTCGAGGTCCGCGCGCAGATCGCCGTCGCCCACCAGCACCAGGTGCAGGTCCGCGCGCCGCAGGCGCGCCAGCGCCTCGAGCAGCCGGTCGTAGGCCTTCCAGCGGTCCAGGCGTCCGATGGCGAGCAGCATCACCGCGCCCCGGGGCACGCCGAGCGAGGCGCGCAGCGACCCGCGCTCGGCGGCGGGCAGCCTGTCCACCAGATCGAGGCCGTTGTCGATCATCGAGCAGGCCTCGATCCCCGCCGCGGCGAGCTCTTGCAGCAGCGGGGGCGAGACGGCGACGACGTGGTGGAACTGGTGCAGGGCGAGCTTGTCGAGCAGCTCGTAGAGCATGAGCTTGAGGCTGTCGGTGAGCCAGTTGTGGCAGGTGGAGACCAGGCGCGCCGGGCTCCGGGAGCCCAGGGCGAGCAGGAGGTAGATGTTCGACTTGTAGCCGTGCCCGTGCACGACGTCCACCTGCCCTCGCCGCACGTGCTCGCGGATCCGCGCCATCGCCCGGGCGTCGAAGCCGGTGCGGCAGGGGAAGGTCACCGTGGGCAGCCCGAGCTCCCGCGCCCGGTCCACCACGGCGATCCGCTCCATCCCCGGCGCGCGGAGCGCGCCGACCTCGACGCCCCAGCCCTGCGCGGACAGGTGCTGGGAGAGCTCCAGCAGCACCCGCTCGGCGCCGAAGAGGCCGGCGCTGCTCACGAGCTGGAGCACTCGACCCGGTGGGGTGGGGGGGACCATGGCCCGGGAGGGTACCTCAGCGGCGCCGACGCCGCAGCAGGAAGGCGAGCAGCACCGGGGCGAGGAGGAACGCGCCTACACCCGCCGGCCCGCCGGGCGATCCCAGGTCGCAGTCGCAGTCTCCTCCGCCGTCGTCCTCGGTCGCCGGGCCGATGTCGGGGGTGTAGAGGTCCCAGGAGCCGCCGCCCTCGGCCGCGCCCCGATCCCCGGCGGGGAGGCCTCCCTCCACCCGGGCGCTGTCCGCGGCCCGGTCGCTGCCCGTGTCCCGCGGGCCGTCGGGGCCCAGCGCATCGGTCGTCGCAACGTCGGTTGTCGCCGCGTCGGCCGGCGCGGCGGCGTCCGGAGGGGCGGAGTCGGGGAGCGGACCGTCCGCCGGTCCGGCGTCGGCGGTCGAGGTGTCGGGCATGCCGGCGTCCAGGGCGCAGCCGGGCGGCGTCGGCTGGGTCACCGAGTGCACCTCCAGGCTGCCCCTGAAGTAGTCGGTCAGCCGGTCGCCGATCACGAAGCGCTCGGCGGTCGCGGGCAGGACGCTGGCCACCGGGACCGTTGCCTGGGTCAGCTGCGTGGTCCCCGTGCTCACGGTGACGATGTAGCTGCTGGCGGTCTTCTGGATCGAGACCTTGTAGCTCTTGGTCGGGTCGAAGGTGATCACCGGGACCCACGCCGGGTCCCCCGCGCCCCAGCTCGTCCCGTTCCAGGTGTACAAGGTCGTGCTGTCGAAGTAGTTGACGTAGATCGGGTACGGGTTCGGCGCGCCGGGGGTCACCGCGACCTCGACGGCGACGACCCGGTGGCTCCCCCACCAGATCGAGCTCGCCGCCTGCGGCGTGGTGTCGGAGATGGCGAGCAGGGTGACGCCGTTCTCCAGCGTGTACTGGGGGTAGTCGATCTTGCCCAGCACCGCGGTGACCTTGTAGGTCGCCGGGAGCGCATGGGTAGAGTAGAGCATCGCGGCG
>Ga0316576_10001152_pt1 | contig 13828 bp, 14 predicted proteins | sample S0NA_FD_203075 | JGI IMG/M metagenome (GOLD analysis project Ga0316576, IMG submission 203075) | Rhizosphere microbial communities from salt marsh grasses in Alabama, United States - S0-2_050615r3r5 | ecosystem: Host-associated > Plants > Roots > Rhizosphere | place: USA: Alabama | collected... | reverse complement strand
GAGCAAAGTTGTCAAAGACCAAATGGAAGCGTTGGCACTCGCCGTGCAGAAGGCGGGTTCCTACCAGGCCCGCGATGAGGCAACCCGCGCATTTCATGCTGTCATGGATGCCCTGAACGATCGGGTACCTCCGGACGTTCTCATGAAGTTGAGCGAGTCGTTGCCGGTACGCGAAGCCGCGCGTCTGCGCAGGGCTGCTGCACAACGGATATACAAAGGCGGCAAGCAGGCTTAGTCGTCGGAGGCCCGGTACAAAGTCCTTATCGCCGGGCCCTCACCTCAGCCGTTCCGGCTTGGTCGGCGCAGACCCTGCTGCCGGGCGCTGGCTTCTGATCGTTCCCCGAGAACGGAAGCGCGCCACTCGTGGCGAGATGCCCGCCTCGTGCATCTCCGTTCATGTCCTTCTGCGCGCAGAGACGGCCACCCGAAGCAGGCTCGTCGGATCCCCTGCCACCGGATCGTGCTTTGGCGCGAGTTGCCGCTCACTCGTCCTTGGTCGCTGGTGAGCCGGGGGTCTTCGACCGCTTGGTGCCGGACGTCTTCGAACCTTTCGCGCCCGACGATTTCGCACTCCTCGCGCCGGACGCCTTTGGCGCGGTCGTCTTCTTGGCCCCTCGTGGTTTCTTGCCATCTTCCAAGACCTGCTCGAGCACCGTGCTCACATGATCGACATAGACAAAGTCGACGCCGCTGAGGACATCCTCGTCGTGGATATCGTCCACATCGGCTTCGTTACGGTCGGGCAAGAACACGCGGGTGATGCCCGCTGCGCGAGCTGCCAGGACCTTTTCTTTGATCCCGCCCACGGGCAGTACCTGCCCGGTCAACGTCACTTCGCCGGTCATGGCCGAAGCCGCGTCGACGGGGCGTCCGGAGACCATGCTGGCTAAGGCCACGGCCATGGCCACGCCGGCGGAGGGGCCGTCCTTTGGCACCGCTCCTGCCGGCACATGTATGTGGATGTCGTGACTGCCGAAGAAGTCCTCGGCGGCACCCAGCTTCTCGGACGTGCTGCGCACGACGGTAAGCGCTGCCTGAGCAGACTCCTTCATGACGTCGCCCAGCTGACCGGTGAGCGTGAGATGTCCCGTGCCCGGCATAGACCGGGCCTCTATGAATAGGATGTCTCCACCTGTGGGAGTCCAGGCCAGACCCGTTGATACCCCGGGGTCGCTGGTGCGGCGCTTGGTCTCGCGGAACACCTTCTTCTTGCCCAGGAAGTCCGGCACCTGCTCGCAGTCGACCACGAGGCTCTCTTCTTCCTCCTCAGCAACCATGCGCGCGAACTTCCGGGCGATGGTGCCGATCTCGCGTTCCAGGTTCCTGACTCCGGCCTCGCGAGTGTAGTTCTCGATCACAGCACGCAGTGCCTCGTCAGTAAGTTCCAGTTGGCCCTCGTCAAGGCCGTTGCGTTCCATTTGCCGTGGAACCAAGTATCTCCGGGCTATGTGGAGCTTGTCTTCTTCCGTATAGCCGGCGATGGAGATGATCTCCATGCGGTCGCGGAGTGGTCCAGGGATCGTGTCGAGCATGTTGGCGGTGCAGATGAACATCACCTTGGATAGGTCGAAGGGCAGATCGAGATAGTGGTCACGAAAACTACTGTTCTGCTCCGGGTCGAGCACTTCAAGCATGGCGCTCGATGGATCGCCTCTCCAGTCGGAACCCATCTTGTCGATCTCGTCGATCATGAAGACGGGATTGCTGCTGCCCGCGTCGCGCAAGGCCCTGATTATGGTGCCGGGCATTGCACCCACGTAGGTGCGACGGTGACCGCGTATCTCGGACTCGTCGCGCACGCCACCCACGCTGATGCGGATGAACTTCCGGCCCATGGCCCGGGCGATGCTCTTGCCCAGACTGGTCTTGCCCACCCCGGGAGGCCCCGCGAAGCAGAGTATGGGCCCGGTGACCTCCTTCTTGAGCTTCTGCACGGCCAGGAACTCGAGGATACGGTCCTTGACGTCGTCCAGGTCGTGGTGGTCCTCGTCGAGGACCGTGCGGGCGTGGGCGATGTCGAGGTTGTCTTCCGTAATGGATGACCAGGGAAGAGACAATATCCAGTCCAGATAGGTGCGGATGACTCCGTATTCGGCTGCCGCCGGCGGCAGCTTGGAAAGACGGTCGAGTTCCCGGCGAGCCTGTTTGTCCACCTCTTCGGGGAGATCGGCCTCGTCTAGGCGGTCGCGTAGTTCGTTGGTCTCAGCCTGGGTCTCATCGGTCTCGCCAAGCTCATCCTGGATGGCCTTCAGTTGTTGGCGCAACAGGTACTCGCGCTGATTCTTGTCCATCTCCGACTGCACCTGGTCCTGGATCTTCGATCCCAGTTCCAGCACCTCCAGCTCCCGGCTCATGAACCCGGTCAGCCGGCGCAGTCGTTTAAAGACCTCGACCTCTTCGAGCAATTCCTGCTTCTCCTCGGTCTTGAGCCGCATGGTCGATGCGATGAAATAGCCCAGTGCCGAGGGATCGTCGATATTGGCGGCTGCCATCTCCAATTCGTCGGGAAGGTTGGGTACCAACTGAATGATCTTCGTGTACACGGACACGAGATTGCGCTGCAGGGCCTCGAGTTCTGTGCCCTCCTCGAGAACATCAGGCAGATCGGTCACCTCCGCGACCAGATACGGCTCTTCGCTCGTGTAGCGATCGACGGTGATGCGCCGGATGCCCTGGACGATGATGCGCAACGTGCCGTCGGGCGCCTTGATCATCTTCTGGATGCTGGCGAGCACTCCCACTTCGTAGACATCGTCAGGCATGGGGGTCTCGATGTCGGCCGACTTGGCCGCCACCAGACCCACCTGTTTGTCTCCGCGCAGCACATCGTCGATAAGCTGGACCGATCGTGGCTGGCCTACCGCGAGCGGCAGGAGCGTCTCGGGGAATATCACGGTGTCTTTTAGAGGCAAAATGGGCAGGACGAGGTTCTGGAAGCCTCCCTGGCTAAGGTCGTCACCGTTCATCTCGTCGATAGTCTCGGGACTCTCTCCGGACACGATGACGAAATCCTGTCCTGCCAGATCCTGAGACGGTTCTGCTGCCACGCTTTCGCCCCAGTCGGAATCGAAGGCGCCGTCGAAATCCTTGTCGCGGGACGTCATGTCTGCCGTCCTCCCTCTGTGTTCGGCGTTTCGGTCTCGCCGGCAGATCCGCCCTCCTCCGACGTGTTGATGCTGATGCGCCTTCGTCCCGCACGCGTCCGCAGAGGAAGCACGATCTCCAGGAAGCCGTTCGTGTACTCCGCGGATGCGCCGGCTGCATCCACCTCAGGAGGCAGCGACACAGATCTCTCGAAACGCCCGTAGCTTATTTCCATCTGCTGATATGCGGCTTCTGGGTGCTTTCTGTCGGCTCGGCTCCCACTTACCCGTAGGATCCCCTCGTCGATCTCGAGATCGATCTGAGCGGGGTCGATCCCGGCCAACTCCAGCTTGACCACCAAGACCGCACGGCGGCGGTCGAAGTACACGTCAGTATTGGGCCGCAGAGAGCTCCCGCCGTAGCGACGTGACCGCTCGCCGCGCAGTAGCTCCAGAAACATCCTGTCCACATCGTTCTGCCCGCGGGTGCCGGGGGGGTCGTTCTTGCGTCTTGGCTCCACCGTGACCTCGTTCAGTTATCGTCCTTCGCCTCTCCGCGACGGTACGGACCGTGACAACAGGCTGCCGTCCCACAATGGAGGGCCTTTACGCCAATAAGTTTATGCCTGGATCGTGTCTCTGCCAAACTGCCCAGGCCAGGGGTTTGCCTGCATCGAGCATTGGGGACCGAAGGGCATGAGGTTCTCTTACAGGATATTTCGCGCGTTCGGCATCGATGTTCGCATCCACCTCACGTTCCTCTTCATCGTGGCCTACTTCGCCTATCTTTGGGGAGCGGTGACAGATCCTGGAGGAGTCCTAGGAGCCCTCTATGGGGTGATGCTGGTCGTCCTGCTCTTCATCCTGGTGGTCATCCACGAACTGACCCATTCTCGGGTGGCTCAGCACTACGGCATAGCTGTCAGGAGCATCACCCTTCTGCCTATCGGTGGCGTGGCCTCCATGGACGAGATCCCCGCCGAACCCCGAAAGGAGCTGGCTATATCCATAGCCGGCCCGCTCTCGAACATAGTGATCGCCTTGCTCATGTTCGCCGCCCTTCCGTTCGTGGTCGACTGGGGGACGCTGAGCTTTGAACGCATCTCCGATCTCATCTTCGAGCGCAGCTTCGCAGGCGCCTACATGTACATCTTTCTAACGAACGCGCTCCTTGCCGGGTTTAACTTGCTGCCGGCGTTTCCTCTGGATGGCGGACGGGTATTCCGCGCCCTGCTGGCCATGAGACTCGACCGAGCTCGGGCGACGCGGGTGGCGGTCCTGGTAGGGCAGAGTCTCGCGGTCCTTCTGGCCATCTACGGTTTCTTGAGTGGTGGCATCATCCTGATCCTGGTGGCGATCTTCATCTTCTTCGGCGCACAAGGCGAGGGAGGGGTGGGTGAGCTGCACCGAGTGCTTGGCGATCTGCGCGTGAAGCACGTGATCAACACCAACGTACAGACGGCGCGACGCGAACAAACGTTGGGGGAGTTGGCCGCCCGTCTGTTCCACACCTACCAAGAGGACTTCCCGGTCATCACGGCACAAGGTGAAGTGGAAGGCATCGTGCCCCGGGACAGGCTGATCGCGGAGCTGGGTCACAATGGACCCGACTATCCCGCAGGAGACGTCATGCGCACCGACTTCCCCGTCATCGGGCTCGAGGGCACGGTCAACGAGGCCTTGGACCGCATGCGCGCGGGGGGTTTCAAGGCGATCCCCATAGTCGAGAGAGGTCGCTTGGCCGGCATGCTGTCCCTGGAAGATATCGGTGAGGTCTATTCGCTCCTGTCGGCCGGTGGCGAGCCTCTTCTGGCCCGTGTGAAAGAAACCTCAGAAGGCGTCGGCCGCCGACGCCCTTAGCGGCCCGACGTGGCCGCGTGTGCGCCACGATGTTCGTCAAGGTCCGGTGCTCACCGGTGTCACCAACTGTCTCTGGTAGGAGAAAGCGAGGACTACTCTAGGGCGGCCAACGCCTCCAAGACCCTACCCAGTTCCTCTAGCTGCCGGCCGTACTCGGCCCAATCGCCCCTCTGCTGAGCTTCGATGGCGGCCTCGTAGAGTTGGTTCGCCTGCTCGATGAGGGTCTGCGCGTCCGAGCCCAGCGTGGTCGTGGGCCCGGTGGGCTGGGTGGTGCTGGTCGTACTGGTAGAGGTGGTCGAGCCGGGGGAGCCCGTGCTCGGGGTGGTCGAGCCTGGTGTGGTGGTCGTGGTCGATCCCGGCTCTCCCGGGATGCCGAAGATCTGGCTGAGGGCTTCAGCCAGTGTGGGCTCCATGGCCACCTTGTCGGCGTAACTGACGATCACCCTCGTGAGTTCCGGCAATGGGCTCTGAGAGGCCTGCAGGTACAGGGGTTCGAAGTACATCACCGTATCTTTGATGGGCACTACGAGAAGATTGCCGCGGATGACCTCGCTTCCCGCTTGGTCCCATAGCGTGAGTTGCGCTGAGATGGCCGGGTCGTTGGTGATGCGGGCCTCGACCTGTGAGGGCCCGAAGACGAGCTTGTCCTTAGGAAGATCGAGCAGCGCCAATTGACCGTAGTTCTCCCCGTCTTGTCTCGCCACCAGCAGCGAGGCCATGTTCTTCTTGCTGAGGGGCGAGAAGGGTTGGAGCAGGGCGAACTCGGGCGTGCTCTGACCCGGCAGGGTGAGGACCTCGTAGTAGGGATCCACTGGGATCTCTTCCTTCCGGTAGATCTCGGTGGGGATCTCCCACACGTCCTCCTTGTTGTAGAAGATCTGAGGGTCCTTCATGTGATAGACGGTCAGCACCTCCGCCTGCATCCTGTACAGGTCCTCGGGATAACGCATGTGGCGACGCAGATCGGCCGGCATCTGCTCACCCGGAGTGAGCAGCCCGTCATACACCCGTCCCCAGGCTGTGGCCACGGGGTCGGTCGGATCGATCTGATAGAAGGTCACGTCACCGTTGTAGGCGTCGATGACCACCTTGATGGGGTTGCGTATGTAGTTGGTGCCGTCGGTACGTGGCTGAGAGTACGGGAAGCGCTTCGTGGTGGTGAACGCGTCCCACATCCACACCAACGAGCCGTCGTCGCGGACCACCAGGTAGGGGTCACTGTCGTAGCGGAGGAAGGGGGCCAGCGCCTGCACCCGCTCTGCCAACGTGCGTCGGAACATAACCCGCGAATCATCTGTAAGGGAGTCGGAGAAGACGATCTTGGCCGTGCCGAACCGGAAGCTGAAGGCGAGCTGGCGGATCCTGCTCCCTATGGAGACCCCACCATCACCCTCGTAAACGGCCGATACATTCGTGTCTCCTCTGGGATAGTCGAACTCGGGACTCGTGGTCTTGACCAGCACATAGTCATTGCCGAGTTCTCCGTAGTAGATCTCGGGGCGAGTGATGGCTAGGTCGGTTTCGGTGCGTGGGGGGATGTCTTTCACCATCAACACCGGGAGCCCGTCGGAACCGGCCTCATTCACCGGACTGAGGACAAAGCCATAGCCGTGTGTATAGGTGAGGTGGAGGTTGACCCAAGTCTTCGATTGTTCCTGCAACTGCGTCTGGTCCAACTCACGGGCGCTCACCAGGACCTCGCGGTACTCGTCGTCGATGGTGTAGCGGTCCACGTCTACATCGGTGAAGGAGTAGTAGAGGCGTATCTCCTGTATCTGTGAGTAGGTGGAGAGGGCCGGGCGTGGCTCCCAGAGGCGGATGTTCTCGATCGTGCCTTCGTTGGCCGCGATATCGTCGGCTGTGAGATCGTCAGTGGCGCCGAAGGGGATATTGAGGATATCGCTCAGGCCGAAGGCCCAGCGGGTGGCGTCGATGTTGTTCTGGATATAGGGGGTCTCGGCGGCAATCTCGTTGGGCGACACACGGTACTGTTGGATGATGGCCGGATAGGCCTTGCCTCCGATGGCCCAGGTGAGGAACATGAGGCCGATGGCGATGGCGGGTAGGCGCCAGCCGCGATAGCGGATGTTGGCCAGGAAGATTACAGCGGCCACCAGCGAGACTATGGCCAGGAAGTGAAGCACCGGTAGACGAGCGCTGACGTCCGTGTAGCCCGCGCCGAATACGGCCGCGTTCTGGGTCAGGTCGAGTGTCCACGTCTGGATCATGTAGTCGCCCGCCTTGGCGACCATGGCCGCTGCTAGGATGATGGAGAGGTGCGCCTTCACATGCGGGGCCAGGGTTATGCGGTTCTTCGCGTTCAAGACCAAGGCCCGGTCGAGCACGTAGACCACGACGGTCGCGATGAAAGTCAGAAGGAGTGTCCATCCTACGAAGTTCACGAGCATCTTCCAAAGAGGCAGCGTGAAGACGAAGAAGGAGGCGTCTCGACCGAAGACCGGATCGGTGTAGCCGAAGTCGCCTCGACTGAAGAAGAGGAACACCTGTTCCCAGCGCCCTCCGTAGATGAAGGCGATGACCACAGCAACAACCGCGGAGACGATGAGCATCAGACGGGCCGGCCAACGGCGGGTGGCCTTGAGGTCGACTACGTCCTGCTTCTCACTTCTCGGATCGGTCAGAAAGCGTGGCGAGATCTTGCGAGCGGCATAGAGGCTCCCAAAGAAGATCGCGAAGAAGATGATCCCGAAGGCGAGCCCCACCACCACCCGGCCCCATACAGGAGTCCAGAAGACAGAGGTGTAGCCGACCTCCTGATACCACAGCAATTCGGTCCAAATGCGCGAAAGAAACCCGCCCACCCCAAAGACGAGGACCAGGATGATGGCGATGATGACCGCGCGTCGAAGAGGTCCCGGCTTGAGACGCAGAATTCGTCCGCGTTTGACGTTCCTCTGTGTTTCTTCGGCCCTGGCGCTGGGTTCATTGTTCGCGGACGGAATGGCTACCCCCTCCTAGTAGCTCAGGTGCGCGTAGCTGGCACACTTTAGCACTACGACGCTAGGCGAGTCGCCGAAGATCCCTCTGGTCGGGCCCCAGCGCGTGGAGCGCCTCGAAGGCTGCGCCCTCACGCGAAAGGGCGGCGCGGGCAGCCGGTACATCTCGCAAGGCGATGCGGAGAGCGAGCCCGCAGCCGGCGCTCAACTGGTGGGGTGGCGGCACCACCTCAACGTGCAGGGGTTCCTCACGAAGGACATCTTCCGCCACCATGGCCTGATGGGTGGTGGCGAACGTGAAGACGGCTCTCTCTTGGTCGACGACCTGCCCGTGGGGGACGGCCGCCTCTTCGCCGACGAGTTTGTCCCTACAGCCATCTTTCATGAAGGGCACTACCTAAACGGTCACGACCTTATAGGCCGTCGACATGAGCTCCTGTAGCAGAGGGATCGACCCCACTTCGCCCGCGGCCAGGCGATCGCGTACGCCGTAGAAGTCCAGGCACGTTCCGCAGACGTGTATCCTGCAGCCCTTGGCTGCCAGCTCTCGCAGTCCCCCCAAGACCGGGGAGTCGTCGAGGGTCAGAAAGACACCCCTGTTCGCGAACGCGAAGACGGTGGGTGACTCGAGCCTTTCGTGCAGACTGTTCCAGAAGGCCTGGGCCAGGCGACTCCCGATCTGAGGATCTACCCCCAGAGAATCGGAGGCCGCGTAGTAGAGGACGAATCCCTCTTGCCGATCGGTTTCGTGATCTGTCGGCACCGAGCGTCGCTCCGGCCTATCGTGCCGGGGTTAGGACCACGACGCTGCGTTCAGCCGGCAGCGTGTCCGCCTGCACCTCGAGCACCGAGGTCTCCTTGCGCTCCACCCGAGCCTGGGTGGCAAGGAAGGGGTCGACGTTGGCGATAGGGAAGTCCACCTTGTCGGTCTTGTAGTGCATGGGTACCACCAAACGAGGCTGGAGCGTTTCGACCACCTTGGCTGCAGCGCTGTGGTCGATCGTGAAGAAACCGCCCACCGGCACGAGCAAGACGTCGATCTTTCCCAGTCTTGAAGCGGTCTCGTCGTCAAGGACGTGGCCCAAGTCACCCAGGTGGGCGAGACGTATCTCCCCGTCGTCGAGGACGATCATGGTGTTGTCTCCGCGCTCGCTGCCACCGCTCTCATCGTGGACGACGTCCACGCCGATGATGGTGAGGCCGTCGACGGTCTCGTTCTTGGGCTGCATGAAAGTACGAGGCTTCCCAGGTATAGTCTCGAAGCCGCAGTGGTCGTCATGGGCATGTGATGCTATGACGACATCGGCGGGCTCGGCGATGGACCCGTACCGGAGAGCGCCGTCGAAACAATCGGGAATGTACGGGTCAAGGATCACCCGGGTCCCATTGCTGGTCTCGACCAGAAACGAAGCATGGCCGAAGTAGGTGAGTCTCATAACATCGCCTCCGTGGCTGCTTTGGGTTCTGTTGATAGGTTAGCCGATAGCCGTTGAGGGTAACAATAGCGAGTCGGCAGATGGTCGATAACACACCCGCTGCTGGGATGACAGGCACGGTCAGCTTGTGTTACAATACCCCTCCAGGTATGCGAGACAGTGGTCGATGGCGTCAGGGCATGTCTGAGCGGCTGGTGTGAGAATCGAGCCATCTGCGTACCATATAGAGCAAGTCATGAGTCAGCCGTCGAAGACAAGGAGAGCGATGATGAGCGGCGCAGTCCAGGAAGTAGACACTAAGGGTTTCGATCAGATAGTCACCACGTCCACCGTCCCGGTCATCGCCGACTTCTGGGCTCCCTGGTGCGGCCCTTGCCGGATGGTAGCTCCAGTGCTCGAGAAGATAGCCGCCGATCACGGTGAAAAGGTGAGCGTAGTCAAAGTGAACGTTGACGAGAACCAGGAACTGGCGGCTCGTTTTGGGATCATGAGCATCCCCACTGTGATGATGTTCCAGGGTGGAGAGCAGAAGGCCCAGCTCATCGGCGCTCGCAGTCAGAAGGATTACGAAGCTGAGTTCGGGCTTGCCTGAACCGTACACGCAAGGAGATACACGCATGCAGAAGACCGCTTCCCAATTGATCTTCGTCGGCTCGCGTCAGGTGGACGCGTGCAGAGGTGGTGGCTGACGGCCGGCTCTATCTCTGGAAGAGGTAGTCGGCTATTTGAATCACGATCTGCGTAGGCGTATGGACAGCGAGGATGCAGAGCCGCTTATGTACCTCGACGTCGACGACGCGGACCTCGAGGACTATCCAGACCTGGCGAAGGCCGTCCACGAAGGAGAGCGCGTACCGATGGTACTCGTGGGGAACGAGATAAAGACCCCGGCGGTCATAAGCATGTCTTGGATCGAGGAGCAGCTGGCTTCGCTTGGCGTGGCTCCGTTCGCGGCCATGGCAGAGGAGAAAGTCTGATGGCTTCGTACGATCTCCGTTGCTCCAGTTGTGGGAACGAATTCGAGGTCTTCGTTCTGGGTTTTCTCAAGGACGATGCCAAAGTGTGTCCCGACTGTGGCAGCCACCAGGTGGAGCAGCGCTTCACCGGTTTTGGTGGCGTGACCGGGTTGATGTCTGGAGCATGTTTGGACACAGGTTCGTGTAAGCCGAGCAGTTCGTGCAGCCCGCGCTCAGGTTTCAGCTGAGCGGGGTGACGAGGCCCGTGTGGTCTCGCACTAAAAGGGAGCGCAATTCCAGGCCCTCGGATCCGTTAGGTTTCGAGGGCCTGTTGTGTGGGGGCTCGTCTTCTCGTGAGACAATCCCCGAACACGGGGATAAGGAGCGGAATGTATCCTGAGTTGTTCAGTATCGGTGGATTCACGTTGCACTCGTTCGGCGTGATGATAGCCCTGGCCTTCATCGCCGCCGGGTTCGTTGCTCACTGGCAGTTCAAGCAGCGGGGCGTCCGACCAGATTTCATCTACGGGCTGTTGATAGCAGCTGTGGTCGGCGGTCTGTTGGGAGCCAAGATCCATTACCTGATCATCCATCCCGAGGAATGGCCGGGGAATTTACTCAGCGGAGGCGGGCTGGTCTGGTTCGGCGGACTGTTTGGGGCTATCGTGGCCGTCGTGATAGTGACTCTGCTTTCGAAGCAGAGACTGGCTGCGGTCATGGATTCGGGTGGTCCCGCGGTCGCTGTGGGATATGCGGTCGGACGAATGGGCTGCTTCCTTCGGGGCGACGACTACGGAGTCCCTACCGATCTTCCTTGGGGGATGTCGTTCCCGAAGGGACTACCGCCTACGACGGTGCATGTCCATCCCACGCAATTGTACGAAGCGGCCGCTTCGTTGGTCATCTTCGCGCTGCTGGTGTGGGTGATCGGTCCTCGATTCCGGCGGGAGGGTCCTCTGATCTTCGCCTATCTTCTGCTGGCCGGCGTGGAAAGGTTCTTGGTCGAGTTCGTGCGTACGAACCAGGCCGTGGCCCTGGGTCTGACCCAGCAGCAGTGGATCAGCGTGGCTCTCTTCTTCATCGGCATAGGGGGCATGTGGTACTTCGAGACCTACGGCCGTGTTCGCCCCACTGAGGCGGAGATCGTCTCGAACTCTGTCGGAACTGGTCGCGGCAGAGCGGATAGAAGCGCCAAGTCCGTACGGGCCCAGTCGGATTCAGGAAAGGTAGGCAGATGACTCTTCTGCGCAAACGAATTCCCGGTTCTCGAGCGTGGTCATGGACTGCCGCCCTGCTTCTCCTGCTGGTGGCGGTGGTCATGGCCGGCGCCGCCTGCGGAGGATCTTCCTCGGAGGGCGAGGCGCAAACGACGGCCACCACTGATGCTCCCGGCGGGGTGATGGCTTCGGACTTCAGCGGAGTGACGCTCGACGGACAGGAGGTCTCGCTGAGCCAATATCGGGGGAAGCCTCTCGTTCTCGCTTTCATGGCCAGCTGGTGAAGCGGCTGCCGGGCGGAGTCGCCCGAACTCGATAAGTTCTATCGAGAAGAGCAAGAAAGAGCCGGGCTGCTGGTCTTGGCAGTACAGGACACTGAAGAGGCCATGCGGGCCTTCATGGACGCCGGAGGATTCACCTTTCCGGTGATGCTCGACGTGAACGGAGTCTTTGGCGCCTATGGTGTGGATGCTCTCCCTACCATCGTGATCGTTGACGCTGAGGGCCAGGTCGCCGGCAGTGCCGTCGGAGGAGCCAGCGCCGAAGATCTCTCCGAGGCCATCGATCAGCTGACTCTGTAGTCGCCCGTCCCCGGACTGGAACGCGCTGAATAGCACCCTCGTCAGACGGGCCACAGAGCCTGGACAGGGGGGTGCATCATGAGGGGGATCGCAGCAAGGTCCGTTTCTCGTCTGGTTGTATCGAACCGTCACGTATTGGTCGAGCTCGTCTTTGTGGCCGTGATGCTGCCTGCCGTCCTGATGGGCTTAGCAGGCTGTACCGCTGGGGGTGAGGAGGGTGTGACCACGACCACCTACGCGGCCACCGAGACAACTGCCGCCGGGGCCGCCGTGGAGTCGATCCAAGATCAAGGTGCCCCCTCTGCGACGGATGGCTCAGCAGAGTGGGAAGACGGCAGCGGCAGTCTTGTCGCTCTGGAGGGGACCGCCGGTCAGAAGGTCATCAGCGACGCTCAGATGGAGATAGAGGTCGGTGGGGGCGAGTTCGAGACCACGTTCGAGCAGGCCCTGCTCCTGGCCGACCGCTATGGAGGCTATGTGATCAGCTCTTCAGCCTACGCGGGTGGCGACGAGCAAGACATGCAGAGCGGGGTCATAGCCATCCGGGTGCCTGCTTCCGCGTTCTCCCGGGCGCTGAGCGACGCAGCGAAGCTGGGTGAAGTCAGGAATCGGCAGATACAGACCCAGGACGTTACCGAAGAGTACGTGGATCTTGAAGCCCGCATCGCCAACTCCGAGGCCCACGTGCAGGCCCTTCTTGCTCTGCTTGCGAAGGCCGACACGGTGGACGATATCCTCCGAGTACAGCAGGTATTGACGGGAGCCCAGCAGCAGCTGGAAGAACTCAAAGGTCGGCTCCGTTACCTAGAGGAGCACACGAGCTACGCCACTCTCACTCTCTCCATCTATGAGGCGGGGGCTGTCATCGCGGAGACCAGCGAGTGGGGGTTCACCGGTGCGCTCAAGGATGCTGTGCGCAATCTCGTACGGGCTGTGAACGCCATCGTACGGGCCCTGGGCGTGCTCGTGCCTGTGGTGATAGTCCTGGCCATCATCGCGTACGTGGTCTACCGGACATGGCGCTATGCCTCACGCCGCCGCCGGGAGAGGGAGGCGGCAAGGTATCAGCCTCGTCCCGAGGGCTGGGGAGGCGTCGGGAACGTACAGCCTACGTCGGTGCAGCCGGTTCCTTCAGCGTCCTCACCCAACGTCGACCAGACGCTCTCCGGCCCCACGGCCACCGGTCCATCAGAGGGTGGCCCGGAGTCGCAGAGCTGAGGTTGCGGGGCGGCGCCGGGGATTGCCCGGGCGCCGCCCCGCATAGTGTATACTCCCGTCTTCGTGGCCTTGGTGGGCTTCTTTCAGTGGAGCGTCCGTCCGGAGCCACGAGTACAATTCAACACACACCCCTGCTCCGGCAGTGAGGCCGGGGCCGCACAGACCGTAGGAGGTGACCCAAACTGAACAGCTATGAGCTGGCTCTGATCCTGCGTGCAGACGTCGAGGATGAGGAGCGGAACGCGGTGCTCGAGCGCACCAAAGACATCATCACGGGTGACAATGGCACCATCGTGAGGGTCGATGAATGGGGAAAGCGTCGTCTCGCCTATGAGATCAAGGACACGATGGAGGGCGCTTACTACTTCGTCTACTTCGAGGCCGAGCCCAAGACGCTCGACGAGGTGACTCGCGTGCTGGGCATCACCGACACTGTTCTCCGCTACATGCCCATCAGGCACGAGAAGCCATTCAACTTCCAGCAGTCGGCGACGGCCGACCAGGCCGAAACGGCTGAAGT
>Ga0316576_10001151_pt1 | contig 13858 bp, 17 predicted proteins | sample S0NA_FD_203075 | JGI IMG/M metagenome (GOLD analysis project Ga0316576, IMG submission 203075) | Rhizosphere microbial communities from salt marsh grasses in Alabama, United States - S0-2_050615r3r5 | ecosystem: Host-associated > Plants > Roots > Rhizosphere | place: USA: Alabama | collected... | reverse complement strand
GTTGTGCAATTCTATACAGGAAGACAGCATAACGACAAACCACAAGGGGAACTCGCGTACAAAGTCGATTTCTGGGGACATCAACGCGTCGGAGCGATGAACGATTTCTTTATCTGTAAAGCCATGACGTGGCGTAAACCATGTCCAATATGCTCATGGATGAAACAGAATTTCATCAAAGACGAAAAGCAGTACAAAGCATTAACTCCAAAGAGAAGGTGCGCGTACTTTGTTTGGGTTCATGATAACGACGAACAGAAAGCAAAAGGTCTTCAAATCTTTGAAGTATCCCATTTCTTCTTCGAGAAAGAAGTAGCGGCTATCGCAAAGAAACCCAGAGGGGGTGGGTATGTTGATTGGACAAGCGTCGATGATGGAAGACACGTCTTCTGGTCGATTAACAAGTCGGGTTCTTTCGAAGACGCTACCGGAACAAAACGAGACAGCATTGAGTATACCGGTTATCAACTTCTCGAACGCGATAATCCCGCTATTCCTGATCATATTCTCGAACAGAGTTTCGCACTTGATGAGGTCATTAAGATGTGGCCCACAGACGAGGAGATTGAAACCGCGTTTCTCGGTAGTCCGATCATCAAAGAAGCACAGCCGAATACCGGGGCTTCTACGGCAAGCAGACTGCCGAAGCAAACGGCACTCGAACGCGCTCGCGACAAAGCAAAAGAAAGAGAACCTGAACCCGAGCAAGACGAACCCCCAGTTCAAGAGGAAGATCAACAGGCTGAACCCGAGCAAGACGAGCCCGAACGAGAAGAAAAGAAACCAGAGCCCCCGAAAAGAGAATCGCCCAAGCGAACTTTGCTGAAACGCAGAGAAGAACCCAAAAAGGAAACATCTGATGAAAAGTATGTATGTCCTGCCACTGATGTGGGAGGGGTCTTCGGTGAGACGATAGAGCAATTGGACGACTGTGACGATTGCGCTATTTGGGAACAATGTAGTGATGCGAACGACGCAAATAAAAAAGCAGGCGAAGGTGAGTCTGGGAAAAAACTGGTGAGACGGTAAATGGGGAAGCTCATACAAAGAAAGAGTCCCCGAACTCCTGTAATCGAAGAATCTGAAACAACGTTCAAGGATCAGATTTCGGGGACTCTACAAAAAGACATAGAGGAAGAGGAGCAAGAATCGGAAATTGTCTATTCAAACGCTACCGAGAACTTGCTCCCTACTGGTTCAACCCTTTTAAATTGTGGCTGTAGCGATAACCCATACGGTGGTTACGCTCTTGGTTCAATCGTTATCGGTATTGGTGACAGTTCTTCTGGCAAGTCGTTTCTGATGTTGACCTCACTTGCTGAGGCTTGCTCGCTCCCCCGATTTGACGGTTACGATCTGTATTATGACGATGTCGAAGCCGCATTTAATTTCGACGCTGAAAAACTTTTCGGAGAACGATTCGTCAACCGTGTAAATATGGAGTCAAGCGATACCGTTCAAGAGTTTTACGGACACATGATTCAAGCGTTGAATAAAAAGAAGCCATTTATCTACATTCTCGACAGTTACGACTTCTTGACCGAAGAAGAGGAAAAAGCACGTTCTGAGGTTAATCGTAAAAAAGCATACGGCGAAAAGCTCACTCGAAAGGAACAGACAAGCAAAGGTGGATTTAAAACTGAGAAGGTCAGAGTCTTTGCTGAGGTCTTTCGCAGATGCAGACGCGAGCTTGCCGATACGAAAAGTCTGTTTATCGTTATATTTCAGACAATCGATGCCATAAATATGCAGTTCGTCAGTAAGACGCGAAGAGGAGGTAATGCACCCAAGTTTGCTGCCTCTCATGAACTCTGGCTGCGTGTCAATGACACTCACACAAGCGCGGGTCTCGAAATCGGTATCGACTCGTCCATAAAAATAAAGAAGAACAAGATCACGGGCAAGATACGAGAGGTCAGCTTTCCGATATTCTATGATTACGGTATCGACGACATAGGAAGTTGCGTTGACTTTCTGGTCGAGCAAGAATATTGGACGCTTGACAAGAGGTCTATCGTTTGTCCTCATATCGACTTCAAAGGTACTCGTGAAAGTGTCATCAGCTATATTGAACAAAACGCACTCGAGGACGAACTGAGGCGTCACACAGGCGTATGTTGGAACAAACGTGAAGAATCAGTCAAGCTAAATCGAAAGAAGCGATTTTAACGACCTCCATGAAACTAATTATTGATTGTCCATACGTGTGTCACAAGGTACGATTCGGCATGAAGGGCGTCGAGCTTACCGAAGACGATCTCAATGTTGAGGTTGTCTTCGGTTTTCTCAAGCAACTTCTCATGATCTGCAAGAGGTTCAAGAACGTTGACGATTACATTTTTTGTTGGGACAGTCGCAAGAATCTCAGGAAGAAAGAGTACCCCGAATACAAAGCGAACCGAAAAAAGGACGACAGATCGATTGAGGACATCGAGTTTGACCGTGTGACCTTGAGACAGTTTCAGGAGCTCAGACGCTATGTTCTCCCGGGTATGGGCTTCGTCAACAACTTCATCCAGACTGGGATAGAAAGCGACGATATTATCGCGTCGGTAGTTAAATATAACCCAGAAAATGAATACTTGCTCGTTACTTCTGACTCTGATATGTATCAATTACTGCATTATAACTTGCGGATATACAATTTACAGACCAAGAAGATAATGAATATTGAGACGTTCAAAGAAATTTATGGCATAAAACCCAATCAATGGATTGCTGCAAAAGCAATCGGTGGTTGTGTGAGTGACAACGTTGCAGGAATAGTAGGGGTTGCTGACCCAGCCAAAAGCGTGAAATCGCTCGCACTCGCATACCTCAGAGGCGAATTGACTAAAGGAAAAGTCTATGATCGCATCACTTCTGAGGAAGGCAGAAAGATAATAACCCGAAACATGAGATTAGTCAGTCTGCCTTTTCCAGAGACGCAAAAGTTCACCATTAAGAAGGTCAGTCTTTGGAGAAAGAACTTCGCAGACACTTTTGAGCGGTATAACTTTCAATCCATGCTCAGACTTTCCGAGTTTCGGGTGTGGGAAGACACAATGAATCTGAATTAACCATGAAAATTTTAAGTTTAGACTTAGCGACAAACACTGGTTGGGCATTATATGACAACGGCACAATCACATTCGGGTCTTCCAATTTTGCTTTGAAACGCGGTGAAAGTCCCGGTATGAGATTTTTACGCTGTCGATCTTGGTTACGAGAGGTTCTAAAATTAACAGGGGTTCTTGATTTGATTGTCTATGAACAACCCCATCAAAGAGGAGGTCATCCTACACAAGTCGCTATGGGGCTTGTTGCAGAGGTGCTTTCATTTGCCGCAAGAGCAAACATCGAAACCTCAAGCTACCATTCGACGTCCATTAAAAAGTGGGCTACCGGAAAAGGTAACAGTAAGAAAGAAGCCATGATTAAGGAAGCAAAGAACAGAGGCTACGAAGTCACGAACGACGACGAAGCCGATGCTATCCTTATGATGGAATACGCTTTAAGTGATCTGCACGTTTCTCGTGGCGACACAACGAGATCAACAACTAAATCCAAACTCGTAGTAAGGAGGTAACAATGGAAAACGTTATTGATCTTGTTGATAAAATCAGAGAGTTGGCTGCTAACTCCGAGAAAGACGCTCTTAAATGTGACAAAGGCAATCGATCTGCTGGCATCAGACTTCGAAAAACCTTGCTGACAATTATCGACGTGGCAAAACAGGGTCGAAAAAGAGTTGTCGAACTTAGGGAGTAACTCTCTGAATATCTGAAACGGGGAACGGGTAAAGGCTCGTTCCCCGTTTTAATTTTAATCCTATATAGGAGGTTAATCATGGGACAAATGCGGTTTTTGACTTCGTACAAGATGCTCGAACTCGACAATCTCCCGTCACACATGCGACGGGCAGGGGACACCAAGATCAACTGGGACCCTGACTCGAAAGAGGATTGCGAGCTTGCTAAGGAAAACTTCAACAGCGCAATCAAAAAGGGCTACAAGATTTACAAGGTTGGTAAAGACGGTAAGCCCAAGGGCAGTCCAGTAGATAAATTCAGCAAGAAGGAAGCTCTCTATATCGTTGTTCCGTCAGTAACAGGAGGTTGATATGGCGACTACGTCCATGCCAAGTTATGTCTGGCGAAAATGGGTAGACTCAGCAAACTCCACGACGTCCTCTTATACTGATACCATTTGGAGCGGCTGGGTAGCAGAAACCTACACGTCAACATCGATAACCTATTCAACGACGAGTTCAACGACTACCGGAGATATAGTCTGGCTCAAGTGGGTCGATGACGCTTATTACGATCAGTCAAAATATGCGTACAAAGAGGCGATTCAGTACGGCAAATATGAGCCTGTTGCTGTGCGTAAACCAGTAACGTTCGACCGATTGAAACTTCGCGCAGAGAACGCACAGAAAGCAATAAACCGAATCTGGACGAATCTGCTCAACGACGAAAAGAAACGCGAAGCAGAAGAAGCCGAGAGTGTCGCGAAAGAACTCTTGCTCCAGCTTATTGGAGACGAGCAGTTCGAACGATACAAGAAGACGGGTCGAATCTTTGTCAAAGGCAAAGGCAGATATGATTACGTTGTCTCTAAGGACGCAGGTATCTATCGAATCGAAAAGAACAAGGTCATTGACTTCGTCAAACAGAAGAAGGCTAAAGGAAAACACATCTGCATCCACCTGAGAGAGCGGTATAAATACCCTCCGACAGATAACGTTATTGCCATGAAAATGATGATCGAAGCAGAGGAAAGACGTTTCTTGAAGACAGGTAATCTTGATAATTCCGAGTCAACGATATTCGAATTTGATCAGGTTGTAGGACAATAATTTTCGTGCTTATGTGTAGGGCGCGGGTCGTGTGTTACGAATTGAGGGAGTAGTCACCCAAAGCGGAGGTCGCCTTCGCTGGCATAGGGAACCGGGTAGACTCCGTACCGAACCAGCTTAATCCATGAATTGACATGGGGAAAGAAATAACACACCACATAAGCACAAAAGGTTAACTATGACAGCGAACGAGGAATTCTTAGTGATGGTTTTGTTTCTGGTACTTATAATCCTTTTGCTTCCTGCATTTATGATCGCAAAATTTATAAATCCAGAAGCATACCGTCGCTGGGACGAAAATATTTTTCCTAATTTATGATTTCGGGGTCTTGACTGTTAAATGTCTTAACTGTCCGGTAATTGCCTTGCTTTCCCCATTGTATGCCTGTTCGGGTAGGTTGCGGACAGAGACCCCTTTATTTAGGTGTAATATGAACGAACTCGAAGTCATTAATTTTCAGAGCCACCCACATTCATATCTCAGTTTTCATCCAAAAGTTAACATAATCAGAGGCACATCAAATCACGGCAAGTCAGCACTCGTTCGTGCGATTGCGTGGGCGGTTACAAATCAACCCCGTGGTACTTCTTTCTGTAATTGGAACAAGACACTCAAGGATGGTGTCGAGGTCAATCTGTCATTCAATAAAGGAACAGTCTCGCGCATCGTCAACAATAAATTCAACGGATATAGAATCTTCGATAACGATACCGAGGAAGAAGCGGAGTTTGAAGCCCTGAGAAACGATGTCCCAAACGAAGTCCGTGTCACATCAGACAACATGGACGAATCAAACATCTACAATCAGGACGACGGCTACTTTCTACTTCAAGAGACTCCCGGTAATATTGCTCGGAAGCTCAACGAACGCTCTGGTCTCGGTGACATCGATACCGTTGCTAAAGTATCGAAAAAGCTCCTCGACGAATGTTCCAGCAAACTCAAATACTTCCGAGAAAGTCTCAAAGACGCAGAATCGGAAGTTATCGTTCTATCAGAATACGAAAAATTAGGAAATCACATAAAGGCGATAAACGACTATTTCAGAAGATCAATTTTGATCCAAGAGAAAGCGGATAGTTTAGAAAGTCGCATCGAAACGTTAAAGGTCATTAATGCGAAAATCGAGGAATTTAAGCACGTACTCAAGGCTAAACAATCCATAAAAGAACTCGCCGAAATTCTTGAAGAACGACTCGAAATCGCGGCAAAACACACTCGACTTGGTTTCTTCGTCAAAGACATCAAAAACATCCAGAAGCGAATCGACATGTTCAAAGACGAAGTCCAACTCAAACCGTATATTGATGAAATCACCATCTTGCTTTCGGAAAGAGAAAAAGCGGTGGAAGACTGGAAAAAGATTCTCTATCTCAAACAGGCTATTATTGGAATAAAGGAAGAGATGGAATCAGTCAAGAGTGTTATCGAGGAGTATCTTATCGAGGACGTCAGACTTCATGAGGAATTAGACAGCATTGAAGCGTGTCCAATATGCGGTTCTGAAAGGGAGCACTGGAATATATGAAATTCTTAATTACTGGCGACTGGCATATTGATCGTGACAGGATAAAGACACGCAAGGACAATGTCTTCGAGACGTGCATCGACAAGCTGGGTCAGATATTCACGATTGCGTATGCTCACAAAGTTGACGCTATCCTTCAGCCGGGCGACTTCTTCGAGTCTCACAGGACGAGCGACTACGTCAAGCAGTTTGTCATATCGTTCCTGAAAGATAAAGTTGTGGGTAAACCTATTATGACTGTCTTCGGACAACACGATCTGCGCTACCACAACTCGAACATCGACAACACGCCTTTGAAAGTTCTGCAATCCTCAGGTATTGTTCATTTTTTGAGCGATTCGCCGGTAACGTTTTTCAATGATGTCCGAATTTACGGCGCGTCTTGGTTCGAAGACATTCCTGAAATCGTCAAAGTCTTTGAATCGGGACCGTTGAATATCCTCGTCTGTCACAAAATGATCGTAGATACCAAGATATGGGAGGGTCAAGAGGATCACATCTTCGGAAACATCTTGCTCAAAAAGACGAAGTTTGACCTGATCGTTTCAGGAGACAATCACAAGCACTTTGTCATTAGGAGCGGAAAGCGTCTGCTCGTCAACTGCGGCTCTCTGCTTCGCACCCGTATTGATCAGGAAGATCATAAACCTTGCGTCTACATCTACGATACCGACCCAAAATTAGGAGCTCCTTTTATCGAACAGGTCTTTCTCAAGGTCGAAGACTTCCATAAGGTCATTCGTGTCGAGACAGCAAAGCGAGTCAAGGCAGAGAACGAAAAGCTCCAACAGTTTGTCGATGCCTTATCAATCGATCCACATCTTTCTGGAATAAACTACAAGCGCAACGTTTACGCACACATAAACCACAACAAGGACGTTATCGACAACGATACACGACAATTCATCGATTGGGTTTTCGAAGAAGTGGAGAAACGATGAAAAACGACATCAACGCAATTATCAGGGAAATCAAAGTATTGGAGAAGCAACAGAAAGAAGCGGAGCTCAGTCTGAGCAAGTATGAAGGACAACTCGAACAGGAAATGAAACGTCTCAAAAACGACTACGGTATTGACAGTTTGGATGATGCGGAAAAGGAACTTGACAAGTTACAAGTAAGGCTCGAAAGAATAGACGATCTGGCATTCACAAAATTTCAGACATTGAAGGAAAAGTATGACCTCATATCGTGACGAATTTTATTCCAAGTATGTAACGGACTTTAACGATAAAATGTCACGGTTAAAGTTCGTCAAGGAAAAGACTGTCGGTCTGAAACACAGTATCGAACAACTGGAAAAGCAGATCGAAGCTGGCAAGAAAGCGCAGATTATCTTTCAGGATATTGCACAGCAGACGCAAAGAAACCTTGAAGAACACATATCTAACCTCGTGACACTCGCGTTGAAAGCGGTATCGCCTGACTTTCCAAACTTCATTTGCGAGATGAGCATTAGAAGGAATCAACTCGAATGTGATTTTTGGTTCGAAAAGAACGGGAACAAGACACCACCATTATTCAGTTCTGGTGGGGGACCGAAGGACGTCGCATCGTTCGCATTGATCGTGAGCTACTGGTCTATGGGTAGTAATCATGCGTGCCTCGTCCTTGATGAACCGTTTCGTAATGTTAGTCCAGATCTACAGGGAAACGTAGGGGACATGCTTAGGATGATAAGTGACAAGCTGAATTTGCAGTTGATTATGGTAAGCCATGCTGATACAATTAATGAGAGTGCCGATAAAGAATTTAAGATCGAACTTATCGGAGAGGAAAGCGTGATTGCTTGAGGAGGCTTAACTTCCGCCAGAAAGCAGCACTCAGCAATGGGAATGACCAGTTGCACTTATCAGCCAGACAACACGAGATGTCCAAAATTCGAAAGAAACTCCTTCTTTCGAGATCGTTGCCTGCATATAAGATTCGAACAATACTGTACTTGGATAAAAATCAAAAAATCATCAAGCAATTATCGGAGTGACAGTAACAATGTTAATGCCATGGGGAAAGTTCAAAGGTGTTGAAATTCATCGTCTACCGTCATCCTATTTAAGGTGGCTTGCCGAAAATTGTGAGGACGATGAAATCAGTTGTCAAGCCGATGATGAATGGACTTGGCGGGAACATTATAACCAACATTTTGAAAACGACTAAGATCAGGGAGGCGGATTTGCAGTTGCTCCAAAATGTGGTCATTGTTTTCTCTATCTTCTTGCTCGGCACTACTTTGGGCTCAATCACTATGGTGCTCTTTTTACGACCACACGTGAAACGAATTGCCTTAAAATATTTAACCCATTATTTTAAGTCCCAACAATTCTTAGAGGACTTACGGGAGTTTCACGTAAATGACTGTGATTCCGAAAAAATCAGAGAAAGTCGATGTGCAAGAATGGATGCTCTCCTTGATCGTTTCACTAATTGATCCTGACCAAAAGAAATGCAAGTACGAACTGCGAGCTTATTTGGGAGGTCTTTGTAACGGGGTTTTTATTGGTATGATTGGCGGGGCTTTGGTAATTGCAACTTTGAACGTCGTTCTTTCCTATATGTGTCGTAGGTAAGTATGACCTCAAACGTCTTGATAATCACTCGTCTTTGTGATGCGTTGATATGTCTATATCTGCGCGTGACGCTTCGCCAGGCGCTCAAATTTGAGACTTTTTTTAAAATAGATGGTAACGCATAGGGTATTTTTAAAAGCTCGTTTTTAAAGCATCCATTTGATAGTCTTGGAACATCTTTTTACTTTCAATCCATGAGATCAAGGCTAACTTGATTAGGTGTTGATTTCGGCAAGGTCTATCTGGTAGTCCCCACGCACAGTTCCATTTACCTTTCATGTACCCGGAACATTTGCTTTGCCGATACATACGACACCGAAAGTCTATGGTGACAGTTACTTGTTTTGATTCTGTTCCCACGAACTGATCCAATCATCAATCGTCATTACCTGTCGAGATTCGATATGGTGCCGATGTTTCCCGCACTTCGAGACAACATCGTTTAGTAGGCTATTTAGAACGGCGGGCTTCCCTTTTGCTATGCTGACGAAACGTTCCGCTACTAATCGTCCACCAAAGAGAAACGTCGCGAGTATCCTGTTTCTGATGTGATCGTCATAGTTCCAATGATAGCCGCGTTTCTCACCGTGATGGCACAAGTAGCCGTTAGGGTATATCCATTTTTTATATCCTAAAACAGAGAGCGTATAGTTCATGAAGTTTTCGCCCCCGCCGTAGATGCCAAGCTGCTCTGGCCAACCACCGACCTCATTATAAATTCTCCGTGAGATCATCATTCCACAAGTACTCATGCAGGGAACTTCGTAAGCCTCACTACTTGGTCTGAACGGGGTAAACGAATAATGCAAACCAGCGGGCAAGCCTGCTCCATCTCTATCGACCATGAGTTTGTAAATCAACTTGCGGTACTCAAGGATCTTGTACGTCAATGGAAGATGCAGGGTTCCGTGAAGACGTTCCTCATTTGCTTCGTAATAGTCCAGCATTTTGTGTATCGAATTTCGTCCCACAATACAATGACTATCCACAAAGAGAAAAACGTCCCCTGTAGCCTCTTTACATCCAATACGTTTTGCGTTCCAATGACTGAGTTTGTCTTTGTACTCGACGTACTTCAACCATTCATGACCCCGAGTACATGCCTTGATTGAATCGCCTGCTTTGTCTTCCGCGTAAGTCGCTAACAAATTGTCCAAAATTGTTTTCGTGTGATTTCCGTAACGGTAGCCAGTTCTCGAAAGGTGAGCTTGAAGTTTCTCAACTTCCGCCGCCGTTTGCGCTCGTGCCTGAGTTGCGACCTCGTCACAGAAATTATTAATCGCTATGACCTCAAAGTCTGTCCGATCTAAAAGTTCTTCCCCCAAATTCCGCAGGGTAAACAGAACTTGGGGGAACTCATTCACGAAAGGAACGATCACCGACAATTTCATTAACGCGCTCCTTAAAGATCGGGACTATCAGAGGGCATCCAACGATCTTCGACGATCTGATCGTAAGAAAGCCATGCGCTGTCACTTATGTCCTTTTTCACGAGATAAGACAGTCGACCCCCACGACCGATACAACACTCCTCAATCGTAACGCGCTCGCCCCAAATGGTATTGACCGTTTGTCCTACATAAAAATCGAACAGAACCCAATGAGTCGGGGGAACTGGTTCTGGCGGCGGTATTGGTCCTGGTATTGGTCCCGGCATAGGCATTTTAGGCTCATCGTCTTTGTTTATCATCTACCCCTCCTTTCTTACCCAGTGGGTAAACCACTCTGGGTTTATCCCACCCGATTTAACGAAACCGTTTGCTTTCATCCACTCTCGTCCTATGTCGGTGAGCGTTCGATCCGTGTTTTGAGGTTGAAAAACACCGAACTGGTTTCCCTTGATAAATTCGTCAACGATTGTCTGATTACGATGGAACTGCTTTTCTGGATTCATACCCGGATCGATTTTCTCAGCGACCTTTCTCAACCACTTACCGTCATTCAAAGAAGGGTGACCGCACCAACCAACGGGTATTATATCACTATCTTCGATATTAAAAAAGTCTCCATTCCAATTAGCGTTGTACTTGCCCCAAAGACGAACATATTCCTCTGTACTCTTGAAAAAACTGAGCCGCAGGTGTTTCAGTCTCTTGTACTTCACAAACATGCCGTACATTTTCTCGAAGTCAATCTTGTAATCCATTACCCAATCCTCTTCGAGATGAAACACCAAATTGGAAGTCGTATTCTGTATCCCCCAAAGCCATGCTGTCGGAAAGTGTGGTTGTTTGTAATTGATAACGACGTTCTCTTTTCCAAGAATTCGAAATAAAATTTCCTGAACCTTCATTCTGAGGGGTTCTACTTCCCGTTCATTGGGGGCTCCAGCAAGATCAACGTTGACATAAAATTTTGCGATAGTTGTCCAGTATGCCTTTCCCCAAAGATTGTCGATAAAAGAGGTTAGAGTCCTCTTGAGCAGTTCAGGACGAAGCGTAGCAACTATAGCGACATCGAAAGTATCCATCAAGCCCTCCTCTTGTAGATCATACTGTTATTGTAAAAAGCACGAATACCGTCCTTGCTCTTCCACGGCTCAAGACTCGCTCTGAATATCTCCTCTCGCATCTCGCATCTGTTATAACCCATATCTTTGAACATTTCGTCCCAATACTCTTGTGGCTGACAGTTGTAATGATGATGACCACGTTGTCCTGGGGGAGCCGCTGAAACGATAATATTATACGACAGGGTGCAAAGATTCTTGACAAACATCTCTGCGTACTGAACCTCGAGATGCTCCGCGACTTCAAAACAAGACAGCACCGAAAACCGTTTGACCAGCATGAATTTGTGAGCCGACTTTCGAAGATCCCCAATATACACACGCTCTGCTGGACATTCTAAAAATTCCAAAGCACTCTTTGATCCTTCTATTCCGTATGCGTCCCATCCTTGAGCAAGCGCACAGGCAACGAGATCACCGACCGCACAGCCGACGTCAATGTAGCTGATGTACTGTCTATCGTTCAGATTAAAAGCCGTTCTTATCGCATGTAAGACGTGAGGAGCTCTCCAGCTTAATTTGTATCGCTTACCGAAAAAACTCTTTCCGTATTCTTCGTGAACTTCTTTCATTTAACCCCCGCGCACATTTCGACAAAACTAAGTTTAGCTTCCGGTGTAGGTAAAGGATTATTTTTTAGAAACTCGAAAACACGCTTTATATTAGGATAGCACACATTCCTAAAGCTGAGATACTTCCGGTAATACCAAAGAACCTCGTGTCTTGAAGGAAGCTCTCTCAAACAGTAATTGATACATTCCGCGATGTGTTCTGGATTATCAAGGTCGTTAACGACCAACGAGACACGACTATCACATACTGACGGACTATGATACCTCTCGCTACCGATGATAAGAGGCATGCCGGTAGCGAGTGCTTCTATCGGTCCTCTATCTCCTTGACCGTGTGTACCGAGAAACAGACCGAGCTTCGAACGATTCAAAACGGTCTTCGAAAGCGCGGGTTTATCCAACATTCCCGTTACCGTGACATCCAGATCATAGTCATGGATTTTCGTTATGATCTGAGATGTTTTGACTCCCTTGTTACCGAAACCGGGCAAGACAGCCTTTAGATTCTTTTTGTACTTCCGCTTGTATTCGATCAGAGCGTCAATTCCTCTCCATTGACCCTTCTTGTCATGAATATGAGACGAGCCGATGCACACGTCGAAGATCGTTGACTCCTTGATGTAGTGGAACACACTCTCATCAATCGGTTTTTTGTAATAATACCAAAGTCTGCCATGTTTATCGACGTGATTGACTTCTCCTAAATCCCAGAGAATCAGATCCCAAAAGTTCCACCGCTCTCTTCCGGTATTCGCGTTGTAGCACATGAGCCAGTTGCTGTTCTTGTAACTCGTCAAGAAGTCATACCAGCCTTTAAAGCCCCCTCTGACGTAGATGACCGTTTCGTCATCGATGAATTGACGAACCCAATCTATGTGAGGACATACATAACCCTTTATTCCTCGTCCCCAGTCAGCATGCCCGGGAGCTCGATTCGATTCATAAAACAAAAGGACGTCATCGACCACTTTCTCTTTCTTCAATTCGGAAAGAGCGATAAAAGAACCATCGTGCCTCATTTTATCGATATATTTTACGGCACACGGTTTCTTCTGATCCCAAATAACGTCCTTAAGATTGGGGGCACTTCCGAGACTCATGTAGAGGTAGACGACCTTCAATTCAACTTTCCTTACCAGGTTCTCGTTTCTGAAAATAGAGGCTCATACTCACGGTAATACAGGTTATCATAATTGTAGGTCTGTCTCATATAGGTCTTTATTTTTACCGACTCGTTTTGCTCCATTCTCCCCAAAATCAAACCAGCCATATCAGAGAAGTATCTCGCCGTGTTTTTATTGGTGACGCTGTGATGGAAAGAACCGAAGTCAAAGAACAATCCATTATTTCCAGCGACTTCACCGAGCATCCTCAAAGATTTGTTTGCGAGCGGAATAACGGCACTCGACAGACATACTTCTGGAAATATGAGACCAAAAGATTCCTCACGAGTGGGAAATATGAACACGTTCGCGCAGAGCATAAGCTCCCGCAAAAATCGTTTCGGTATTCCCACATCAAACTTTGGGGGCTCGAAGTCGGACGTAAAGATGAAATCGACGTCCGGTACTAACCCTACTTGTGTCGCGATGCTTTTGTAGTGGTCGATATTCTGTTTTTGAGTTCGACCGGTAGCCCACTGAGCCGCTATCACAAGACACACGCTCCGTTTGCGTTTCTTTATCTCCGACATTATCAAGATCACTTCTCGCACACGCTTTGCGGACAGTCTATCGACTGACGCAGGATAAATATTGACAACGTCTGCGTTCATTACAGCCGGGTACTTTTTAATAAACCTGCATGTGTCGTCGTGAAAGTCGAACCATGTCCGCAAATCT